>Ga0315286_10002221_pt1 | contig 18086 bp, 15 predicted proteins | sample YL17G10_0_MG_FD_205038 | JGI IMG/M metagenome (GOLD analysis project Ga0315286, IMG submission 205038) | Sediment microbial communities from Yellowstone Lake, YNP, Wyoming, USA - YL17G10_0 | ecosystem: Environmental > Aquatic > Freshwater > Lake > Sediment | place: USA: Wyoming | collected...
GGCAAACCGGATGGTGACCCTGAAAAAATCTCAAGGCGACAGTGTGACGATCAGGGTCGACGATCGCGTCAAGAACCTGCCGCAGGTGCACGTGGGTGACGAAGTCGTGGCCAATTATTACGAATCGATTGCATTTCGCGTGATGAAGCCCGACGAAACGGCAGTCGCGTCGGACAACACGGTCGTGGAAGGAGCCAAAGCAGGGAAAAAGCCCTCCGGGATCAAGGCCAGGCAGATAACGGTCACCGCCTCCATCGAGGCGATCGACAAGGAGAACAGCACCGTGACGTTCAAGGGGCCTAAAGGAAACCTGGTGACGGTTGTTGCCGAGGATGCGAACAACCTCGAGAAGGTGAAGGTGGGGGACAATGTTGAAATCACCTACACGGAGGCCCTAGCAGTAGACGTCGCGAAGGCCAAAAAATAGCGGCTACAGCCGGACCAGACGCCCGGATCGGACTCAGGACGGGTTTTGTTTCTCATACACTCTCCGCAATTTTTTATTGCTTCAGACACTTTTACCAGTTAATTTTCTACTTTAAAAGGAGAGTTCGCCATGAAAACAAAGACGAGTGTATTTTTGTTTTTTGCGTTTCTTTTGATCACAGGACTGCTGTTGAGCTCGTGCGCGAGCACTAAGCTGACCTCCGCATGGACAGAAAGCACGTACACCGGCGGGGTCCTGAAAAGTGTTCTGGTTGTGGGAGTGTTAAAAGACGCTCGAAACAGGAAGATGTTTGAGGACGTCTTTTCGAAGGAATTCAGGCGGTACGGCGCGGAAGCGGTTGCACTGTCCACGACGCTTCCAAAGGGAGAGGAATTGACGGCCGACGAGATTATGGCCGAAGCGAAACGGCTCGGCGTGGAGACGATATTCGTTACCCGTTTGATCAGTGTGGAAGATAAAGACGTCTATCATCCCCCGACCACCTCTACCGTGCGGAGCCCCTCATATCCCTATAACAACGCCTACGGCAATTTCAACACCTACTATCCGTATGCCTACACGTACGAATACAGGCCCGGTTATACCACACAGGAAAAGTACATCAACCTGGAAAGCAATATATACGGGGTCGATGGTGAGTTGATATGGTCCGTTTTGTCGGAAACGGTCGACCCGGCGTCGATCGACCGCGCGATATCGGAGTTGAGCGAACTCATCATGAAGAATTTACGGAAAAACAAGCTGATCGGTTGAAGCGGCGTGGTTACGGTCAGTACTTCTCGGCGAGGAAGAGGCTCGTGCAGCCCGCGGCGAGCCTCTTGGATTCCCTGCAATCGGCGGTTTTTTAAAGTAAGCGCTCGAGAAACACCCTCTTCTCTCCCTAAAAAAACAATACTTAACGCAGCTGCTTGGGCAGGACACCGATGTCCTTCATGGGCCAGACGGATGTCCGCTCTGAAAGGGGGTAAGGATGCTCTCCGGGATGAACGATCCAGAGATGGGCGCGGTTCTATATTTCATAAACATTCGGGCGAGCGTTGTTTCCCCGCACTGCCTGGGACCGATAAGCGCCTGCGTGCTAAACGGCGAACCAGGGGCGGACCGCAACATCCGCGCGGGTAAAGGCGTCGTTGCCTCCGTACACGAGCGTTGCAGTATTCGGAGGAAGCCCGGCGAGTTTCGTCCACCAGAGAAGTCCGTCGAGCATATCGGGAGACATGGTGTGGCCGGATTTAATCTCCACGGGATAAAGAAGCCCGGATTCCTCGATCAGGAGATCGATCTCGTGCCCAGTCCTGTCGCGCCAGAAGAACAGGGGAAGGGTGCGGCGGTGGTGGAGATAGGACTTTGCGACCTCTGCGACCACGTGGTTCTCGAAGATTGCCCCTCGGAGCGGATGCGAAACGATCTGGCCGGCATCGCGGATGCCGAGAAGCTGACAAAGCAGGCCGGTGTCGTGGAAGTACAGCTTCGGGTTTTTTACCACCCGCTTGTTGAAGTTCCGGTGGTGGGGAGCAAGCAAGAAAACGATGAAGCTCGTCTTTAACACGGAGATCCAGCGTCGCGCCGTGTCCACGGAGACGCCGCAGTCCGATGCCAGGCCCGAAAAGTTTAGAAGTTGCGCAGATCGACCGGCGCAAAGCGCCAGGAAGCGCTCGAAGGTCTCCAGGTCTCCGATGTTCGATAGGCTGCGCACGTCGCGCTCGAGGTAGGTCTGGAGGTAGTCGGGGAGCCAGACGTCGGGGGGGATCTGGCGGTCGTGGATCCGAGGGTAGAAGCCCGTGCGCAGGGTCGGCCACAGGTCAAGACGTGTTGTCCGATTGCTGAACAGCGCGGTGGGCGAGATCGGATCGGGCTGTTCCTGGTCCTCCAATTCAGCCCGGGAGAATGGCATCAGATTGAGGATGCCGCAGCGACCGGCCAGCGTCTGGGATACCCGGCTCATCAGAAGGAAGTTGTGGGATCCCGTGAGGATGAACCGGCCGGGAGTGGGGTCCTCGTCAACCGACGCCTGGATGTAGGACATCAGGTCGGGTGCATGCTGGACCTCGTCGATGATCACGGGGCTGCGAAACTGCATCAGGAACCCGCGGGGATCTTCCCGGGCGAACCGCCTCTGGTCGATCGTCTCCAAGGAGACATAGCCATAGGAAGAAAACGTCGCGCGGGCCAGGGTTGTCTTGCCGGACTGCCGCGGCCCGGTAAGAGTTAGGACCGGATAGTAGCGAGCATCTCGTAGAAGGTAAGCTTCGAGGTGTCTTCTTTTCATAATGCTAATCTACGATGTGATCGTTGATTTGTCAAGCAATGCTCTGAATGGTCGAGAAAAAACGACAAGCAATACTTCTGGTTCGAGTCGATTGTCGCACCCCATAGGAGAGCGCCGGGAGATGTGTTCAAGTGGTCCGTCGCTTATCGGATAGCCGACCAGTAAAGGATCCTGAAATATGGGTTGTTCCGGTCGATTTTTTTGTTAAGTTAATAAAGTGCTCAGAATAATGACGTTCATTTTCCTATGTCTTTCCTGTTCTTCGCCCGGAGTAGGTATACGCAGTGCAGCGAACGGTGATGAAACAGTAATCGACCTCGACTCAGCGACATACTTATCGACGTGGTTTCCTTCCGGGAAGGTGACACTCTCCAACGGTGAGCACCGCGAGCCTGCTTCACCCGGCTCTGCCTCGGAGATCGTCGTGAAGCTGACCGACAAGAGGGCATTCGGGGTGGTGAACGGCAAAGAAACGGGGGCGGTTGTCCTTTACACCCAAGGGGGAGGCACGGGCACCTTTTGGGATCTGGCCCTTCTCTCCAAGGGAGCTGAAGGATGGGTGAACACCGACACGGTTCTCCTCGGCGACCGAGTGAAGTTCTCTTCGATTAAAATCAACGATGATAGAATTGTTTTAAGCCTGACTGTGCACGGTCCCGAAGACCCGATCTGCTGCCCGACGCTCGAGGTGGAGAAGCGTTTCGCGGTTCAGGGGAACCGGCTTGTTCCTGATGCCGGGGAGGCCCAAAAGGGGGATCCGTGGCCTGTCGTCGGAACGGACTGGCAGTGGGTTCACACGCTTTACAACGACGGGGAAAAGCACATACCGCCCGATCCCAATAAGTATACGCTCCGGTTTCTTGACGGCGGCGCGCTGAATGTAAGGGCCGACTGCAATCGAAAAGGGGGGCGGTATACTATCAGGGGTAACAGGCTTTGGATCGAGATTACGCATTCCACCAGGGCGGCCTGCGAGGAAGGGTCACTCGAAGATCAGTTTGTCCGTGACCTTTCGGCGGGTGCAACGTATTTTCTGAAAGACGGCGATCTTTACATCGGTCTGAAATACGATTCCGGAACCATGAAATTACGAGTGTCCCCGGGGGATAAGGCGAGATAGGGAACATAGCATGAAACACTCAAGTCGATCGAGGTATTTACCTGTTCTGGACTGGTTGCCAGGTTACCCGAAACAGTGGTTCAGGTTCGATGCGGTCGCCGGGATAACGGCCGCGGCGGTCATTATCCCGAAAACATTGGCCTACGCCGCCATCGCCGGACTGCCGGTCGAAGTGGGGCTTTACACTGCCTTCGTCCCGATGGTTATCTACGCGATGCTGGGCACCTCTCGCCCCCTCAGTTTCAGCACCACATCGACCATTGCGCTCCTTGTAGCCGCCATGCTTGCCGCGGCGGCTCCGGGGCGAAGTCCGGGGGAGCTCGTCGTGGCCGCCTCCACGATGGCGTTTCTGGTCGGCGCCTTTCTGCTCCTTGCCGGTATTTTGAGGATGGGTTTTATCGCAAACTTCATCTCTGACCCTGTCCTGGCCGGTTTCAAGGCGGGTGTAGGTTTGGTTATCGTGGTGGACCAGGTGCCCAAGCTGCTGGGGGTGCACTTTGACAAAGGGCCGTTCTTCCACAATATCCTCGCCATTTTCCAGCACCTGCCCCAAGCGAGCGTCCCGACGCTGCTCCTGGCATTGGGAACGCTGGCGCTCGTGGTCGGCCTCGAGCGTTTTTTCCCGCGCGCTCCGGCTCCGCTTTTCGCCGTAGCGCTGGGCATCGCCGCCTCGGTGCTGTTGCCGCTGAAGCAGGCGGGCGTCGAGCTGGTGGGCCGCATCCCGGCCGGTTTGCCTGCCCCGGTGCTGCCCGACCTGTCTCTGGTCGGGAAATTGTGGCCCGGCGCGTTGGGTATCGCGCTCATGGCCTACATCGAGTCGATCGCCGCCGGCCGCTCCTTTGTCCGGAAGGGCGATTCCCGGCCGGACTCGAACCAGGAATTGATCGCGCTTGGCGTCGCGAATCTGGCGGGTGGTTTTTTTCGGATCATGCCGGCCGGCGGCGGAACCTCCCAGACAGCGGTTAACGACAGAGCGGGGGCGCGCAGCCAGTTGGCTGAAGTCGTAACCGCGGGGGCTGTGCTGGCCGCGCTGCTTTTTCTTTCCCCTCTGTTCAGCCTGATGCCGCAGGCCACCCTTGCCGCAGTCGTTATAGCCACTACCGCGGGCCTGCTCAGCCCGAGGGAATTCCGCGCCATTCTGAAGATCCGTTATGTCGAGTTCTGGTGGGCCCTGATCGCGTTTGCCGGCGTGGTAGTGCTCGGCACCCTGCAGGGCATCCTGGCGGCGGTCGCTATTTCGATAATGACCCTGTTCTATGCCGCCAATCACCCGCCGGTTTACGCCCTGGCGCGCAAACCCGGAACCGACGTCTTCCGGTCTCCATCGACCGAACACCCTGAAGATGAAACCTTCCCGGGGCTGTTGATCACACGCACTGAAGGGGGGATGTCGTTTGCCAGCGTGCCGCATATTGGAGGCGGTCTGTGGACGCTGATCGAAGAGGCCAAACCGAAAGTCCTGTTGGCGGATTTCAGCGCCGTCCCGAACATTGAATACACCGCTCTGAGGATGTTGATCACCTTTGAAGAGAAGCTGCGGGAAGAAGGAATTTCACTGTGGCTGGCGGCCTTGAACCCCAAAGCTCTTGCCATCGTGAAACGCTCCCCGCTCTTTGCAGTACTAGGCAATGAGCGGATGTTCTTCAACGTGGAGCAGGCAGTCGAGTTCTATCTCAAAAAAGAGGATCGTTGATGTCTCAATCTACAGCCCCGCGTGCATTTCACATCATGGCGAAGCCTTCGGGGTCGGCCTGCAATCTTAATTGCGATTACTGCTTTTTCCTGAAAAAAGAGAAGCTCTATCCTGGAAGCGATTTTCGCATGTCCGACGAGGTTCACGAAAGCTACATCCGGCAGCTTCTGGAAGCCCACCAGGTTCCCTCGATCACCATCGCCTGGCAGGGGGGCGAGCCTACTTTGATGGGTCTCGATTTCTTCCGACGCTCCATTGAGCTTCAGAAAAAATACCAGAAGCCCGACACCCATATCGAAAACACCTTCCAGACCAATGGAATCCTCCTCAACGACGAGTGGTGCCGGCTTTTTCGCGAGAACAACTTCCTTGTCGGCCTCAGCGTGGATGGTCCCGGAGCGCTTCACGACTTCTACCGTAAAGACAAGGGGGGCCATGGGACCTTCGAAAGGGTCGTGCGGACCGCAGGGCTGCTCCAGAAGCACAAGGTGGAGTTCAACATCCTCTGCGCGGTCAACGCGAAAAACGCCGATCATCCCCTTGAAGTTTACCGGTTCTTCCGGGATGAGCTCAAGACGGCTTACATCCAGTTCATCCCCATCGTGGAGCGGGACAACGAGAGCGGGTTCCAGGAAGGCGCGACCGTCACGGGGCGGTCCGTTCGGCCGGACCAGTGGGGACGTTTCCTGATCGGGATCTTCGACGAGTGGGTGAGGCGGGATGTGGGGAGCACGTTCGTCCTCAATTTCGACGGGGCGCTTGCCGGCTGGCTCGGGATGGCGGGGACCGTCTGCATCTTCGGACCCACCTGCGGTCTGGGGACGGCCATGGAGCACAACGGGGACCTCTATTCGTGCGACCACTTCGTCGAGCCCAACTACTACCTGGGGAACATCCTCTCCACGCCGATGATCGAACTTGTGACCTCGGAAAAGCAGCGCAGATTCGGGCAGGACAAGAGGGACACTCTGCCGCGGTACTGCCGGGAATGCGAAATGCTCTTTGTGTGCAACGGAGAATGCCCCAAGAACCGTTTCATCCAAACGCCGGACACCGAATCGGGACTGAACTACCTGTGCGCCGGGTACAAAGCTTTCTTCAAGCATGCCGACAAGCCCATGCGGATCATGGCGGGATTGATCCGCCAAGGGCAGACGGCCGACGGCGTGATGAAGGTTTTACAGGAAGAAGAGAATATTCGATATGCAGGCATCGGCCGCAATGAGCCTTGCCCATGCGGCAGCGCCGTCAAGTTCAAGTATTGTCATGGGAGGTAGAATGGAAGAAGGGTTCGGACAGAGCGGTTCGAATGAGACAATCACAAGAAGGGCTTTTTTTCTCCTATCGCTCTGGGCGGCGGGGATCCTCATGCTTTTCGCCGTCGGCGGATACTTCGGGGTACGGCAGCTTAAAGGCTACAGGGAAGAAACCGAACGATTTCGACAGACCTGGATAGCGGGTGACATGGTTGAAGCGGGCGCACCGACGCCTGAACTCGCGTTGCCGCCCGGGGCGGAGCCGGCGGAGGTGCGCGTCGGTGTCTATATTAACCGCATCGGAGAGTTTTCCCTCCGGGAATCGGGGTGGACCGCCGAATTCGACATCTGGTTCCGCTGGACCGGTGACGGGGTCAAACCGGGAGAGGATTTTGAGATAGTGAACGGTCAGGTCGATTCCCGGGAGAAAATGGAGGAATACTCAAACGGGAGAGAGCGGTACGAACGATACCGTGTCAAAGCGCGTCTCACGAAGTACTTCGACCCGTCCCGCTTTCCTTTCAGCGACGAGGTGTTGTCCCTCCAGGTGGAGGACCGTCTTAACGGGGCGAAGACGATGCGCTATGTCGCCGATGAACGAGACAGCGGCATCAGCAACCTGGGGGTCCCTCGGAGCCTGAACATCACGAATTCGCTCGCGGTGGTCAAGCTTCACGACTATCGGTCCGGCTTGGGCGACCCGCGTTCATCGGCCGGCGCGGGGGACATTCACTCCCGGTTCATCTTCAGCATGCTCGTCGACCCGCCCAGTTTGGCAATTTATATCCCGATGTACCAGGCCCTTTTCGCCTCGATCGCAATCGCCCTGATCGTGTTCTTCATCAAACCGACCCACGTGGACCCCCGTTTCGGACTGGGTATCGGCGCCTTTTTCGCCGCTGTCGGAAACAACATCGCCGTCGTGTCGATCCTTCCTCAGTCAAAGCAGATAACGCTCGCAGGCATGGTGAATGCCGCCGGTTTGGCGACCATCCTGCTTACCCTGGTCCAATCGGCCATCTCCCTTTTTATCCTGGACACCATGGGCTTGAATAGGCTGAGGCGCCTATTCGACAGGGTGTCCTTTGTCGTGTTCCTGACGGGGTACGCCGTCGTCAATTTGCTGTTGCCCCTGGCGGCGAGCGTTTAAGCGAAAACGGGGTTTAGCGAAACACCATGCACGACAGAGGCACCACGCAAAACCACAAGATATAGATCAAGGCGTGTTTGATAACCGTGTCTATTTTTCTTTTACGAAACCCGCGAATCGCAACCCCTAAAAACACAGCATGCGGTACGGTGATGAAAATCGCGTGACCCGCCGGCCCTGCCAACACTCCCACCCACCGGAGTGCGAGGCCGGATGCGGCGGCTGCGAAAGCGAAGGAAACCGCCAGGAAAGCCGCTTTTTTCGGTCCCAGGATGGCCGCCAGAGTTTTTTTTGAAAACGCCAGATCCGATTCGTAATCAGGGATGCCCGCCAGAATGATCGACGGTAAGATCGCGAGGAACAACGGGATACTCAATAGCCACGGTACTGCGCTATCCAAACGGCCGGTCTGGAAAGAGTAACCGGAAAGAATCAGATATGGGCTGAAAGTCAGCGCGACGACGAATTCTCCAAGGCCTCTGTACGAGAACTTAAAAGGCGGGGCAGTGTAACCCGGACCGAGAATCAGTCCCAGCAGTAGAATCGACGGGACCAAGGAGGCTGAGCTTCCGCGGAACGTTCGAGACAGAAAATACCCGGAAATGAAAATCAGACAAAAGAGCATCAAAACAGCGGTTCTCAGCTCTTTTAAAGTTATTTTTCCGGACACGACCATTCGCGAGCCGCCGGTGAAAATACTCCCTGTTTTGTTGAGGCTGTCGGTAGGTAAATCAAAATACTCGTTGCAGAACACCGTGCATAATTCAAGAAAAAAAATACACAGGAATCCGACTATGTAAACCGTCCGGTCGAATTGGTGCTCGACCCTGAAGGCGCTTGCCGCTCCAATGGAGTAAGCCGCAAGCGCCAAGGGGTAGAATCGGAGCCTTGCGAGCTTCAGCCACGCGACAATTTTATTTTTCATTTCAAAACGATATTCAGTTTCGGGTTTTCGCTACCTGAACAGTGCCTGCTTGCCCATATTGGCAAGAAAATAAATGGTCGGCACCAATGCGCTGAAAACCGCGGATGTAAACGACAACCCCATGATGTTGATCATCTTCCCGCCGGCAGGCGTTTTATACGCATCCAGATTCGTCATGATTACCAGCACGGTCAATACAGGCAAAATACAGGCAATTGATGCAAAGCTCAACGGCAGGATGTGTAAAGGCACGAAACCGGCAAAGGATGCGGCAGAAACGAGAAGTAAGAAAACAGCGAATAACAGGACATTTTTGGGGCCCATCAGAACGGAGATAGACCTCTTGCCGTTACTCCTATCTGCATCCGTATCGGGTATTTGGGTCAGACACAAAGTGACGGCGATGGACGACGAAACGGGGAGCCCGAGGAGGTAAAACTTGTAATCCCGGAAAACGTGGCCGATGACAGCTCTGGCAGCATCCTGTGAGACAAAACCAACCGTCAGGAAGGGAACGCCGTAAGCGATGAACGCGGCGGCCTCGCCAAGGCCTATCCTCGACAATCGCAAGGGGGGGAAGCTGTATTCCACACCAAGAAAAAGGGCAAGCCCGAGGCTCCCGATCAACAGCCAGTGATAGTGAAACAGAAATACCATCGCGGCCGGAACAAGCAGCGCCAACAGGGCGGACGCAATCCACCCCGCGTTTAAAGTGTATTTCGAAATACGGTTTTTTACCAACAACCCGGTTCCGCCGTTGAACATGGTGCGATTCTGATTCACATAGTCGATAGGTTCGTCCGCAACTTCGTTCGATAAAGAAACGGCGCTGTGAGCCAAAAAGCCGATCAAGGCCGCCAACACAAACCTCGACCAGTTGAAGCCTCCTGATGCGTACGCGCCGACCGACGCCCCGAGGAATATGGGAAAAAACACAAATGAGTATAAGGGAAAACGTACAGCCGTGAGAAGCGCTGCCGAATTCTTTTTCGTTCGCGCCCAGACGCTGTCGGTTTTAACGGTCATTTCGCCGATCTCCTCCGTTTTTAAGTCCACCCCATCCGTCTTTCCTCTAGTACTATACCTTAAAACCAGGTCAAGATAAAGTAAATGGAGGCGGGACATGACCTCGCGCGAAAGGGTCGGCAAAGCCGTCAACTTCCAGGTTCCGGACCGGGTGCCTATCGACCTCGGCGGTATGAAGGCGTCGGAGATCGCGGCGGGCGCCTACCACCGGCTAAAAAAAGCTGCTGGGCATACGCGGCGCGACCAAGGTCTCGGATCTGCGCTTCATGATCGCCGCAGTCGAGCCGGAGATGCTCAGGAGGTTCCACGTGGACGTGGTTCCCGTGGACCTTTTCTGCATCGCCGTGGCCGTTCGCCCTGCTCGGATGGGGGTTCGGGGTCTGCTTCCTCTGCTTGAGCCTGATCACCGACCGTGCGAGCAACGTGACCCAAGGCGGGCCCGACGAGTGGATGGTGATGAGGGGGATACGTGTTCAACCAGGTGCACAACATCCAGGCCAATGTCCCTCCGGAGAACGCGGCGGCCATGCTCGACGCCGCCTACGATTTCGGCGGTCCGTAGCCGGTTTTAGGGCCTTTCACCCCGCGGTGTACCCGCTCAGGAAGCCTTCCCAGAGGGACGCGAGGTCATCCCCTGCCAATTCAATGACCCTCTCCCTCTTCCGCACGACCCCCTCGAGGGCGGCCGCCTTCTCTTGCGAGGATTCGTTATAGAACTCGATCTCGATCGTGTAGGGCGGTTTCACGCGGTAGGGCTTGAAGCTCTTCAGGTTCTTCAGGGCCGACTTCGCCCGCTTTTTGATCAGGGAGCTGCTCTTTGAGAGGGGAAGACAGAGCGCCGACCTGTTTCCCGTCCCCGTTTTCACGCATGCGCCCTCGAAGCGGCCGATCAGGGCCTTGCCCTCCTCCATCGCCGCGTCGTCACCGCTGAGAAGGGCGAGGGGAACGCCCCGGCTTCCCGCGATCGCGGCCTCGAGGCCGATTTCGCCCATCAGGACCCCGTTCAGCCGGAGGGCCTTCATGTCGAGGGTATAGGTGTGGGAGAGCAGCCCGCCCTCCGTCTCCGCCATGGAGTGGTAGCCGATCATGAAGAGGGCCTTCACGCTCCCGTCGATCCCGGCTGGGGGAAGAATTTTCGGAGGTTTCCCAAGCACCGCCTTCGCCTTCGGGTGGAGCGCTTCGAGCGCGACGTTCGTCCCGTAGTAGTGCATGTCGTAGACGACGATCTCGGCGGCGCCTCCCTCGACCGCGCCGTCGATCGCGGCGTTGAGGTCGGACATGATGAGCCGCCGGGTCTCTTCGTACCTCGGCGAGTCGGGTTTCACCTGCATGTCGTGGTTCACTACTCCCGAGATCCCCTCGGCGTCGACGAGTATGTAGATCTTCATGACCGACTCCTTTTGGATGATTTTAGGGCGTGAGGACGATTTTGCATCCGGCACCGGTAATGGCCGCCTCGAAGGCTTGCTCGTACTTCTCGAAGGAGAAGGTGTGGGTGACGATCGGGTCCGGGTCGATTTTTCCCGATGCAATGAGATCGTCCGCGATCTCCCAGGTCTTCCAGAGTTCCCTTCCGAAGAGCCCTATGATCCTGACCTCCCTGAGATTGACCTTCGTCGAGACGTCAAGGCAGACCTCCTCCCCCGGGTGCCCGATGGTGTAGAGCGTGCCGCCGATCCTGACGTAGTCGAAGGCATCTCGGAGCGCGGCCGCGCTGCCGGATGCCTCGATCACCGTGCCGGCGCCGTTCCCTCCGGTCAACGCGAGGATCCGCTCCCGCACCGGTTCCTTTTCGGGGTTGATCAGGTGGGAGGCTCCCATCCGTTCGGCGATCGCAAGCCGCTTCTCGTTGATGTCGAGGGCGACGATCGGGTGCGCCCCGCGGACCTTCGCCGTCCCCACCGCGAATTGCCCGATCGGACCGCACCCGACGACCGCGATCGAATCCCCCGCGACCTCGCCCCCGTAGACCGCCCTGAGGGGGATTCCCATCGGCTCGAGAAGGCACCCCCGTTCGAGGGATATTCCGTCGGAGAGCTTCCACAGGGCGGTGTCCGGGATGGTGAAGTACTCGGCGAAGCACCCGTTCACCGTGTGGCCGAAGAGTCCCATCTCGAGGCAGGTGTGCGGGCGGCCGTGGCCGCACTGCCAGCACCTCCCGCACGGGATGTGGGTCTCGGCGGCCACCCGGTCGCCTACCCTGAATTTTCGGACGCCGGATCCTGTCGCCGCGACCTCTCCTGCGCCCTCGTGCCCGGGGATGAAGGGGAGTGACTTCACCACGTTCCTGCACCAGGGGGTCCACTTGTAGAGCTTGATGTCCGAGCCGCAGATCGCCGCGGCCTTCACTCGAACGAGGACCTCCCTTTCCCCGGGTTCGGGGACGGGCACCCGCTCGAGTGAAAGCCCGTGCTCCTCCTTCACTTTCACCAGCGCGCGCATCAGTGTGCTGCCCATCACGGTCCTCCCTGCGGCGGGCTTGGGCTTTGCGCCCCTCACGGGGCGTCAAACAGGCCTTCGCTCCCAGTTTTTTTCGATCCACTCGGCGTATTCCCTCATCACGTCTTCCACGCCTTGCCTCGGCTCGAAGCCCAGCTCATCTCTCGCGAGGGAGATATCGAGGGTCTCTCCTCGCCGGAAGAGCTTTCCGGGCCCTATCCGCACCTCCGTGGGCCTCCGGCTGTACTTCTGCGCGAGGCGCGCCAGGTCCGTGAAGGAAACGGGGACTTCGGAGGCGAAGTTATATGTGTCGTGCCGGGGCGCCTCCGCCGTGTAAAGGAGGTGGACCCCGCGGGCGGTGTCTCTCACGCTCGTGAAGCCGAGCCGTTGGTCGGCCCCTTTTTCGAGCCGGAGGCCCTGGATCCCTTCGAGCGGTCCCAGGAGGTTTTTAAACAGGAAGGGTTGTTCGGAAGGGAACTTTCCGGGGCCGAAAAAGAAGTAGGGGCGCGCGCAGCGCCAGTCGACGCCGTAGTGGTTTGAGTACTGCCGGCCGATGTGCTCCGCCGCCGCCTTGCTCGCGCCGTAGAGGTCGCTCGGGTTCATGGGGTTTGCGAGCTCGCTCGGATTCCCCTCGACCTCCCCGTACACGGCCCCCGAGCTGACGAAGAGAAACTTCCGTATGCCGCACAGGCGCGCCGCCTCCAGGAGGTTCACGGTTCCCATGACGTTCATGGAGAGGCCCGCGTGCGGGTTGCCCCAGAACTCGGGGGTTGCCATGACCGCCGCGCTGTGGACGATCCCGTCGACCGGGCGGTCCTTGAAGGCGGCGACGAGGCGCGGGAAGTCGAGGACGCTCGCGGGGACGAACTCGACCCGGTTTTCCACCTCCTCGAGGTAGTCGATGCGCCTCTTCACCACGTCGAGGATCACGACCTCTTCGTCCGCCTTCGCGAACTCGTTGGCGAGCCAGGAGCCGAGCTGCCCGTACCCCCCGGTTATGAGAACAGCCATCGTCGCACTCCTTCAGGTTCAGCGCCTGCCTCGATATCGGGCTCCTACCTTCGTTACAGAATGAATTGTAGCATTTTTCGCGCGGTGATCAACAAAAATCACCCATCGCCCGAGTGTCCATCGTAAAGGCCGGGCCACCGCATCGGGTGACCCGGCCTTTGATGCGTGGATTATACGGTTATTGCAGGGGAACCGATATGTACCCGATATTCCCGCTCTTTCCGTCCCGTATGAGAAGCACCGCCCCTCCCTCGTTCGCCGCTTGCGAGATGAGCTTGTCGAGGTCCTCCGGGCTGTTCACGGGCGTGCGGTTCACCCGGAAAATGACGTCCCCTCCCTCGAGTCCCGCGTTCTCGGCCGCGCTCCCCGGCGTGACGCCGGTGATTATGAGGCCGGCCGGTTTCTTGAGGCCGAACTGCTTTGCGGTTTTAGGTGTGACTTTCTCCACAGAGACGCCTAGGTTTTTATTGGCTGCCTGAACCTTTGCCTCCTTCTGCGCTTTGGCGAGGTCTTCCACTTTGACCGTGAGTTCGGTCTCCTTGTTGCTGCGGAGGATCCTGACCTTCACGGAGTCGCCCGGTTCGGTGGAAGCGACCAAGTTCCGGAGCTGGATCACGCTCTCGATGCTCTTCCCGCCGTAGGTGAGAACAATGTCTCCCTGCTCCATCCCTGCCTTGGCGGCGGGTCCGCCGGGGACTACGTCGGCGACTATGACTCCCTTCGTCTGCTTGTCAAGCTTCAAACTCTTCGTCATTTCGGGGGTGATGTCCTGGATGTTCACGCCCAGAAAGCCCCGCACGACCTTGCCGTTCTTGATGAGCGCGTCCGAAATGTCCCGCGCCATATTGGAGGGGATCGCGAACCCGAGCCCCACCGAACCCTGGGTGGCCGAAACGATGAGGGCGTTGATGCCGATCACCTCGCCGTTCAGGTTGATGAGAGGTCCGCCGCTGTTGCCGGGGTTGATCGACGTGTCGGTCTGGATGAAGTCCTCGTAGCCGGTGGGCCCGAGTACCCCGATCCCGGTCCGGTGCTTTGCGCTGATGATCCCCTGCGTAACCGTCCAGTCAAAACCCTGGGGAGAACCGATCGCGACCACCCACTCTCCCACCTTCACCTTGTCCGAGTCGCCGAAACCGGCGTACTTCATGTCCGGTGTGGGGTCGATCTTGATCACCGCGAGGTCGGTGTCCGGATCGGTGCCTATCACCTTCGCTTTCTGCGTGCTGCCGTCATAGAGCTGAACCTGGATGGTTTCCGCGTTCTCGACCATGTGATTGTTGGTGATGATGTAGCCTTCCTTGCCGATAATGACCCCGCTCCCGAGCGCCTGGATGGGTACTTTCTGGGGGCCCTGCGGCATCGGGCCGAAGAAACGTCTGAAGAATGGGTCGTTCCCGAAGGGGAACTCCGGCGCCTGCTGCATCACGGTCCCTGCGATGTTGATGTGAACCACCGCGGGCATCATGACCTCCGCGACCGTGCTGATTGCGCTCGTGAACCCCCCCTCGTCCTGTATGACGATAGTTTGCGTGGGAGCTGACTCCGCGAAAGCCTGCCGGCCGAGCTGCGCGCCCGGCACGAATACCAGAAGAAAAGCCGCCAGAATTCCCGCCCAGATCACGAAATACACTCTTTTTCTTTTCATCTCATTCTCTCCTCTCACTGAAATGCTTTCGTTTTCAATATACTTCGGAAAGCTTACCCCAGTATTTCACGAAGATTACAGTTTTGTAATGCGCGCCGTCCCCGGTGAAAGAAGTTGATTGATAATTGATGGTAGTTTTGATAAACCGCGACGGAGCTAGGCCGTGAGACCTGATTTGATACAGTCACTCTATCGACTTCCGGCTCGATGCGGGGATGCTCTTCTTCAAGAGCGAGGGGAAGGGGCGCCGCTCGATCTCCCCCGCAATGCGGAAGCGAGAGCGGCAAGAACCGCCACGCCGCAAGCCATCCGGTGGCTCGCTGCGACAGCGCCGAACAGCGCCGCCGTTTGACCGCCCGGGCTGCGGGCCAGAACTGTGGTGAAAATGGCGCCCGCGAGGCCAACCCCCAGGACCATTCCCACGTTTCTCGCCGTCGCCAGGATGCCGGAGGCGATCCCCTGGCGGCTGAGCGGGGCAGAGCCCATCAACGCACTGCTGTTCGGTGATATAAAAATCCCCGTGCCGAGCCCGACTACGGCAAGCCCTGCGGCGGCGTGGCTCAGAGGGGTCTGCTGCCCGAGGCGGGACAGGAGGTACAAACCGGCGGACATCACGGCCATGCCGAGCGTGCCCGGCAGCCGGGACCCTATCCGGTCGGACAGCATGCCGCTCAGCGGAGCGGCAACGGCCATCACCAGCGGCTGGGCGGTCATAAGCAACCCCGCCTGGGCCGGGTTGAGCCCGCGCCCCTGGATGAGGTAGAAAGGCATCAGGAACAGCACCGAGTAGAGACAAACGTAGTTGAGCAAGGCGCTCGCCGTCGCCGCGGAAAACATCCGGTTGCGAAACAGGTCCAGGTCGAGCATGGGGCTTCGGGTGCGCAGCTCGACGGTGAGGAAAACGCCGAGAAGCGCTCCCGCGCCGGACAGGCTCCCCACCACGAAAGGTGAGCCCCAGCCCCACGCGTGGCCCCGGTTCATGGCGAAGAGGAGCGCCACAAGGCCTCCCAGGAAGGTCAAAGCCCCCGCCGCGTCGAAGCGTTCGGAGCGACCGGCGCTGTCTCGCGGGATGAAGCGCACGCTCAGGAGCAGGGCAAACAGTCCGATCGGAACGTTTATGTAGAACACGGAACGCCAGCCGAAGAGCACCGCGAGCCACCCGCCGAAAGACGGCCCCGCGGTCAAACCGAGGTAAGTCATCGTCGCCGCTATGCCGAGGACCCGGCCGCGCCGGTGTGCGGGAAAATTTTTCGTGAGAATGGCCGGGGCGTTCGCGAAGAGCATAGCCGCTCCCAGCGCCTGAACCCCGCGGAAGGCGACAAGGGTTCCGGCGGCCGGCGCGACTCCGCAGAGCGCGGAGCCGAGCACGAAGACGCAGAATCCGGCGACGTACACCGCCTTGTGTCCGCGCAGATCGCCAAGCCGGCCGAAAGTGAGCAGCAGAGCGCTGACCGTGAGCAGGTAGACGGTGATCACCCACTCGACGGCGGCGACGCTGCTCCCGAAGGATTGTCTGATGACCGGCAGGACGGTGTTTACGACGCTTCCGTCGAGCGCCGACATGAACGTGCCGACGCCCACGGCGAGCAGCACGAGCCACCTGCGGCTCTCGTTCAGCGGGTCGCCCATAGAGGTTTTCATTCATAACACGGTATCTATGATCGGACCCGTCGTCAAGAAGAGGTTACGCGGTTGAAGTCAGAACAGCCTCGCCTTGCCTTCCGACCCGTAGAGCCGGATGAGCTCTTTCACCTTCTCCTTCACCCTCTTCTTTCCTTCCATGGTGAAGTCTCCGCTTTCCCTCGAGCCGACGAGGAGCTGCATGTCCTGGGGCCCGCTCGTTTCTTCCAGCGTCTTTTTCAGGCCCTCGAAGTACACCTTTTTCAGGATCGTCCCGACGTTGAACTTCGCCACGCCGCGCCGGATCGCTTCAGTGACCTGGCCCGGCGGGAACCCGGTCCCGCCGTGGATCACGAGGGGGACGCCGGTCTTGTCCCGAATCCGGGCGATGCGGTCGACGTCGATCGACGCCTCGCCCCGGGTGAGGACGTGGACATTCCCCACGGAGACGGAGAGGGCGTCGATTCCGGTCTCGGCGACAAACTCCCGCGCCTGATCGGGATCGGTGAGGGCAAAAGTGCCTCCCGGCGAACCGCCGGGCCCTCCAGGCGGTGCCCCGGTCGGGAGGTGTCCCAGCTCACCCTCGACGGCGACGCCGCGGGGGTGGGCCCGTTCGACGAGTTCCCTGTTCACCCGGAGGTTTTCCCCGTAGGGGAGCGACGAGCTGTCCACCATGACGACGTTGAACCCGAGCTCGATCCCCTTCAGGCACTGTTCGAGCTTCTCCGTCTCGTTTAGGATGAGCGCGACCGGAACGCGGGCCTTTTGGGCCGCGACGCGGCCGAGGGCGGCGCCGCACTCGATCCCCCAGCCGTCGAACCACGCCTGGTTCACGGGCGTACCCCCGAAGCCGATGATGAGGGGGGCGTCCATCTCTTCGCCCGCCTCGAGAACGGCTTCGAGGGAGTCTTCGTTCCAGGCCTGGAAATACCCCACGGCGAATCGGTTTGCGAGGGCGGTGTCGAGCATCGCGGCGAACGGAAATAGCGGCATGTGCTCCTCCGGAAAGAAAACCTGTTGACAACGCGGTGAGCCCGGTCTACAATGAGCGCCGATGTTGACGTTATCAAGTAACGATAGCACAGAGGCTGATCCCTGTCAACAACCCGCATGAAGGATATCACGATCAAGGATATCTCCAAGTACGCGGAGCTTGAAGACCTGCCGCACGAAGACGATCGTCAAAACACCTACTCTCGTCATGCGCGAGTCGTGCAGGAGGGTCGGGTGACTGAACCGGTTTCAGAAAAGCCGCTGATTTTATGCAGCTTCACATTTCTTTGAAAGGGAGGCAGTTCATGAAGAAGACTATTGTGTTGACGTTTTTCATCACGGTGTGTTTCCTGTTCGTGTGCTCATCGGCGGTTTTGGCCGCCGACAAGGCGACGAAAACACTCGAGTTCTGGTCCTGGAACAACGAGGGTGACTACCCGTTCGTCCACGAGGATGCGGAGCTGCGCTACGAGAAAGACAACCCCAAC
>Ga0315286_10002222_pt1 | contig 18085 bp, 10 predicted proteins | sample YL17G10_0_MG_FD_205038 | JGI IMG/M metagenome (GOLD analysis project Ga0315286, IMG submission 205038) | Sediment microbial communities from Yellowstone Lake, YNP, Wyoming, USA - YL17G10_0 | ecosystem: Environmental > Aquatic > Freshwater > Lake > Sediment | place: USA: Wyoming | collected...
AGGAAATCCTTCCAATACCGCCACGGCAGTTGTGGACTCAATTTTCTCCGCGCTCATTTCCAACATCACGGTGCTGGAGGGTGGAGCCGGTTATCAACCGGGACTGCAGGCCTATATTACCTCATCCCCCAATACGGGATTGAATGCCTTTGTGCTGTCCGTCGATACCTCCGGTAACGTGCACCCCAATTCCTATCCCATCAACCAAGATGTGGCGAACCTTTGGGCCAACACAGTGATGTCCGATCCAGACTTCTATTTCACACCAGGCGTCTCAGAGAACGTGAATACACTCATGTCGATTGCGTTTACGGATATGATTTTTGGTGAGCAGGGACCTGAGAGATTGGGACCCATCATCGCCATGACGATCACGGCCAGCACGCAGGTGTTCAATCCAGCACCGACACTCAACGTGGATGGACCCGTCGTGTTTGTTGCGGGTATCACTGCAAACGGGAATGTCCTCACGGCCAACGTGCCCCTTGGGTACTTTGGAATTCTTGGGAAGATGAATGTGGTCCACGGTGGCAGCGGCTATGTCGGGGGCGATGAGATTTCCTTTGAGAATATCCCAGGTGTCGGTGTCGGTATCGGCGCGGCCGCGGAAGTCATCTCCACACACTCAGCCAATTCCGGTATCAAGGAAGTGCGATTCAGGCCTTCGCGGGTCAACGGCAATGTCAACGTCAACATCTCGGTGTCGAATACGCAGGTTGTGGGGACTGGCACGTTTTTCACTACGGAATTGTTTGCGAATGACCGAATCGAAATCAACAGTGAATCGACCTATGCGACCACGATTATCAACAATACCCACTTGACGGTCAATACGGCATTCACCAAGAATTCAACCTCACGAAAGCTGGGCGTCTATGGACGCCACTTCATTGGTGGCATGAACTATCGACAGGACAAGCGACCCTATGTCCACGTCAGTTCGATCAATCCCTTTGCTGTGAATGCGAACCTTGAGGTGCAGTGGGTCATTTCAAACGGCGCTTCATTCTTGCTGGAACCCCAGACCGAGGAGCCGTTTGGCAAGATCAGGACTATCAGAATCACCAATCATGGATACGGCTACCAAACCGTGCCTACTATCAACCTCACTGGAAGTGGGAACGGTCGGGCCAACGCCGTGGCCGTCATGTTGAGCAACCTGTTCAACGCACCCGGTCGGTTCCAATCCACCGAGGGATTTTTGAGTTCGGATCAAAGACTCCAGAATAAAGATTACTACATGACCTATGCGTATGTCGTGAGGTCACAGACAGAGCTTGGAAAATACAAGGCCATTCTCAAGGACCTGGTTCACCCTGCTGGTGTGAAACTGTGGGGAGAGTACCTGATTGACTCGACACTTGAGGGTGCTTCGGGGATGTCTGCGAACATAGCGAACACGTACCAAACGAGCGCATAAATAAGACAATCGGACAAGGAATCCTATGGCCAACAATTTCTCAAATGTCTCCAGGCGCCTCGGGTATGAACGAGCCTTCACGTTCTACGAGAGCTTCGTCACCACCGCAAACGATGCCGCGGTTGGTTACATCATGCTTGGGCGCAACATTCCCTGGAATGCGAACGACGAACCTATCGCCATCTATGATACTGAAAACACCCTCTTTGACACCTACAACAATTTCCTGGGTGGCAAGAAAATCACGGGTAATGACGTATACCCCGTTATCCCCAGGGTCAACTGGGTGGCCAACACTGTCTGGACTCAATACGATGACGACAGCAACACCCAGTTCTCCTCAACGAATTCCATGTATGTCTACTCCTCAAGCGGCAACGTCTACAAGTGCCTGAACAACGGAAACAATGCCTTTTCGACGATTGAACCCGCAAACAACTATTCGAGCGCAAACGGTTTCACATCACCGGGCGACGGGTACCTCTGGAAGTATATGTATAAGGTGCCCAGTGCCAGCAAGTTCCTGACGTCGGCGTGGATTCCGGTGCCCATGACTCAAACCGGGGCCTACTTCGGGTTTGCGAACAACATCGTGGTCGGAGCCATCTCTCGCGTGGTCCTGACAACCGGTGGCTCCGGGTATTCCAACACCAATACCACAGTCTCGGTGACGGGTTCGGGAACCTCTGGGAACGTGACCGCGAACGTCAACGCAAACGGCAATGTCATTGCGATCACCCTGAACAACAAGGGCGTCGGCTACCTCAGAAACAACACGCGAATGCGAGTGGTGGGTTCGGGAACCAACGCGAACATCCGTTACATTCTGTCACCCTACGGTGGACATGGGTACAACCCCGCCCGCGAACTGGGAGCCAACTCGGTTATGCTGTCAGTGAAGGTGGGAGAGGTCGATTCGACCGAAGGCCTCAAGATTACGGCCAACAATGACTTCAGACAGATTGGGCTCCTCATGCGACCCAATCGCTTTGGGGAAAACACCGCGGTCAGCACGGCTAACGCCAACATTGCGGTGACCATGGTGACCCAGATCATTCTGACTTCGGGGCCCTCCTATTTGCAGGATGAGTTGGTATATCAAGGGGCGAACGCGGCCTACTCTACATTCTCAGCCAATGTGTCGGAGGTGTTCACCAACGCAATCGAAACGACACACAGACGGGGTACCCCAATACCAGGGGCCCTGTTGATTGGTCAGACCTCGGGTATTTCTCGTACCTTGGTGGCCTACACGGACCCGGACCTTGACGAGGAATCGGGTGACCTGGTTTACACAGAGAACCGATCCCTGGTCTTGCGTTCTTCGGGGCAAGCCGAATGGATCAAAATCGTGCTCAACTTCTAATGCAGAGCATATAAATAGTTCATCTACAAGGCGGAGACTAACTTCATGGCGATTGATCTGACTCAGAACCCCTATTTTGACGACTTTGACGAGACCAAGAACTATCACAAGATACTCTATCGCCCAAGTTTCGCCGTCCAGGCCAGAGAACTCACACAATCTCAGACCATCCTCCAAGACCAAATCAAAAAGTTTGGTAACCATATCTTCCAAAATGGTTCCATTGTTACCGGTGGGCAGTCGATGCTCGAAACGAGCGCGACCAAGTATGTCTGTATCGAATCCACGGATACCGCAGGCAATGAGGTTAATGTAGACGATATCATCGGACAGTTTATTGTCGATACCGCGAATACCGGCGTGCGTGCCTATGTCATTGCGGGTGCCAACGAAACGCTCACCGCGCCCACTGTGTTGGTGGTCAAGTATCTGTCTGGACAGACGTTCAATATCGCTGACACGCTGCCTATCCGCACAGAGGATGGAACCGTTACTGCAAATCTTAAAGCCAATGTTGTCACCTTTACGGACGTGACGAGTGGTCTTGCTCTTGGTAATGCGTCCATCTGCAGCGTCGATGAGGGTGTGTTCTTTGTGGATGGGTACTTTGTTCAGGTGTCACCACAAACCACCATCCTCAATGCGTTTGACAACACTCCCACCTATCGCATTGGACTCCAAATCGAGGAAACGATTGTTGACGCAACCGAGGATGCTTCGTTGCTCGACCCCGCTCAAGAGGCCACAAACTTCCAGGCTCCTGGTGCTGACCGCTTCCAAATCAACCTGACGCTGGTGAAGAGGACGTTGACCTCCACGGACGACACTAAGTTTATTGAGTTGATCCGTGTCACCAATGGTACGTTGACGAAAAAGGTGGTCTATCCAGTCTATTCGACATTGGAGGACACTCTCGCTCGCCGCACGAACGATCAATCAGGATCGTTTACGGTTCGCCCATTCAAGCTCGCAACCGTTGCTCACCCAACCTATGCGAATGCGTATAACATCGTCATGGAGTCAGGTAAGGCGTATATCCAGGGATATGAATTTGAGACAATAGGTCCCACAACAATCAAGGCTGAACGGGCCCGTACCGCAGCGAATGTGTCGAATTACAACACTACCATCGATTATCAGAACTGGATCGAAGTCACCGAACTCAGGGGTCCAATCCCGCTCAAGACTCTACAACCTGGTGTGTTACATTGTGTCAACACCGCGAGTATCGCTGTCAGCAATGCTGCGGTCGCCACCAACACTTCTATCGGCACGTTGCGTGTTCGCGCCCTGGATTTCCAGAGCGGAGCGAATGCTACGTCGATCAGGACCGCGGTGTGGCGCGCCTATGCGTTTGATGTTGCAGTAGGAGAAAGTCTGACATGCAATGTTGGTGCCACAGGTACCGCGAATACCATGCGTCTGGCCCCGAACTTCTCTGCGGTCAGCAATGCCTATGTCGGTGTCAAGTTCACCATCACTGCGAATGCGGGCGCCGGGCTCAGCGAAACACACACGATTGGCACCTATGACGGTGCAAACAACCTCGTCTACCTACAGGGCGTCGAAACTTTTGCCTTTGGTGTTCCTGGAACGATGACACAATATAGACTTGATTATGAACTCAAAGATGTTGAGTCTATTGTGTATGCAAACACCGTAGCAAACCAGCACTTGTTCTCTACGACCATGGATGTGAATACGTCAAGCAAGGAATCGGTCTTGATCGATCCTTATCAGGGTGCCTTCCTTTCAGACACAGGCTTCAATCGTGCCATTCTTGAGTTACCTTATCCAACTATCGCGGACCAATCCGTGGTGGGTGGGTTGCCTCTCGGCAATAGTGAATACAATGGTCGCAAGTCCTACGAGAGCCAGAGTTTCACCGCGAACGTCACCTCAATCACCTCGGCCGCGGGCATCACGTCCGCAGTCAATGGGTCGCCTCTATCTGGCTCTGATGCCATAGACAACATCTTGGTGGTGGTGAAGAATGCTACGGGAACTCCTCTGGCGAATAATCAGGTCATCAATTTCTCCTCTGGAAATCCTTCGGGCAACACCGTGTCGGTCACGACGACAAGCAACACATCTACGTGGATCATCACCATCCCGAATATGAACAGCGCGGCCAGCGCCGACGTGTATGTCAAAGTGAAGATGCCCTATTCGCATGTCATTGGAAACGTCCTGCGTAGCAAGACCGCGAGAATTGCGAACACCGCGAGCGGATTGAATTCTGGTGGTATCCAAATCCCAGACGCTACAGGATTGGTCCAATGGTATTCGCAGGCCGGTGGTGCGAATGGCGCACAAATCACGATCTACGCAAACTCGGCTGCCTGGCTCGCACTCAAAGACTCTAGAAGGTCCCAATCGCTCTTTACCTCGGACGTGACGCGACTTCGTAAGGTGATTGACGTGGGCACCAATATCATCGAGGATGGCAACGTTGCTATTGCTGCTGATATCACGACTCGCTACACGCTCGACACAGGACAGCGAGACAATTCCTACGATCATGCGAGCATCACCCTCAAGCCACAATCACAGGGCCCAACGGGCAACGTGGTCATTTATGTGGACTATCTTTCCCATTCGGGATTGGGGTATCTGACAGTGGATTCCTACTTGTCAGCGAATGTAGGTTATGCCAACATCCCAACATACACGTCAGCCACGACAGGACAAGTGTTCTTGCTGCGTGACTGTATAGACTTCCGCCCACGACGAAAAGATGCCGATTTCCTAGGTATTTTCGATGAGGAGTTATTCGGTATCTCGGGTCTGGCGTTTGAAACCGACTTCTCGTATTACTTGGCACGTATCGATAAGGTCATCTTAACGAAAGATCGTGTGTTTGAAGTGCTCTCTGGTATTCCGTCGTTATTCCCAGTCTCCCCTGCGGATAAAGACAATGCCATGACCCTCTACACCTTGATATTACCTCCCTACACCCCATACACGTCAGATATTCGTCTGCGATACAATGACAACCGCCGCTACACGATGCGCGACATTGGCACGCTTGAAAAGCGCATATCGAACCTGGAATACTACACGTCTTTGAACTTGCTTGAGCAAGCCGCGAAGAATCAGGAAATCACGGACGACACGGGCGCCAATCGTTTCAAGAATGGTATTCTTGTTGATCCATTTACGGGCCACTCAATCGGCGACGTGCTCAACACGGATTATCACTGTGCAATGGACAAACAATATCAGGAAATGCGTCCTCCGTTCTTGCTTGAAAGTTTGACACTCCTATTGTCGCCAACCAACTCGACGAATTATGGTCGCACTGGGGGTTTCTTAACACTGCCATTTACAGTTGTGACGTTCCTCGACCAGTCCATTGCCTCACATGCGATCAATGTCAACCCGTTCAACACCGTCTCATTCATTGGTCAATTGACGCTTGATCCCTCATCTGATGTGTGGATTGACGTCAACCAATTGCCGGACCTGCATGTCAACCTTGAGGGTGACGATGATGCGTGGGCCGCGTTGACTCAGAGTGTGAATGCTGCAGATGCGGCACGACCAGCATCGGAAAGAATCTTTGGTACTGAGTGGAACTCATGGGAGACGAAGTGGACTGGTACGAAAAAGATTCCAGATAAGATCATCGTACCAAAGGATCGTGGATGGTTGGGACCACTGGGACACTACGTTCCTGTATTTGGTGACATTATCAAGCGGAGCGTGACCGAAATCACTCAGAAACAGGTTCGCACGGGCGTCGATACAAAATTTGCTCCAGAAACGATTACAGAATCAACGGGCAACAAAGTCGTCGATGTATCAGTCATCCCTTATATTCGCTCGTTGGGTGTGTTGTTTGTGGGGAAGATGTTCGCTCCAAACACAAACCTTTATGCGTTCTTTGATGAAACTGTCGCGGTCACCAGTTATTGCAACAAGACAAATGTAGTCAAAGTTTTCAATACTGATGTCACGTATAGAGACAATTATCAAGATACGGAAGTCGTGCGCGTGTGGGACCCCGCAAGAGGACAGAACACCGCTGCCGGTCTTGTCGTGCTCAGCCGCAATGAATCGGACCACACCAATGTCAGTATTGTGAGTGTGGTGGGTGGTGATGATGATAACGTGGCCAATGCGTATTTTGTTCACTCGACCAACTCCACATTCTTGATTGGGGAAACCAGTGGCGCCAATTCGCGCATCTCAGGGTACTACCACAACTCTGGATTCGTCACGAATCCAAATTTGACGAGTATCATTCTTTCGCATGACATTGCCAATTCCAACGTGGGTATCTCCAATACCACCATTGTGGGAAAGACGATCTATTTCACTTCGTCCAATGGTGCGGGGCAATCCTCTGTGATTACCGCATACAATTACATCACCCGTAACGTGGCATTCAGCCCGGCATTGACCGTGTTACCAAGCAATGTCAGTTCGTATTCGATTGGTCAGTTTGCCACTGATTATCGAGGAGAAGTCGCGGGTATCTTTGTCATCCCTTCAACGGATGCGGTGCGTTTCCGCACAGGCGAACGTCAATTTACCATGGTCGATTCGTTCTCGGGTTCGCTTGAAGGTTCGGGCACGAATGGAACGGTCAAGTATTTTGCGTCAGGACTCCTACAGACAAAGGAAGAAACGTTTATCTCAACTCGTGTTCCGGGTGTCCAGCGCACGGAGTTGAATGATTCCAGAACTGTTGTCACGTCAAAGGTGACGGATACGGTGGTCGGTAAAGCCCGTATCGGATACTGGGACCCTCTAGCACAGACGTTCCTTGTCGACCAGACTTTCCATCCATCTGGTATTATGTTGACCGGTATCCGCTTGCTTATCAAGAGCGCCGATCCTAACATCCCAATGGAAATTCAATTGCGCCCAGTTGTCAACGGGTTCCCACATTCTTCTGCCGTCATTCCAGGTTCAGACGTTGTGCTGAATGCGAGCGATATCAACTTGTGCTCTGAGGAATCACTTGCCGCAGTCAATGCCGCAGGCTTGAATCCACTCGACGATGCCACACTCTACACCCAAATCGACTTCAGCGGACCTGTTTACCTACAGCAAGGCGCCGAGTATTGCGTGGTGTTGATGGCAAACTCTGTCAAATATACAGTGTATGTGTCCCGCATGGGAGAGAATATCTTGGGCACCCAGCGCCTGATCTCCAGTCAGCCGTATCTTGGAGTTCTGTTCAAGTCACAAAACTCCTCAACATGGAATGCAATCCAGGAAGAGGATTTGACATTCAGATTGCTTCGTGCTGACTTCGATACGAGCGTCCAGTCCAATGTTGAATTCCAATTGTCTGCATCGGATGACATTACTGCGAATGTGCCCATCGACACCTTCTATATCTCTGAGGGTAACCTCTTGTTACCAAACACCAGTATCTCTGCGCTCTTTGCATCCACGACTGCGACCGGTGACAAGGAAACAAATAGAGTCATCCCGTTGAGCGAAAATATCTACTTTGACGATACGCTCGGTCGCCGAGTAGCCACCACCGATGTCACGTCATTCAAATTGCGTGTCCTCTTATCGTCATTGAACAGGGACGTATCTCCTATCATCGATATGGACCGACTTGCGTTGTTCGCCATCGAAAACATCACGAACAATCTAGAGTTGTCTAACAGTTCTCTTGTGGTCATCAGTTCCAGCAACAACTGGGTGACCGCAGCCAACTTGACAGTCACGATTACAGGCGGAGGTGGCAGCGGGGCGAATGCGTATGTCGCCAACACGCAGATCGACAGCAACAACAGAATCCTAGCGAATGTCGTGGTCGACCTCCCAGGCAGCGGATACACGTCTGCGCCAACGGTCACCATCACGGGCAACACCACCATTACCGCGAATGTGCAGTGTGTGGGAGAAGATCGGGCGTTTGGTGGAGCGGGTCTCTCTCGTTATATCACTCGTAAAGTCACCCTGGCGGATGGATTAGACGCAGGAGATTTCAGAGTGTATTTCGCGGCCTATAAGCCATCCACGGCAGGCATCCATGTCTATTACAAGATCCTCAGTTCGGATGATGCCGACGTGTTCGATAACAAAGGTTATCAACTCATGACCGTGATCCAGGGCGCCAATAACCTCTCGCTCAATCAAGAGGACATGAAAGACTTCGTGTTTGCTCCAGGCGTGGATAACATTGGGGATAACCGAGTGCAATATGGTTCGTTTGTCAGTTTCAAATACTTTGCTATCAAGGTGGTGTTGACCGCAACAGATACGACGAAAGTTCCTCGACTCAGAGATTTCCGAGTGGTGGCATTACCGTCTCTCTCATAACACGATAGGATCATACCATGTCACTAATAAATACTGTTCAAATTGACAATAACCCAGATTTGGTGCGGGATTTGCATTCCAAGGCGGTGTTGAGTGTGGACGCGAATGGACTGACACGCTACAAAGAGACGAGACGGCGCGCCCTCATGACCAAGCAGGAAATGGCAGAAACAAAATTTCGACTTGAGCAGATTGAGCAAGAGATGACTTCATTGAGGCGCATCGTGAGTGAATTATCGGTATTGAGGAACGGGAACTAAATGTCTATCAATCAGATCACAACCAGCAACACCTTCGGCCAGTTGATTACTACTACCGCAGCCCTAGTCGCGGTGGCCAACAACTTCACCGATGGCCCACAGTCTCAGACGGGGTCCACATGGACCTTCACCAATGCGAACGTGGGGGTCAATGTCATTGGTACGTTGCTGACAAGTAATGCGAATGTCACAATTTTGAATTGCCAAACCGCGAATATCACAGATGCGACTTTTGCGAGAATCAATGTCAGTGTGGCGAACCTCACCACCGCAAATGTCATTGTATTGAATACTTCGACTGCGAACATTTCAAATGCGACCATCGCAACGATGAATACCTCGTATGCGAATATCACCGCAGGTATTGCGGTTCTCTCTAACATGACGGCGACCGTTGCGAACGTCAACAGCGGAACTTTTGGAGTCTTGAATACCTCTAGTGCCAACATCGTGTTTGGAACTGCGGTATTGTCTACTCTCAGTGTGTCTGTCGCCAACGTCACAGTATTGAACGTCAACAGTGGTACGTTTGGAGTTTTGAATGCTTCGGCCGCCAATGCCACGGTGGCCAATGTCAACAGCGGAACTTTTGGAGTTTTGAATGTTTCGACCGCCAACCTTACGCAGGCAACTGTCACCACATTGAATGTCGCCAATTCCACATTTGCCTCGGTGAATGCTTCGGCCGCAAATATCACCGTAGCAACCATAGGCACTCTTACAGTCACTAACGGCGTTATCGATCAGTTTGCTCGAAGTAAGGCAAATACGAAATCTATTACAGTGACCTCACCAGTAATCACTGATAACATCACGGTCACCTTTACGGAAACTGATATAACACTCAGAAAGGTCGTCTCGGTCGTTCAAGGCACTTCGACACCTAATGTGGTGTTCAATTTGAACTATGCGAACACAAGAGAACCTGGAACTGTTGGAACAGCGATCACCGGAAATATCACCTGTGCCAACACCACAAATGGCGTGTTCACGACAACTTTCTTGAACGCTACCGTCCCGGCAAACAATTATGTATTTTTACAATTTTCTACGGTGTCTGGAACAGTCAATGAAATCTTTGTTTCTATGTTCGCATAAGGGAGGCTTATAAGTAACTATCATGATTATTCAATCACTGACCACTGATATTATTTCTGTCATTACCACCACAACCGCAAACCTCCATGTCCTGGTGACTTATACGGACCGTGATAAAACCACAGGTGTTGTGGGACAGTCTAATAGACAATTGACTGAGATCAATACGGCTGCGACAACGACCATCACTGCTGCTCCGGCAGCCTCGACAAGCAGAAACATTAAGACAATAAACATTCGCAACAAACACGCAAACTCAAACAACACTATTACGGTGCAATATGACGACAGCGCGAACAGCACACTTTACGAACTTCATAAAGCAATCTTGCTTGCAGGTGAGGTTCTACAATATGCTGAAGTTTCAGGATTCTCTAAGATATTCGACACGACGAGGGATTCTCGCAACTTTACCACGTTATCCGATCAGGTGATTACTGATGCCGCTATGGTAACTGTGACTGGGTTATCGTGCCCTGTCAAAGGAAATACTGCCTACGGATTTTTTGCGTTTATTCCACATATCACTGATGCCACTACGACAGGGGCGCAGTTCGGTGTGAAATTAACCTCAACACCAACAGCCTTGCGAGCAGGCAGTATCGATACAGTCACCCCAAGTGGCACATCGGGGGTGTTTTCTTCTGGTGTTGCTCAAGCATCGGACACGCCGTTCACCGCGCAAACCACAGGCACCGGGGCAACGGCAGGACCGGCACTAATAGCCGGTTATTTTGTTCCTAGTGCCGACGATGTATTTGAAATACGAGCGAATACTGAACCTGGGTCTGGGGGCACATTGACCACCAAAGCAGGTTCATTGCTCCAGGTATTCAAACAGACCTCCTAAAGGAACATTGTGATTCTTTTAACGAACACGACTGATAAAATTTCCCTCATTACTGACTTTACTTGTAATGTAAAGACGAGTATTGTCTACATAGACCGCGACCAAACATCTGGGAATGTGGGTCTGGCTGAGAGGCAGTTGACCTCAATCACGACTGCCGGGACTACCGACATTCTCGCCGCCCCCCCGGCGACGACCACGCGCAAAGTAAAAGAATTTCGTATAGAAAATGCGAATACTGCCTATCCAATGGATGTTACTCTTCAGTATAACGCAAATGGTATCTTGTATGAGTTGATTTCCTCCAGATTGATGCCTTCCGATGCACTAACCTATATGGAAGATGCAGGCCTCAAACTCGTGACGAAACAGAAGTTTTTTGATGAAACAAGAGTGTTGTATCCCGCAAACACAGTTTCAGGAGAGGTGATCTGTAACGGCAATAATAATGCTGGCCAGGCGCACATGCCTGGATTTACTATTAGAGGATTGAAGGCTAACACAACATATCACTTTATGTTTGCGGGCGTCACAATTAGTGCCGCCACAATCGGAGCCAGATTCAATATAGGACGAGATCAAAACTTTTTCGGAGTAATTTCCGGTGGTGGATTTGCTACTGTCACTAATAGCAACACCGCTGCTGTAATCGTAGGAACCGCCCAGGACTATCCGAATCAGAGTGCCCTGATATCAATTGGAACTGGAACTGTTGACCCGGGTGGATTGCATTTTTACTCCGGTACTTTCACCACCAGTGTGTTTGGCGAACGAGATCACGTTGAGGTATATTTGTTCTCAGAAACTTCTAACCAGCAAGTCAAACTGCAATCAGGCGCCTGGTATCGTGTGTGGGAGGCTGCAGGTTGGGCCGGATTCGGCGCATAATGAGAGGATGATATGGCAGGTGGAAACGGATGGTTTGATCCAGACATACGAGCGAACACCTGGTTTGATGTTGTGGCGAGTGAAGATGGTTGGTATGATCCACAATTGCTTAATGAACCTACTGGTGGGGCCCCGCCCGCCGGCCCGCGCAGGCGTCCTATAATTGTTGGATAAATACCCCATTGGTGTAACTTTATCTAACGAGGATGTAGGAGCCAGATGCCCTTCATATGGAATAGTAATCCAAACCCGCCAGCAAGAAACCTTCCACAACCAGTTCCGCCTGGAGAAGTATCCTTTCAAGTCGCCCTCGTAGCGAACACTGTTAATGCAGGTGGTACAGTTTTATACAACACCGCTAACACAGCGTATGATGTTGTCTATGAACTTCCATCGCTGAATGTTGCTAACCTCAGCGTTAAGTACCTGACGGTTACACGATCTGGTTTCATGCTCTCCGATCCCACATCTGCTTTCGGAATTGCTACTAAACAATATGTGGATGCTGCTGCCGCCAATGGTGGCGCCAACATTTCTAATACAGCACCAATAAATTTTAACGTAACAACACACATTGTCTCGCATGCAAATTCTGGTGTTACCCCTGCAAGTTATGGGGGAGCCAACATCGTTCCTTCATTGGTAGTGAATACAACGGGACATATTTCCTCAGCAATCAACACGTCCATTCTCCTTTCAGGCAACGATCTTATTTCCAACGGCAACGGCTCCCTCTTCATTGGCAACACCTTAACTGGCAGATGCGATACGCGAACGATTACCCCAGGGACCGGTGTGTTGGTCAACAATGATAAAGGTGCGATTACTCTCGTTGCGACAGGCGATCCGATCCTTTCAGGACATCGCTATGGAAGTGCTTGGAGGATTAGCCTGCCTCAGGTTGGTGTAAGCCGCGACATCATCTGGCAGGGTGTTACATATGGTGGTAATAGATATGTGGCGGTGGGCCTAACTATACTTGGTTCTTTTGCCAGTATGATTAGCACAGATGGTATTTTATGGACTAACCTAACCATCGGATCTGGTGCAGGAGGATTTTCAAGTGTTGCCTGGAATGGAAGTTATTTTGTTGCCCTGAATAATACTTCACCTTTTGTCTCTACGAGTCCTGATGGGATTACCTGGACTCCCATACCTTCAACCGGATATCCCGATGCTTCTGGCTCCGGCCTTGATTGGAATGGTAATATCTTTGTCGCCGTGGGCATCGGCGGACAGGTGATGACAAGCTCCAATGGAATTACTTGGACGTCCAGAACCGGCACCGGCGTAGCGGGTTATGACTGGCAAAACGTCACATACGCTCAGGGTCTCTTTGTAGCTGTGGGTAATTTTTTTGGTACTGCTCCAATTGTTATGTGGAGTTTGGATGGGATCACTTGGATGCCTGGCTATCCTGCCGTAGGAACCAGTGGGTTCAGTGATGTCGCACATGGTGCTGGCCTCTATGTCGCAGTAGGTGCCAGTGCTGCAAATGTTGAAACCAGCGTCTTCGCAAACACCTGGTTTGCTAACACCGGTATTGATTTTATTACGTCAGCCGTTATCTATGGTGGTGGTAAATTTGTTGCAGTAGGGTATAGTAACTTTGAGCAGACGAAAAATGTTTCGACCAGTTCGGATGGGATCACCTGGACTCCCCAGCCCGGTCTACCACCTACCGGTCCAACCGGCTTTGCAACCTTACGTGATGTTACATATGCCGGCCTGTATGTTGCAGTTGGGAGTGATGGGATAGTTATATCAAGTTCAGATGCAATTACTTGGACTGATAGAGATATAGACCCCATTAACAGGCTTGTTATTGCTTGGAATGGAAGCGTCTTTGCCGCTGTGGGCCCAAAGTCTGTCCTTACAAGCCCTGACGGGTTTGCTTGGACATTTAACAGTTCTGTTATTGGTGATTGGCGCAGTATAGCTTGGAATGGTACGGTCTTTGCAGCGATAGGGCTCACTGGTGTAGCTGTTCAAACCAGTCCTGATGGAGTTACTTGGACCAGTAGAACGGGTATCAGTGGTACTTTCAATGCTGTAGCCTGGAATGGCACAGTCTTTGCGGCCGTAGGACTCAGTGGCGCAGTCATGACGAGTCCTGATGGAATTACTTGGACGAGTAGAACGGGCATCGCCGGAAGTTGGTATGGCATAGCCTGGAATGGCACAGTCTTTGCGGCCGTAGGACTCAGTGGCGCAGTCATGACGAGTCCTGATGGAATTACTTGGACGAGTAGAACGGGCATCGCCGGAAGTTGGGCTGCCGTTGCTTGGAATGGAAGCGTCTTTGCCGCTGTGGGCCCAAGTATTGTGATGACCAGCCCTGATGGAATTATTTGGACCAGTAGAACGGGTATCAGTGGCACTTGGAATGCTATTAGATGGAACGATAGTGTGTTTGCTGCTGTGGGTCCAAGTATTGTGATGACCAGCCCTGATGGAATTCACTGGACCCAAAGATCGAATATACCTTCTGGAACATGGCAAGATATTGCTTGGAATGGCACGGTCTTTGCGGCGGTGGGTAGCCTGAATACTTCTGTAAATATAATCATGACTAGCCAGCCTGATGCCGTCACTTCTGTTGCAGGACGCACTGGCGCCATCGTGCTTAATACAAACGATGTGACAGAAAACGCTGCGGGTCCATTCTACCACTCACCTGCAAGGGTCCGAGGTAACGTCAGCAATACAGCACCAATTAACTACGACATTGGAACTGGTATTTTTAGTCACAACACCTCAGGAGCCAGTGCTACGACATATGGGAATGCAGCAACCGTTCCGGTCACAACAGTCAACGAAACCGGCCATATAACTTCCGTAGTGAATACTGCTATAGCGATTTCTGCCGCGGCCGTCACTTCAGGCATCTTGAGTGTCGCTCGTGGTGGTACAGGAAAAAATGCCACAGGAATTGTCAACGGATCAATCCTTGCCGGCAACACCGTCAATGTCGGATATGATATCACGACAATTGCTCAAACGGCTCCAGTCATTGTCACGAATGGTCGGGGTACGATCACACTCAGTCATGCTTCTTCAGGAGTTGTGGCTTCAGGCTATGGTGACGCCGCGACTGTGCCAAAGGTTGTTGTGGATGCTTTTGGACATGCGACAAGCGTGGTCAATACCGCTATTCTGATTACCTCGAATGCGGTGACGGCTACCCTCACAAGTGATAGTGCGAATGCAAACAGTTTGGGGGCGTTCCTTTCTGTCAATAATCCTACCGGTGGCGTCACGGCTCCCGTTACCACCGATGTTTATACCAACCTCGCTTCTATGATCGTCGCAGCCGGAGATTGGGATATAGAGGGGTCCATTGAACTCAGTGTGGGGGCCACGACGGCTGCAACACGACTAACGGGCGGGGTGAGTTTAACCTCGAATGCTATCGACATTTCAACCGCTGGAGGATTCATTGCTTATCAAACGGCCGGATTCGTGGTAAGTCAAAAATACATTTTCTCAACGGGCCGTCGCCGAATATCTCTCTCGGCGGCAACCACAGTGAATTTGGTTGGAGCCCTCACGTTTACCACGCTCGGTGGTGCTACTTGGGGTGCGAATAGCTTCATGTCAGCGAGGAGATCACGATAAACAGCAGGTCTTTTCTCTTCTTGAATGCTTCGTCCTCTGACTCCAAGAACACATAAATAGAGGGAACACTCTAAGAGGTACGCCTGTGGCTGGATATGTCGCGCTCAATATCGAACAACATGCGAGTTTTACACGTATTATTACCGTTAAACAGGCCGATGGGACGGCACAAAACCTCACGGGTTACACCGCCAACACCCTGATACGCCGGTCCTTCTATTCCGAGCACTCCAATACCATCACCACAATCATCACCAATGGACCCAATGGACAAATTACCCTGAGCATGACTGCGGCCAATACGGGGCTCCTGATAGCCGGTCGGTACGTGTTCGATACTACAACCACCACAAGTGGGGGCATCGTCCAACGGATGATCGAGGGTATTGCGGTCGTGTCACCTGGGGTCTCCCATTAAAGGAAACTAAATGGCTACTCCCGATTCTTTTACCTATTGCTGGTCCGACCTCGGTACTAACAAGCTTTATGTCGGAGTTCATAAAGGAACCCCAGACGATGGTTATGTGTGCTCAAGTAAACCCATGTTGGAGGAATACACAAAGAGACCTAACGATTTCTCCAGACAAATTATTGCGTTTGGAACATTCAAAGAAATGTATGTTCTGGAGACCGCTATCTTGAAGGCTGCTGGTGCGAATGCAGACCCGGGCTACTATAACCTATCAAACAACACTTTCCCTTTCCATGATCCATCTGCACACGCTGAATTTATGTTAGGCAAACAATATAAATTAGGCAAGACGGGGTATAAGCATACCACTAAAGCCAGGCGGGCCATCTCCGATAGTTTATTGGGAAATAAAAGAGGAACGGGATACAGATGGTCAAAGGATCAAAAAGATTCTTTATCTCAAAGAAAATTAGGCTTAAAGCATACTGAAGTCACTTGTCCGTTCTGTCAAAAAACGGGCGGAAGCAACGTGATGCTACGATGGCACTTCGATAAATGTAAGATAAGGACGGTGTAATTTGACCCCTGATATTGTAGTCCAGATCAAGGGCGGCGCCACCAAAGTTGTCAACGCCCCAAGTGGTGGCGCCACACGACTGGTGGAATTGTCAGATGTTGATGCGACTCCGTTAGCCAACGGGGATGTGCTGACCTATGTCTCCGCCAACGGCAAGTTCGAATTCCATCCCACCTCCGACAGTTCCAATGCGTTCGGTGTCGTCAACGTCGCAGGTCAAAACAACGTCATTGCCAATACTAGCTCCGATACCATTGAATTCATTGCGGGCACTGGCATCCTCATTCTCACTGATAACGTCAACAGTTCCGTCACGATTGTTGCGACGGGTGGTTCTGCGACCGATCAGTTTGCCAGGGACCAGGCGAACGGGGCCTTTGCTCAAGCCAACGCGGCCTATGCGAATGCGAACACCGCCATCTATACTGCGGCCCAGATACGCGCCAACATTTCCAACACGGCTCCAATCAATTATAGCCCCTCTACGGGCATTATTTCACATGCTGACTCAGGGGTCACCGCCACCACCTATGGTAACACGACCTTTGTGCCCACCATCACGGTGGACGTCAAGGGACATGTCACCTCGATTAGCAATACTGCGATAGCGTTACCTCCGAGCACCGATGAGTTTGCACGAGCCCATGCCAACGGTGCGTTTGACAAGGCCAACACCGCGAATGTCACCGGACAGGCTGCCTTCGACAAGGCCAACGGTGCGATCTACACGGCTGCTCAAATCCGTGCGAACATCAGCAACACCCGTCCTATCCTCTATGATCCAACAACAGGTGTCATCTCGTTTGTTCCAGCGACCGCGAACGGACAGTTGTTGATTGGGAATACGGTCAGTGGAAGTTTCGATGTCAATGTGTTGACACAGGGCGCGGGTATCCTTATCACGAACGATAAGGGCGCCGTCACCATCACCGCCAACGTGACCTCAGCGACAGACCAGTTTGCCAGAGACCAAGCGAACGCTGCGTTCAATCGAGCCAACACCGCCAATGTCACCGGTCAAGCTGCGTTTGATAAGGCGAATGGTGCGATCTACACTGCAGCCCAAATCCGCGCCAACATTTCGAACACCGCACCCATCAACTACGACCCATCAACGGGAGTCATCTCTCATGCGCTCTCAGGAGTCACGGCGAGTGGTTATGGTGACGCAGCGACCGTTGCGAAGGTCGTCGTGGACTCGAATGGACATGTCACCTCGGTCGTCAACACGGCTATTGCGATTTCAGCAACCCAAATTACTTCAGGCACCTTAGCAGTCGCTCGCGGAGGTACCGCCCAGACCGC
>Ga0315286_10002224_pt1 | contig 18073 bp, 12 predicted proteins | sample YL17G10_0_MG_FD_205038 | JGI IMG/M metagenome (GOLD analysis project Ga0315286, IMG submission 205038) | Sediment microbial communities from Yellowstone Lake, YNP, Wyoming, USA - YL17G10_0 | ecosystem: Environmental > Aquatic > Freshwater > Lake > Sediment | place: USA: Wyoming | collected...
ACCCGCCGCGCCATGTGGCGCTCTAGTGTTATTCCAGCGTCTCGATCTCATCCACCGAGATCAGGTAAATCCGCCAGTCCTTCAGGTACGTCTTGGTGCCGCGAACGCCGACGACCTTGCCGACGTAGCCGTTGAGATCCACGGCGCTGCTCTTGAGGACGACGATGGGCTTGTTGTTCTGGTCCACGAGTTTGAACTTGATGGGGTAATCGACGTCCTCGAGGCTCTCCATGCGGGCCACCACGCCGGTGGCGAGGAAGTCGGCCTTGGCGGCCTCAGTCTTCTCGCGGGAAACCTCGGCCTCCTTGGTGATTCGCTGGGACCTGATTTCGGCCAGGCGCTGGTCGAGGTTCTCCCCGAGCGCAGTAACGCTCAGAACCTCCTGCTGCTGCTGTCTGAGGCCGGCGATGGTGCCCAGCACCCGCAGGGCTTCCTTCTTGATGTAAGTCTTGTCGGTCTTGTCGGCGATGTCCTTGAACTTCGCGGTCACCTCGTCGAACTTGCGGTCCGCGACGGGCTTGGCGAGTTCCGCCCTCAGGTCGGCCTCGGCTTTGTGGAATTCGTCGATCATAGGGTCGAACTTGGGCGGCTCAATCTCCAGCCTGGAGATCGCGCTGTCGTTGGCCGACGACGTCGCCGGGCCGGCCGTCACGAACTGGTCGACGACGTAAACGCGGGCGCCATCGGGCGGCGCGACGCGGATCATGTCGCCTTCGGCCGTGCCGAGCACCTTCACCGCATCGCCCTGCTTGACGGTGGCCATGACGCACCACTGCCGCTTGGCGGCCGGGCCGCTCGCATAGACCCGCGCCGCAGCGGCGGACACCGTGCCCGCCTTGCCGGCCGGGTCGACCGTCAGGTCGGCCTTGCGCATCAGGCCGACCGTGTCTTTCAACGGATCGAGGGCCAGCCAGCCGTTCGACTCGCCCTCCACCGTAACGCGCGTGTCCTTGTTGACGGTTGCCAGCGGGTAGTAGTAGAGGCCTGGGCCGCTGCGGATGTACACGCTGTCGCCCGAAATGTAGCCGGAGTAAGGGAACGTCTTGGCCGCTGCTGGCGCGGCCTCGCCCGCCGGCGGGGCCTTGGGCACCGCCGACTTACCCGACGCAGTCGAGGCCTTGCCGGGGACCGGCGGCAGGGCCGGCAAACCTGCCTTCTCGGCGGCAGGCGCCGCGACCGGCGGCGGCAGGGTCCCGAAACCAGGCGGCGTGCCCGGCGGCACCGGGATTTCAGGTCCCGGCGTCCTCGCAGGGACCGGCGGCGTCAGCGACGGCGGTTCGAGCGGCGGAAGGACCCGCTCCGCACCCGGGGAAGTCGGCGGCAACGCCTTGTCGGGGGCGGTCTTCGCGGCCTGCGCTGACGGCGCTAGCGCCTTGTCCTTCGCGCGGGCTTTCATCGAGGCGCTGGGCGCCGCCGCCTTCTTCGTTGTCTTGGCGGGCGTCTCGGGTTCCGTCGATGACGAGGCCGCCCAGGCCGGTAGCGCCGCCACCACGAAGACCAGGAGGCCCGCCAGCATCAATTGCATGAGGCGCATATCCACCACTCCTTCCTGCCAAGAGGGGAAGGGACGAAAACCACTTCGTCGCCTAAGTTCCGGCGCCACCTAACGCTATAGCGCGCAGCGGCGGGTGTCAACAAAAAAGGTCAGAGCGGCGGCACCAACGGCGCCGCGCAAGTCGAACCCGCCGCAAGAGCGGCCGGAGACGTACACCTTCGGCCGGCATCCGGCGCAAGGCGGCTCACTTGGCGCCGGCCGCGGCGCTTTGGCGGACGAGTTCTTCCCACGCCTTGTGGTTGAACTTGCAGCCGGGGTCCGGCCGCCGGAGGTCGTGAAAGTACCCCCAACTGCGGGCCCGGCACCCGCCGCAGTTGAACTTATAGTCGCACTCGCGGCAGTGGCCTGTGCGGTCGCCCCGGTCGCGCAGGAGTTCCATAACCTCGTGGTTCCAGACCGTCTCGAACGGGTCGGTGCGGAGGCTCCCGACCTTGATGGGCATGAAGACGCACGGGGTGACGTCGCCGTTGGGCTGGATGGCGCAGTAGGCCCGCCCTGCGCCGCATCCGCCGACATAGCGGGCGAAGATGCGGGTCATCTTGCCGCCGCCGTAGCCGTAATGGCCCGTGTTGACCGGGTCCGCGGGGTCCCCCAGTTCCAGGCACGCCCGGCCGTACTGGGGGGCGCTCGACATGATGCTGATGCGGCCGCCCACGAGGTACTTCTGGAGGACCGCCAGCATCCGTTCGCGCTGCGACGGCGTCAGGTCCTGGTCCATGACGTCGCGGGCCCGGCCGGTCGGGACGAAGTTGAAGGCGTAGAAGGTGTTCACGCCTTCCGAGATACACCACTCCAGGACCTGTTCCATTTCATCCAAGTTCCACCGCGTCACGGTCATCGCCACGCCGCACTTGATCCCCGGCGTCTTGACGACCGTGCGGATGCCGGCCACGGCCCGCTCCCAGTAGCCGGAATCGCCGCGCCACGCGTCGTGTTTCTTCGGGTCGGCGGAGTCGAGGCTGATCTCGGCGTACCGCAGGCCCGCATCGACCATGGCCTTGACCTTGTCGGGCGTGCAGAGCGTGCCGTTGGTGGCCACCGTCAGGTGCATCCGGTGGCCGAAGGCGTGGCGGACGACGTCGAGGAACGTGGGGGCCATAAGCGGTTCGCCGCCCGAGAAGGCGATCATCGGCACGTCGCGTTCGGCCAGGAGGTCGACGACGCGTTTCTGCTCGTCGAGCGCCAGTTCGTCGGGCCGCCGCTTACCGGCTTCCTGGTAACAGTGCTTGCACTGGAGGTTGCAGGCTTGCGTGAAGTTCCAGACGACCAGCAGCGGTGCGACGAATCGTTGCGGCTGCCCCAGGCCGAGGTGCCCGACGCTTCGGACGGTGGCCACGAGGCCCCGCCGCGTGGCCGGGTTCCCCAGGACCCGGCCGGCGATGGTCTCGCGCTTCGCCCCGGCCTTGTGGCGGACGTATTCCGTCAAGAGGTACGGCAGGGCGAACCGCCAGTGATACCACCGGATGGAATTGTCGGCGTAAGCCTCGAAGAACCGTTCAAGCCAGCACCGGCCGCCCGGTTTCTTGGCCGTCATCGCCCGGAAGAGGCGCTGCACCGCCGGTCGCGCCAGGAGCCGCTCGATTTTCTCAGCCTCAGGCATTCGCTCCACCGTCGCCGCCCTGGTTCAATCCCCCTCATGATAGTCCGGGCTGAGGTCTTCAACAAGCCTGTTGTCCGGCGAGATTGGGGGATTGGGTTTGCAGGCGGGCGCGGGGGCGATTAGACTCGCCGGCGGGGTTTCGCGCGAGAGCAGCCACGTCTGGGACCTGAGATGAAGCGGAGAGCCAGCGATATGACCCGAGCGAAGGAGTCTTCCATGGGCGGCCTGACACGACGCGAGTTCCTGGGCACAACGGCGGTTGCCGGAGGCATGCTGATGGCCGGTTGTCTGGCGGAGGTGTCTTCTCGGCCGGTCTCCGTGGCGACGGCCGAAGACGCCGGGTGGCCCAGGTTGCCGCCCGTCAAGATTCACGTGGTCTACGTGGGTCTCGGCGGCGCGTGGCCGAAGCCTGAGTTCGACGCCAAGGCCGAGGTCGCCAGGTTCCAGAAGTACCTGGCGGGCCTCCAGCAACGCATGGGCGATGTCGAGTTCGTCGGCGGCGAACTCATCGCCAACAGCGAACCGGCGGCGGCCGAGTTGGCGGCAAAGATCGGCCGGCCCGACGCCCTTCTGCTGGTCCACCTGGCCTTCGGTTCCGGCGGGCCGCTCCTGGCGCTGGTCAACACGGGAGTACCCGCGGCCATCTTCTCGCAGCCCTACAGCGGCCACGACTGGATGTACGTTCCCCAATGGCAGAAGGCGGGCAAGCGGGTCATCCTTCTGGCCTCGAGCGACTACGCGGACCTCGACCGGGCTGCGGCCCTGCTGCGGGCGCCGGCGCGGATGCGGCAGTCGCGGATCCTGCTGGTGGGCGACGCACGCGGGACGGCCCCGGCGCGCTCGCCGGAGGCCGTCAAGGAGCGGCTGGGCGCCGAGGTTATCCCGGTTACCGGCGACGAGATAATCGAGGCCCACAAGGCGGTTGACCTTGCGGCCGCCGAGGCCGAGGCGGAGGCCTACTGGATCAAGCCGGCCAAAGGAATCGTCGAACCTTCCCGGGCCGAGATCATCAACTCGGCCCGGCTCTACCTGGCGACCCGGAACCTGATGATCCGCAGCGGCGCCCGGGCCATCACGAGTTCCCTCTGCATGGGCCGGCCGGCCAAGGGCTGCCTGACTTTCAGCAAACTGAACGACCTCGGCCTGGTGGGCACCTGCGAGGGAGACATGGATTCGGCCCTGACGCAACTTATCTTCGGCTACGCCTTCGGCGTGCCGGGGTTCGTCACCGATCCGCTGTTTGACATCTCAAAGAACGCCATGATGCATGCCCACTGCGTGTCTTCGACGAAGATGGACGGCCCGGCCGGGCCGCGGGCGCCTTTCACCCTTCGCAGCCATCGCGACGACAACCACGGGGCCGCGGTCGAGGTGGAGTTGCGCGTCGGGCAAGAGATCACCTGCGCCAAACTGGTGAACCTCGACACGGTGCTCGTGTCGGCCCAGAAGATCATCGAGATTCCCGACTTCGACGATCGCGGCTGCCGCACCCAGATCACCGCCCAGGTGGCCGACGCCCAGAAGATGCTCCAGAACTGGGGGAGCGGCCTCCTCGAAAAAGACTGCATGATGACGCAACTTCACCGCGTCGTCTTCTACGGCGACCACGTGCCGAACGTCCGCCACCTGGCGCAACTCATGGGGATGAAAGTGGTCATGGAAGGCTGAGGCCCCCGGCCCGTGTCGGAGAGCGGCGGAGAAGGCTTGATTCCCGCTTCGGCCGCACTATGCTTCACGGCTCAAAGACTGAATGAACCGCGAGGTGGGGCGTGGCGGAGTTCCATTGGCAGTGGGCGGCCGGCGTCGACGCCTCGTGGCGCGAGGCGCTCGTGCGGTCGTTCGACCCGCCGGCGCTGGCGCCCGTGGCGGGGCTTCGCCGCCGGCACGTCGCCGGGCGAACTCGCAGTCTCCTGCGGCCGCCGCCTCCGGTGCCCTTCGACGTCCTGGTGAAGGGCTTCGCTTACGACCGCCTGCGCGATCGGCTTCGGCGCCGGCGGGGTGCCGGCGGCGCGGCGGCGGAATTCGATAACGCCGTCCGCCTTCACGAGATGGGCCTGCCCGTGCCGCGGCCCCTGGCCCTTGTCGACGAATCCGGTTTCTGCGGTTGCCGGGCGAGTTATTATCTCATGGAGCACCTGGCGGGCGCCAAGATGCTCGGCGATTATCTGGCGGCCGCAGGCCCGCCGGGATCGCCGGGGTTCGACGCCCTCGCGGGGGCGGCGGCGCGGCTCCTGGTGGACCTGGCCTCCAGGCGAGTCTGGCATCGCGACGTCAGCGGCACCAACCTCCTGGTGACGCTTGACGGCCAGGGACGGATGGATCGCGTGCACCTGATCGACACCCGCCACGTGGAATTCGGCGTGGCGAGTTCGCTCCGTGCCCTGGAGGGGATGCTCACGACCTTGGCGGGATTCCTCCTGGCCGGGGGCGTGGCCGAGCGGGCCGTGCTGGCCCTCTTGAGCGCCGCTGCCGACGTGGCGGCCCAGGCGGGCGGCTCGATGCGCCTCGCGAAGCCGCAGGGCATCCTCCTCCTGGGGCGCCGCCTGGCCGAGCACCTCGTGGTGCGCGAGATTCGCAAGGGCCGGCGGCCCGCCGAGGACCTCGACATCTTCACTCATCGGTATGGGTCTGCCGGTGATGCCGAGAAGTACCGCGACCGGCGTTTCGCCCGCTCGCGGCACGGCCGCAAGGTGGACGCCACGGAGCGGCGGATCGTCGAGCAGACGCTCATGAGCCGGCGGATCCACGGTCCCATCCTTGATGTGCCGTGCGGAACTGGGCGATTCCTGCCCACCTTCGCCGTCTTCAGCCGCGAGATCGTCGGCGTCGACGTGTCGGCGGAAATGCTTCGCCTGGCCGCGCGGGCGACGGCCGAGGCCGGCTGGCCCGTCCGGTGCCTTCAGGCCGATGTCCGGCGGCTGCCGTTCGATGCCGGGCACTTCGAACTCGTCTTCGCGATGAGGCTCCTGCACCGCGTCCACGGCCGCGAGAAGCGGGTCGAGGTGCTTCGGGAACTGGCGCGGGTCAGCCGCCTGTGGGTCCTGTTCTCGTTTTATAACCGCCGTTCGTGGCGAAGTTGGCGCGACATCCTGCGCGGGCGCTACCCCGGCGAGACGATCGAGACGATACTGGATGAGGTTGGCGAGGCGGGCCTGGGCGTCGCCGCGGTGTATCCTGTCGGCCGGTGGGCGCGGCAGACGCTGGTGCTGTGCAGCGTGGGGCAGGGACCCGCGCAGGGGACAGGCGGAAAGGTGTGACGGAGGAGAAGTCGGTGGCTCAATCGCTCTTGGTCGTCGGTTCGATCGCGTTCGACACGATCCGGACGCCTTACGGCGAGGCGCCGGAGGTCCTGGGCGGGTCGGCCACGTATTTCTCTGTGGCGGCCTCGTTCTTCGCCCCTGTGCGGCTGGTGGGCGTCGTCGGCGAGGATTTTCCGCCGGAGTACCGCCGCGTCCTCGAATCGCGCCGCGTCGACACGGCCGGACTCCAGGTGGTGCCGGGAGGCAAGACGTTCCGTTGGCGCGGCTCTTACCACGGCGCCATGAACGAGGCCAAGACCGAGGACGTGCAACTGAACGTTTTCGGCGATTTCCGCCCCGCCATTCCCGAGGCCTGGCGCGACACGAGTCTGGTGTTCCTCGCCAACGGCAGCCCCGTCACGCAGGCGGCCGTGCTCGACCAGGTGCGCAAGCCCGACCTCGTCGTGGCCGACACGATGAACCTGTGGATCGACACGCAGCGCGACGCCCTGCTGGAACTCATGAGACGCGTCGACGGCCTCGTCCTCAACGACGGCGAGGCCCGCATGCTCTCGGGCGAGCACAACCTGATTGCCGCCGCACACGAGATCGTCGGCCTTGGGCCGAAGTTCGTGGTCATCAAGAAGGGGGAGCACGGGTCCGTCCTGGTGTGCCACTGCGGGCCGCGCGTCGGCAGGATTGCCTCGGACCTCATCTGCCCGCTGCCGGGGTACCCGAGCCTCAAGGTCTTCGACCCGACCGGGGCGGGCGACTCCTTCGCCGGCGGCATGATGGGGTACCTGGCGAGCAAGGGCCAGTACGATTTCCGCGACCTGGTGCGGGCGATGGCCTACGGCACCGTGACCGCCAGTTTCACGATCGAGGATTTCAGCGTCCGCCGCCTCGAACGCCTGACGGTCGAAGAGATCGAGGGACGCCTCCAGATGTACCGCGGGATGCTGGAGTTCTGAGGGTTCGCGTTCACGCCCGCGGCAGCCAGACGGCCATCGCGCCGGGCTTCCGGTTGTCCCACAGGAAGTACGGCACCGCGCGGATCTTCACGCGTCTCATCTTGCCGGCCTCGCGCGGCGATTGGTACAGCCGCCCCTTCCACTTGCCGAGGTCCTCCGCCGCGCCCCATCCCTCAACCACCACACAGCCGCCGAGAAGGCGCTTGTCGAACCGGGCGGCCAAGGGCGCCTTATCGGCGAGGAAGATTGACCGCACGGGCGCCTTGTGGTCGCATTGCTCGACGCAGTAGACGATAGGCCCGCGCTGGATCGCCACGCGGCCCACGTTGTCGGCCACCATCGGGCTGGCGGCCACGCGCTCCACCGGCATATCGAGCGTAAGGACCACTTCGTCGCCGTCCTGCCACGGCCGGCGGAGCGTGGCGTAGCCCCTCACCGGCTTGGCGGCCGCGGGCTTGCCGTTGATCGTGACCTTGTGCTTGCGGCACCAGCCGGGGATGCGCACGGCGAGGCCGAACGTTCCCGGCGCATCCAGCCCGATGCGCATCCTGACCTGCCCGGACCACGGGTACTGCGTGTCCACCTGAAGCGTCACGCTTTGCCCGGCAATGCGTGCCTTGGCCTGGCCCGCCGCGTAGAGGTGCACGTACAGCGCATCGTCGGAAGCCGAGTAGAGGTTCAGGCCGAGCGATGCCAGCAGCCGCGCGATGTTCGGCGGGCAGCACGCGCAGTCGAAGAACTCCTGCCGATGGTGCCCGCCGCCGGAGGCCAGCGGGTTCACGTAGAAGTACTTCGCGCCGTCGCGGCTCATGCCGGCCAGGACGCCGTTAAAGAGGGCCCGCTCCAGCACGTCGGCGTACCGCCCGTCGGCCTCCATCTGGAGCATCCGGTGGGCGAACAGCATGAGGCCGATGGCCGCGCACGTCTCGGCGTAGGCCGACTCGTTCGGCAACTCGTAGTCGAGCCCGAAGGCTTCGCCGTGGTGCCGGGCCCCGATGCCCCCCGTGACGTACATCTTGCGGCCCGTGGCGCTTTCCCAGAGGCGGCGGCAGGCGGCCAAGAGCGTCGCGTCGCCCGTCTCGGCCGCCACGTCGGCCATGCCGCTGTAGAGATACATCGCCCGGACGGCGTGCCCGACGGCATCGCGCTGCTCGCGCACCGGCAGGTGCGACTGGCGGTACTCTGGGTCCGCCCAGTCTGGCCGCGTGTCGCCGCGCGCCGCCGCCTCAGTGTCATACAGGTACGGCTTGCGGCCGCGCTCGTTGATGAAGTACTGCGCCAGGCGGAGGTACCTCTCCTCGCCGGTCGCGTGGTACAGTTTGACGAGGGCCAGTTCGATCTCCTCGTGCCCGCAGTAGCCAGGGCGCTTACCGGGGCCGAAGACAGAATCGATGTAGTCGGCGTACCGGCTGACGATCTCCAGCAACGTACGTTTACCCGTGGCGCGGAAGTGGGCCACGCCGGCCTCGATCAGGTGCCCCGCGCAGTACATCTCGTGGCAGTCGCGCAGGTTGGTCCACCGCTTGCCCGGCTCGACGACGGTGTAGTGGACATTCAGGTACCCGTCGGGCTGCTGGGCCCCGGTCAGGAGGGCGATGGTCTCGTCAATCAGCCGGTCGAGGTCCGGGTCGGGGTGCGTGGCGCGGGAACAACTGGCCGCCTCGATCCACTTGGCGGTGTCGCTTTCCCAGAAGATGTGCGGCGGGTTCGGGTCGCCGGGCTTCCACTGGAGCCGCAGGGAGTCGATCCGCCCGGTGCGTTTCAGCATGGTGTAGATGTGCGGGATGGACGAAACGCGGTTGATCTCGAGCCAGGGCTGCCAGAATCCGCCGGAGATGGTCACGTCGGCCAGGGCCAGGGGCCTCAGTTTGCGCGTGAGTCGTGGCATTATGTGTCCTTTCGGGCATGGTTCACAAGCCCCACGCACCGCGTGGGGATGAACCGGGTTGAGGCATCCCCCGGCGGTGCCGGAGGCTTACTGGGTGCTCATCCCGGCGGGGGTGAACCAAGCCTCCTTTCGCCAAGTACTGGATGACAATGGGCAGTGACAGTATACTGTGGTCCGCCGGATTTCAAGATTTCGCGTGCCCTTTTTTCTCGCATCCGAGCCTGCGCATCCGGCCCCGCCGCAGGAGCGGCGGGAGACGTTGTTCCGGTGGGTGGCACGGCCACGCGCCGTTGCGTGGCCATGAGGTGCCTGTGGAAGCAGGGCCGGCCAAGACCCGCCGTGGCACACATCCGTACCATGGTGCTACCATGCCCGAAACCGTCCGAACGTTCATCGCCATCGAGATGCCGCCCGAGGTCCGCGCCTTTCTGGCCGCCTGCCAGGATCGCCTGAAGCGCACGGGGACCGACGTCCGCTGGGTCCGCACCGAACTTATCCACCTGACGCTCGTGTTCCTGGGCGAGGTGCCAGTCGGGATGCTCGGCGACCTCGAGGCGGCCGCGCGCGGGGCGGTGGCGGGCATCGGGCCGATGAGGCTCCAGCCGGTCGGCTTGGGCCGATTCCCGCCGCGAGGGCTGCCGCGCGTCGTCTGGGTGGGCATCCAGGAGGCCACCGGCGGCCTTGTGGCCCTCCAGAAGGCGATTGCCGTCGCCACGGCGGCGTTTGCCGAGAAGGTCGAGGACCGCCGGTACGAGCCGCACCTGACGCTTGGCCGCGTCCGCGGGCCGAAAAATGCGCGGCCGCTCACCGCTGAGATCGAGTCAATGGCCGCCGAGATGGGCCCCGCGTTTGAGGCCAGGGACGTGGTGGTCTTCAAGAGCGTCCTCGGCCCCGACGGGCCGGCGTACACGGCCTTGGCAAGGCTTGCACTGGTGGGCAAGGGCTGACGCAACTGGGGTGTGCTCCATGACCATGCGGTTGATCGCGATTTTGTGCCCGGTCTTCCTGCTGGTCGGGCCTTACTGGCTGATCAAGGCCGGGATCGCCAGGAGAAACGTCGGGTTCCTGGTTGTCGGTCTTCTTATCCTGCTTTCCCTCATCCTGACTCATCTTCCTTCTCTGAACCTTGTGCTGGGCTGGGCGGTGGAGTAGGATCGTGACAGCGAGAATGAGTCGTCGTTTCTGTAACCCGGCATTTTCTCTGCGCTCTCTGCGCTCTCCGCGGTTAAACTGTTTTGCGTTCCACCCGCGGTCGTGGGGCGGCGGCCGAACATAACCAGAAGGCACGGGGCAAGGGCGGGCGAGAGCCCACAGCGTTAGGAGCCTCGATCATGGTGAAGAAGAGAACCGAAAGGGAACCCGTCGCGCAGGTCACCGAGATGAAGGAGCGCCAAGAGACCCTGTTGCGAGTGGTCTCGCAGATCGAGAAGCAGTATGGCAAAGGCGCCATCATGCAACTCTCGGGCGACCTGCACGCCGACGCCCCGTGCATCTCGACCGGGAGCATCTCGCTCGACCTGGCCTTGGGCGGCCGGGGCCTGCCGCGCGGGCGGGTGGCCGAGTTCTTCGGCCCCGAGGCCTCCGGCAAGACCACCCTGGCCCTCACGATCATCGCCAACGCCCAGCGCGAAGGCGGCGTGGCCGCCTTCATCGACGCCGAGCACGCCTTCGACGCCGCCTGGGGCAAGCGCATCGGCATCAACCTCGAAGCGCTCCTCGTGAGCCAGCCCGACACCGGCGAGCAGGCCCTGGAGATCTGCGACCTCCTGGTCCGCAGCGGCGCCCTCGACGTCGTGGTCATCGACTCGGTGGCGGCCCTGGTGCCGAAGGCCGAGATCGAGGGCCAGATGGGCGACACGCACGTCGGCCTCCAGGCACGACTCATGAGCCAGGCCCTGCGGAAACTCACCGGTTCGATCTCGAAGTCCAACACCGCCGTCATCTTCCTCAACCAGATCCGCGAGAAGATCGGCGTCATGTACGGGAACCCCGAGACGACCCCCGGCGGGCGGGCACTCAAGTTCTACGCCAGCGTCCGCATCGACCTTCGGCGCATCAACACGCTGAAGGCCGGCGAGACCGCCGTCGGCAGCCGCACGCGCGCCAAGGTCGTCAAGAACAAGGTGGCCCCGCCGTTCCAGAACGCCGAGTTCGATATCATGTTTGACCGCGGCATCAGCGCCGAGGGCGACCTGCTGGACCTCGGGGCCGAACTGGCCGTCATCGAGAAATCCGGGGCGTGGTTCTCGTACGGCGACGTCCGCCTCGGCCAGGGCCGCGACGGGGCACGCACGTTCCTCGAACAGAACCCCGACGTGACGGCCGAGATCCGCAAGAAAATCCTGGAGAATAAGGGCGTCGTGGCGGCCAAGCCCAGCGCGGCGGCCGCGCCGCAAGACCCGCCCGCGTCGGAGGATTAGCGGGCCGGCTGGGCATCGGCGGGCGTATAATCCTGGCGCGGCGGGCTGCCCGGTCCGCCGCGCCTCTGTGCTTGTCAGGCTGCGTAACCCGTGTAGCGGAGGTGTGGTGCCATGCTCGTGAAACGGTTGGCCGCCGGCGTGCTGCCGGCGGTTCTGTGTCTGGCCATCGGCGGCGGCCTGTTGCCGAAGTCCGCCATCGCGGCAGAACCCGCTAAGGCCGCTGAGCCTGTTAAGGCCACCGAGCCCGCGCCGGCGGCCGAGAAGCCCACCCTCGACGTCGCCAAGGCGGTGGAACTGGCGATCGAGCGCGCGACCGACCGGGTCGGGCCCGCCGTCGTCAACATCCTCGTCATGCGCGAGGCCGGCGCCGGCTTCATGGGCATGGACGATCCGGAAGGCGGGATGGACAACCTGCCCGACGAACTCCGGGAGTTCTGGGAGAGGTATCGCCGCGCCCCGCACCCGCCGCTGCGGGCGCAGGGCAACGGGTCCGGCGTCGTCATCTCGGCAGACGGGTACATCCTGACGAGCGAGCACGTTGTCCGCGACTCAAGCGACATCGAAGTGACCCTGGCCAGCCGCAAGCGGTACCGGGCGAAGATCGTCGGGGCCGATCCGCGGCGCGACCTGGCGGTCATACGCATCGAGGCCAGCGGCCTGCCGGCGGCCAGGCTCGGCGACGCATCGGCCCTGCGTCGCGGCCAGTTCGTCCTGGCCCTGGGCAGCCCGTTCGGTTTCGGACGCGACGGCCAGGCCAGCATCTCGTTCGGGATCGTCAGCGGCACCGGCCGCGCGATCCCCGGCATCGGCCGCGAACTCGACCGCTATTACGGCAACCTCATCCAGACCGATGCGGCCGTCAACCCCGGCAACTCCGGCGGGCCCCTGGCCAACCTCGACGGCGAGGTCGTCGGCGTCAATGCCGTCATCTCCAGCCAGACGGGGGCCAGCGACGGCGTCGGCTTTGCCGTGCCCATCACCGCACAGACCCGGGCGATCATCGAACGGCTGAAGAAGGGCGAGGAGATCGTCTACGGTTACGTCGGCATCGAAATCCAGGAGGTCGGCGAAGAGGAGGCCAAGTCGAGCGGCGCCGAACCCGGCACGGGCGCCTACGTTCACCGGGTCATGCCCGATGCCCCCGGGGCGAAGGCGGGCGTCAAGGAAGGCGACGTCGTGGTCGCCGTCGGCGACACCCCCGTCCAAGACCCTAACGAGGTCATTCAGATCGTCCAGGCCACGCCCGTGGGCGAGAAGGTCGTGCTGGTGGTCCTGCGGAAAGGCAAGCGCGAGCGCCTGACGGTCGAGGTGGGCCGCCGGCCCGTGCCGCAGGAGTTGGCGGCCTCGCGCGAGACCGGTGCGTGGTGGCGCGGCATGCGGATCGAGCCGCTGACGGCCGAACTCCGCGAGCAGATCGGCCTCAAGGACGCCGACCAGGGCGTGTTTGTCCGCGAGGTCCGCGACGGGTCGGCGGCCTCGAAGGCCGGCCTCATCCCCGGTATGGTCATCGACCAGGTGGGCGAGAAGAAGGTCGCTAGCCTGAAGGATTTCTCCGCCGCCACGGCCAAGGTCGAGGGCAACTGCCCCCTGCGCGTCGTCGGCATTGGCACGAAGACCATCCTCGCACCGGAGAAGAACAAGCCGGGCACGAAGGACCCGAAGTCCGACAAGCCCAGCGATAAGGGCGGCGAGAAGAAGCCCGACGAGAAGCCCCCGGCCGGATCACCCCCGCCGAAGTAGGCGATGGAAAGACGTCGCCGCCGCGTGTTTCGTTGACGGCGGCATTCGGCGCAGCGATGTAAACACGCTGTGGCGCGTGGCCGCCCGGACCGACACCCGCATCGAGCCTATCGCGTGCGGCGAGCGGCAGTGGGTTGAGGATGATGCCAGCGCCATCATCGAGATCGCGCGGCGCGAGGGCCAGCGGATTGACCCCGAAGAGGTCGAACTCCCACACGTCTAGGCAGAGAATTCGATGCAGGTGGCTGGACGCCTTTGACTTTGCCCGGGGCAGGCAAGATCGGCTGTGGCTCACGGTTGGTGAGAGTGAAGTGATACGAAATAGTCTTCTCCCATCGTCCTTTGCGTTCTTCGCGTCCTTTGCGGTTAGAGTCTTGGCCGTTTCGTGTCTGACCGCGTGGTCTCTGCCTTGTGGCTCCTTGGCTGCGCTGGGGGAGGCAACAGAAAGCCGGGGCGCGCCCCGGCCTACGTCAGGCGTGCCTGCGGCGGGGCTGATCGCCTCGCCCGAGCCCGGCTGGCCGCAGTGGCGGGGGCCGCGGAGGGATGGCATCTCGGACGAAAAGGGCCTCCTCCAGTCCTGGCCGGAGGGCGGGCCGAAACTGCTCTGGAAAATCTCCGACCTCGGCCGCGGCTGGTCCTCGCCCATCATCACGCAGGGCATGCTCTACATCACCGGCGAAGTAGGCGACGACCTCGTCATCTACGCCCACGACTTGGGCGGCAACCTCAAGTGGCAGGCGAAGAACGGGGCCGCGTGGAAAGGCTCCTGGCCCGGCGCCCGGGCGTGCCTGGCGTATAGCGAGGGCCGCCTGTATCACATGAACGCGCACGGCCGCGTGGCCTGTCTCGACTCCAAGACCGGCCGGGAGGTCTGGGCCGTCAACGTCCTCGAGCGGTTCGAGGGCCGCAACATCACCTGGGCCATGGCCGAATGCCTGCTGGTCGATGGCCCGCGCGTCATCGTGACTCCCGGCGGCCGCAAGGCCATGATGGCCGCCCTCGCCAAGAGGAACGGCGAGACCGTTTGGGCGTCCGAGCCCGTGCCGAGCGACAAGGGCGGATTCGACAAGGCGGGCTACGCCTCGCCGCTCCTGTTTGAGTACGGCGGTCGGCGGCACCTGGTGAGTTTCTCCTCTCGCCACGCGTTCGGCGTCGACGCCGACACTGGCAAACTCCAGTGGACGATCACATATGTCAACCCGTATGAGGTGAACGTCTGCACCCCCATCTATGCCGACGGCCACGTGCTGCTGGTGGCGCCCGACGGTCCCGACTCGACGATGCTGCGCCTGGCGGTCGGGGGCGGCCAGACGCGCGTCGAGACCGCCTGGACCTCGGACCTCGACACCTGCACGGGCGGCGGCGTCGTCGTAAATGGGGTCATCTACGGCTCCAGGTACCGCAGCCCGCGCGGCTGGCGCGGCGTCGACTGGAAGACCGGCAAGACCACGTGCGAGTTGCTCGATCTCGACAGCGGGTCAGCCATCTGGGCCGACGGTCGCCTGTACTGCCTGGGTGAGAACGGGACCGCCGCGCTACTCAAACCCACGCCCGGCGGCCTGGAAACGTGCGGCCGGTTCGACATCGCGACGAAAAAGCACGATGTGTGGCCGCACCCCGTCGTCTGCGACGGGCGGCTGTACCTCAGGTACCACGAGATGCTCTGGTGCTTCGACGTGCGCGCCCGGTAGACGCTCTTGCATGACTTGTGCGCGGTGGGTCAGGAGACTCGCCGCGCAGGAATCCAAGGAGGCGCGACCATGATACCCGACTCCGGTTGTGCGAGATGCCTGATGGCGGCGGCGGTGCTGGCGGCCGCCTGCTTGGCGGGTTCAGCCGGCGCCGACGAGGCAGCCAAGCCCGCGTACTGGCAGGACTGGCACGTGCTGGGCCCGTTCCCGAACGAAGACAACAAGGGCTTCGCGGCCGTCCATCCGCCCGAGAAGCAAGTGGACCTCGAAGGCTCGTTCACGGGGTTGGGGGGCGCCTCGATCCGCTGGCAGCACATCGGTTCGCCCGGCGCCACCGGCGACCGCCCGGTGGACCTTCGCGGCGCCCTTCACGCCAAGGCCGGCGCCTGCGGGTACGCCTACACGACGATTCACTCGGAGCGAGAGCGGCGTGTGAACCTCCTCCTGGGCGCCGACGGCAGCGTGGCCCTGTGGGTCAACGGCAAGCAGGTCCTCTCGAAGGAAGGCCCTCGTGCCGCGCGCACCGACGAGTTCGCCGCCGAGGTGACGTTCCAGAAGGGCCCGAATGCGGTGCTGCTGAAGTCGTGCCAGACGGGCGAGCCGTGGACCTTCTGCCTCCGCCTGGCCGCGCCGCCCGCGGAGCAGGCCAGGCGGTACACGCTCGAGAACGACGCCGTGCGGCTGGTCTTCGATTACCTCGGTCGCCCGGTCGAGATCTTCAATAAGGAAGCGGGCGTTGCGTGCATGGTGCCCGCAGGGCAGGCCGAGCCCGCCCCGGCGTTCATCGTCGACGCCTACTCCCGCAACCAGGCCGTCTACCTGCGTGACCCGCTCCTTAAGGAGGGCGGCGGTTTCTGCTCGGCCGATCCCCGGCTGCTCATGGCCACCACGTCTTCCGGCGACCTTCTGCGCCTGACGGTCGAGCCCTGGCGAACGCCGGAGGCGGCCGTCACCGAGGCAGGCGGCGCGAGGACCCTCACGTGCAAGTACCGGTTGGCCGGCGGCATCGAGATGACCACGGCCGTGACGCTGCCGGCCAAGGGCGGCGCCTCGGAGTGGCAGGCGAGCGCGGCCAACGTGGCCGACGTGAAGCCGCGCCAGCAGTTGCGGGTCTACCGCGTGCTGTTCCCGATCCTCGGCGGCCTGTGCGTGGGCGACCGGCCGGAGGAGAATTTCCTGGCGCGGACCTTCGTGCAGGGCGAACTCATCCCCAACCCGTCGCAGTACAAGTTCCATCGCCCCGGCAGTCCCGATGCGCGCACCAACGTGCTGACGTATCCGGGCTGGGCGTCGATGCCGTGGATGGACCTGTACCGCGCGGGCGCGCCGTCCGCTGCCGGTCCGGCCGGGGCGGCCGGGCTCTACTTCGCCAGTTACGATCCCACATATCAGCAGGTGGACATCGAGGCCGTTCCCGACGCCGGGCGGAAGACGCTCGCGATGGGCATGCGGACGCTGGCGTTCCTGGAGCCCGGCGACAAGTGGCAGTCGCAGAAGTTCATCGTGGCCGCGCACTCGGGCGACTGGCACTGGGCCGCCGACCGGTACCGCGAGGACTCGGGCCGGTGGTTCAAGAAGCGCGACGTGCCGGAGTGGGTCGCCGACTCCGACGGCTGGTTCGGCTCCGGCTCGGCGAACTACCGGTACTCGGACCTGCCCGCCATGCTCGACGAGGCCCGTTGGTTGGGCCTGGACTACCTCCAGTGCTGGTCCGAGATGATCGAGAAAGTCGGCCCCGGGAAGAGCCGCAAGTGGTACTACTGCTTCTTCCTGCCCGACCCCGAGCGCGGGGGCGAGAAGGAGATGGCCGAGGGCGTGAAAAAGGTCCGCGCGATGGGCGGGCACATCGGCTTCTACTCGAACTTCTGGACGTGGGACGCCGACACCGCCAACTGCCTGCGGCAGTGGAAGGACCGGATTCCGGCCGACGTGAAGATCCCGGACTGGACGGAGTTCCGGAACTACATGTCGGTCTTCCCCGACGGCCGCATGGAGGCGGGCGACTATTACGACGGCTACGCGGGCGCATGCCCCGGGGCGACGGGGTGGCGCGACTACCTGAAATTCTGGATTGTCGATAAGTACGTCAAGCAGTACGGCGTCGACGCGTGGTACATCGACAGTTTCCCGGTGACGATGTTCGGGGCGGCCCGGGTGTGCTTCAGCCCGCACCACGCCGGCGGGCGCCCGCACGGCGTCGGGCCGGGCCTGGTCGAGTTCGTCCGCACGCTCCGCGACGCCAGCGCGGGCTCCGTCAAACTGGCCATCACGTCGGAGTCCGTCAACGACGTCTTCATGCAGTACAACAGCCACGCCCTCGGCCTCGAACTCATCGACGGCCTGACGGAGTACCAGAAGCCCGAGATCTACACGTACGCCTTCCCGCACCACCCGATCTTCAGCGGCTCGTGCAACGGCGCCGGCAGCGGCTTGAAGTACTACTACAAGGACCTCAAGGAACCCACGCGGCCTGAGACGTTCAACCGGGTCTTCCTGATGGGTTACCGCTTCGACATCCTCGGCTACAAACTGAACAAGGACGACCCCAACATGGTCTACCTGCGGGGCCTCATCGCCCTCAGGCAGAAGATCAAGGGGCACCTGTACCGCTCGTCGTTCAAGGACGAGACGGGCCTGGGGCCGCTGCCCGAGAACGTGTACGCCAAGGTCTTCCGCCACGATGAGGCAAAGTCGGTCACCGTGGTGCTGGTGGACCGCCGCGAGAAGAAGGACGCCATGGCGGTCTCAATCGACCCGGCGGCACTCGGGGTGGGCGCGCCGAAGAAGGCCGCGCTCTTCACGCTCGGCGGCGACGAAGCCGTGGAATTGCCGGTCAGGGCGGCCGGTGAGGGCAGTGCGGCGGTGGACGTCCCGGCCCGCCCGTCCGCCCCGGCGGCGATCATCTTCACGCCCTGACCTGCGACGGCACGCCCGTTTCCGGGGCCGGTCACGCGTACCGATGGGCGGCG
>Ga0315286_10002226_pt1 | contig 18062 bp, 16 predicted proteins | sample YL17G10_0_MG_FD_205038 | JGI IMG/M metagenome (GOLD analysis project Ga0315286, IMG submission 205038) | Sediment microbial communities from Yellowstone Lake, YNP, Wyoming, USA - YL17G10_0 | ecosystem: Environmental > Aquatic > Freshwater > Lake > Sediment | place: USA: Wyoming | collected...
GACGGCGAAACGGCAGCTCGATAGGGTCGGCTCGCGCATTCTTGGGGTGGTCCTCAACCGGCGTCGGTCATACATACCTGCGTTCTTAGAACGGATTCTGTGAGAGAGGGATTCTAGGTGCAAGATGTTGCCGTAGCACCGGCGGCCCGGCGCGATGTTTTGCCGGGGGTTTTGCTGATCGGTGCCAGCGTACTGGTGGGTATCGCTACCGCTATCTTCGGTGCGATGGCGATGTTCCCGATCTTCGGCGTTCTCTTTTTCACCCTTGTGGTCACACGACCCGAGTATGGCATCGCTTTGTTCCTGTCTACGTTCCTCATGAGAAACCCAGCGATTTTCGAGGCCGGTGGGTTGCTGACGGTCAATAACGTTCTCGGTGGCATGTTCTTGATCCTGCTCGTCTACAAGGTCTACAACGAGCAGGATTGGTGGTTCGTTCGCATCCCGGAACTGCAACTGTTGGCCTTCATTATCTTCATCTATTCCGTCTCGGGTTGGCTGAACGCACCTGATCCCCATGTTCAGGCTGCGGTTGGGGTGGTGGAGAACGTTTCGGGAACTTTGCGTACGCTGGTCACTCGGAGCGCGTTCACGCTGTTTTTTATCAATTTCATTCGTGCACCCGGGCATGTACGGATGATCTACCTGCTGGCACTGGCGTTCATGGTGGTCAGCGCACTCACCGGCATCCGGAGTGTGTTGCTCGGCGGTGGTATGTACGGTTACCGTGCGACCACGCTGGGCGCTGCTATCGCGTCTGCATACAACCCAAACCGGTTGGCCATGTTTGCGATTCTCGCTATTGCCGGACTGTGGTTCTTGATGCAGTCTTTGCGCATTCCGGCTCTCCGGTTGCTCATCATTCCGACGCTCGTGGTGTTGGCATTGGCGGTATTCATGACTGCCTCACGCAGTGGTTTGCTTGGATTGGGCGTCTGTGTGCTGGCCATTGTCATCGATCAGGGCTTGAACCTTCGTCAGCTGCTCACCTTCGCCCTGGCTGGGGTCATGTTACTGTCGCTGGTGCTCCGCTTGGTACCAGAGAAGAGCCTTGAGCGTATGACCAATCTGCCGTTTACCCAGAGTGCCGAGGCCGGCGTGGGTTCGGGGTCGCTCGAACGCCGGGGATATACGTGGGAGATCGGGTTCAAGATGTTCGAGGATAGTCCGATCTTGGGTGTTGGCGCCGGCGGCTGGGAACTGACGCGTTTCACGAAGGACCCGACCCATTCCACTGGCGCTGCGCACAACTCCTACTTGCTGGCATCGGTAGAGGGGGGTATTTTCGGCCTGCTTGCGTTCGTGGTGCTCCTCTGGCGCACGTGGCGAAATCTGCGTGTCGCCGAGCAATATCTTGTCGACCCTGAATTCCCACTTGCGGATCTGATGTGGATTGTGAAAGGTGCCAAAGTGAGTCTGTTGGTGCTCGTCTTTTTCTCGGCGTTCGCAGATCTGTGGCAGTTGGTGATCTTGTTCTGGCTGGTGGGACTGGGGGTTGTGCTGCGGCGGTTGGTTGAGAAGGCCGCGCTGGAAGAGACCCTGGCGTACTGAACCGTGTGAGCGGGCAAGCTGTGGATTCTGGAACGTACGCCGCCTTCTTGCAGGCGATCGGGCATCGTGTCGTGCAGACGCGCTCGGCCTACTGGTACGACGCCAGCAAGTTTTTCTTCCTCAGCGCTCCGGCGCATCGGATTTACGAGCCTGATACCGATGAGTTGCGGAGTGTGCTGCGACGATTCCCGTGCTTAGGCGTGCGTTTTGCCGCGTCGCTCGAATCGACCGGGAAGCTGAGTTATCAGATTGTGTGCGACAATCCCACCTACGGACTGGACGCTCTCAGTGCGAATGTGCGCAGTAAAGTGCGCCGCGGGCTGAAGCGCTGCAATGTGGGCCCAGTGGCATTGCCCACTATCGCTGCCGCGGGCCGCCGTGCCAATCAAGACACCCTGGCCCGCCAAGGTCGGGACGGGGGCCTTGACGGCAGCCGTTGGGAACGCTTCTGGGCTGCGGCGGCGTCGACGCCGGGCTTCGAGGGGTGGGGTGCATGGAGCGGCGACACACTGGCGGCCTTTCTGGTAAGCGTGACGTTCGACGACAGTGTCGAGTTTCTGCTCGCCCGCTCGTGCACTGACGACTTGAGTGCTTATCCAAACAACGCGCTGATTTTCCACGTGACGGAGGAGATGCTGGTGCGGCGCGGCGTGCGCGAGATCACATTTGGACTGGAATCGCTAGAGCCGGTCGGTCCGCTCGACCAGTTCAAGTTCGGCATGGGCTTCCGGCCGCGTCCGTTGCGGCAACGCATCGTCTTTCATCCGGTACTCCGGACGTTGCTGCGCCACGCGGCGGTGCGAGCGCTCTTTCACCGCTGGACGGAGCGGCGCGGCGAGAAGACCGTCTTCTGGAGAAAGGTGGCGGGTGTGCTGCGCTTTGCGGAAGAGGGTGGCCTGTAGGACTGCGATGGCCAAGCTCGCGTATCTGTTTCCGGCGTTCCCGGTTTTTCATCAGACCTTCGTGTTGTGGGAAGTCATGGGTTTGCATCGGAACGGTGTCAATCCGAAGATCTACTCGTTGCGCCGCCCCAGCGTTCGGCAGCAGCCCGAGGGACAACGGCTTGTCCGCGATGTGACCTACCTGCCGGGCGTCGTCTCGGCGCCGGTGCTGCGGGCGAACTGGCGGTTGCTGCGCGCTGATCCCCGGCGGTATCTGAGCCTGTATGTCGCCGTCGGTCGTGCGTGGCGGACGGGCGCGAAGGCGCCGCACGGTGAGGTGGGTCCGAAACACCAACCCGCGATGCTGTACGATCGGCTGCGCGGTTGGTTCAATGCGCAGCCGCTCCTCTACCTGTTCAAGTCGCTCTGGTTGGTCCCCACCGCGGTGTATTTGGCGGAGCGAATCGAGGCCGAGGGCATCACACATGTGCACGCGCATTGGGCCAGCTATCCGGCCACGGTGGCGTACGTTGTCTCCATCGTCTCCGGGGTGTCGTTCAGCATCAGCGCGCATGCGTACGACATCTACATGGTGCAGCGGATGCTGCCCGCGAAACTGCGCGCCGCCCGATTCGTCGTAACCTGCGCCCGGACGAACGCGGACTTCTTGAAACACCTCGCCGGGACGGAGCTGGGGAGGAAGATCATTGTCAGCTACCACGGTGTCGACGTCGGCCGGTTCGCTCCTCCTCCGAAGCGTGATGCAGCAGCGTGCCTGCGCATCGTGTCGTGCGGCCAGCTGGAACAGTACAAGGGGATGCACGTGCTGATCGACGCGTGCGCGCAGCTGCAAGGGCGGGGAATCCCGCTGGAATGCCGGATCATCGGTGAGGGGCTGCAGCGCCGGCAGCTGGAGCGCCAGATCGAGCGCCTCGGCCTGAGTCGGACTGTCCATCTCGTCGGGTCGCGACCGCAAGGCGAGGTGGCGGAGTTCCTTGCCAACGCGGATCTCTTCGTGCTGGCCAGCGAGCAGAATGGCAAGTTCGGGCGCCGCGACGTGATCGCGAACGTCATCGTAGAAGCCATGGCGGCGGGCCTGCCGGTCGTGGCCTCCCACATTCCGGGGGTCGAAGAGCTTGTGGAGCACGGCGCCACCGGTTTGCTGGTACCGCCGAACCGCGCCGACAAATTGGCTGACGCGATGGCGGTGCTGGCATCCAACGCCGACGAGCGGGCGCGCTTGGGTCAGGCTGGACGGCGTCGGATTCTACGGGACTTTGACAGCAGCAAGAATGTCGGCCTGCTGGCACGGCTTCTGACCCGATCGACGGATGATGACATCGAACGCTTGGCCGCCGCATCATAACACTGCAGCGGCCCGTGCCGCCGTACCCCAGCGGGCCGATCAGCCCGAAGCCGCCATCGTCCCCATGCGCAGTGAGCATCTCGCGGGGGCGGTGCGGCTGCATCAGCTTCTCTTCCCGAACGAGATGCTGGCGCAGCTCGGTCCGCGGGCCATGCTGGCGCTGTATCGCACCTATCTCGAGAGCCCACGGTGTATCGCGTTTGCAGCGGTCTGCAATGAAGCGCTTGTCGGTGTGGTCAGTGGGGCGCTTGGTCCGGGGTTCATCAAAGAAGTGATACGCCGCCATCCGTGGGTCATTGCCAGTGCCGCGGCGGTCCGCCTGCTGCGAGCGCCGGGCGCGGTACGCGCAATTGCAACGTTTCCGCGCCGTGGCACCGATCCCTGGCCGGGTGACCCGGCGCAACGGTTCTACTGGCGCATGATCATGATCGACCCGGAATGGCGGGGACACGGAGTGGTGGTGCCGTTGGTGCGCGCCTTGTTGCGGGAGGCTCGCCAGCGCGGCGCCCGCGAGGCGTGCTCGGCAACGTACGATCATAATCTCCCGATGGTCTGGGTGCAGAAGGTGTTCAAGTTCGAAAGTCGCGTTGCGGGACCAGGGCCGCGATACTACCGGCTCGATCTGGACAGGTTGAGTTAGACATGGGGACGGCGATGCGAGAAGCCACGGCAGCCGAGATGGCTGGCAACACGGCGGTAGCGTGCGCGGATATCCTCGCAGCCGTGCGACGTGAGCCAACGTACACCAACCATTGCCGTGCTCTGGAACAGTTACGGGCGGCTGGGTTGGTCGCGCCGGCCGGCGCACGGCGGGTCGCCCTGCTGAGCAACTTCACCCTCGATCCTCTGGTGACGTGTGTCACGGTCCAGGGCCATCTCAATGCCTTGCCCCTAGACCTTTACGTCGGTCCGTACAACGAGCACACGCAAGAGGTCCTCAACGAGACGAGCGGCTTGCATCGGTTCGCTGCGGACATCGTGGTCCTGGCCTTGACCGCCGAAGCGATTGTGCCTGGGGTGCTCGCGGAGCCTTGGCAGGACGCGGTGACACGCCGGCACCAGGTGGAAGAGGGGTTGGCCGAGCTGACGGCGCTGCTGGCGGCCTTGCGGGCGTGGTCAAAGGCGAGCATCGTCGTCGCCAATTTTGCGCGCTACGAGACTTCACCGTTGGGTATCCTCGACTGGCAGGAGCCGCTTGGCATGGAGCGTGCCATCCAGGAGTTAAATCATGGGCTCTCGGATTGGATACAGACGCAAGACCGTGTGTACATGTTCGACCTCGCAGGTCTGTGCGCCGCCTTCGGTCGCGAACGCGCATTCGATGCGCGCATGCGCCTGCTGGCCGATCAACCCTTCGCTGCGGCGTTTGTGCCACGCCTGGCGGCGGAGCTCGTGCGCTACCTGCGTGCCACGAGCGGCCCGGCGCGCAAGTGTCTGGTGCTCGACCTCGACAACACGCTATGGGGTGGAATCCTCGGTGAAGACGGCCCCGCACGGCTGCGACTCGGCGGCGACGCTGTGGGTCACGCGTATCGCGAGTTTCAGCAAGCCATCCTCGGGTTGCACCGGCGTGGCATCCTGCTCGCCCTCTGCAGCCGCAACGATGAGACCGACGCCATGTCGGTCGTGGGAACGCATCCCGGGATGGTGCTCCGCCCCGAGCATTTTGCCGCCGTGCGCGTGAACTGGGGAGACAAGGTCACCAACATCCAATCGCTCGCTGCGGAACTGAACATCGGCGTCGACAGCCTCGTGTTCGTCGACGACGATCCCTTCGAGCGCCAGAGTGTGCGGGAGCGACTGCCGCAAGTGCGGGTGGTGGACCTGCCCCGCGATCCGGCGCTGTACCGCAACACGCTGCTGCAACTCGATGCCTTCGACACACTGCGGGTGACCAGCGAGGACCGCGCGCGTGGTCGCATGTACCAGGAACACCGGGGGCGGGAGGCCTTGCGCGCCGAGGCCGGCTCGCTCGAGGAATACCTGACGCGTCTCGACATGCAGATCAACGCCGTGCTCGCCGAGGGACCGACCCGCACGCGGCTGTTCCAACTGGTGCACAAGACCAATCAGTTCAACCTGACGACACGGCGCTACACCGAGGCCGAGTTCGACGAGCGCACGCGGGCAGGGGATTACCGCGTCTTCGGCATTCACGTGCGCGATCGCTTGGGGGACAACGGCGTCGTCGGCCTGATGATCTTGCACCTGGTGGCGGATGCCTGCGACATCGAGACCTTCCTGTTGAGCTGCCGTGTCCTCGGCCGCTCGATCGAAACCGGCGTGCTAGCGTATGCGGTCGAGCTGGCGCGGGCCGCCGGGGCGCGGCGGCTGCGGGGGCGCTACGTCGCGACGGCGAAGAACGCGCTGGTGCGGGATCTGTACGAATGGCACGGATTCACTCGCGTTGGTCGCGAGGGCGAGGCCGACGTCTGGCAGGCCGACTTGGCGACGTTGGTCATCGCGGCGCCGCAGTGGGCGCAGGTGCGGCCGCCCGCGAACGGCACCGCCGAGTCGGAGGCGGCGGCCCGATGAGGCAGCTCTGCGCCCTCGTTGCCGACGTGCTCGGTGTCGGCCGAGACATGGTGAGTGCCGAGACCGGTCCGTTGACGCTGCCGCGCTGGGACTCGCTGAACCATATGCGCATCGTGGCGGCAGTCGAAGAGACGTACGGCGTGCAGCTCGCGACGGAAGAAATCGTGAGCACGCTCAGCGTGAACGACTTTGCCACGCTGCTGCGTACCAAGGGGGTCCAACCGTAACAGTCTGCGGTCGGCAGCACGCACGGGGCGTTGAGCGCAATCGGAGGTCCTGATGAGCATTGTAGCGGTCATCCATGAAGAGATGAAGAAGCGGCGCATCCGCAAGGCGAAGATTTACGTCACCGGTGACCTGCCACAGGTGTGGGGCTTGTCGGGACAGCTCCAGCTGGATCTCCTTAAAGAGATTGGCTGCACGCCGAACTCCAAGGTGCTGGAGATCGGCTGCGGGTGCCTGAATGCGAGCGTGCCGATCATGAAGTTCATCGAGCCGGGGAACTACGTTGGCGTCGAGCCGAACAAGTGGCTGATCGATACGATTCTGGAAGACGAAGAGGTGGCCGAGCTTGTCCGCACGCGGAAACCGCGCTTCCTCTACGACGCCTCGTTCGACGCCACCTCGGCGAACACCCAGTTCGACTTCGTCATTTCGCATTCGGTGCTCTCGCACGCTGCCCGGCCGCAATTCGAACTGTTCATGCGTAACCTCCGCAAGGTGCTCAAGCCGAGCGGGAAGATCCTCGCTTCCTTGCGGATGACGGGGAAAAAGGGCAACCCGCTGAAGGACTCGAACGACTCCACCTGGGTGTATCACAGCCGTAAGAAGCGCGCGCTGATGCGCCTGCTGGGCCTCAAGGCGCCGCGCGGCGTGAGCCATTTTTCGTTCGACACGGTCCAGGCGATGGCGGCGGCGAACGGATTCTCGGTGGTATGGGAAAAGCGTTTCCGCGAGCATTTCACCAAATACTCGCCCTTCGAGCACCACGACTGGATAGTGCTCTCGCCGATTCAGTCCCCGAGCCGGGTGCAGGGAGCCGTCGTCTCATGAATCTGCTGCTCACCATGCCGACCTTCCGCAAATGGGGCGGAGCCCAGGAGGTGGTGGTGATGCTCGCCGATCACTTCCGCGCGCTCGGCGACCGCGTCATCATCGCCTCGGAAGATACGCCCGAAACGCTGCGGCAACGCTTCGCGCCCGAGGACGTGCACTACGCCCTGCCGCTCAAGCAGCGCACCCCATGGGCCATGGCGCAAAACCTCATCGGCATGGTCCGCATCGTCCGGCGCGAGCGCATCGACCTGATCAGTTCGCACGAGAAGAAGACCTCGATACTCTGCATGCCGGTGGGGCGCTTGCTCGGCGTGCCGGTTGTGCACACCGGTCACACACAGACGACGAACTGGCGGGCGCGCTGGTTCGGCTTTTTCGGCCAGCACGTCACCGCGGTATGCAACTCGACCAAGGAGTACCTCGTTCGTCGATTCGGCATTCCTCCCGAACGCATCACCGTGATCCATGCCACCTCGCGCTTGGTGCCGCCGCCGCAGCTGGCCGACATCGAAAGCGTGCGCGGCCAATTCGGTCTGCACCCGCGGCAGCCGGTCATCGTCTGTGTGGCGCGCTTGAGCCCGGAGAAGGGGCATGCGGTGTTGCTGCGCGCCATGCTGACCGTCCGGCGCGAGTTCCCCGACGCGCGGCTGCTGCTCGTCGGCAAGGGCCATATCCAGCAGCAGTTGGAGGAGCTGACCGCATCGCTGGGGCTCAGCGACTGCGTGACCTTCGCCGGCTACCGCAAGCAGCCGGGCGCGATCGTGGCGGCGGCGAGCGTAGCGGTGCTGCCGTCGCTCCACTCCGAAGGTTTTCCGTTGATCAACATCGAGTGCCTGCGGCTCGGAATTCCGGTGGTGAGCAGCAACACCGATGGCGTGCCGGAGCTGATTCGCGACGGCGAGACCGGCCTACTGGTGCCGCCCGGCAATGCCGCCGCCTTGGCCGACGCGATCTGCCGTCTGTTGCGCGACCCGGCGTTTGCGACGCGGCTGGCGCAGACGGGTCGTGCTGTCGCCCTCGCGCGCTTCGATCCGACCCTGATGTGCCAGCAGTACGAGGCGTACTTCGCCTCGGTGCTCGGCCAGCCGCCGCGGCCAGAGGTGGCGGCAAGGCTCGAGCAACTCACTGCCAACTCGGCGTAGAGGACCAGGCGCGGCGAGGGAGAGGGGGGAAAGGCGATGCGCGCGCTCGAAAGAGATGCCGCAGGGCAGGGGGAACGGCGCTCGGTGCCGTTCTTTCGCCCGGACATTGGTGAAGAAGAAATCACTGCGGTCGTGGAAACGCTTCGTTCGGGATGGCTCACCGTCGGGCCGCGAACGCAAGCGTTCGAGGAGGCATTTGCCCAGGTGATCGGCGCTCCGTCCGCCCTGGCGGTGAGCTCATGCACGGCCGCCCTGCACTTGGCGCTCGACGCATTGGATCTCAAGCCCGGGGATGAGGTCATTACCAGCACGCTCACGTTCACCGCTACGGGAGCGACCATCGTGCATGCGGGAGGGCGGCCGGTGCTCGCGGATTGCGATCCGGATACGCTCAACCTCAACCCGGATGATGTCGCCCGGAAAGTGACCCCGCGGACGCGCGCTCTCGTGCCGGTACACTTCGCCGGGCACCCCGCGCGGATGGATGAGTTGTTGAAAATTGCACGCCAGCATCGTCTCACGGTCATCGAAGATGCGGCGCATGCGTTGCCGGCGAGCTACCGCGGCCGGCGGGTGGGCACGATCGGCGATGTCACGGCCTTCAGTTTCTACGCCACCAAGAATCTCACCACCGGCGAGGGCGGCATGTTGACGATGGCCGATGCCGAGCTGGCCGAGCGCCTGCGGCCACGCCGGCTCCACGGGATGAGCCGCGATGCCTGGCGGCGCTACACCACGGAGGGGGCTTGGCGGTACGACGTCTCGTACCCCGGCTTCAAGTACAACATGACCGACATCGGCGCAGCAATCGGCCTGGTGCAGCTGCGCCGGCTACCGGCGCTGCACCAGCGGCGGCAGCAGATCGTCGCCTTGTACAACGAGCTGCTCGCAGACGTCGAGGAACTGCAGCTGCCGACGGTGCGCCCCGAGGTCGAGCATGCTTGGCACCTGTATGTGCTGCGGGTGCGGCCGGACCGGTTGACGATCAACCGCGACGCGTTGATCGAGCTGCTGAAGGCCGAAAACATCGGTACCAGTGTCCAGTTCATCCCGCTCCACCTGCACTCCTACTACCGCACCGCCTTTGGTTACCGCCCGGAGCAGTTCCCTGTTGCCTCTGCCGCTGCAGACACCATTTTCTCCTTGCCATTATACACGCAAATGGGGGACGATGACGTTCGGTACGTGGTCATGACCCTGCGGAGAATCCTGCATGCACATCGACGCTGATCTTGGCCCCGCCGGTTCGCGGTTGGCGGCGGACAACGGCCCCGCCGCCGTGGCCAAGGGGTACGGCACGGAAGCGGGGCAGACACAGACGGGAACGCGCCGCCGGGCCATGACGCCGATTGGCACGGTGGGCAAGCACTGCGTCGATTTTTTCATTGCGTTACTGGGGGGCGTCTGTCTACTGCCGTTGCTGGCCTTGGTGGCCGTACTCATCAAGCTCGACTCACCTGGGCCGGTGTTCTTCCGCCAGAAGCGCGCGGGGTGCAACGGGCGGCTGTTCGAGATCTTCAAGTTCCGTACGATGGTACAAGGCGCATATCATATGGGCTCGCGGCTGACCGTGAAACGGGATCCCCGGATTACGCGCTTGGGGCAGCTGCTACGCTGGTCGAAGATCGACGAATTGCCACAGCTGCTGAACGTGCTGCGGGGGGAAATGAGTCTCATCGGTCCCCGACCGGAGGATCCATACTTCGAAAAATCCTACTCCCTTGAGCAGCGACGCGCCTTGCTCGTCCGGCCCGGAATCGTGGGCCCGAGCCAGATCTTGGGGCGCGACGAGATAGAAGACTACCCGGAAGGCATCAAAGATACCGAACGGTATTACATCGAACACATCCTGCCGCCGAAGCTGCAACGCGACGTCGACTACGTCGATCACGCCACGTTTTGGAGCGACATGAGGTTGTTGGTCAAAGGTGTTTGGATCACGGTGCGCGGCGCATTTCGTGCCAAGTATTTGTGGCGGCGCCGGCGGCGGATTGCGCTGATGGGTGCGGATTTGGTGCTGGCCATGCTCGCGTACCTGCTTGCATTCTTGCTCCGCTTCGAGTGGCAGTGGCCCACGGCCGAGTATGTCTGGCAGACCTTGGCGCTCATCGTGCTGATCCGCCCGCCGTTGCTGCTGTATTTCGGCGCCTACCATGGCATCGTATCGTATTTCGGGCTGTGGGACTTGGTGGCGCTATTCAAAGCCGTGTCGGTCGGGTCGATTGCGATTGCCGCTCTGACCTACTTGGGCGGCTCACAGGAACACCCACGGTCCGTGTTCGTCCTCGATTGGGCGCTCTTGCTGTTCATGCTGGCGAGCACACGATACGCACTGCGTGCGTGGACACGCCGTCACCCTCGGGGCCGTGTCCGGAACCGCGAGAAGGCGATCATTGTGGGGGCGGGCAATGGGGGTGAGCAAATCAGCCGTGCCCTGACGGAGGACCCGACCTCCAGCTACATCCCGGTTGGATTCATCGACGAATCGCACGAGCGCTGGGGCTCGCGCATCCGCGGTGTCAAGGTATTGGGGGGCGCCTGCGAGCTCCGGCTTGCGCTGTCGGCGAACGGAGTCCGAGTGGTGTTCGTCTGCCTGTCCGATTTGTCGGGCAGCGTTATTGAAGAGGTGCGGCAGGTGTGCGTGGCTGCCGGTGTCGAGTGCCGGATGGTGCCGGCGTTCAGTGAGCTGTTGAATACGGAGAGTTTTACGATCGAGCGTTCAGGGTTCCACGCGGCGGCTGGTGGCGCGAAGTAGAAAAGGCGAGCGTCTTGAGGAGCATGGGGGACGAAAGCCGCCGGTTTGCAAGTCGTTCGCCGGTCGTCTGTCGTAAAGTCTGAGTGAGGGAGGAAGTTCATGCGAGATGACGTTGTGCTGGTAACGGGGGGCGCGGGCTACATCGGTGCGCACCTAGTGCGCAAACTGTTGCAGCGCGGCTACCGGGTGCGCGTGCTCGACAAGTTTCTGTACGGTGAGCATGGCATTACAGAGCTCCGTGGCGACCCCAACCTGGAATTGCGCTACGGGGACATCTGCAACATTCGCGATGTAGTGCATGCGGTCAACGGTGTGCGGGCGGTGGTGGCGCTTGCCGCGCTGGTCGGCGATGCGGCCTGTGATCTGGATCCGCAGGAGGCGCTCACGACAAATTTCGAGGCCACCCGCTGCCTGTTGGAAAGCTCGCGTGAGGCCGGTGTAGAACGGCTGGTGTTTGCCTCCTCCTGTAGCGTATACGGTGCCAACGGCGACGAGCTCCTGCGAGAAGACTCCTACTTACATCCAGTATCCCTCTACGCTCGGACCCGGATCATGTCGGAGGACGTGCTCCTCCAGGAGCATGGGCCGGTTGAGGTCGTCATCCTGCGTCTGTCGACCGTATGCGGCTTATCGCCGCGCATGCGTTTCGATCTCATGGTCAATACCATCACGGCCCGTGCCAGCGTCGAAGGGCGGGTACGCATCGTTGGTGCCAATCAATGGCGGCCGCACATCCATGTGCAGGACGCCGCGGAGGCGTTTCTACGCGCCGTCGAAGCGCCGTCCAAGGCGGCAGCGGACGGCGTGTTCAATGTCGGCGGTGATGATCTCAACTTTACCGTGGCGGAAATTGCCAACAAGGTCGTGCAGCAAATCCCCGGGACCGTGGTCGAGTACTTCGAGCACATCGAAGACCGCCGCAGCTACCGCGTCTGTTTCGATCACATTCGTACGACGCTCGGCTTCGTGCCGGCGCGAACGGTCGACGATGCCATCCACGAGGTGCGCACAGTGCTGCAGACCGGCGAGGTGCGGAACTACGGTGACGAGGTGTATCACAACGTCAAGCAGTTGCAGCGTAACAGCCGCCAACGCGTTCCCGCCTGATTCAGGCGGTGCCTTTCGGACTAGAGCGTATGTTGTCCACGAGACGCTTCCGCGTCGCCCTGGTTGGGTGCGGCCGGATTGCACAGGTACAGTGTGGCTATCTCCGCCAGCTGCCGCAGGTGGAAGTGGCCGGTGCATGCGACCTCAGCCGCGAATGCCGCGAGGTGTTTGCCGCCCGCTGGCAGGTGCCCACGTATATCGACATAGACGAGCTACTGAGCGCCGCACAACCGGACGTTGTGCACGTGCTTACGCCACCGGCAACGCATGCGGCGCTCGCCATTCAGTTGCTGGAAGCGGGCGTCCACGTGTTGGTCGAAAAACCGATGGCACTCACGGTCGCCGAGGCCGACGCGATGCTCGCCACCGCGCGGCGCACCGGGAGAGTTCTCACCACGGACCACAACCGCTGGTTTGACCCGGTCGTTCAACAGGCCCGGTCGCTGTTCGATTCCGGGCAGCTCGGTTCCCTGGTGGGGGTCGAAGTGTTTCAAGGGGCAGCGGCGGGGGAAGCCGACGCGCCGGCGGGACAGGCGGCGCACTGGAGCGTCGAGCTGCCGGGTGGCATCTTGCACAATCTGGCGCCGCATCCCGTTTATCTGCTGCGGGGCTTTGTCGGTGCGGTCGAGGATCTGCACGTCGTCGCGCGGGCAGAGAGTGGACGCTTGCGTGAGGTGCGCGCCATTATCCGCGGTGAACGGGCGCTTGGTGGGCTGACGATCTCCCTGCAGGCGCGGCCGTTCATGAATCGGCTGACACTGTATGGCACGGCAATGACTGCCGAAGTCAATCTCAACAACATGACGCTGATCGTACGCCGCGAGCGGCGTGTCCCGAAGATGGTGGGCAAAGTGCTGCCGAACATCGATGAAGCCTTCCAACTGGTGCGGGCGACGGTTATCAATACGATTGAATTTATCCGTGGCCGCCAGCGGTACTACCCCGGCATGGGCATCCATTTCCGCGCACTGTACGACGCGCTCGCCAAGGGGCAGCCCCCACCGGTGAGCGCCGAAGAGGGACGCGAAGCCGTGTGGTTGATGGAGGAGATCTGGCAACAAGCTGGAGTGCCCATGCGCGGCGAACCCTCCAAGGTGGTCAACGCATGAAGGCGCTGGTAACCGGCGCGAGCGGATTCCTCGGCCACAGCATCGTGCACCGCCTGCGGCAGGAACAGATGGAGGTGCGGGCCCTGCTGCGCCCGGGACGGGTCCTGAATGAGCCGGGTGTCGAAGTGGTCGAGGGGGACATTTGCGACGATGCCGCAGTGGACAACGCCGTTCGCGGCGTTGACTGGGTGATCCACGCCGCAGCGCGGGTGGAGACCTCGGGAACGTGGGAGCAGTTTGCTGAAGTGAATGTCCGGGGTACCCGGCGGGTCATCCGGGCGGCGCAGGCGGCCGGCGTGCCACGTATCGTACACATCAGCTCACTCAGTGTGTATGCCGTTCCGTACGATGGCGTTACCGTGACCGAAGAGAGTCCGTACGAAAGCGAGGGCGATGCGCGCGGCGGGTACAGCCGTTCGAAGCTCGCTGCCGATCGCTTGGCGCTCGATGCTGCCCGCCGCGGTGCACCGGTCGTGGTGCTGCGGCCGGCGCTGCTCTACGGGCCCGGGAAGCGCCCGTCCGCAGCGCGTCAAAGTGTCAATGTCGGACGCTTCAAGTTGATCCTGGCGCGGCCGAGCTACCTGCTGCCGTTGGCGTACGTCGATAACGTCGCAGACGCCGTACTGCTCGCCGCCCGTGCTGAGGGTGCCGTCGGGCAAGCCTTCACGATTGTGGACGAGCACGTGCGCCAGGCCGATTACGTGACCCGGTACCGGGCGACCTCCGGTGAAACCTGGCGTCCGGTGTTTCTCCCTGTGGGCCTTGTCGCTACGTCGGCGTTGGTGCTCGAACGCGCGCTGCGCTTGGCGCGGCGCCGCTCGCCGATCACGTATCACCAGGTCGTCCGTGCAACCCGCAGCGCACTGTTCGATTGCACCCGTGCCGAGCGAGTACTGGGCTGGCGCCCGGCGGTGAATGTTGACGAGGGCCTGCGGCGCACCTTCGCCTCACTGCGAGAAGAGAGCAACAACGCCAGCACCCCGGCGTCTCCGACGCAGCCATGAAACCACTTGATCAGCCCACTGACCTCAAGCGCTACTACGAGGACAGGAACGTTGCGACGGGGTACATGGACCGGCGTACTACCCAGCCACTCAACGGTGTGCTGCACGGGCGCCAGGTGGAGTTCCTCAACAACGTCATCTCGAGACGCGCGCTGCGCATGCTGCTGGAAATCGCGTGCGGCCCGGGCCGCCTCACGGCGGCGATACGTGGGGTGCCGTTCGGAGTTGCCGTCGATGCCAGTCCGGTAATGCTGGAGACTGCGCAGCAGCGCATGAATGGGGCCGCGGGACGTTGGTCCTTCCTGCGCACGGATGCATTCGTGCTGCCGTTCCGCTCGGGCGTGTTCGGCGGCGTGTACACGCTGCGTTTCGTGCGGCACTTCCAGCTCGATGATCGCCGGCGCCTCTACGCAGAGATCCGGCGTGTTCTGAGGCCGGGCGGTATTTTCATGGTGGATGCACTCAACCGCGACGTCTCCCAGCCGTTTCGTGTCCAGCGCGGGCTGGAACGTTACCACATCTACGACGTGCTCTATCGTCACGATGAGATTGAAGCGGAGTTGCGGGACAACGGCTTTCGGGTGATTGCCACGGAAGGCATCATCAAGCACTTCCCCGTGCAGCGGCGCCTCAACCGTTTGCGCCGTGTGCGCTCGCTGCACGGCATTGCCAGAGCCCTCATCCGCTCGCTCGACCACATTCCGGGGAATAATCCCTCGAACTGGATGCTGCTGTGCGAGAAGATCGAGGAGGACAGGGCCAGTGCGTAGTGGCGCGCCTGGGCTCCCGGCGGTGGGCGGGCGATTAGCCGGTGCGGCGTTTCGGTTTCGCACCGACGCTCCAGATTTGGCGGCGTATGCCGGCGTGCACTTGGCGATGCTGGCCAGTGATGAGGCCGGGCCGCCGGACGTTGATGCCATCCTGCGGTGGCATGAAGGCCAACCCCCTGAGGATCGCCTCGCGGCGTTCCCGTATCTGTCGCAAATGGAGCGCGTCGACCGGGATATCTACGTGACGGCGGAAGAGATCCACTGGTTTCGCGTCGACGACCTCCGCGACCTCTACGTTCATTTCGCCTGGCGCGACGGTCGGCTGCGGATCGAGGGGGATTTCTTTCATCGCTTGGCGAATGACCCGCGACGGGATCGGGCCAAACGCTTGTTGTACCGCAAGCGCGTGCCGGCCTTGCGGCAACAACGCTTCACGACCTTGTTGTACTACCTGGTGTACTACCCCTGTTGGTGGTGGCTCGAGTACACACAGGACTTGCACCCGATTCACGCAGCCGGCATCTGGACCGATGCTGGTGTGATTCTGCTCGCCGGCGCGAGCGGCGTCGGCAAGTCCACGCTGTCGGTTGCACTTGGAACCCTGCCCGGAGCGAAACTGCTCTCCGACAGTTTCGTTCTGCACAACAAGACCGACGTGTTTCCGGTCCGAGAACCGCTGCTGTTGGATGGATGGAGCCGGGGCTGGCTCGGCAGCGCGGCGGATGAATTGCAGGCGATCGATTGGCGATACTGTCTCAACCGGACGGGGTATTGCCTGCCACCGCATCGCCTGGCTGATAGCGGCCGCGCTACCTTGCTGGTATTGCCCCGGCGCGCGGCCGCGGCTTTCACGCGGCGCATGACAGCAGAGCAGGCGCGGCAACGACTGAGCGCTGCGAATTTGATCGTCAATGACTTGCGACGCTACTGGGCGTTCGCAGCCGTCATTGAGCACATTGTACCGGGCGGATTGGTATCCCGGCGCGAGGCGCAGCTGAGCCGCTTGACGTCGGAGGTGCCGTGCCACGAGGTCGGCCTCACGGCCGACATGGCCAGCCGAGCCGCCGCCGAGCGCATCATGCACCTGCTGCGGGGAAAACATTTACGCGTGATCGCGTCGCGCCAATGAGCCGCCTCATCGGCGCGGTTGCGTAGATTGAGCTTGCACCATGATTCGGGTGCTGTTTGTTGAAGCCTCTAGCGGGGGGGTTGTCGGCGGCTCTGTGACGGGGTTGTATCATTTGATCCGCGGCCTCGATCGCAGCCGCTTTGAACCAACGATGGTCTTGTACGAGCGCAAAGACATTGAGACGGAGCTGAGAGCCGAGCAAGTGCCCGTGCATCATGTGCATCGACGCCGTATGCCGAAGGAGCACGGCCTGTTGAAGTACGAGATGTATCACCGCGCCAAGCGTGCGGGTGTGGTTCGTTCGGCCCTGCAGGTCGGGCGCCACGCTCTCCGGCTGGCGGTGGAGGAAGCACCGAGTGCGGCGCGCCTGATCCGCATGATTCGGCGGGTGCGGCCTGACGTTGTGCATTTGGGAAACGGGGTGCGGGCGAACTTCGACGGAATCCTAGCTTGCTGGGTGACGCGCACGCCCTGCGTGTGTCACGTGAAGGGGTTCGAGAAATACTCCGGCCGCGAGCGCTGGGCGGCCCAGCGTGTCGATGCGCTGGTGTGCATGACTCGTGCCGTTGCCGAGCATTGTGAGCGGAGCGGCGTACGCGGGTGCCGCACGCACGTCGTCTACGATGCGCTCGACGAGGCGGCCTTCGCACCGCAGCGGGAGCCGGCTGCCGTGCGCGTCGAGTTGGGGATCAAGAATGGCGCGCCCTGCGTCGGGGTGGTGGGGAACGTCCAGCAGTGGAAGGGGCAAGCCGTGCTGGTCGAGGCGATGGCCGAGGTATGCAACGCGGTGCCGGGCGCACGCGGATTGATCGTCGGCGGTGTCCATCGTGCTGGCGTTGCGTACCGCGATCGCCTAGAAGAGCGCATCCGCGAGTTACACTTGAATCAGTCCATGTCGGTAACCGGCTTTCGCCGTGACGTGGCGGATGTGATCAACGCGTTGGACGTCCTCGTGCATACCTCCATACGTCCCGAGCCCTTCGGGCGCGTCATTTTGGAAGGTATGCTGTTGGGCAAGCCGGTAGTGGCCAGTGCGGCCGGCGGCGTGCCGGAGTTGATTCGCGATGGCGACACCGGGTTCCTGACGCCGCCGGGAGACGCCGCGGCTTTGGCCGCCCGCTTGGTTCCGCTGTTGCAGGATGCTGCGCTGCGGCAACACGTGGGGGCGCGCGCCCAGCAGTGGGCGCGTGCAGCCTTCAGCCTGCCGCGGCACGTCGCGGCCATGTCGGCGATTTATGAAGATCTCGTGAGGGGACACTGACACGCATGCGTATTCTTGGGATTTCTTGCTTCTACCATGATGCCGCGGCCGCCTTGCTCGACGACGGCGAGCTGATCGCCGCCGCCGAAGAGGAACGTTTCAGCCGCAAGAAACATGATTCCGATTTTCCCCGGCTGGCGATTCAGTACTGCTTGGATGCGGCCGGAATCACCGCTGGTGATGTCGACTACGTCGTCTTTTACGAAAAGCCGTTCGTGAAGTTCGAGCGTATTCTGACCACCGCGCTCCAGATGGTGCCGAAGTCGTGGAAGGTGTTCGGCGACGCGATGACGACCTGGCTGCTCGACAAGCTATGGGTGAAAAACCTCATCCGCCAGGAGCTCGGCATTGCCGCGGACCGCATCTTGTTCAGCGAACACCATGTGTCGCATGCGG
>Ga0315286_10002227_pt1 | contig 18061 bp, 10 predicted proteins | sample YL17G10_0_MG_FD_205038 | JGI IMG/M metagenome (GOLD analysis project Ga0315286, IMG submission 205038) | Sediment microbial communities from Yellowstone Lake, YNP, Wyoming, USA - YL17G10_0 | ecosystem: Environmental > Aquatic > Freshwater > Lake > Sediment | place: USA: Wyoming | collected...
CTTTTCTTCTCACCAAATTGAATTTGGGAGGTACGGATCTTGTCGACAGGCCGAAGAGGAGGTCGAGTACATCCCGGAAGTGGAAACGGTTTACATTCACCACCTGAAGTTCAAAACGCTCCATTCCATCCGCGCAGGCCGGGTTCCAGGTGAATTCTTGTAGTCCACGGTCTACGAATGGCAATAGCAAGAAATCCATGGCAAATGATGTGGCAGGATGAACAGAGAACTGCTCTGTATCTCCCAGTGGACGGAGGTCGTTCGAGGGAGAAGAAGAATCTGGAAGGTGAGAGCTAAGGCGGGATCAGATCAGAACAAGGCCGAAACACGGGTAGGTTCGGATTTTACGTGACTGCATCGGTCGGGGTTCTTGCACAAGCACGGCCAGATGATCATTTTCTGATGGCCTAAGGTTTGATCTTATACGTCCCTTTTACAAACTGATAGATGTCTTCGTAGAATTCTCGTTCTTTCGGATCGGTATGGCGATGCATGCGGGCCAACGATTCAACTCCTTGAAAGTGTGCGCACGCTGATTCCTTCATGTAACCGAATTCAATCCCGCCATTCAGGTATTCGCGAAAACGGGCATGCCGCTCATTCTCGATCGCTATTGGCTCATTCAACTCGAGATAGTATTCCAGCTCGATGCCGGCATTTCGCGACCGAGCTGCATCCGCGGCCCTCCTCAATGATTTGCCTTCTTTATAAAACATATAGTTGGGCTGAAGAAATGCCGCATCGAAATAGTAGTTCTGGTAGTCATCGAGCAAATGTAGGTTGTAGGAACTCCAGAAAGGAATCCACAAAAACTTCAATCCCCGATTGTGAATATGCTTGCGGAATTCTTTGAGAAGCCAATGGTCGTCGACATCCCACCCACGGTATATGGTCTCAAACATCCAGTAGACACCGAGAAGGTTGAGATGCTTGATGTTGAGAGCACTCCACCATTCCGTGATTTGGTCGACCATCCATTGGCACGATTCCAGTCGGTGCTTCGTGGCCGAGGCGAGGTTCTGATTCCGAATCGTGAAATCAACTGTTTTCGAATTCCCTGGCAATGGCCCAAAGTCTCCTTGCGTGATATGTGGGTACGGGAGCATTAGCACAACATTTCGCTTGTGCCGTAGTTCATGCTTGATTGTTTTCTTGCACTCTTCGATTGCGCGATCGAGCGTTTCAACAGATCCCCCCTCCGCCAGATAGAATGAGAGCAATTCGTCCCAATCGTTCCGGTTCGCAGGATTGCGGGAACAGACCGCAAAAAAATCCCCCTCACCCGACACCGTTGTACCGAGGTTAACATCGGCAGAAAAGTCCCTGCCGCTGGATGCCTTTGAATTGAGGAAGAGGATGGAATCGTAGAGCCAGTCATCAGGCAATCCGTCGGCGTCAAGGTGTGCTACATAATACTTGAGATCCTTGACCGTCCACGGCCGCTGAGCGTTTCCGTACAACAGTATCAGATGCTTCAGAAAATTGAACTCGGAACTGCCTTGCGGGAGGTATCCCATTGTTGTTTCGGGAATCAGTGTTTTTTGGAAATCAGAGCGACCGCGGTCTCGGATCCGGCGAATCGTTCCGTCTCAGCGCGGAGCAATGAGAGCATTTGGTCCTTACTCACAAGGCCACTGAGGTCGACAATCCTGTGACCGGCAAGCACCATAACATCGGGTTCGAGTCCGCCGGCATCTCCGAACGTAGTGAATTCGTCGATGATTCCGGCAAAGTCGGAAAGGACAGAAGCGACTGTCCCCGGATGAACCACTGCGCGCGGACATTTCAATCGGACTACTCCTTCGCGATCGAGAACTCGGACCGGATGGAGCACTTCTGTGATAAGCCCAAACAGACGTCGTCGCACAATGTGCCCCCGGAAAACAGAATAATGCTCCGTATTGCCGACGTTCTCACAGCCATCGGTCTCACTACCGCATGATTCAGCCGCGACCAGGAGTAATTCCTCTTCTGAGAGGAACGTTTTCTTGGGCTTACCTGTGCGCAGATCAGGCGTCCCGGTGGCAGTCGCAACGAGCTTTTTCTGTCGGGTGTCGACTTCGACGAATACTTCAATCGATCCGGGGGAAGCCCCCATCCGAGCGACCGAAGCTTCAGCGTCCGAACGAATCCGGAGTATGTCAGCTGCCGTGGGATTTACCACGCTTCGCTCGATTGTGTCGCGAATCATTCCCAGAGCCACACCGATAGCAGAAACAACCTCAGCGTTGTTCGCGATGGTATGAGACGCTCCCAACTGAGAGGCCACACGCGGTACGATGACTTCCGCTCCACCTCCGCCGCCGACACAGACGAGCGTGGCCAAGTCGAGATTGTATTCCTTGACGAATTGCCTTCCCACCTGTGCAACCTTCTCAGCCGCCTTGTCCAGGATTTCTCCTGCAAGCTCCGCAGCGGGACGCGCAAACGCTCTCGACATCCATGCCGAAAGCCGATCGATGGCCGCCGGGTTACCTTTGGCATATCCCTGAGGAAGTTTCAGGATATTGGCCGCATCAGTGGTCGTCAATGCAAATTCCGGTCTTGCTCCATTTTTGCGACCCAGAGCAACATAGTCAGCGGGATCGGATTCCTGAGGTCGAACAACCCTGAGCTCCGGATCCTGCAACTCGGATTCTTCGACGAAGGAAGGATAGCGAAGGCCGGCAATATGTGCGCTGCGGGGGCCAACATCGATGATACGGCTATCGTGCACTCGAACCATCGATCCGCCGCCGATCCCCACGGTTCGGATATCAAGCGTACGGATGTACAATTTATGCCCCCCTACTTCGGCCGATCGGACAATGGGCCTGCCGTTTCTGATGATCGACACATCGGTACTCGTGCCTCCGACCTCAAAGAACAGTCCGTCGGATATTTTCACGTACATCAACGCGGCCGCCACACCGGCGGCCGGACCCGACAGCATGGTCAGGATCGGGCGTCGCCGCATCTCTTCGATACTCATGATGCCGCCGTCGCTCCGCATTATCATGAGCGGCGACCGAATGCCGGCTTTGCGAACCGAACGCTCGGTCAGATTGGCAGTGTCCAGCATCTTTGGAAGCATGCATGCGTTAATCACTGCGGTCCGTGTGCGGACTCGCAAGCCGTACAGCTCGGAGATATCCGAGGCAGCAGTGACAAGGCGCCCAGTGGAGCGGATCACTTCAGCCGCACGTCGTTCATTCTCCGGATTCTCGATTCCATAGGCCTCACTCACGACGAACACTTCCGCACCTTCTCTCGAGAGTTCTTCGACCAGCCGTTTGATGCGCGACTCATCAATTCCTTTCGAGGAATCATAGAATCGATGATGTGTCGGGAGGAACTTCCCCGGGGCCAGCTCGAGCCGATCCACGGAGGACTGCCCTTTCGCACGCCATACGTCTCTTCCGGGAGACATTCCGATGATGCCAACCCGGGCAACATCCCCTTCCAACAACGCGTTTGTTGCCTGTGTGGTGCTGTGTGCAATCAGGCTGACTTCATCCGATCGGATCCGAGCCGATTGCAGAAGGTTCTGCATGGAATCGACAACTCCTTCGGCGACACCGCTCCTCGCACGATGGGTCGTCGGGACGACAGACTTTCCTATCAACTCGAGCGAATCAGCATCGACCGCAACGGCGTGCGTAAATGTGCCGCCCACATCAATGCCGATCTTGATTTGCCTTTGGCGACCGGCAGGTCGGATTTTTTTCAATTTGTCGGTTTTTGGGTGAGAGGAGCGCATTAGTAGAATCGGAACGCGGCCGCCAGTATACCGAGCAGCGCTACACCCCAGGCATAGGGGAGCGTTTGCCAGAGAATTTCGTTGACACCAACCCGCAATTCGTTCGCAATCCAGACATTCTGCGTGTTCGTAGGATCGCTGACACCCTGAATAATGCCCAACGACATCAGGATCCCCATAATAGCTCCGGGTGGGACGCCTGTCGCGAGGAGGACTCCGCCAACCCCATAGCCCAGGCCCCAAATATTCAGCGGGCCACGATACAACGCCAGGGGACCGAGGAGTGTGAAAATCAGTACATACGACATTGCTGAGCGCGGAACGATTGTTTGGATTAGTGGTTTCATGTCGGCACTCACAGGCCATTCACGGTCGGTTGATGCCGTATCCCCGGGTAGCGAACTCATTTCGATCGTCGTTGGTTTTTCATACCACGATTTGGCAATTCCCCCCCTGGTGGGACCGAGGATCGCGCTGATGAGCATTCCGATTCCGATCATGAGAACGACCGCCGGTATGACACTTGCACTCCCTTCAATGACCGAACGCGAGAGCATGTTCAGCGAACCTCTGCGTAGCGTGGTGGCGATACCGTACACGATCCCACACAAAAACGCCGTCACAAAGGGCAGGCTGAAGACCAGGATGAGGAGAAGCGGGACGATGGTCGTAAGATATGCGTACCAACGAATCTGTATCACACGTTCACCCTTGCCTGTTCGAACAGAGTCAATCATCGAATGTGCAATTCCTCCCACGATGATCAAGCCGGTGGCCCACGGAAGGATACTCCCGATACGGTGGCTCGCAGATCCGACCAGCACGACAAGCACGGCGATCCCAAACGCAGCGATCATTATCCTCCATCTCAACGCGAACCGAGAAACGTGCAAACGCATGTTTCCACTTCTGAGTAGTCCGATCGTGATGAAAGCCAGAGCACCAAGGGAGGTCGCACCGCAAACAACGAACGCGTACGAAGAGACGACAGCATCATTCAAGTGGAGGACGGACTTATAGAGCGCCCAATTGTTCGCGTTCAGGAGTCCGCCGAGCGTAATTCCAAACAGAAGAATGCCCGAACTCAAGACCTCGCGGACTCCGATCGATGCGAGAATCGGCAACACGATTGTTCCAACCATGATGACTGCCCCGAGTCCGCCAACGGTTGTAAACAGCAGGGCCACGGTACCCATCATGACAAGCGATACAACCCATGGATTATCACCAGCCAATTCGGCTCCGCGCCGGATAATGCTTTCGGCCACACCGGATTTTTGAAGAAGCAAGCTGAGAATCCCTCCAAACATTGAAATGACCATGGGCTCATGGAGTCGCACGGCGCCATCAGCCAGAACCGCAAGTGAGAATTCCTCGAGCGAAAGTCGTCCGAAGAGTATTTCGACAATACCAATTCCGAACACCATCAATGGCAAAGCGAGCAGCGCCGGCAGCTTGCGAAGGAACATGAGCAGGGCGGCGCCCAGGAACACGGCGAGTATGAGGACGGAGATGATCATGAGACGGGGATGACGCTCTCACAATAGGCGGGTGCCCGGAAGTGTCTCATAGTCTCCCACCTTTTTCGATCAACCGGCTTCGAAGCTGCTGGCCATCAAGCCGTCGGGGAACAATATTTTGCCGGATCGACATTGCTGAAGCTACCGCGGCAGCCTCCCCCATGGCACGACAGTTCGTCTGAATCCGAATGGAACTCTGCGCTTCGAAGGATGCTGACAGACAACGTCCCGCCACCAGAAGCTGGTCGATCTTGAGTGGGACGATACTGCGGTAGGGTACTTCGTGATAGTCACCGTCACGAACCTTGATAACCCTTGGTTTGTCGTCTTCGTGGTCGCTATGGATATCGAGCGGATAGTTGTTGCGAAGGATGGCGTCGTCGAATTTCTTTCCGCCGAGGACATCATCCGTCGTCACATAATATTCTCCGAGAATCCTCCGGGATTCCCGGACACCCACCATGGGAGCACTCATGACAAGGTATGCATTGTCACATCCCGGCAGATATGCGCGGCAGAAGGCGACATATCGCTGGATGATCTCCCGGCCTTCGATTTGTGCTTTCGTAAGATGAAACGGGTCCGTGCCGTCGATGTCGGTACTGATGCGGGGGCAGTTGAACGCCAGTTCACCGGGCCTTCCAGCCATGGTAAACACCTGGAAGTAGTTCCCATCGCGTGCGCGAAGCACTCCATCCGCCACAGCCTTCCGGAAGACCGGCTCAAGCGTCCATCCTTTGTTCCAGACCATAGCCGTATGGATCAACATCACATCTGATCCTTCAGCATTATCCATCACATCATGCCTGCCCAATGAGCGCAGGAAATCTGCAAAACGCTTCAGGTCGACATTTCCGAGATGGAAGCGGAGCGAAAATGGCTGACTGACGTGGGTTGTCGGGTCTCCGGACTCACACGGAACCCCGGCACGGAAGGCCACATCGGCATCACCTGTGCAATCGATGACCCGCTTCGCCAGGATCGCTTTGCGACCCGCTTTGTTTGCCACAACAATTCCGACAATTTCCTGGCCCTCAACGATGACATCTTCAACGAAGGTGTAGTAGAGGATTTCAGCTCCCGCTTCGAGGTTCATTTGCTCGAGCGCATGTTTCAGAGTCTCTGGATTGAACCAACCGCGGTTGCCATCTTTCCAGACTCCGGATTCGTGCAGGCCGATGAGCCGGGCGTTGATCTCAAAGTCAATTCCCCCGTTCAGTGGAATAGTCGCGATCTGATTTGGCATCATCGGCGTGACGAGAGCGCCGGTTTGCGATCCGCCAAGGAACCCGAATTGTTCCACCACCAATGTCTTCATGCCTTCGCGGCCAGCCGCAATCCCTGCAACAGCGCCGGCCGTTCCCCCTCCTACCACGAGGATGTCGACCTCGCGAACAACAGAGATACCCTGGACGCGGCATGATTCGAGTGTCATCATAGAAGTCACACGCTTTCACCGGGGCGTCAGGAGAGACTCATGCCCGCCTGTTATGCGAGCAGACTCCTGACGCCATGACGAGGAGCCTCGTGATTTAAGGCCCTGATTCTGTCGACGATCTTACTTCAGCAACATCAGTTTCTTCACGCTGCTGAAGGAGGATCCGTCATTACCTTTCGCTACCAACCTGCTGATATAGAAGCCGCTTGCGAGCCCTGCGGCATTGAACCGGACAACGTGGACGCCGGCCGCCATTTGCTCATGTACCAGGTTGGCAACTTGCTGGCCAAGCAGGTTGTAGATTTTCAGTTCAATCCACGCCCCAACCGGCAGCGAAAACCTGATGGACGTGCTCGGATTGAAAGGATTTGGATAGTTCTGGTCAAGGCTGTATTGTTGCGGGATCATAGCCACGTAGCTTTCCACGGACGTGGCTGAACCTTTCTTGTAGAACGCCGTTATCCACAGGTCGATATCAAGACCCCACGAATACGTTCCGTTCGTGAAATCATTGTATTCACCAGTGTTGAATTTTTCCCATACACGGTTCGCACCGTTGCCTTCTCCATTCTTGTCGGAGTAAAGGGCAATGGTATCGTTGGCCGTCGCAGTGAATTCAAATCCGATGAATGCCGGGCCGTTGAGAATAATGGGATTGTCGAGTATGAACACATTGCCGTTGGCAGTATCAATTTTGTCGCTGGTAATGACGATCTTGCCGATTGTGGAATCGGGAGCCCCTTTTGCAGCAGAGACCGTCTTCACGACGAGAGACACTGTATCAGGATCACCGACGATCTTGTTGACGGCAAAACTGAACTTGAATCCAGAGAGTTTGTCCCCCTTGTTGAAGTCAAACCGCTGGTATTTGCCGACGTCGCCGTATGCGTTCGTGCCGACAATGTAGCCGCTGCCGTACGGATTCTTCAGCAGATTCTTCGATGTTCCGTAGGACAGCGTATCCTGTGTGCTCACCACGACCGAGAGACTATTCGTGAATGCGGCGATCCCATTGTTCGTCCCGAGGATAAAGACCAGGAAGTTGTCGTTTGCCAACGGCAAGTAATCCACTGCGCCGGTTGCATTAAGGTTTGGCTGGTTCCCAATCGATGACGAGGTATAGGCAACGCTCGCCGTCAGCGGATTGGTCGCGTCAACCATTGTGAACCGCTCATCCGTGTAGGGAACACCGTCGTTTGGATAATAACACAAAATGTACTTCTTACCAAGGCGCTCGACGTACTTGATGTCTGTGACATCGGTTCCGATGACCGAACTGGTGACACTGTCGATCAGCGTTCCGGTTGCACCATAGTGGTAGAGCTGGCGTCCGTATGATTTTACGTAGAGAGACCCATCAGGTGCCAGTGCAACATTCGGCACACTCCCCAAAGCCCCATTCGAAAGTGTGATCACCTGCGCTGTGAATGTGGTGCCATTGTCTGCGGTCGTAAACTTGACAATCTTGTCTTTGCCAGAAGCAGCAGCAAAGACGACGAGAGTGTTGTCGCTTGCCTTGCCGAAGACAGAGATGATATCACCCAGACGGCATCCCGTGAGCGCCCCGTTCGTATAATCGATAACCGTCGTTGCGGAATCCACCTCCGAATTCCATCGGTAGAGCTTAAACGAGGAGGTTGATACATCGAGAGTCATATTGCCCGCAAAGATCACTCCGTCATCCGATACGTCAACGAAGTTCAAGGGGAAGGTGCCACCCGTAACGGAAGCCGGCGGGAACATCACGCCGACGCTATCTCCCTTCAAGGCATCAAAGATGAGAATTCGGGGACCACCCGTCCTCCCAAGGACATACACTCGATCCTTGTTTCCGACTTTTCCGTACGCCATCCCGCGTTCATAATTGCCCGTGGAAAATGAGCCTGGAAACGTTCCTGCTGCTTTGGTCTTCGCCCAGTATGTGAACATCGGGCTTGCCGGTGGAGCTACCACGATCCTGTACGTTGCGGTGGCGACGTCACTGGCCAGCATACCCGGAGCATATGCGATCGCCTTGACCGTCTTCAAGGTATCGCTGATGCTCACGGAATCTGCGAACAGCGTCGAGCCAGCCATTGAATCCGGAGTCGCGCCATTGAGTGTGTAGAAGATCTTTGCATTCGGCGTACTCACGGAGATTTTCATCCAGATCGGAGCGCCGTACGTACCGGCCACGGGAGAGAACGCCGGCAAGGCAACTTTCGATGGCGGCGTGAAAACGTACGCCCCGAGACCGTTGTTCGTGCTCAACACATAGATGGTCTCCGTCCCATCGCCGTTCGCTTTGATACTGACATCGCCTGCTCCATTGCCGTTGGCTGTTGAACCCAGCGAGGGTGTTGTCCCCAACGATACGGCGGAAGTCAAACCGTTCGTCACTTCGACGATTCTCGCAAACTCATTTCCGCTGCCATACGTGAACACGGCAAGGTATTTTTTTGCGCTCAGTTCAAAATATCGCAGGGCGTTGCTGCCGGTCCCAACAACCGAGCCTGAAATCGAATCAATCAGCGTCCCATTCGCCAGGAATCTCTTCACATAGTCGCCGTTTCCCTTGACATAGAATTCGCTTGCAGTGATATTCGGATAGATTGCCGGTCCTGAACCAGTCCCGACGCCGTTGCCGCTCAAGACGATCTCGGTCGAGGTAAACGTGGCGCCGCTGTCTGCGGTCGTGAATTTGACGACCTTGTTGCTTGCCGCACCAACTGCCCAAATCACAACAGAGCTGTTGGCCGTTGATCCTGTCACGGTAAACTTGTCACCAAAGCGGAATGTGGAACCGGAATAGGTGGCGACCAATTGCGGCGTTGCCGTTTCGTTCTTCCATTTGTAGATCTTGAATGCTGAAGTAGATGCATTCGTTGTCAGATTGCAGGCATAGAGAACACCGTCCGAGGAGGCTTCAATATCATTGATCCCGAGCGTGCCGGACGCAATCGCGGCGAGACCCGTCGTGTCAATCCGACCGACGCTGTCCCCCGTGGCTGCATTCAGAATGAAGACCTGGTTCGATGATTTGCGTGCGACCAAATACATCCTATCGACGCTTCCGTAGTTGGTCGGATTCAGTTGATATGCTCCCATTCCGTTGTTTGTTCCCAATACATAGAGGTTCACGGTGTTGTCGATGTTGCTTCTGAAAGCAACATCCCCGCTTCCATTCGAGTTGGACGTCGAACCGAGGGATGGCGACGCACCGATCAGTATTGCACTGCCCAGTCCACTCGTAATATCGACTGTCCTCAGATTCTCATTGCCCGCCCCATAGGCATAGACCGCCAAGTACTTTTTGGAGCCAACTTCAAAATACCGAAGAGCATTGCTACCGGTCCCGATGATGGTTCCTGAAACTGAATCCACCAAGGTTCCATTGATCTGATATCGTTTCAGATGGGTGCCATTTGAGTTCACAAACAGCTCGGTGCCAGTATTGTTGGGATAGACTGCAGGGCTGCCGCTGTTTGGAATACCCGACAAAGTGATCTCTGTGGGCGTAAATGTCGCACCGTTGTCTGCAGTGGTGAATTTGATCACTTTGTTGCTCGATGCTCCGCCGGCCCAGATAACGATGGAATTGTCTGTTGTGGAGCCGGTGACAGTGAATTTGTCGCCGTACCGGAACGCTGTGCCCGTATAGCTGATGGCAAGTTGTGGCGTTGCGGTTTCGCTGGACCATTTGTAGATCTTGAACGCGGAGGTCGAAGCGTTCGTCGTCAGATTACAGACGTAGATGACACCGTCAGAAGAGATCTCGACATCATTGACGAGCAGGGTCCCCGATGCGATCGCGGCCAGCCCAGTCGTGTCCAACCGTCCCACGCTGTCACCGGTCGCCGCATTGAGAACGAGTATTTGATTGGATGTTTTCCTATCAACAAGCAACACACGCTCGTTCGCGCCGATCTTGCCAAACGCGAATCCTCTCTCCGTGTTACCGGTTCCCATGTACGCGGGAAGGCTACCCGCGGCCGCCGACTTTTCCCAGATTTTGGTGTACGGCTGGAGAGTCAGCGTTGTTGTAGCGAAGCCGCGCTCCGTATTCCCTGTTCCCATGAATGACGGATAATTGGCGCCTGCGGCATTTCGTTCCCAGATCTTGGTTTGGGAAATGGCGACGCTTGTACTGACAATGAGCGAGACAACGAGTATGAGTGTTTTCATAACATCTCCCTTTGTTTGTGATGAGGTGACATGTTCGATGAGTGGCAAGTATGCAAACCCAACTCCCTTTCCTGGCGTGGGGATTAGTCCCTTTCTATGATTCGACATCAAAACAAGTACTTCCTTCGTCTTCCGAACCAGCGTAGTCCATTTATTTCAACACTGCCATCTTACGGGCTTGAGAACCCTCCCCACTCCGCAATTGATATATGTAGACACCGGTCGGGAGGTTCGATGCGTCGAAGAGGAACTCATGCTTCCCGACAGACTGTTCTCCGTCGTAAAGAAGGGCCACTTGTCTACCAAGCACATCGTACACTGCCAACCGCACCATATTTTTGTGAAGGAGCGAGTAGGAAATGACGGTTGTGGGATTGAATGGATTCGGATAGTTATTGTGAAGTTCAAACACAGCCGGACCAGACGCCTTCGCGTCTGCATCCTCTACGAGTAGCTGTACACCCGGAGACAGCCTGCGATTCAGCATAATCATTGCCGCATCCGCAACGAGGTATTTTCCTGACTCCAATCTCGAGTTATCGACCTTCAGCACAGATGGAGTCCCAACGGATAGATACACCGTCCCGATTTTGTACCACCCTTTCCGGGCGAGGTCTGTCTGATCAACGATCACACCCGATGAGTCCTTGTCGCCATAGACCGTATAGACCGCCTGCTGTGTCCAGATCGTGTTTGGCGTCATGAACGCGAACACATCGTAGTACCCCGCCTGCGAGACCTGGAAGCTGTATCGGATCGATGCCTGATACACTGTGTCATCTGTCCGATAGATTGCACCCTGAAAACCCTTCATCGGATAGCTTGACCACGACCCGATCTTGGCAGCCGGATCGTCAGTTTCATTGATAATTTGCGCCCGCTGGATCCATCTTTTTCCGTCCCTGTGAGGCGGTACGGCAGAGAGCTGGTAGAAATTGCGCTTGAGGAAATTACCGACCCGGTCATTGTTTGCGCGCAGTCCTTCGTAGAAGAAGAAACACTCACCCTTGACACCCTTCGTCCTCGTTGCTGTCAACATCTGTCCGAGAAACAACGTATCGACAATGTAGCTCCCGACCCTCGCCAGAATTCCAGATGCAAAGACCTTGGAATTGTATTGCCCGACATCGTTCCAGGTCGTATTCAACGCGTAGTTGAAATCCGAAATGTTGTATTGGTAGAGTTGCGGTATGAGATTATCGACCAGCCCCTGTTGTGCCCAGGACTTCGAATCCTGCAAGAGCTCCCGGTAACCCCAATAGTAGGGAGTGGGAGCTACCGAGAGAATGACATCGTTTCCACGTGCCTTGACCGAATCGCGCAGGCGTGTCAGGAATTGCGTGAGCTTGTCCGCCCGCCATTTCATCCAGGCGGCATCGAAGTTGTTCGTGGGGGGCAATTGCCCGCCGTTTTCGGACTTGTAGATTTGCACAGTTGCCGAATCATACCCTCCCTCCACCGGCAGCGCGGGGAGCCGATCATCTCCCTGTACTCCGTCAACGTCGTAGTTGTCCAGCACCTCCGTCATCAGAGAGAGAATGAAGTTCTGTGCGTCGGGGTTCACCGCCGACATCCAGTCAAAGCCGTTGTCGACGACGAGGTTCCCGTTGACATCCTTCAAGGTCCATCCGGGGAATTTCGCAAGGATATGTCCTCCACTGAGGCTGTACGAGGTGGAGAATCCGAACTCGAACCACGGGATCACTTCCATGCCGTTGCGATGCGCCTCTATCACCAGACGCCGGAGAAAGTCCCTGCCAACGAACGGAGAGTTTGGCAGCACCGGGGCGCTGAAGAGTCGGCTCATCGTCGCACTCGGGTAGAGCGTGTACCCCTTGTTATAGACTACCGGAAACACGACGTTCACACCGATGGAGCCGAGGTAATCCATAGCGTCAGCAATCGTCTGGTCGGAGAACAGGACATTGCTGTCCACGTTCGTCAGCCACACAGCCCTGAGTTCGGATTTCTCCTGCGCGTACAACAACTGCACGGACAGAAAGAGGAATACGGCAAGTACCGGTCGTCTCAAGCAGGGCCTTTACTTCAGGAGTGAAGGAAATTCTGGTTTGTCGCGATAGAATTCACGGAATACATCGGCATGATGCTTAAGTCCCTCATAGAAGAACATGACCTCGCCGTTGAACCCGTTGTTCCGGTTCTCCTGCAGCATGTCTGTCAGAAACTCCCTCGAAGGATAGTAACTGCCGAGCTTCAGAAGCACTCCCGGATAGCATCGGAAGAGCTGGTCCCGATCAATCTGCCCTTGTACGATCTCTTTCACTGCTGCGGCATATTGCTTGATATCGTACCGGTATACCTGCGGATTCACCATATCGACAAGACCTTTGCGCACCCACGTGGGCCAATCCTGAAGATATTCTTCCTTGCTCCACGGATAGATGCTTGGAGACATCGTCACCAGGAGCTTCGGATTGTGAGATTTTATCGTCCGGTGTATCTTTTCCATGAACGCGTTGAGCAGATCCGCTCTCCACTGCACCCACGCCGGATCCTTTGAATCCCGGGGGGGCTCTGCACCGCCATGTGTCGATCGATACAGCTTCACGGTATACTCATCGTAGCCGCTCTCGGACGGCATAGCAGGAAGCCGGTCGTCCCCCTGGATCCCGTCGACATCATAGTTCCGCACTACTTCCATGATAAGCGACAGCATGAAATCCTGAACTTCAGGCAGGAATCCATTCATCCATTCGAAGCCATTTTTCGAGACCAAATTCCCGTTGACATCGCGCGAGGCCCACTCAGGTTTCTTCTTCAGCAACACACCGCCGTTTTGTTGATAGGAAGACGAGAACCCGAATTCGAACCACGCGATCACTTTGATGTTCTTCTTGTGGGCAGCGGCAATGAGCTCTCTCAACGGATCCCGGCCCGTGAACTGCGTATCGATGGCCACGCCTGTCATCTCCTTCATGATCTTGCTCGGATAGGTCGTCATTGTTTTATTCCACGTAACGACGAAGATCGTATTGAATCCCAGGTTCGAGCAAACGTCAACGGCTTGAACGATGTTGTCCCTGGAATTGAGCACCTTGCTGTCAACATTTGTCAGCCAAACCCCCCGAACAGCTCTGGTCGTATCCGCTGCGACAAGCAGGTGTAGTTGACAAAGCAGTAACAGCGAGACACAATGACGCAGTTTCGTCACCGATGATTTCCCTTTTGAGGTTGCCGAGGACGCCGAAGTCCCTGAGTGGGGGGGCCAGGAATCGCAGAACCGCTAGAACTCTGCTTTGATTCCCACGCGGAATGCGATGAACTGCATGCCGGAGACATTCTCCAGATCCAGATCGAGCGCTTGCCACAGTTCGCCAACGATCAGTCGATATTCAGCACCGAACGTAACGAGGACCGGATCAACGACAGTAATATTCACATCAACGCCGACATTGAAGCTTCCGCTCCAATCTGTCTGCCTGTTTTCCGGTACCGCGAGATTTGCCACCTTGATGGTACTCCCCGAGATCCTGCTCTGAACGAACAATGAATCTGTGTATGGGCCGCGATAGTTGTCCCAGTTATAGAATCCGAATCCGATATGGGCGTTCGTTTCGGCGGACGTGAATCGTGCGAGATTCAGGATTGCCTCTGCCGTCAGTCCTGCTGCCTTCATGCTCATCGAGAGTTTGCTCAGCGGAATCTGATACTGCTGTGTGCCGCCCGCTTCCTGGATGTTGACCGTCTTGATGAGCTTGCTCGTATTCAGTGTGGTCAATTCAAAGTACTCCAACTTGCCGGTCCATGTCCAGTCAGAGCTGATTTGTTTCCCCGCATAGACCATTCCCCCGAACGAACCTTCGAACCGGCTGTGCAGAGCACCCACAGGAAGGTTGTATACGGCGCTCGCGCCTGCTACAATCCTTGCCTCCTGGGCCCATCCAAGGGGCGATCCAAGAAGAATGGCCGCCATGATGCGTAAGTACAGTTTCAAGTCCATGGTCATCGATAGAAGAATGTTAATCCAAGTTTTGCGATGATCTCATTCTCAAGCGGAAAGTCGCCATACCCGGTGATCGACGACACGTAGTGCTTGTACTGCACTCCAACGGCAAGACTCACATCCGATGAGATCTGATACCCGGCATTGCAGCCAGGCGCCAGGAAGATGACGGTTCCTTTCTTTTCCGGGGCGAAGTTTCGCAGATTATACGTCAACGTATACTCTGCCTGAGGGAATTGCTTCGTCCATGTCTCATCGGCATACAACTTCCTCGTAAAGAACGAAACACCCCCTGCCAGGTTGGGAACGATCGTGAGATTATCGTCGACCGTGGCACTGTAGTTGAGAGCAACAGACACCGGAATCATGTCCATGCTCTGGACGGAACCGATCTGTGCTGTCAGGTTTGGGTCTGCGCGCATGTCCGACTGTATTTTCGTGTAGTAGCGGTCGTTCCAGAAATTCCAGTTCCATTGGTTCAGTTGATCCGGCTGGTCGATGGAATAGGATACATATGCCGCCCGCAATCCGATCGAGGTGTTCTCGTAGAGTTTCAAGCTCACTTCAACGCCTCCACCGATTGCCGAGGCAGACTGGATATTCAAGCGTTTGTTCAGCGGTGAAGGATACTCTGCAAACGTCGAAATCGACTGGATTTGAGCCCGGGCAGAAGCGGAGTACGCGACTACAAGCACTATGAATGCCCGTATCAGTCTCATGCGTTGTCGTACGATATGTGAAGGGTCATGTTTCATCCGCACCTCCTCACAAGACTCCCAGGAGTACTGTGAGTCGCGCAATTTTGCCAAGTCTTCCATAATCAGAATAGGCGAAGTCGAAGCTCAACGGGAACGAGAATTGCGTATTCACTCCAATCCCAACGGTGTACGATTCCTCATCAGCGAAGAATTTGTAGCCTCCCCGCAGGCTTACGCTGTTCCTCCATGAGTATTCTGCTCCAACATGTACTTTTTCAGTTGCGTCGTTCGGATGCAGCGCTTCGGCAAGGACAGTAAACCTGTTCTCGGAGTCTTCGCTTCCCGTCAGTTCGACGGCGGCTCCGAGCTTGAAGACTGACGGCATCTTAAACTCATCGTTGATAAACTTCGAGTTGACGCCGAAATTCTGGACCGTCGCCGCAATCCTGAAGGATCCCAGCCCGGTGAGGTAAAGCACTCCGCCGTCAAACATGACGTTGCTCGCACGGTAGATATCGATCCTTTCCTGGGCATACTTCACCGTGGCGCCGAACGAGAATCGATCGGTCAATAGTTTCGAATAGGTTACTCCGAATGCCACCGACTTTGCGTCAAACGTTCCAATCACGTCATACACTTTTTGTCCCTGAGCCACGACAGTCCGCGGAATTGAGCCAAAGTCAAATACGATCAAGCCCAACCCGAAAACGCCGTAATCGGTTTTCAGCGCATAGCTCGACGTATAGTTCTTGATGTCGGCAAACCATGGAGAGTAGGACGCCGATAATGAATGCGCCTGATTCGTGAATCCAAGGGCCGCCGGATTGTCGAAGACCGATGTCGAGTTGCCATCGGACAACGCGAGGGATGCTTCTCCCAGCGCGGCAGTTCGGGCGGTCGCCGGAACCTCGAGAAACGTAAAGCCTGCCGTGCCGTTGCTCCCAAATTTCTGAGCGTCAGAGATATGGAACATCAAAAACACGCACATAGCCGCGAGCTTAGAGCTGAGTAGTTTGTTTCGGGTCGTTGTCAGGTCTGTCATTGTTGTGTCCCTCGCTGCCTGTGGTCGTCGCTCAAAGAAATCACCGCACAATAGCGAGTTTTCCTATTTTTGTTCCAAAAGGCGATTCGACATGATAGACGTAGAGTCCGCTCTTCACAAACTGGCCGTAGTCGGTCACTTGATCCCATGACGCAATCGCACCGGCTACATCGGATACCTGTATTGTCTTCACCAGATCTCCTCGAACAGTGTAGATCCTGATGGTGCAAGGATTGGGAATGTTGACAAACTGGATCTTGTCCCCTGCCCCCGGTTGAGAAAATCCAGTGCCAATCACGAAAGGATTCGGTACAACCAGGATGTTGTCGACAGACTGCGAGGGTGCCAATGTGGCGACAAACGCCGTCGTGGTTCGATTGGCAAAGACCGATGTTTCCATGGATGGAACGTTGGTCACAGTCTGGACACCCGTCCACGTGCTTCGCGGATTACTGAACGATGTGAGGGCGTAGTAATAGCCTTTCCCGATGTCGACCGAAGAATCGACATAGGTATACTGTGCTCCGCTCAGGTAGCTCGGATCTCCTTTCATCACAGTGTCAACCGCAATCCAGGGACCGATCGGCAGATATCCCGACCGATACAGGACATAGCCGGCCAAGGTTCTGGAGCCGTCATACGCATCGGGGATGAGTTCGGCATCGGTTCTCCACGTGATAATATTCGCCACCGATTGTCCGCTTCGATTGTAATCGACTGCTAATGAAGGTGCAGCGGACGGATTGGGATGCGAAAAGTTGTTATCGAACGTGAACTGGGCTCTGGTAGCCGTCGCATTGAAGAGTCTTCTTCCATCCTGAAAGATTTGCGTGGCTGTATTGTTCTGCGGGTTGATGGCCCGCGCATAATCCACTCCGTCTACGAGTTCCGCCAGGACAATCCTGATTGAATCGCCGGGAAGAATCGTCCAGGGTCCAATAGATAACAGTGACCACATGCGGGACTTTTTCATGAAGACCGAGTCAAACGGGCTGCTGACAAAATTGTACGTGCGACGGATATCTTTCAACACTTCATACTGAGGCTCTGGAAGAGCCGGGATATTCGTGAACGGCCCTCTATCCTGGCTGCTCGCTGCCGCAGACCAGCCATACTGCGCAATATTACTGGACAAACCGCCATTGTCGCGGGAGGAATAGAGCAACGCTACACCAACGATTCCCGGTGCGAGATACTCTCCGGTAGGCTTCCCCTCCACAATCGGACCCATCGATGCCGCATATCCCATGTCCTCACTGATTCCAATCGTGCTCGGGTCGTCGACAGCTCTGCCCAGAATAAGACGTCGTGCGGCATCGTAGTTGAAGGACGTATTCCGTGCGCCCGCAGAGAGCGATGGAAACAATACGCTCCATTCTCGCGAATTGCAGTGCATGCCATAGCTGATCATTGCGCGGAAATCATACAAGGTGTCGGCAACAAATCTGCCTGGAGGTACAGATGCGCGTATTTCGCCCGAAATGTTCTTGATCACG
>Ga0315286_10002228_pt1 | contig 18057 bp, 16 predicted proteins | sample YL17G10_0_MG_FD_205038 | JGI IMG/M metagenome (GOLD analysis project Ga0315286, IMG submission 205038) | Sediment microbial communities from Yellowstone Lake, YNP, Wyoming, USA - YL17G10_0 | ecosystem: Environmental > Aquatic > Freshwater > Lake > Sediment | place: USA: Wyoming | collected...
CTACGTCGGCCAGTCGCTGCACAGGGTGCGTCACTTTCACCGGGCCGCCTCGACCGGTCTTCCGCGGGGCCTGTTCCACATCGGTCTCCAGACGCTGACCGGTGGGGACGACGTTCTTGGCTACGACGTCATCGAAGAGGACTACAAAACAACGAAACCGGTCGAGAAGTACTACGGGCGCGACCTCGAGGCGCCCCAGGACCCCTCGTACGATGGCGCTTATACCCTCGACAAACTATCCGATGTGTACATCTCCGGGACACAGCACAACGAGGACCAGCCATCGCACCTCAAGATCCTCGACCCCAACGTGTGCCTCGAGCGTTGTGTTGCTACCTACCGGTATCCGTGCAACAGGTTCTGTCCGGCGAAAGTGTATGAGATGCTGAAGGAGGAGGAAACGGGGATGCTCAGCCTGCGGGTGAACTTCACGAACTGCGTGCACTGTCAAACATGCGACATCAAGTGTCCGTTGGACAACATACGATGGACCCCGCCCGAGGGCGGCCAGGGTCCAAAATATACGCTTCTCTAGCAGCCCTCACGTTGTGAGCGCGCCGCGCCTAGCTCTTGCTGGGCGAGCGCACCAGCGGCTGGCGACTTCCAAATCCTTCGCGGATCGAGTGCCAGTACTTGATCGAGTCCTCACCTTTCTTCCAACAGAGGAAGACGACGGTTCCGTCCTGGATCGAGAAGAAATCGACGACGCCCTGGTCGACATCACGGAGAATGCATCCCGTCTCTTCGATAGCGGCGACGTCCTTCTCGATCTCGCGGGCGAGCTTCCCGTGCTTCTTCCTCTTGATGCCGAGTTCGATCGTATCCGGGTTCTTTTCGCTCGCGCCGCACTCCACGATGAGTTCCAGGATTGCGACTTCCTCTTGCAGCCAGAGGAACTGCTGCTTGTTGCGCTTGATCCGCTCCAGCGTGGTTTCAAGCACTCCAATGAGCTGCTCGGCTTCTCCGGTGGTGAAGAACTTGGGATTCTTCATGGGTCCTCCTTGAAACCCAGTGAACCCAACATCTACGTGCTGTGAGTAATCGCATAGACGTCACAGCCCTTTGCCCTTCCCCTATATTCGTACCGGATGTTCGTGCAAAAAGCAAGTCAAAACGACACGCGGCGGAACAGGTGACTGGGAACGCTTGGACGTCTGTCAAGTAATACATGAACGCGGACCGAGAAGCGGCTGCCGTCTATTCGAATTGTCTCTCCCGGACGAGCGCGTTCGGTTTCCGTGCAGATTTTCACGAGCTTCCGCGTGGCGGGATGCGATGGATCAGATTCCGAGGTCGGTCGCCTTTCAGGCCCAGCTCCTCGAGCAACCGCGCTATCACCGCTTCCTGAAGGGACTTTTTTCCTCCCCTGGCGCTTCGCGTCACCGGGATTTGGCCCCCCGCACACGATTCGTGCCCCCCCGCCGTCCCCAAACCCCCGGCGACCCGGCGGGCCAACGATTCGAGGAGCGCACCGGGGTCATCCGAGCGCAGAGAGAAGAGGATCTCATCTCCATACACGCCAATCGAGAACGCCGTCGATACCTCCTCGTATTTCAGAAAGTACTCCGCTATCTGTGCCACCGCGTCCGGGTACGGAAGCTTGCCCATCCGGATGACGACCAACGGCCCATACACGACTGCTCGTTCGATCGCCTTGTGAATCGCCGAGAAGTATCTCTCTCCCACCTTTGCGTTTACGATCCTCGACAGAGCCCGGAGATCGGCGAGGGCGTAGAGATCCTTGAACAAACGGCGGTCAACCACCGACGCAGCTCTGCCCATGTCCGCCGTTTCGCTCCGAAGAGCGTAGAGCATGGCGGTGGCGAATTTGGGCGTGAGCTCGAGCCTCCACACCCGCCAGTAGAGGTGAAGCAGCGTCGTCGTTGACCCGAGGTGATCCCGCACATCGAAAAACGCCACCTGCCGCGTGTCGGGTCTGAGACGGTGGTGGTCCAGAACGACGGCGACCTTCCCCGCCTCTTCGAACGGATGGTTTCCCGTCCCGGGCTGCGTGTCGACGAGCGCAACCGTTTCGAATTTCGCCACATCGATCTCTCGGAGCGGGACCGGCTGGATCCCACAGTATTCGAGGAGGGCCTTGTTTTCCGCCCGCCCGATGACGCCGCTGTAGGCTATGGTGACAGAGATCCCGAAAACTCTGGTCAGCAGAGTTTCCAGGAGAAGAGCCGAGACGATGGAATCAGGATCGGGGTTGTTGTGAGAGACAACGAGAACCTTAGCGCGTGCCTCGAGAACTTTCTCGAAGCGCGCCGAACGGGAGCGGACGCGTCTCAGATCGCTTGCAAAGCTCAAACCGTTTCGACACTACTCCTCGGCCGGCCGGGGGTCAACTGCGGTTTGCCCTCCTCTTTTTCGCCGACCGCCGCGCAAGGCGTCCTGTCGCAGTGTCGGTCCGCGACGGACCCTTTCCCCCTTGACAACCGCACCCCCATCGATCAGAGTCACCGGACCGACAACGCGGAGGGCAACCGATGGAACTCAAACCCCTTACCATTCGTCTGGGCTTACAAATGCCGGCAAGCCTGCTGGTGCCCCGTTCCTTCAAAACCGTTTTCGCGGGAACGCTCGGTGTGGTCGGGTTGGCGACTCTGACATTGGCGGGGTCCCATATCCGTATCCCCATTGAGCCGGTCCCGATCACCCTCCAGACCTTGTTCGTGCTCCTGGCAGGGGCGCTCGTCGGGTCTTTCCGCGGTTTCCTCAGCCAAACCCTCTACGTAACGGCGGGACTTCTGGGAGTACCGTTGTTTGCCGGGGCGGTCACCGGACTCGCCGCTCTTTCGGGCCCAACGGGTGGTTATCTTGTCGGGTTTGTACTCGCGCCTTTCGTCGTGGGCAAACTGATCGACAGGCGAGCGGGGTTTCCTTGGGCGCTATTCGTATTCTCCATCGGCGCGCTGATGATCCTCGCGTTGGGAGTGCTCCATCTCGCGCTTTTCTACACCCGAGACGTCTGGACAGCGATGGAGGTGGGTCTGCTGCCATTCGCGGTCGGCGACGCCGCAAAAGTATTTGCGGCCGCTTCGATTTACGGCTCGTACCGGCGCCTCCGGTCGCGCCGTCAATGACGCGGGATCAGGAAGCCTTGGTCGCGGGAAGTCCCCGGCCCCTCAGAAAATCATCGAGAGAATGACGACACCCGCCAGCGCGAAACGGTAATACGCAAACACATCGAGCCTGTGGTTCTGCAGAAACCTCAACACGTACTTGATGACGAACCAGCCGACGATCGCGGAGGTCAGCATCCCGACGACGAAGAGCAGGATCTGATGTTCTGTCAACCCGGTATGCATCACAGCCAATGCGTCCTTGGCTCCGGCAATAGCCATGATCGGCCCGCCGAGCAGGAAGGCGAACTTGGCCGCTTCCTCCCGTCTGAGTTTGAGGGCCATCCCGGCTAGTATTGCGATCCCCGAGCGCGACACACCTGGAATCAGCGCCACGGCCTGGGCGAAGCCCACGAACACGCAACCGGCAAGGGTCAGGTTCTCTATAGTCTTGCTCTTTTCGGCCACGCGCTCGAAAACGAGGAAGAGAACTCCGCCGATAATGAGCGTGGTCACGGCGACCGCCGGACGTCTCACAAGATCGAGCATCGCACCTTCGAGGAACGCCCCGATGAACATGGCGGGCAGAGTGCCTGCCAAAATGTACCAAGAGAGGCGCTGATCGTGGCCCCACTGCGATCGGGGTGTCGAAAAGCTCCCCTTGAATCCGACCCACAGCGAGCTCAGATCCCGTTCGAAGTAGGCTATCAGCGCGACGAGCGTGCCGATGTGGAGCGCCACGTCGAAGGCGAAGCCATCCACCGCATTGAATCGAATCCAGTTCCGAATCAGAAGGAGATGGGCGGACGAGGAGATGGGCAAGAACTCCGTCAACGCTTGAACGGTGCCCAGAATCAGTGCGCGAACATAGTCCAACACAGAGAGTTACCCCGCGATGCTGTGTGTAACACGCAATCCCTAAGAGCGACGAAGCTCGATACTAATCCTGAGAGCGGATTGCGTCAAAGAAAAAGGAAAGCGTCCTGTTGATGGGCCAAAGACAGCAAATTGCCATCCGACGACCTCGCTTTTCTTGATTCTTTCGGCCGGTACCACGCTCGCGGCGTGAGCCCCCACATTTCCATGGCAGATCTCCGGCAACACGAGCGCTCCGACACCTACGAAAACGCAAGCCTCATGAGCGCCTCGTGCTCGAGCTTGTGTGCTTTGATCGACCCCGTGGCGGGACTGGCGCTTTCCGACCTTTTGACCGTGACGAGGTGCCGTTCTCCAAGCAGACGCTCGAGGAGCGGTCGGACGTAGTTCAACGCACCCATGTTAGCGGGTTCTTCCTGAACCCATACGACTCTCCGGGCAGCTCGATGTTTGCCCAGCTCCTCGCGGAGTTCGTTCCTGGGAAACGGGTAGAGCTGGGTTAGGCAAATGACCGCGGTTTTTGTGTCCTGACGGCGAGCGCGCTCTGCCTTGAGGTCGTGGGCAATCTTCCCCGAGCAGATGAGCAATCGCTCGGCGTCCGTGACCACTGCGTCGGACGCTACGGGTTTGAAACACCCGCTCGACGAGAACGCAGCGATCGGCGAGCCCGCCGCCTCTGCGCGAAGCATGCCCTTGGGGGTGAACACCACGAGGGGTTTTCGCCAGATGCGGAGCGCCTGACGACGGAGGAGATGAAAATACTGGCAAGATGTGGACGGCTGGCAAATTTGAATGTTGTCTTCAGCAGCGAGTTGAAGAAAGCGCTCGATCCGGGCGCTCGAGTGTTCGGGCCCCTGCCCCTCGAACCCGTGGGGAAGGAGAAGCACGATACCGGAGAGCAGCCTCCACTTGTCTTCCCCCGCGCAGATGAACTGGTCTATGATGGGTTGGGCGACGTTGGCGAAATCACCGAACTGCGCTTCCCAACATACCAATGCGTCCGGGTAGTCCCGGCTGTACCCGTACTCGAACCCGAGCGCCGCCGTCTCGCACAAGGGAGAATCCAGCACGGTGAATTTCCCCTGGTTGGGGTGAAGATTGGCGAGCGGGTAGTAATCCGCCCCCGTTTCTGTGTCGATGATCACGGCGTGACGCTGGTTGAACGTGCCCCTGCGGCTGTCTTGCCCGGCCAGCCGCACCGGAATGCCCTCCCAAAGCAGCGTCCCCATGGCGAGCGCTTCGGCCATACCCCAATCGACCGCGAGCTCCCCACTCGCCATCCTTTTCCTTTGTTCGAAGAGCTTCTTGATTTTCGGATGGATGTGGAAACCCTCAGGGGAGGAAGTCAGTTTTTCAACCACTTCTCTCAGCCGCTCCTCCTCAACGCCGGTCTCCATCTCGAACGCCGGTATGTACGGCCCGCCCCGATACGGATCCCAGTACGGCGGCAGACGGCGCATCACAGGGCGGTGGAGTTTCGATCGACCTGCTTCATGCTCCGTCTCCAACCCACTCCAAATCCGTTTGCGAATTCCCTCCGCCGCAGCGGGGTCCATTCCCACCCGTCCGGCATAGATCTCCCAGAGCATAGGCCTGTTCTCGATCTTTCTGTAAAGGAGCGGTTGGCTGATCGAGGGGTCTTCGACTTCGCTGTGTCCGTACCGCCGGTATCCAACGAGGTCGATCACGGCATCCTCACCAAACTTCGCACGGTATGCGACGGCGAACTGGCCTGCCCGGTGGATTGCCTCGGGATCCTCGGCGTTCACGTGAACAACGGGAACCGAGCGCCGCTTGGCGACGTCGGACGAATAACGCGATGAGTGCAGCTTGGGATGATCAGCGGTGAAGCCGATCAGGTTGTTCACGATTATCCGGATCGTACCGCCGACATTATATCCCGGGAGTCCGCCGAGATTGAGAACCTCCGCTGCCACGCCCTCGCCGGCGAACGCCGCGTCACCGTGGAGCGTGATGCAGAGTATTCTTCGCCGTCCGTCTTCACCGATGCGGTCTTGCCTTGCCCGCACCCTCCCCTCGATCACGGGATCCACCGCCTCCAAATGGCTCGGGTTGCTGCTCAGGTGTATCTCGATCGTCCGGTCCGATAACGTGGTGTGGACGCCCGTCGCCCCAAGGTGATACTTGACGTCGCCGCTCCCCAGGACGCTTCGCGGGTCGACGTCTTCCATCCCGGCGAAGATGTCCGACGCGGGGATATCCACGATGTTCGTCATGACGTTGAGCCGGCCGCGGTGGCTCATCGCCATCATCGCAAGCTCGCCGCCTTGATCGGTGAACCCATCGAGGATCGCCTCGAGCAGAGGGATGACCCCCGCCACCCCTTCGATGGAATAACGCTTGCTCCCCACGTAGCGGGTGTGGACGAATCGTTCGAACAACTCGCATCGCGCGAGCCTTTCGACGACTTTCTGCCGATCGGGTGGAGAGTGCCCCGATTCCATCCACTCGGCGACCCAACGGCACCGCTCAGGGTCGGCAATGTGCATGAACTCGACGCCCGTGGTCCCGCAGTAGATCCTCCGCCACTTGTCCGCCAGATCCGCCGGCGCGCCGCTCGCCGCATCGGTGATCTCCGGATGCGCGTAGGGTTCCAGCCTCCCAAGCGAATCGATATCCGCCTGCAGATACCCCCAACGCCGAAACGCGTCCGCCAGCGGATCACGACCGGTGCCCGCGTCGCGCGCCATCCCTTGCAACCCTGTTCGTTTTCCTTTCGCCATACGATTTCTCGGACGCCTCCGGTTTCGCCCCTGATTCCACCCTCCCTCGTCGCAGTGTTCTTTGATTCCAGGTTCGTTTGCCGATGGCCTCGGCCCAGTACGGTATAGAACTATACAAAATGTCCGCCGCCGGTCAAGGTTTCTACTCGTTTGGACGGAACAGCCCTCGGGCATCCGAACCCCAAAAAAGTCTGCCACCCCCGACGTCGTTGTTGCGAGCCCATTTTCGGCATAGTACCTTCTAGTGTTGACTCGTCAACCGCCAGGGGGTCATACGCGTGGGTGACTGCGGGTGAAGGGCGTTTCGCGGAACCTTCTCAAGTTTGGCGTGCGGCACCGCATCACGACGATCGCGTTGCCGATGGAGCGTGTATGTCGTATCAACCTAGAATCCTCGCGTTCGCCGGCAGCGCACGAAAAGGTTCGTTCAACAAGATGCTCGTTAAGATCGCGGTGAGGGGAGCCGAAGCGACGGGCGCGAAAGTGACGTACGTGGATTTGCGCGACTTTGAGTTGCCGGTGTACGACGCGGATCTCGAAGCGGCCGAGGGTTTGCCGGAGAACGCTCTCCGATTCAAATCGTTGCTTGAGGAACACGACGGTCTTCTCATCGCATCGCCCGAGAACAACAGCACCATCTCGGCGCTCTTGAAGAACGTCTTTGACTGGGCATCGCGCCGGCTTCCCGGAGAGCCGGCGTACGCGGGTTTTGACGGAAAGGTGGCCGCTATCCTGGCCGCATCGCCGGGCGCCCTCGGCGGGGTCCGCGGGCTCATCCACCTGCGTGCCGTTCTCGAAACGATGCGGGTGATGGTTCTGCCCGATCAGAAGACGGTCCCAAAAGCGGCCGACGCGTTCTTTGCGGATGGTACGCTGAAGGATAAGACATCCCACGAGGCGGTCGAGAGAATCGGCGCCACGCTGGCCAGGATCATCGCGAAGCTCCACGCCTGAACACCACTCATCGGAAGTCGCGCGGCAGCGCCGGTTTGTTTTGGAGAACCTCTTCGATTCGCGCGATCACCTCGCCGGAGAGGCGTTCAACAATCTCCAATGCTTTCATGTTCTCTCGCACCTGGGCGGCGCTTGTAGATCCCGTGATGACGCTGCTCACATTCGGATTCTTCAGACACCAGGCGAGCGCCATCTGAGCCATGGTACACCCGAGAGCCTGTGCGATCGGCGCCAGGGCCCTGGCCTTCTCCAGGCGCTCCGGTCCCCTGTCCCCCAGCACCATGTTTCTCAACCAGTCGTGACCATCGAGTGCGAGTCGCGACCCCTGGGGTATACCGTCGTTGTATTTTCCCGTGAGAAGCCCGCTCGCCAACGGGCTCCAGATCGTTGTCCCCAGACCGATCTCCCCGTACAACGGCGCGTATTCTCTCTCAACCCGGTCGCGGTGAAACATGTTGTACTCGGGCTGTTCCATGACCGGCGGGATGAGATGCTCGCGGCGCGCGACGCTGACGGCACGCATGATCTCCTCGGCGCTCCACTCGCTCGTACCCCAGTAGAACGCTTTGCCCTGCTGGATCACGAGGTTCATCGCCCACACCGTTTCCTCGACAGGCGTGTGGTAATCCGGCCGGTGACAAAACAACAGATCGACATAGTCCATATCGAGACGACGGAGCGACGCTTCGACGCCCTCGACGATGTGCTTACGGGACAACCCGCGATCGTTCGGCCCGGCCCCCCCCCAAAAAATCTTCGTCGACACAACGAGATCCGACCGCTTCCACCCGCGTTTCTTGATCACCCTCCCCATGACGACCTCAGCAGTCCCCCCCGCGTACGCCTCAGCGTTATCGAAAAAATTCACGCCTGATTCGTACGCCGCCGCCATGCACTCCTCGGCAATGCCTTCGCCGACCTGACCCCCGTATGTGATCCACGCACCCAGCGACAGCGACGAGATCCGAAGACCTGATGTTCCGAGACGCCGATACTCCATGTCTCATTTGTCCTTTCTTCCCAAACAACTTCAACTCGACCGCAGCCTGACTCGCGTCTCCAGCAGATCCCATGTACGGCACCCAACCCGTGCCTCGACCCGACTCATCCGGCCCCTCCCCCGCCTCCGCCGCTTCCGCCCCCACCGCCCGCGCTCGCCCCGCCGCCGGCACCCGCCGCCGAACTCATCGTCGTCGAGACGGCATCCACCATGGTCGAGAGCCCTGAGGCGAGCCCCGACATCCCGCCGTCCACCCCACCCGGGTCGACTCCGTAGAACCAGACAGGGTAGACCCCTGTCTCGCGGCCGTCGTCGAAACGAAGGTTCGGCATCAGCTTCTTGTGCAAACCAAAAACGATCGCCGCCGACAGATACCGTCCCCACTCGGGCGAACGCAACGTCACCGGTCCCAACGCGCGGCAGACCGACTTGAGGTGCGACCTGAAGGCCTTCCACGCGAAAAGAAGACGCTGGCCTTCGGGAGTCCGGCGCGTGAGAAAAACAGTAAAAAACACCTCCAGGAACCCGCAGATAATCGCCGGTACTCCGACATACCCGAGCGACACAACGCTCAAAACGATCCCTGAGCCGATGATGAGTCCGCCGCAGACGCCGTTCGCCACCATGGCCCTCACAGGATACGGTTCGAAGAAACGCAGCGACGCACAATACGCCTGAACGTTCTTGCCCCACGCGCGGAAGAAGCGCCTGAATTCCGTGCGCCTCTTCGATGCAGCTCTGCGAAGGTCCGAAACGGCGAAACCGTTGCTGTCCCCCGCTTCGTTCAGCACGAACTGAAGAAGATCTCGTTCGAAAGGCTCGAGCTCAGACAAGGGTTTCGCGACCACGTCGAAACGATAATCCATTCGTTTCTTGTTTCTTCCGAACAGACTCTTCGATTGGATGATCGTCTCATGGACTTCCAGGTAGCCCCGGTTCGCGAGATCAAGGAGCGTTGCCGCCACCGCAGGACCGGTCACGCTCCGGTTCACGAGATACGAAATCGCAGCGGGCGGATGACCGCTGGGAACCTCACCTGGGGCCGCATGGACCGCAACGGCGTGGGGACGCCCGTGACGCAAGAAAAACTGGAGCCAGATCCCCAGGGCCGCGAGGCCGAGCAGAATCGACACCGGTAGCAGCCCATTTGCCTTCTCCGTCCGACGCTCCCGGTCGATGGCGGCCGCCTCCCGCCACTCCGCCTGTTCTTTGCGCAGACGGTTTGATTGCTCGGCCCACGCTGTTTCCTCTTCCAAAACGTGGTTGAGACGCGGCTCCGGCGCCGCGAGACCCAGCGATCCGAATGCGTCGCCGGGGCAGACGATCCGCGCCTCCCAAAACGTACCCGCGGGCAGCGGTGCGACGTTGAGCGAGATGACGGCCGACGGGAGAATCCGCAAGGTACCGTAGAGAGGGCCGTGCGCCCATGCGCGGATCGCAGATCTCTCGACGGAAGGGGGCAGGGTCACCTCCACGTCCACCCGCCCGATGGGCCGGTCCCACTCTTCGCCCACGAACTTGTAGTAGATCTCTGCGACGTCCGGGTACCTGCGGACAACCCCCTTCGCCGTGTAAGACACGGTAAACGTTCTTCGTTCGTCCTCCGCGGAATAGTACCAGGTGATCCGCACCCCCCTGTCGTCGATCCGCGAAACCGAGTATGTGCGGAGCGACCGTCGTTCGGAACGCTCGAATTCGACACCGCCCTCGCCCACTCCGACATCGACCAGTTCTTCACCGGGCTTGAGAGGAATGTCCCGGTAGGCATACGAGAACTCCCCCTGGAAATCGTACGCGATTTGTTCCCGCACCCGTATCAGGCCGTCCGATCCCACGATGGCGTCGATCCTGATGCTCTCGACCGAGTACGACTTGGCATACGACAAGGACGAGAAGAGAAGAACCGATAAAGCGAGCAATGATATGACGAATGGCTTTTTCATACGTCTTTTGTACCCGAACCCCTCGAGATCATTCAAGCGGAAAAGCGGCGAGAACGAGGAATCGCTTGATAAGCGCCCGGCTATTACTTACTTTCTGGTAAGGATATTCCGCGGTCCGTGGACCCGGTCGAGGTCCCATGCCACAAGGATGGGCGAACGCGCGAGGAGCAAGACCCGTGTCCGAAGCAGTGACTCACAGCTGGAGAGCGAAGGATGGTTCCCGGATCCGCGTGACTATAGAGCCGTCACACGTATACTCCAACGTGTGCCGTTTCAGCGTGGAGCCCGCGCTCTACCCCGACGGCGCCCTCCATGTCCCCGGCAAGCGCAAGGCCGCGAGTTCCCCGCTCGCCCAGAAGCTCTTCGAGATACAAGAAGTCACCGAACTGCTCATCGCGGGTAATTCCGTCACGGTCACAACCGCCGAGGCTCCCGACTGGGAAGAGCTCGGCGCCCGGCTAGCGTCGACCATACGTGAACAGCTCGATTCGGGAACCCCCAGTGTGTCCGCGGAACACAAGAGCAGTCTCCCCCCGGCGGAGGTCATACGCGAAAAAGTCCAGAAACTCATCGGGACCGCCATCGCTCCGGCCGTAGCCTCTCACGGCGGCCGGGTGACGCTTCTGGACGTCAGAGGGAACAACGTGTACCTCGAATTCGGCGGGGGTTGTCAAGGGTGCGGGATGGCCCACGTCACACTGAAGTACGGCGTCGAGCGGCTCATCCGCGAACACATCCCCGAAGTGGGCGAGATTCTCGACACCACGGATCACGCGGGCGGGACGAATCCGTACTACTCCCCACCGCCACAATGACGGCGGCGAGCCCGCGAGTCTGCGCTCGTATACCGCTCACTCTCCAATGATCTTGACGAGGACGCGCTTCCGCCGCCGCCCGTCGAACTCACCGTAGAAGATCTGTTCCCACGGACCGAAGTCGAGACGCCCGTCGGTGATGGCCACGACCACTTCCCGTCCCATGATCTGTCTTTTGAGGTGGGCATCCGCGTTGTCCTCGCCGGTCCGGTTGTGCCGGTACCGGCTTGTCGGTTCGTGCGGCGCCAGATGCTCGAGCCAGTCGTCGTAGTCCTGGTGAAGACCCGATTCATCGTCGTTTATGAACACGGATGCGGTGATGTGCATCGCGTTGACAAGCGCGAAGCCGTTTCCAACCCCACTCTCCCGCACGCAGTCCTGGACCTCGCCGGTGATATTGATGAACGCCCGGCGAGTTGGCGCGCTGAACCACAGTTCCTTCCTGTAGTGTTTCACACCTCTCCCCTTTTCTCTGAATCCTTCGCTCTTCGACTGGTCGGAACAAAACAAAAAACAAAAACGGCGCCCGATCCTTCGATCAGGCGCCGTTCCGCTTTCACGTTCAGCGAGCTGGGCCTCTATTCGGTGTAGAGCGCCTTCACCTGGCCCCACGTCGTGTCCTCGGTGGGCACGTTGCACGGACAGGTCTGGTTCATGTTGACGATACCCTGGCCGCCCGTCCCGTAGCTCATAAGGAATAAACAGTCGGGGATCTCGATCTTCCCGGACGAAAGACTCGGGTCCGCGACAACTTTCCAACGGCAGCAAGGTCCCGCCGGGGCAAACACTTGGTACAACGCCGTCATGATATGGAACGTACCCGTTTTGCAGGTGCCGTACCCGACGGTGACACCGGCCGAAGTGTTCCCGAGGTTGACAGCGAACACCGCTAGGTCAGCCAGACGCATGCCCGAGAAACACGTCGGGGCGGGAGCGGCCCACTGAGATGCCGATGCGCCGATCGCATTCACATGCACGAAGTAGTAATACGCGATCCCAGGAACCCCAGGCAGATTACAGTTCGTGCCGGCGGGGTCGGCAAAAATACCGATGCTTCCGTTCTGTGCGAACACCATGCTCGCGGCGAAGAGTGTCGCTATCGCGAGGAATACCACTCTCTTCATAACGCAAGTCCTCCTTCTTAGTACAACGTACGCTGTTGAAGCACTGCAGCTGGCAAATCCTGATAGTAAGCCGCCTCCCGCGCGACGCGCGGAACGACGCCTCGCTCTCGAATGTTGCAGGAATAGCTTACCACAAAATCGAGCCGGAAGTCAACTGAAGACTTCGAGGCAAGCTTGCAGGTTCACGAGTCTGCGCGTCCGCTGATTCCGGAAGAACGGCCAATCGGCTCCGCATCCCTCGGGAGACCGCAAAACCACCGATGGCGCGATGTTCCTACACCCGGAGTCGGGGGATTCCTACATCTATCTCATCATATCTCATCGGGGACACTGCGGGGTCCCTATTTTACCGCCCCTACCGCACCGACCTTCGTGACCTGCGCGGAAGCGCGCGGCACCGAACAGCCGAGGGCAATCCAGATCGGACGTCATTCGCCGAGGATCTGCACCACGATTTTCCGCGTCCGCGGGCGGTTGTCAAAGTCGGCAAGCACGACTTGCTGCCAGGTCCCCAACAGCATCCGCCCGTTCGAGAACGGCACCGTGTGTGATGTCTTGAGTAGAAACGATCGCATGTGGGCGAACCCATTGCCGTCGTGCCAGGTCTCATCGTGGTGGTACCGCTTGCGCGCAGGGAGCACGTTCTCGAAAAATTCGGGAATGTCCTCCAGAAGCCCCGGTTCGTATTCCGTCGTGCTGATCCCCGCCGTCGACCCCACGACGGCTATGCACACAAGGCCGTCCTTCAGACCTGCCCGGCTCAGACACCCCTGGACCTCGTCCGTGATGTTCTCGATGTGGCAGAAACCCCGTGTCGCTACGGTAAAATCAAAAGTCCTCACTGACATCGTGCCCTCGCTTTATCGAATTCGCTGAACGGCAGCACGGCTTGCACGCGCTCTTTGTCCGGCACGCGAATTAGTCGCCCCCTCCTGCGGTCGGAGTCGGCCACGGCACCGAAATGTCGAGCGCAATGGTCCAAGCGCCGTTCGCCGACCGCACCCATACCCAGAGATAGCTCGCTCCACGGCTCGGCTGCCCACCTTCATCCATCCACCGGATCGCGCCGTACGTGTAGCCGAGATCTCCCGAAGACGAGACGTCCGACCCCGTCATCTCAAAGCTCGGCGTGCCGCTTTCACTCCGGACGGTCTCGAGCACAGCGCCTTTTCCGATCACGGGAAACGCACCGGTCCGCAGCAGACGGATATCATCGGCCGCGTACTTCTCGTGGCCTGAAACCGCGCCCTCGCTGCTGCATACTCGACAAAAATCGCCGGCCGCGCGGATCAACATGTTCATCGGCCCCTCTCCGGACTCCGCTCCCCCCGACGCTCCCCCAACCCACTTGTCACCTGTGGCTGCGCAAAAAGGACTCGGCGGTCCGTCCGGTTTCGGGTGAGTGGTCCCCACGTCTATCGCCACCCGCCACACCTCGCCTGGTCTTCTCCGCCATAACGAAACGTACTGACCGAAGGCCGCAGGCTCGTTTCCTCCCCCTTTCTCGGCCAGGCGCCATGGCCCGGTCGTGTACCCGAAGTTCCCGTCTTGCGAGACGTCCGCAAACACCGGCTCCCACGCGAGCAGTACCCCCGTCTCCGGTCTCTCCTGGTACCACTGCCGGCCGTTAACGGGTTCCGGACGGAAGACGACGGCGTCTTCCGCAAGGTACTCGAGAAAAGCCGCACGTATGCCGCGATCTTCGGACACCGACGAAAACGCGCGTTCCGCCGCGACCAGAGAAGCGAGGTCCGCGCGCCGGTCCCGCGGTTCCCCGCATCCCTGCAGCAGCATCGCCGCGCAGACGAAGAAAACAGATACACCCTTCATATTGAACAACCTGTGCGAGCCAGAAATCGCGGCACCGGGCCTTGATTTCCAGGTCGGGTTGAAGTCCCCTCACCGCAACCCGCGAAGCCTAGCCGGGAATGTCTCTTCTGTTGAACTGGTGGAGAGCGAGAAAGAGACATATCCCGGTCAACACGGCGAGGACGAGGATGTCCTGTCCGAAGCTCCCCTGACCGAACATCAGTTTCTGAGGTTGATAGTAGGTGAACATATTGAACCGTGTGGTCACTCTCAACGCATCCCACAGCGGCGTCGAGAAGTGCAGCACGTAGAACGTCAGCACCACGACGGCGGTCCACATCGCCGGCCTGCTCCCTTTCGTTCCATACGTAGACGCGAGCAGCGCCACGGACTGGACGAGAAGAAACAACAACCACAGATTCACGCCGATCTCGAGGAGCTTGACTACGACACCGCCGCTCATTGTGTGGTATACCGTCATTCCGGTTACCGAACCGAGAAGCGCCCCGCAGACAATGAGAAGGTTCATCAAGCCGGTCACCCCCCACAACGACAAGAGCAGGCGTGTTCGCCCGAAGGGGTGGGCCAGAAGAAACTCCATGGTTCCGTCCTCGATCTCGCCGCTCACGTGCCGGGCGGGTATCGACACCGCATTTATCGCGAGAAGAACCATCATGATCGGGTGGTTGAAGCCAAAAGCCGCTCCTCCCTCGACGGTCAGCTGACTGATCAGGTTCTCGTTGATGATCATCCGAAACCGCTCCGGAAGCTGCGAAATAAACGTCGGCAGTATCGACGTGGTGTCTATCGTCGTGATTGCTTTTATGACGAGGAACTGAAGGGTGCCGGCGACGAGGATGCTGAAGATCCCAAAGCCGCGGTGAGTCCTGAAAACGAGGGACGGATACGACACCTGCCGCATCTCACCTCTCCCGGTAGTACGTCATAAAGACCTCTTCGAGATCGGGCTCGGGAAAAACGAAGTCTTCGACCGGCAACCGGGCGAGGTCGCCCAGAAACGCGCCCGGATCGCCCTTGACGAGAAACTCGTAATCCACGCCGTCCGTTCTCACAAGCTCCGCGCCGGCAAGCTCGACCATCTCCAACGGCTCGCGAAGCCGCAGCGTCAACCGACGGTACCGTTTCCTCGTCAGCGCCTCCAGGGTTTCCAACGCCACGAGCATCCCGCCCCGCACGATCGCCACACGGTCACAGACTCTTTCGACTTCCGGAAGGATGTGAGACGAGAGGAAAACAGTCCGGCCCTCGCGCTTCGTCTCCCCCAAGAGCCGGTAAAACTCTTGCTGCATCAGGGGGTCCAACCCGTTTGTGGGTTCGTCGAGTATCAGAAGCTCGGGCTCGTGGAAAAACGCCTGGACGATACCCAGCTTCTGCCGCGTTCCATGCGAGAGATGTTTGATCTTGCGGGATAGATCGGGTTTCGAAAAACCAAAACGATCGAGAAGGGACTTTGCGACGGGGGCGTCCCGCTTTCGCAGGTGCGAAGCAAACCGGAGGAACTCGTCCGCGGTAAACTGACCGTAGGGGGAAAAATCCCCGGGGAGATAGCCGCAACGACGGCGGATGCCCAGGGAGTCCTTTGCCACGCGCGTGCCAAACACGGACACGGTTCCGGACGTCGGACGAACGAGGTCGAGCAGGATCCGGATGGTCGTTGTCTTCCCGGCGCCGTTGGGACCGAGGAATCCAAAGACTTCCCCCGGTTCAACCGCAAAACCGATGGATTCGACGCCTCTCGCCTTTCCGTAGTACTTGGTGAGATTCTCGACCACAATGACCGATGAGCCCATCGGTTCGACCTCCCATGCCCCGTAGCGGAGGACCACTCACCACCATCGAACGTCGGAGGAGCAACAGCCGACCGAGTTCCAAGGGCGCCAAACCGCGCCCGCCTCGATCTGCGGCCGACACGAACCCGCGTTCTCCACTCGATCTACAACCGCCGGGGACCCGCTTCCATCACGTCTCGCGGACAGCCGCTTTCGAAAAGTTTGAAATTCTCGACGAACCGTGCCGCAAGAGCGTCGTATTTCTTCCAGTAATCGTCCTTGTTCCCCCACGACCTCGATGGCTCGAGCACGTCGTCAGGAATACCCGGGCATGAAGCGGGCACCTCGAATCCGAACAACTTGTCCTTGCGGTACTCCACCCGCGCCAGCTTCCCAGTGAGCGCCGCGTCCAGGAGGTCGCGCGTGTGCCGGATGCTGATCCGCTTCCCCACACCGAAACGCCCGCCCACCCAACCGGTGTTCACGAGCCAGCAATCGGCGCGGTGCCGGAGCATCCGGTCCTTCAGCATTCTTGCGTACTCGAACGGGTGACGCACCATGAACGGAGCTCCGAAGCAGGCACTGAATGTGATCTCCGGTTCTATTCCGAGTCCGATCTCCGTCCCGGCGATCTTCGATGTGTACCCGCTGATGAAGTGGTACTGAGCCTGTTCGGGGCTGAGCCTGGAGATAGGCGGCATTACACCCGACGCATCGCAGGTGAGGAAGATGATGTTCTTCGGGTGGGTGTGAACGAAACCCTCTGCGACACCGTTGGGGATGAACTCGATCGGATACGAAGCCCGCGTGTTCTCCGTGATCGAGTCGTTGTCCAGATCGATCCTCCGGCTGATGGGGTCAAAAATGACGTTTTCCAAGATCGTCCGGAATCTCTTTGTCGCCGCATAGATCTGCGGCTCGTTCTCCGCCGACAACCGGATCACTTTTGCGTAGCATCCTGCCTCGAAGTTGAAAACGCCGCTTGCACTCCACCCGTGCTCGTCATCACCGATCAGCCGGCGCTTCGGATCCGCGGACAGCGACGTCTTACCCGTTCCGCTGAGGCCGAAAAACAAGGCGACATCCCCCCCCTCGCCCACGTTCGCCGAGCAGTGCATTGGAAGAACGTCCTGGAAAGTGAGAAGAAAGTTCAACACGGTGAACACGGATTTCTTGATCTCCCCGGCGTAGAGGGAGTTGCAGATGAGAGCCACCCGCCGTTCGAAATTGAGAATGATCGCTGTCTCGCTCCTCGTACCGTCGATCTTCGGGTCCACCTTGAACCCATCGAGCGCCATGATGGTAAAATCCGGGATGAAACCTTTCAGGGCGGCCTGGTCGGCGATCGTGAGAAACATGTTCCGCGCGAAGAGGCTGTGCCACGCCTTCTCGGTGATGATCCGCACCTTGAGCTGGTACTCCGGGTCGGCACACGCGTGGCAGTCCTGGACGAAGAGCTCCCCCTGCTGGCAATAGGCCTGCACTCGCTCCATGAGCATGTTGAATTTTTCCTGGCTGAAGGGCCGGTTGTAGGCTCCCCACCAGATCTTTTCTTCGGTAGTGCCTTCTTTCACGATGAACTTGTCTGCAGCTGCCCGCGCGGTGTGTTTCCCGGTGTGGACAACAATCGGTCCTTCACAGGCGAGTCTCCCCTCCTTGCGGAAGACGACCTCCTCGTAAAGGGGGGCATCCGGGAGATTCCAATATACCGTGCCCAGATGCGTCAGGCCCTGGTTCTCCAGCCCATAGTCGGAGGCCAGCACCGAGGCCTCGTCGAGCGCCGGCGTTTTGAACTTCAGATAATTGCTCATGTCCAGTCCCTCACCAGTTTTCGATTGCCGATGTAGAGCTCGTTGGGCGAATTCGGATCCAGCGCCCACTTGATGCGCTCAATCCCTTCGGTGATGTCTTTCACCGAGACGCAGGTTGACAGA
>Ga0315286_10002229_pt1 | contig 18055 bp, 12 predicted proteins | sample YL17G10_0_MG_FD_205038 | JGI IMG/M metagenome (GOLD analysis project Ga0315286, IMG submission 205038) | Sediment microbial communities from Yellowstone Lake, YNP, Wyoming, USA - YL17G10_0 | ecosystem: Environmental > Aquatic > Freshwater > Lake > Sediment | place: USA: Wyoming | collected...
GGATGGTCATGGCCGACATCATCAAGGGCTTCTACCCTCCCTACGATGTTCAACCCGACGGCCAGCGCTTCCTCGTCATCTCGCCACAAACAAAGCCGGTGCCGGTGACCCTGGTGCAGAACTGGGAAGCCAGAGTGGGTCGGTGAGGCCATTGCATCGGGAGCAGGTGCGCTACCCCAGATGGAAGCAGACTGGCCAGGTGGCAGCAGAATAACCGGAGAATCAGCCTCCCCGGGGTGTTGCTCGAACTCGCAGGCTCGCTGGGGATTGGAGCAAGGTCACGCGAGGGAGCAGGTACACGAGCAGGCACAAGGGCGCGGCGAGCAAGCGCACATGGTGCGGCTGAGCGCGCGAAAGGCCAGCGGATTGCGCGGAATCCTGCCCATAGCGTCCGCCGGCCCCGCTGCGCTAACCTGCTAATAGGCACCCCCGTGACCCGTTAGCTCAGTCGGTAGAGCACCTGCCTTTTAAGCGTAACCACGCCCGACGACGCCCGTCGTCGCATGCGCCTGCAGGGCACCGAAGTACACGCCTTCGCTGCGAGTTGCCCCGATTCCGCTCTCCGGACAGGAGCGGACAGGAGGGGACAGAAGCGGACAGGTAAGGACTTTCAAGCAGGCACAAATCAGGTACACGGGCCGGTGCGGGGGAGAGGCGGAGAGACAACTGCTCACTAGGCAGGTGCTCTGTCTCGCGGGCTCCCAGCCCCGCCTGGATAGGGCGCAAACCTCGGCCTAACAGGCCGGCCTGCCGACCCGTTGACCAGCCCCATGGGCGGTGTACTCTGGGCCGCGGTTGGCCTCCTTGCGTTCCCGGCCCCGACGCTGGGGGAGAGCCCATGCTGGTCGCAGGCAGCACCCTCGGTCCGTACAAGATCCTCGCTCTCCTCGGTGCGGGCGGGATGGGCGAGGTGTACCGCGCCCACGACACCCGCCTCGGCCGCGATGTGGCCATCAAGGTGCTGGCCCCGCACTTGGCCGCCACGCCCGAGGTTCGTGCCCGCTTCGAGCGCGAGGCCCGCACCATCTCCCAGCTCAACCACCCCCACATCTGCACCCTCCACGATGTCGGCCACCAGGACGGCACCGACTACCTGGTGATGGAGCTGCTCGAGGGCGAGACGTTGGCGCACCGGCTGGAGAGGGGTCCGCTGCCGGTGGCCGAGGTGCTCTCGCTCGGCACGCAGATCGCCGATGCACTGGACCGGGCGCATCGCGCCGGCGTCGTGCACCGTGATCTCAAGCCCGGGAACGTGATGCTGACGAAGTCCGGGGCGAAGCTGATGGACTTCGGCCTGGCGCGCGCGGCCGGGCTCGCGGCGGCACCGGGCACTCTGACCGAATCGCCTACCGTGAGCCGGCCGCTCACGGCGGAAGGGACGATCGTCGGCACGTTCCAGTACATGGCGCCGGAGCAGTTGGAGGGCAAGGAGGCGGACGCGCGCTCGGACCTGTGGGCGCTGGGATGTGTGCTCTACGAGATGGCGACGGGCAAGCGGGCGTTCGAGGGCCAGAGCCAGGCCTCGCTGATTGCGGCGATCATGACCGGCGAGCCGCGGGTGATGACGGAGCTGAGGCCGGTGACGCCGGCGGGGCTGGAGAAGATTGTTCACGCCTGCCTCGCGAAGTCACCCGACGACCGCGTCCAGAGCGCCCACGATGTGAGGCTCCAGCTGGAGTGGATGGAGCCGGCAGGTGCCTCGATGTCGAGCGCGCCGCTCCTCGGGCGCGGTGATGCAGTGCGAAGACCGCGCTGGCTCATGCTGGCGCTTGTCGGCGTGGCAGCCGTCGCCGTGACCGCGCTGGTCATGTCGTGGCTGCCCCGTGTCCGGACGGTCGAGGCCGAGCGCCCCGTGCAGCGCTTCATCCTCGGCGCCGTGCCCCTCACGCCATTCGACACGCCCAGCATCTCCGCCGACGGCCGGACTGTCTTCTACAGCGCGGTGGAAGGCGACTCGCGGCGCATCTTCCGCCGCTCCCTGGAATCATTCGACGCCACACCGATCGCCGGCACGGAAGGCGGCAGTCTGCCGTTCCTGTCCCCCGATGGCGGGTGGCTCGGTTTCATCACTGCGGATGCCATCAAGAAGGTCCCTCTCGAAGGCGGTGCGCCGCAGCGGATCTGCAGCGGAGTGGGGGCAAGCTTCGCCCACTGGGGGCCTGATGGGACGATCCTGTTCTCCACGACGCCGGGAAGCGGCGACGGCCGGATGGCAATCGGGCGCGTCCCCGCCTCGGGGGGCCGCCCGGAGGTCGTCGTGCCGGCCGATTCCACCCCGGGGACGACCTGGTGGGTCGACGACATCCTTCCCGACGGGAGATCCTTCCTCTTCACCCGGGCCGAGGGAGATATCGACATGTCCATCGAGGCCGTCGTGGAGGGCAGTCGTCATACGGTGCTTCGCCGGGCCGGATCCTCGCGCTATGCGGCGCCGTTCCTGCTGTACATCGACCAGGACTCCGGGTCCCTGCTGGCGGCTCCATTCGACGCGACGAAGGCCGTCGTGACCGGGGCGGCCTTCCCGGTGACCGAGGATATCGAGATCGAGAATGGCTTCGACGTGTCGCCGGCGGGATCACTCGTCTACGTTCCGGGCGAGGCGTCCGCGGGTGACCAGGGTGAGGTGGTCTGGGTGGATCGCTCCGGCAGCGTGTCGTCGTGCCTCGACACCAGGGGGGCGTGGAAGGAACCCAGACTCTCACCCGACGGGCGCCGGCTGCTTCTGCGCAAGCGGTCCGTATACTACTGCGAGCTGTGGAGTGTAGACCTCGATCGCGGCGGGCTGACGCGGATCACCTCTGGCGGCGACAACCACGATCCAGTCTGGTCACCGGATGGCCGGCGGGCCGCGTTCTCCTGCGTGCGCGGCACTGCGGCTTCGATCATTGTGCTGGCGCAGGATGGGGGCCGATCCATCGACACCCTCATGACGGGCAGGACGGTGTACTCCCCCAGTTCGTGGTCGGCGGATGGACAGTGGTTGGCCTACTCCTGTAACAGCTATCGGACGCAATCGGACATCTGGCTGCTCCCTGTAGGCGGGCGCGATCGCAGGCCGCTGGCCTACCTGCAAGGCAGGTTCAATGAAGCGAACCCGGCCTTCTCACCTGATGGGAAATGGATCGCCTACGATTCCGACGAGTCGGGACGCTCCGAGGTGTATGTCAGCGCATACACCTCACCAGGTCGGGTTCAGAAGGTCTCGACCGGTGGAGGCCGCTGGCCACGGTGGTCGCGCGACGGCAAGGAACTCTTCTACGTATCCGGCCAGACGATGGTGGCGGTTTCCATCGAAACAGGACCTGCCTTGCGGGTCGGAACGCCCCGGACCCTCTTTGGAGGGAACTTCATCTGGGCAAGGCAGCGCCCCTTCGATGTCTCCCCGGATGGACGACGCTTTGTGATGATCCGGCAGAACGCTCACCTCCCCGGATACAGGGAACTGCGGATGGTCGTCAACTGGCAGAAGGACATCGAGCGGTTGCGCAGCCATGAGGGGACCGGCCCGTGACGGTCCCCGCGGGCACGACGCTCGGTCCCTACCAGATCCTCGCCCCGCTCGGTGCGGGCGGGATGGGCGAGGTCTATCGCGCCCATGACTCGCGCCTCGGCCGCGATGTCGCCATCAAGGTGCTGTCCCCGCACCTGGCTGCCACGCCCGAAGTGCGCGCGCGCTTCGAGCGCGAGGCGCGCACGATCTCCCAGCTCAACCATCCGCACATCTGCACGCTCTTCGACATCGGCCACCACGAGGGCACCGACTACCTGGTGATGGAGCTGCTCGAGGGCGAGACCCTCGCCCACCGGCTGGAGAAGGGGCCGCTGCCGGTGGCAGAGGTGCTGGCGCTGGGCACACAGATCGCCGATGCGCTGGACCGGGCGCATCGCGCGGGCGTGGTGCACCGGGATCTCAAGCCCGGCAACGTGATGCTGACGAAGGCCGGGGCGAAGCTGCTGGACTTCGGCCTCGCGCGGGCCGCGAGCGTAGCGGCGGCGCCCGGCGCGTTGACCGAGTCGCCGACGGTGAGCCGGCCGCTGACCAAGGAAGGGACGATCGTCGGCACGTTCCAGTACATGGCGCCGGAGCAGTTGGAGGGGAAGGAGGCGGACGCACGGAGCGACCTCTGGGCGCTGGGCTGCGTGCTGTACGAGATGGCGACGGGGAAGCGGGCGTTCGAGGGGGCGAGCCAGGCGTCGCTGATTGCGGCGATCATGGAACACGAGCCGCGGCCGATCACGGAGCTACAGCCGCTCACCCCGCCGGCGCTGGAACGGGCAGTCAAGCGCTGCCTCACGAAGGATCCCGACGATCGCTGGCAGAGCGCACGCGACGTGATGCACGAGCTGCAGTGGGTCGTGGAAGCGGGCGCGCAGGCGGGCATGCCAGCGCCAATGGCCGTCAAGCGCCGCAGCCGTAGACTCGCTTGGCTGGTGGGAGGAGCCCTCGGCCTGGCCGCCGGCATCAGCGCCACCACTGCGGTGGTCCAACACCAGCAGAGACCGTACCCGGTTTCGTTCACACGGCGGACCTTCCAGCCGTTCTTTGTCTCCCGGGCCCGCTTCGAGCCCGACGGACAGGGCATCGTCTTCAGTGCCACGCCCGAAGGGACCGACTACGAGATCTTCTCTCTCCGCCCTGAGTCCGCGGTTCCGCGGCCCCTCGGCCTGCGGGGCGCACGTCTGCTCGCCGTGTCGTCGAAGGGCGAGCTGGCCGTGCTCACGCATGTGAAGTACGACACGTGGCACTACCTCCCGGTCGGTACGCTGGCTCGCGTGTCGCCGGGCGCCGAGTCGCCGCGGGAGATTCTCGAGCACGTGCGCGACGCGGACTGGTCGCCGGACGGCTCCGGCCTCGCGATCATCCGCGAGGTCGGCGGCAGGGACCGGCTCGAGTACCCGATCGGGAAGGCGCTGTGTGAGTCGGACGGGTACCTGAGCGACCTGCGCTTCTCGCCTCGGGGCGACCGGATCGCATACTTCGACCATCCGCTCAAGAAGGACGATCGAGGCTCCGTGAAGGTGGTGGACTTCAAAGGCCGCGTGATCGAGTTGTCTCGTGGATACGATTCGGAGCAAGGGCTCGCGTGGTCACCCGACGGTCGGCGGATCTACTTCTTTGGACAGGACCCGCGTGTTGGCGTGTTCGCCGTCACGCTCACGGGCAAGAAGCGTATGGCCCTTCAGGGCACTTCCGCGCTCCTTCCATTCGATGTTTCCCGCCGCGGCCACTGGCTTGTTTCGCGAGAGGATGGCCGACACTGCGTGATGGTCCGTTCGCCGGGAGGGAGCGTCGAGCGGGACGTGTCCTGGCTGGATGGCTCCGACGCGCCTCATCTCTCGGCCGATGGGCGGACGGTTCTGTTCACCGAGCTGGGCGGTGGGCCCAACGCGAACTATGCCGTCTGCCTGAAGGGGACCAACGGTTCCTCGCTGGTGCAGCTCGGTCAGGGCGTCCCGGCAGGCTTGTCACCCGACGGCAGATGGGCGATGGCCATCGTCCCGACGTCACCTGCGCAGGTCGTGCTCTATCCGACCGGCGTGGGCGAGGCGGTGAAGCTCGGCCGGGGGAGCATCGTCGCGTACGACTATGTCGGGGCGTGGCTCCCCGACGGCCGGCGCGTCGTTCTGTCCGGCCTAGAGACCGGCCGGGCTTCGCGCGTGTACGTCCAAGAGGTCCCGAGCGGGCTACCGCGCCCAATCACGCCCGAGGGGACCCATCTCGCCGCCCTTTCGCCGGACGGCAAGCACGTCCTGACGCATGGTGACGACGGCTCGTGGGCGGTCTACGCGGTCGATGGCGGTCCACCCCGGCCAGTGCCGGGGCTCAGCGTCCAAGACGCCGTGGTTCGTTGGAGCAAGGACGGAAGGTCCGTGGTGGTCCACGACCCGTACGAGGTGCCTTCCCGGGTCGAGCGGGTCGATCTGGGCACTGGGAAACGCGATCTCCTGATGGTGTTGGAGGGTGGGAGCCAAACGGGAGTGCTCGGGATCAACTGGGTCAGCGTCGCCGACGACGCGCGCGCCTACGCGTACTCCTGCTCTCGCACACTGTCGACTCTCTTCGTCGTGGAAGGCGCGCGATGATTCTCACGCCGGGCACTCGGCTCGGTCCCTACCAGATCGTCGCCCCACTCGGCGCGGGCGGGATGGGGGAGGTGTACCGCGCCCACGACACCCGCCTGGGCCGAGACGTCGCCATCAAGGTGCTGTCCCCGCACCTGGCCGCCACGCCCGAGGTCCGCGCCCGCTTCGAGCGCGAAGCACGCACCATCTCGCAGCTCAATCACCCGCACATCTGCGTGCTCCACGACATCGGTCACCAGGACGGCACGGACTACCTGGTGATGGAGCTGCTCGAAGGCGAGACGCTGGCGCACCGGCTGGAGAAGGGGCCGCTACCGGTGGCCGAGGTGGTCTCGCTCGGCACGCAGATCGCCGATGCGCTCGACCGGGCGCACCGGGCGGGGGTGGTGCATCGCGACCTCAAGCCCGGGAACGTGATGCTGACGAAGGCCGGGGCGAAGCTGATGGACTTCGGTTTGGCGCGGGCGGCGGGGCTGGCCGCCGCGACGCCCGGCGGGCTGACCGAGTCGCCGACGGTGAGCCGGCCCCTGACCAAGGAAGGCACGATCGTCGGCACGTTCCAGTACATGGCGCCGGAGCAGCTGGAGGGGAAGGAAGCCGACGCGCGGACAGACCTCTGGGCGCTGGGCTGCGTGCTCTACGAGATGGCGACGGGGAAGCGGGCGTTCGAGGGGCAGAGCCAGGCGTCGCTGATCTCGGCGATCATGAAGGACGAGCCGAGACCGATCACGGAGCTACAGCCGCTCACGCCCCCAGCGCTGGATCGGGTGGCCAGGCACTGTCTGCGGAAGAGCCCCGACGACCGGTTCCAGAGCGCGAGAGACTTGGCGTTCGACCTGGAGTCGATCTCGGCGATGTCGCAGATCGTCTCCGATCCCCTTCGCGCTGCCCATGATCGGCGAAGGACCGCCAGCCGCCTCGCAGGGGCACTCGTCATCGCCGCGGCGCTCCTCGGGCTCGCGTTCGTCGCCAGCCGCATGTTGTGGAAGCCACCGCCTCCAACACAGCCCATCTACCAGCGCCTCACCTTCCGTCGAGGCACTATCGACCGCGCGCGCTTCGCGCCCGACGGCCAGACCGTTGTCTACGACGCGCGGTGGGACGGGAAACTGAGCGAGGTCTTCACGCTGCGCCCGGGCAACCCCGAATCGCGCCCGCTCGGGATCGCGGACGCGAGACTTCTGGCAGTCTCGCCGAGCGGGGAACTGGCGGTTCAGCTCCGGCCCATCCCGTGGAGCCCGCCCCGCAACAAGGGGACGTTGGCGCGGGTCCCCCTTGGTGGTGGCGAGCCGCGCTCGTTGCGGGAGCACGTCCTTGACGCGGACTGGACGCCGGACGGATCCCAACTGACCGTCGTGCTCGAGTCGGACCCGGCCTGCATCCAATTGCCTTCAGGCACCATGATCGGCCGCGACATGTACTCGGTGCGGTTCATACGAACCATGCCGGATGGCCCGGGCGTCGCTTTCTGGCGGCCGACTGGCACCGACAACGGAGGAGTCCTCGCGCTCATTGCGCCGGGCACATCGGAGCGTGCGCTCTGCCCGATTGACTACCTCTGCACCGGCATCGCCTGGAATCCACGTACCCATGAGCTTTGGTACTCGGAGGTAGACACCGTCGGATCGACCAGTCTGTGCTCAGTCGCCATGGATGGCCAGCAGCGTCGTCTTCTGCGGCTGGCCGGCGTCGCCGCCCTCCAGGACGTTGCGACTGACGGTCGCGTTCTGATCTCCGTGCGCAGCACGCGCAGGGCGATTGAGGTCTTGGGACCGGGGGAGACCGAGGAGCGCGACCTGTCATGGCTGGATAGCTCATCCCCCTATGACCTCTCTCCGGATGGCCGGATGCTGGTGTTTACTGAAGAAGGGACTCCCGGAGGACGGAAAGGAGCGGTGTACCTGCGGCCCACGGATGGGTCGCCAGCTGTGCGCCTCGGCGAAGGCAGGTATGGATCGCTGTCGCCGGACCGGAAGTGGGTCGCTGTCTGGATTGGCAACCCTTCTTCACGACTTCGTTTGCTTCCGGTCGGTGCGGGCGAGCCACACGATGTGGCGACAGGTGACGTGACGATGAAGGACCCCCCATTCTTCTTCCCGGATGGACGCCGCCTCCTATTCGTAGGGCAACGAGGTGACTCGGCGGAGCAGTTCTTCACTGTCCCTGTCGAAGGCGGAACGCCGCACCCTGTTACACCACCCGGGTGGGGCCTATGGGCGGGACAGCGTCCCCTATCACCGGATGGACGCTTCGTGGCTGCAACGGGCAACGCCCCCGTGGTGCCGGCGGCAAGGTCGAACTACGTCTTCCCGGCCGGTGGAGGTCTTCCCCGCCCCGTGCCCGGCGATGCGGAGGATCAGGTCGTCCTCGGCTGGACGGGGGACAGCCGCGGGCTGTACGTCTTCCAGCGTGGCGAGGTGCCCGCGCGCATCTACCAGGTGGATCTCGCCACCGGTCGTCGTCAGCTCTGGAAGGAACTCGGGCCGGCCGATCGCGCTGGCGTGTCGAGTATCCTCTATGCCCTCATCGCTGCCGACGGGCGCTCGTACGGCTATACCTTCGATCGCACACAGGACGACCTCTACCTGGTGACGGGGCTGAAGTGAGGAGGAGCTTGGACTGATGCTCGCCGCGGGCACCACGCTCGGTCCCTACCAGATCCTCGCCCCGCTGGGAGCCGGCGGGATGGGCGAGGTCTATCGCGCCCACGACACCCGCCTCGGCCGCGACGTGGCCATCAAGGTGCTGTCGCCGCACCTGGCCTCCACTGGGTGAGTTGCGGCCACCTGCCTACGAGGCAGGTGCAATCCGGCAGGCCTCGCAGCTAGATCAGAAGAGCCTGACGAGCTGATTAGTCGGCCGCCGCTGGAATAACCTCCGAATAAGCCTCCGCGGAGCCTCGCTCCAACTCTTGGGCTTGCTGCGGATTCGAGCATCATCGCAAGAGCCAGCAGGTACAGGAGCAGGTACAACCGCGATGCGAGCGAGCCTATTTGGCGCGGAACTGCGCGCGCAGGCCACCGGATTACGCAGAATCACTCCCGTGGCGTGGATCGGCCCCGGTGCGCTAACCTGCTGCTGAGCACGCGAGTGACCCGTTAGCTCAGTCGGTAGAGCACCTGCCTTTTAAGCAGGGAGTCGCTGGTTCGATCCCAGCACGGGTCACCATCTTCCGGGGGCCGACTGCGGGGAGGCCCGCCCTCGGCGCCTGGGGCCTGCTGAGGCCGCCGCCCCTCGGTGCGCCCGGACTGCCACTCCCTGCAGCCGGTTCACTCGATCCAAGGCCCAGTGCGTGAGTCCAAAGCCTTCGTGACGCCCGACGCGCCTGCGGCTCGGTGCGGCAGGGTCAACTTCTTGCAAATCCCAGGTGGCCTTGACGCATCTAGTAGAGTCGGCGGGATCGGCCCTCAGCGACGGAGCCGGTCGCCAGGGCCGAGATCGCAGTGGACCACCGGGCCAGCCTCTGGAGAGATTTCGTGGATTGCACCGAGGTGATGGAGCAGTTGTCGGAATACCTGGACGCGGATGTCCGGGCTGAATTGCGCAAGGCGGTGGATGAGCACCTGCATGCCTGCCACGACTGCAGCTACTACGTGGACACGGTGCGCAAGACCGTCGTGCTCTACCAGGCGGACCTGCGGATCGAGGTCCCGATGAAGGCGACCGCGCGCCTGCGCGAGGCCCTGGCGGCGGAATACGCCCTGAACGACCAGAAGCGCGCCGACCCGCCGGATTGACACCCCTTCTTGCCGGACCCTAGACTGCCGCGCCTCACGAGCTCCTGACGGCCTGCGGGGCACTCCCGCAGGCCGTCTCGTTCCGTCCGGTGGGGAACCCCATGCAGCGTATCGGCATTCTCGGTCTGCCACGCTCCGGCAAGAGCACCCTCTTCGAGATCCTCATGCTTGGCGCAGGGGCGCACGCGGCCCAGGCAGGGCGCGAGCAGTTGGGCGTGGTGCGCGTGCCCGACGAACGGGTGGACCGGCTTGCGGCGATTTTCCAGCCGAAGAAGACCACCCACGCGCAGATCGAGTTCGTGGATAGCGGCGCGGCCCGGGGCAGCCGCGAGGCCATCTCGGCCCGCGCGGCCGCCAAGGCGGACCTGTTTTCGGGCGTGCGCAACTGCGACGCGTTCCTGACCGTGGTGCGCGACTTCGAGAGCGACCTCGAGCCCGCCCCCGACGGCGTGGATCCCGCGCGCGACCTGCGCAACCTCGAGGCCGAGTTCATCCTCAACGACCTCGCCATCGTCGAGAATCGGATGGAGCGGCTCGGCAAGGAACTGCGCGTCGGCAAGAAGGAAGGCGAGCGCGAGCACGGGATGCTCGAGCAGATCAGGCGCCTGCTCGAGGCCGAGCGCCCTCTGCGGGGTGAGAGCTTCGGGGCTGAGGATGCGAAGATCATCCGGGGCTTCCAGTTCCTTTCGCAGAAGCCGCTGCTGGTGGTGTACAACCAGGACGACGCTGCGGCGCGCGTGCCGCCCGCGGCGGGCCCGGGCACCCTGGCAGTGGCCCTCAAGGTGCACCTCGAGCGCGAGATCGTCTCGTTGCCTGCGGAGGAACGCCCGGCGTTCCGCTCGGAGATGGGGCTTGCCGAGGACGGCCTCTCGCTGGTCATCCGGGTCAGCTACGAGCTGCTCGGGCTGGTCTCGTTCTTCACGGTCGGGCCCGACGAGGTGAAGGCGTGGACGATCCACCGCGGCCAGACGACGCTGGACGCGGCGGGGGCGATCCACAGCGACTTCGCGAAGGGCTTCATCCGGGCCGAGGTGGTCCAGTGGGAGCACATGGTTGAGGCCGGGGGGCACACTCCGACGACGCGAGAAAGGGGCTGGCTGAGCCTCGAGGGGCGCGACTACGTGGTGCAGGACGGCCAGTGCCTGGTCATCCGGTTCAACAAGTGAAGCCGGGGTGCGGTCACGCGCGCGGACGCAGTCACCGCCTGAGAGTCCCGAGGGAGGCATGATGAGTCGAGTCCTGTGGCGGACGCTGGTTCTGCTCGCGCTGCTCCTGGTCCCCGCGCCGGCCGCCGCCGCGGCGCGGTTCGGCGAGGTGGGCGGGCACCTCTCGATCGGCACCACAACACGGGTCACACATATCAGGATCTACCGCAACGCCTCCAAGAGGGTCTTCCCACTGTTCATCATCGATGTCGGGACAGCCGGCAGCGGTCTCTCCATGGTTGCGGGCCTGGACTACCCGGTGGCACCCTCGCTGCGCGCTGGACTCGACCTGGGCTATGACCTGCTCGGCAGCCAAACGTTCCAGCGCGGCAGCCTGTTCGGCGCGGTGGACTACAGCGCCTTCGAGGTCACCGCGTTCCTGCACTGGCTCCCGCAGCAAGGCCTGGTGCGCCGGGTCTCGCTGGGCCCGGCCCTGGTCAACGCGCACGGGGTCCTCTCGGTGACGGGTGGGGGTGCGGGGTTCAGCGACCTGGCGGTGCACGAGACGGCGGGGGCAGTCGCGGCGCAGATAACGCTGATGAAGGCGAAGCCGGCGCCAGTGAAGCTGGGTCTCGATCTGGGTGGCCGCCGAGCCTTCCTGGCGGGCAAAGACTGGACACTGTTGAGCGTGCGCGTGACCGTGCACTACTAGGAATGCGGCCCGGGTTGCTGCGCGTCCTACCGCGTGAGGGCCCGTTCCCGTAGACTGCTCCGATGGGACGCTTGCGCAAGGACAAGCCCGCTCGCTCGCATTCCTCCGGCATGCACGCCCGGTCCGTCCGCCGGGGGCCACCGGGCGTGCCGGGCCCGGCGTTCCCCGCATTGGCGTCGGTCGGGGCCCTTGCCCTGGTGCTGCTGGCCGGCGGGTGGCTCCAGATCTCCGCGCTGCGCCTGCCATTCTTCGCCGACGACTACCTCTTTCTCGACCAGATGCGGGGCCGCTCCCTCTGGGCCGCGTTGACGTCGCCGGACCCGCTGCGCAACTTCTGGCGCCCGGTCGGACGACAGCTCTACTTCTGGCTGGTCTCGCAGAGCGGCGAGTCGGCGGTCGTGGCCCACGCGCTGAACCTCCTGATCTTCCTCGGGATCGTCGCCATGCTCTTCGTGCTCGCGCGCCGCCTGGCCGGGGCGCGGGCGGCGGTCATCGCGGCGTCCGTCCTGGCACTGCACTACGCGGCGGACGTCCCGGTGCGCTGGGCCTCGGGCAGTCAGGACCTGATCGCCGTGGCAGGCGCTCTGGGCGCCCTCTGTCTGGTGGCGTCGGGGCGGAATGGCTGGGCCGCGGTGTCCCTCGGGCTCGGCCTGCTCGCCAAGGAGACCGTGGTGGTGACACCGTTCGTGGCTCTCTGGATGGCGCGCCGTCCGGGTCAACGCTGGACGCGAACGCTGGCGACAATCTGGCCACTGGGCGCGGTGGTGGCGGCGTGGGCGGTCCTCTGGATGCTGGCCATGCGGGGCCGCTCGGGCGGCACGATCCACTTCAGCCTCGATGCCATCCCCGCTGCGCCGATCCACCTCGTCCAGGTGTTCATGGGCGCGGAGTGGAGCCGGTATCAGTCCTCGCGGCTCCTCAGTGTCCTGCCTCCGCTCATTCCGCTGGCGCTCGCGCTGGTCGGAATCTCGTGGGTCCGCCGTGAGCGGCGCGCCTCGCAGGGGAGGTCGTCGGAGAGTCCCGCGGCCCCGGGCGCCCGGAGCACGGGACTCCTCTGGGCCGTGCTCGCCACCCTTCCGGTCGTGCTCGTGGTCCACATCTGGAGTGCTTACTACTACCTCTTCGCGCTCTGCGGCCTGGCGCTCATGCTGGGGGCATTCCTCGCGCGCCGGCCGCTGGCGATCGCGCTCGTCGCCACCGCGCTCCTGGCGTGGGGATCGGAGAGCGCGCGCCGTCTCGAGACGTTCGCGACCGACCCCAGCCCCTGGTGCACGGAGTCCCACCTCAACCGCTTCTACTTCGATCGCTCGATGTGGTGGGTGACGAGATACCTTCAGGACCTGCGTCGCCAACGTCCGACGCTCCCGCACCGGAGCACGCTGTTCTTTTCCGGCATCCAGTTCTTCTCGTCCTGGCAGGCCGCTGACGGACCCCTCATCCGCTGGGCCTACCGGGACAGCAGCCTGCGCTCGTACTACTTCCACGACTTCACGGGCGAGCGGGCGCGGCGCGGGCCGTTCTTCGTCTACATGACCCGGAATGACTCGCTCATCGAGCAGTTGTCGGGGCCCACCGTGCTCTTCAGCGTGGCGGGCTCCCAGTTGGCCTCCGATCGCTACGCCCTGGCGAAGGACGTCCTCGAGCTGGCCCGGGAGCGCTATCCGGGGATGCGCGCCGTCGGCTACTGGCTGGGGTGGGTGGAGATGGCCCTGGGCGACACCGCTGCAGGGTACCGCGAGTTGGGCGCTGCGGGGTTCGCGCTCCGGCCGGGCTCGAGCCCGCAGACCGCCTCCGCCCGGCGGCTGCTCGCAGCCGGCGACACGCTCGGCGCGATCCATCAGCTGGATGGGGCGATCTTCAGCCATGTGCTCGATCCGGAAGCTCATGCTCTGCTGGCTGACGCCCTGGTGTGGGTGTCGGGCAGCAACGTGGTGGAGGCTCTGGCGGTTTGCCAGCTCACGCCACGGGATCCATGGGCCTGGCGGCGCTGGGCGATCCTGCAGATGCGGGCCGGGAACTACCAGGTGGCCTACCCGTCCATGAAACGGTATTTCGAGATGGCGGGCCCCGCGGCCATGGGTGACGAGCGGGGGCGACAGCTGCTGGAGTTGATCCGCCGGTCGCAGCCGGGAGGCGAGTTGGAGCAGAGCTACCTGCGCCGACGGCCGAAGTCCCGGGATTGATGCGATGGGGGGGGCGGGCGCAGCGCGAAGGGCGGCGGTCGGCTGCGGCTCGCGCTCCCAGCCGCAGGCGGCGGGCCTTCCCATGTCCGCCTGTGTTTTTGACACCCCCCGGAGCCCCGGCTAGACTCCTTCGCCTTGAGCTCCTTCGGGGCGGGGTGCGAGTCCCCACCGGCGGTGTAGCCCGCGAGCGGGCGTGTGCGGCGCCACGATCCATGGCGAACCGGACGCGACCGCAGACCCGGCGAGATTCCGGGGCCGACCGTGAAAGTCGGGATGGAAGAAGGAGGAGGGCCCGGGGCTTTCCCTGTCCCGGCCGCTACTCCGCGATTCCGCCCCGTGGTGCCGAACGCCACGGGGTCTTCTCATTCTTTGGAGGGTCATGGCCCGCTCATCGCGACCGGACGAGGCGCGCTTCATGGCGCGCGCGCTGGCTTTGGCCGAGCGGGGACGGGGCCGCACGAGCCCCAACCCGATCGTCGGTGCGGTGCTCGTCCGCGCGGGCCGCGTGGTCGGGAGCGGCTGGCACGAACGGGCGGGTGCCGACCACGCCGAGGTGGTGGCCCTGCGGCAGGCGGGCCCGAAGGCCCGCGGCGCCACGCTCTACTGTACGCTCGAGCCCTGCGCGCACCACGGGCGCACGCCGCCCTGCGTGGACGCCATCATCCAGGCGGGAGTGCGGCGCTGCGTCGTGGCGTTGCGCGACCCGCACGACATCGTGGACGGCCGCGGCCTGCGCCGGCTGCGCGGGGCCGGGATCGAGGTCTCGGTCGGCCTGCTTGCGCGCGAGGCCCGCGAGGCGCTCGGCGGCTACTGGCGCGCCCACCGGGTGGGCCTGCCGCGCGTAACCTGGAAGATGGCGGTGACCCTGGACGGCAAGGTGGCCGACCGCGCCGGGCGCTCGAAATGGATCACCGGGCCCGCGGCCCGGCAGTTGGTCCACCGGCTGCGCGCCGGGGCGGACGCCGTGGTCATCGGCGCGGGCACGGCGCGGGCCGACGACCCGCGGCTCACCGCGCGGCTCCCGGGTGCACCGGACACCGTATGCCAGCCGTTGCGCGTGGTCTGCGATACCCGCCTGCGGCTGCCGCTCAGCTTGAGGCTTTTCGGGCCCGCGCTGGCGAAGGGCACGGTCGTGGCCTGCGGCCCGGCGGCGCCGGCTGCGCGCGCGCGGGCGCTGGAGCGGCGCGGGGTCGCGGTCTGGCGGCTGCCGCTGGCGTCCGGGCGGGTCTCGTCGCGGGCGCTGGCGAGGCGGCTCGTCCGCGGGGGCCGCTACGATGTGCTGCTCGAGAGCGGGCCCACGCTGGGCACGGCCTGGCTCGAGGCGGGGCTGGTGGGCCGCATCGCGTTGTTCACCGCGCCGCGCGTGCTCGGGGCCGGAGGGCTCGCCTGGTGCGGGCCCCTCGGGAACGGCTCGCTGGCGCGCGCCCTGCGGGGGCGCATCAGCGCCTGCGGCGGCGCGGGCGGTGACCTGTTCGTGATGGTCGAGATGGAAGGAAGGGGACGCTGATGTTCACCGGGATCGTCGAGGAGATGGGCAGTGTCCAGCGCATCGAAGAGCGGCAGGCGGGCCGCAGGTTCTGGTTCGCCGCGCAGATCGTGCTCGGGGACGCGGAGGTCGGCAGCAGCATCGCGGTGAGCGGCGTGTGCCTGACGGTGGTCGCGGTGGAGCCGGGACGTTTCAGCGTGGACGCCGTGCCCGAGACGCTGAGCCGGACGATCCTCGGGGAGTTGCGCGTGGGGGACCGCGTGAACCTGGAGCGGCCGCTCACGCTCGAGCAGCGTCTGGGCGGGCACCTGGTGCAGGGCCACGTGGACGGCGTCGGCGAAGTGGTGGCGTTGACTCCCGAGGGCGACGGCGTGCGCGTGACCATCGCCATCCCCCCGCCGCTGCGGCGCTACGTGGCCGAGAAGGGCTCGCTCGCCGTGGATGGCGTGAGCCTCACCGTCGCGCGCGCGGCGGACGACCGCTGCGACGTGGCGCTCATCCCGCACACGCTCAAGGTCACGACTTCCGGCGGCTACACGAGCGGGACGCGCGTGAACCTCGAGGTGGATCTGCTGGCGCGCTACCTCGCGCGGCTGTTCGACGAGTCCGGAAGCGGGGGAGGTGGGTCGTGAAGCGCGTGACGAAGGGGCGCAAGCCGGTGAGCGGGCGGGCAGGGCGCCCTGCCCGCGATCCGGCGCCCGCGGCGGTGAAGCGGACGTTGGCGCGCAAGCCGGGGTCCGCATCGAACCCTGTTCTGGATGCGGGCGTGAGCGCGGAGGTCCGCCTCACGGTCGAGCAGGCCGTGGCCCGCATCAAGGCGGGCAGGATGGTCATCGTGGTGGACGACGCCCACCGCGAGAACGAGGGCGACATCATCTTCGCCGCCGAGAAGGCCACGCCGGAGATGGTGAACTTCGCGCTCAAGCATGGCCGTGGCATCCTCTGCGCACCCATGGATCCGGAGGAGGCGGAGCGCGCCGGTCTGGAGCTCATGGTGGAGCACAACACCGCCAAGTACGGCACGCCCTTCACCGAGTCGGTGGACGCGCGGCGCGGCACCACGACCGGCACCTCGGCCTTCGACCGCGCACGCACGCTGCGCGTGCTGGCCGACCGGCGCTCGGGCTCCGCGGACCTGGTGCGCCCCGGCCACGTCTTCCCGCTGCGCGCCGTGCCGGGTGGGGTGCTGCGCCGCGCGGGGCACACGGAGGCGGTCACCGACCTCTGCCGGCTCGCCGGGCTGCGCGCGGTCGGCGCGCTGTGCGAGATCCTCACCGAGGACGGCCACATGATGAGGCTGGCGGGGCTCCAGCGCTACGCACGCCAGCACGGGCTCGGGATCCTCACGATCCAGCAGTTGATCGAGCATCGGCGCCGCAAGGAGAAGCTGGTGCGGCGCGTGGTCTCGGTTCCGCTCCCGACGCCCGAGGGCGACTTTACCCTGCACCTGTACGAGAGCACGCTCGAGGGCGACCACCACGTGGCGCTGGTCCGGGGCCGCATCTCGAAGAGCCGGCCGGTGCTGGTGCGCGTGCATTCGCAGTGTCTCACGGGCGACGTCTTCGGCTCCGAGCGCTGCGACTGCGGCTCGCAGATGCACGCGGCGCTCAAGGCCATCACGAAGAGGGGCTCGGGCGTGTTCCTCTACCTGCGACAGGAGGGGCGCGGCATCGGGCTGGCGAACAAGCTGCGCGCCTACGCCTTGCAGGACCAGGGGCTCGATACGGTCGAGGCCAACGTCAAGCTGGGTTTTGCGGCCGACCTGCGCGACTACGGCATCGGTGCGCAGATCCTGGCCGATCTGGGCGTCTGCGAGATCGAGCTGCTCACGAACCATCCGCGCAAGGTGGTGGGTCTCGAGGCCTACGGCCTGCGCATCGTCGAGCGCGTGCCGATCCGGATCCGGCCGACGCGGCACAACCGGCGCTACCTGACGACCAAGCGCGACAAGCTTGGCCACCTGCTCGGACTGCACCTGGGGGAGACGTGAACCTGCGCGAGTCCGGTCCGGAGCCCGACGCCTCGGGGCTGCGCTTCGGCGTGGTGGCGGCGCGCTTCAACGAGAAGCACGTCCAGCGCCTGGTGGACGGCGCGCTCGAGACCCTGCACCGCCGGGGCGCGGCGGCGGACGCGATCGAAGTCCTCTGGGTGCCGGGCTCGCTCGAGTTGCCGCTCGCGGCGAAGTGGCTGGCGTCCCGGCGGCCGGCCTGCCACGCGGTGCTCGCCTTCGGCGTCATCATCCAGGGCGAGACCGAGCACTTCCGGCTGGTGGCGGACCAGTGCGCGCGCGGGCTGCTCGACGTCTCGCTCGAGACCGGCGTGCCGGTGCTGAACGGCGTGCTCGCGTGCTACGACGCGGGGCAGGTCGAGGCGCGTCTGGGTGGCGCGATGGGGCATACGGGAGTCACGACCGCGCTGGCCGCCGTCCGGATGGCGCGCCTGCGTCCGGAGCAGCCGTGAGCAGCCGCGAGCGGAAGCAGCGCGGGGGCACCACCGCGCGCCGGCAGGCTCGCGAGCTGGCGTTCAAGGTCGCCTACCAGGGCGCCCTCACGGGCGACGGCTACGCGGCCACCTGGACGATGGTGGGCGCGGAAGCGTCGCTGAGCGGCGACCAGCGCGAACTGGTGGACGACGTGGTGAAACTGCTCGAGGCCCGTGTGGCCGAGGTGGACACCGCGCTCGCCGCGGCCTGCGCGCACTGGCCGCTC
>Ga0315286_10002230_pt1 | contig 18054 bp, 16 predicted proteins | sample YL17G10_0_MG_FD_205038 | JGI IMG/M metagenome (GOLD analysis project Ga0315286, IMG submission 205038) | Sediment microbial communities from Yellowstone Lake, YNP, Wyoming, USA - YL17G10_0 | ecosystem: Environmental > Aquatic > Freshwater > Lake > Sediment | place: USA: Wyoming | collected...
TGCCGAGGCCGGCGAAGACGATGAGAGGGACAAGGACTGGCTCCTTGGCCAGATCGCTCTGGTTGCCCGGCAGGAGTCAAGTCGCGTTGACCTCTACCCCGGCGGAGATACTCCCGAGCTTGAGGCCATATATAGGGCACTTCAGGGGGAACTGCTTGGCCCCTTGCACGACGCTCTGATCCTGCGCACTTGGCATGACCGGGTGACCACCTTTCTGGAGTGCGCGGCTGTCCTGTTCGCTATTCCTACTGGAGCGGCGCTCCTCATCTGTCTCGGCGCCATGATCGTTCCGCTCAGGCCTTGGGCAGGTCCTGCTCTCACCATTGCCGCCATAGGTCTTGCCCTTGGACTCATCGTTGGCGGGGTAGGCATGGTTCACGAACTGCGGGTAAGAAGGATGGCTCGGAGATGGATTCCTACAGGTGAACAGCAAGCATAGGGCCGGTTCACTGGACCAACAGCCACTGCGGGAACGAGACATGTTGCCCCCGGTCTCGCGGGCGCTTGCCCGTATGGGCTACAACGTGGCCGAGGAAGTGCGTATTCTGGGCAAGGCGGTTGATGTTGTCGGGGCGCGCGCGCCAGAGCCCGACCTTGTTACGGTCGAGCTCAAGCTATCCGACTGGAAACGAGCAGTTCGACAGGCCTATGTCAACCAGACGTTTGGAGACCTGGCCTACATCGCTCTGCACGAGGATTACGCCCACAGAGTCGACACTGAGTACCTCAGATCCGCCGGCATCGGGTTCATCTCGGTAGGTGAGGATGCCTCCATCGTGATGGAGCCGGAGCGGCGAGAATGCCGGAACGCCATTCTGGCTTCGCGACTCTGGGCCATCGTCATGGAGGGAACCTGAGGTGCTTCTACACGCCGGGAGACCGAACGTATTCCTGCGTTACGGACTGGCCCGGGACAAAGACATTATCCGGGAGATCGCCCGCAGGCAGCTGACGGACGCCATTGTGGTCCCCGCCAACATACTAGCCCATCAGGCAGCCGTTACACCCTACTATGTCCGCAGCTTCGGCGTTCCCTACCTGATCGACCCTATGTCCTATCTCTTCTCCCGCACCGATTGGTGCCGCCCGGAGGGCGGCATGAGGCCATCGGTCGCAAAGCTGGCCCGAACCATGGGCCCAGCAGTGGAGGCGATCTGCTGCGACGCAGGGAGGGCTCTCGTACCCCGTGACTTAGGAGACAGTGCTGTAGCGGAAATCGCCAATGCTGCGGTGAGATTCCAGGCTGTCGACGTCCCCGAGACACCGAGCCGCAGGATAGCCCAGTATTTCAGGTTCCTCAGGAAGGACGCACCTACGCCGAGCGGCGGTGGGCCAGCCGCGATCACGGCACCCTACTTCCATCTCGAGGCCGGATCGAACGAGACTTCGAATTGGCTAGATGCGAACATGAGGGTAGTTGATGCCCTCAGGGCCACCGGCACCCCCTCGGTGGCCTGTGTGCTGTTCTTTTCGCAGGAGTTCCTCGAGGGTTCAGACCCCGGTACTTGGTCCCAGATTGTTCGATCATACGCCGCCTGTGCCGCTGACACCATCTTTCTCTGGCCAGACGACTTCAGAGACGATTTCCATCGAACTGGAGTCGGCAGAGGCCTAGCCGACCTGGTTCGCGCCCTCGCCCCGAGCGGCAGGACCCTGATCAGCCTCTACGGAGGCTACTACTCCCTGCTTCTCTACAAGCTCGGCCTTTCCGGCATCTCCCATGGCATCTTGTACACGCAGCACCGCAGATCAGATGCCGCAGGCTCGCGTGCCGGGCCGCCGCCAGTGCGCTACTACTTCCCCGCTTTCCACCAATTCCGGACCATCCTTCAGGCAAGCCGCATCCTGCAAGCGGCCGGCAACCCCGTCCCATGCGACTGTCCTGTCTGCCAGAGAACCTTCGCCGGGGATGGTTCTAGGATCGCCGAGTTCGAGGACTTAGCCCGAGCCAAGATGCACTTCATGTCTGCCCGGATGGGTGAGGCGGAGGCAGTCGCCTCCCAGGATCTGGCCACGCTCCTCGCTCAACTGGAGGCGACATATCAGACCTGGCATTTGTTGGTATCCGGTCTTCCGAACCCAGAGTCAGCGTTTGGCTCTTACATGGAAGGCCTCGATCACCTCCAAGCGTGGCGTGGCGCACTGGGCGTCTCCTAGTCTCCTTGGTCGAGCCCCGCATGGCTGGGCAGCGCGCCTGGTGGCGGCAGGAGTCAAGCTCCTGCCCAACGAGGGCTAGCGGCGCGCGGGCGAAGACCTGCGCGCCCTACACCCCAAACGCCCTTACGAGGTACACCGCCATCTGGTCGCGGGTGCAGCCCATCTCGGGGTGGTAGAGACCATCTTCGTAGCCGGCCGCGACGCTGTGCTCCTTGATGTACTCGACGTGCTTGTAGTTCCAGACATCGGTGGGCACGTCAGGGAAGCTGGGGGTGAGGGGCGGAGTGTAGGAGGCGAGGCCGGATTCGCCCCCCGCCATCGCCCGGGCAATGAACGCCGCCATCTGGCCCCGGTCTAGCGTTCTCTCCGGATGGTAGAGCCCGTCATCATAGCCCGAGGCGATGCCCCGCGCGAGGACGTACTCGATATGGCGGTAGGCCCAGAAGCCGGCGCTCACGTCCGGGAAGTGTGGCGTCTCCGGCCCAGGCGGCACGAGGTCATCGCCGCCCGCCACCGCCCGCGCCAGGTAGACCGCCATCTGATCCCGCGACACCGGCTCCGTCGGGTGATAGGTGAAGTCGGCATAGCCCTGCACGAGGTCGGCCGCCTTCGCCGCCTCGATCTCCCTCACCGACCAGTAGTCGGCCGGCACGTCGAGAAACGAGGTCACGCTTATCGTCGCCTCGGCGACGCCGCCGAACCGACCATGCCCGCCATCCTGGCACATCTGCCAGGCGATGTGGCAGAAGGCGCAGACATCGGGCACGGGCACAGTGAAGGTGAAGGTGTAGCTGCCGCCGGGGGCCACCGCCGTTCCCGGGGGCAGGCCGATCTTCGGCGGCGCGTCGTAGAACGGTGATGTCCGATCGGCCTGCCGGAGGCTATATCCATCACCGCGGCGCCAGGTTGCCTCGCCTGTGTTCCTTAGAGTGACTGAGACCTGCATCGTCCGGCCGCGGACAGCGGCCGCGGGGAGCTGCGAGGCCGTGATCGAGGCGTCGGCCGGCGGGTCGGCAAGGCGGAAGTCCACCGCCGGCGCGTCGCACCCCGGCAGAACGACGATCTGCTCCCATTCCCCAGTCTCGCCGCTGGCGCTCGCGGTGATGCGATAGCTGCCCGGCGGCAGGTTCGCAATGCGGTAGCCGCCTGCGGGCCAGACGGAGGTGACGGCAGCGGGCTCGCCGTCATCTAGGGGCGTCGCAGTCACGACCGCGCCGATGGCCGGCGAGCCCGCCAGCAGCACGCGGCCGACCACACAGCCTGGCTCGGACGGATCCGCAGCGTCCTGTTCCATCATCGGCGGAAGTGCGAGCGCGCCCCATCCGGCGTCCGGCGTCCACACGCCCGGGTCGAAGTCCGCCACCGGCTGGGCGGCCTGTCCGAGCGCCTGCCAGATCGCCGCGCCCTCATCGCCCGTGTCCGGCCTGCTGCCGGTGAGGCCGGCGTAGAGTCCGGCCCCGGCCGCAACATGGGCCGCTGCCTGCGCGCTGCCATACAGCCACCCATAGGGCAGACTCGATCCGTCCTGACGAAGTGTGCAGGCGTAGGTCGGCAGCACCGAGTAGATGCCGGTCACCTCGTCGCCGCCGGGCGCCACCAGCGCGACATCTGCGCCAGCGGTCGAGTAGGAGGCGAGCAGACCATCGGCCCCGACCGCGCCGACCCCGAACACGTGCGGGCAGGCGGCCGGGAACGATGCCAGGCTGCCCATCGCATCGCCCGAGGGAGCGACCAGGAAGCACCCCCTCTCCCAGGCGTAGTCCACCGCTTCCTGGAGAACCTGTGACCAGGTGGGCCCGGAGAAGGCGATGACGATCACGCTCGCGCCTTGATCGGCCGCGTAGGTGATGGCGCGAGCGATGTCGGCATGCAGGGCAACCCCGTTGTCGCCCGCAACCTTGAGGGGAAGCAGCCTGACCGGATAGGCCAGCCCGGCGATGCCGCTACCGGCCGTCTCGCCGTTGTTCGTCGCAGCGGCGATGATGCCGGCCAGATGGGTTCCGTGTCCGTGCTCATCGGTGACGTCCGAGGAGCCGTCGCTCGGCTCGTCAGACAGGAAGGCACGCGCGAGTGAAAGCGCGAGCTGCCCGCCGGCGGCGACGTCAGCGCCGCTCGCGCCGGAGTTGAGGAAGTCTGGATGCGCCGGGTCAACGCCGGTGTCTATCAGAGCGACGAGTGGGGCGTCCTGAGGGCGGTTGGCGGCGGTGAAGTACACGCCCGGGTATGCTGCCCACGACTGGAATGCGCCCACGGCGGACAGCGGCCACTGAACCGGGGTGGGCCCGACCCATTGGTGGCAGGCGGGATCGTTGGGCGTTGGCAACGCGGCGAGCGCGGCGCCATCCGGGCGCGCGGCCAGCGCCCCTGATGACAGGACGCAGAGCGCGATCAGGGCCGGGAACCCGACGCTGACGAGCCGGCGCCCCCAGGCAATCATGGCCTTGCTAGTGGTTGGCCATCCCAGGCGCTGATTCCTTCCTTGTTGACAGCCGCGCTCGGGCCGTGATACAGTAAGCGGGCCGGTGAATCAGGCCCGTCCGCCGAAGCGGACGGGCATTCCGTTTTTTCCCCGCCAACGCCCGCCCCGGAATTGGTGTGGCCCTTTTGGTGGAGATGAAGGCAGACCAGATCAAGGTTGTCATCTTCGACCTCGATGGTGTGATCTACCGGGGGCAGACCCCCATCCCCGGCGCCGGTGATGTCACCCGCTGGCTCGGCGCCGACGGCTACCAGGTCTACTACTTCACGAACAACTCGACAAAGACGCGGGAGAGCTACGTCGAGCTGCTCGCCGGCTTCGATATCGCGACCGACACCGATCACGTTGTCACCTCCGCCTCGCTCACCGCGCGCTACTTCGCAGAGAACGGGCTGCTGCCAGCGACGGCGCTGGTGGTTGGCGAGGGCGGGCTGGCGGACGAGTTACGCCAGGCGGGCGTGAGGGTGGTTCGGCGGCGGACATCGCGTCCGGCGGACTACGTCGTGGTCGGCATGGACCGCAAGTTCACCTACCAGAAGCTGCACGTGGCGCAGCAGGCGGTGCTCGCTGGCGCGAAGCTGATCGCAACGAACCGGGACGCGACCTATCCGGTGGAGGGAGGAAACGTGATACCCGGCGGCGGGAGCATCGTCGCCGCGGTCGCCACCGCCTGTGAGCGCGAGCCGCTGCTCATCGGCAAGCCCTCCCCCGAGGCGGGGCGGCTGATTGCCCACCACGCCGGGGTCGAGCCGCGCGAGATGTTGATCGTCGGCGACCGGCTCGAGACAGACATCGAGATGGGCCGGCGGGCGGGGCTGCTCACCTGCATGGTGCTGACCGGCATCAGTGCGATCGAGGAGATCGCCGCGCTCCCGCCCACCAGCCGGCCGCATTGGGTGATCGAGAGCATCGCCCAGGTCCCGGACCTGTTGCAGGGCCGCATCCCTCTCCGCGGGGACGTTCAGTGAAGCCCCCAATTGCTCTCACCATCGCCGGCTCCGACTCGGGCGGCGGCGCGGGGATCGAGATGGACCTGAAGGTCTTCGCCGCGCTCGGGGTCTTCGGGACGTGCGCGATCACCGCGCTCACCGCCCAGAACACCGTTGGCGTGCGCGGCGCCTGGGAGGCGCCGGCCGAGTTCGTCGCCGCGCAGATGGAGGCCGTGCTCGACGACCTTCCGGTGGCGGCGGCGAAGACGGGGATGCTCTCCTCGGAAGCCGTCGTGCGGGCGGTTGTCGAGGTCGTCCGCAGGCGCGGCCTCGGGCCCCTGGTCGTTGACCCGGTGGTTGTGGCGAAGGATGGGACGCACCTTCTGTCGGACGGCGGCATCGCGTCGGTGCGCGATGAACTGCTGCCGCTGGCGACCATCATCACCCCGAACATCCCGGAGGCGGAAGCGCTTTCCGGGATGAGAATTCGTTCCGTAGAGGACCTGCCAGCGGCGGCGGAGAAGCTCCGCGCCCTGGGGTGCACCTGGGTGCTTGTCAAAGGCGGGCATCTCAGCGGGCCTGAGGTCACAGACCTGCTCCTGGGGCCGGACGGGGAGCAGGCCCTCACATCACCCCGAATCGCCGCCTGTCCCGAGCGAAGCCGAGGGAGCGGCCAGTTCCACGGAACCGGCTGCGCGCTGTCAGCGGCGATCGCCGCCTATCTCGCGCGCGGCCACTCTACCCCCGACGCAGTTCACTCGGCGCGGGTGTTTCTCCAGCAACTGCTTCACCAGTCACATGCGCTCGGGCGGGGCGCGCTCGTGCTCCACCCTGAGACTCCAGCACCAGAGGCGGGACAATGATGACCAAGTTCATCTTCGTGACGGGCGGGGTCGTTTCATCGGTCGGCAAGGGCATCACCACCGCGTGCCTGGGCCGGCTTCTCAAGGACCGCGGGCTCAAGGTTGCGATTCAGAAGATAGACCCCTACCTGAATGTTGACGCCGGCACGATGAGCCCGTTCCAGCATGGCGAGGTCTTCGTCACCGACGATGGCGCGGAGACAGACCTGGATCTGGGCCACTACGAGCGGTTCGTTGATCTCAGCCTCACGAAGCTGAGCAATGTCACCAGCGGCCAGGTGTACGGGGAGGTCATCCGCAAAGAGCGGGCGGGCGAGTACCTGGGGCAGACCGTTCAGGTCATCCCTCACCTCACCGATTGCATCAAGTCCCAGATTCGGGCGCTGGCGAAGCAGGAATCGCCCGATGTGGCGATCATCGAGATCGGTGGAACCGTGGGCGACATCGAGGGGCAACCCTTCCTCGAGGCCATCCGCCAGATGCGGCGGGAGCTGGGCCATGAGAACTCGCTCTTCATCCATGTGACCCTGATTCCTTATGTCGGACCCTCGGGGGAGAGCAAGACCAAGCCCACCCAGCACAGCGTGCGCGATCTGCGCAATATCGGCATCCAGCCGGACATTCTGCTGTGCCGCACGCGCCGGCCGCTGTCAAAGGAGATGCGGGAGAAGCTCAGTCTCTTCTGCGATGTCGCGCCGGAGGCGGTGATCGAGGGGATGGACACGGACTCGATCTACGAGCTGCCGCTGATCTTCGAGAAGCAAGGGTTCGGCAGCCTTGTTGCAAAGCGCTTGGGTCTGGACGGGAAACCCGATCACTCCGAGTGGGAAGAGGTCGTCGCCGCCATCAAGCGGTCGAAGCGCACCGTCAAGGTCGCGATGGTCGGCAAGTACATGGCCCTTCAGGACGCCTACATCAGCGTGACCGAGGCGATCCGGCACGGCGGAATCGCAAACGAGGCGCAGGTCGAGGTGGTTCGGGTTGACTCCGAGGAGATCGAGAAGGAGGGGGCCGCGAAGCTGCTCGAGGGCATGGCCGGAATTGTCGTGCCTGGCGGGTATGGCGACCGCGGGGTAGAGGGCAAGATTCAGGCGATCCGCCACTGCCGCGAGAACAAGATCCCATTCCTCGGGCTCTGCCTCGGGATGCAGTGTGCGGTGATCGAGTTCGGCCGGCACGTCTGCGGCTGGAAGGACGCAAACAGCACCGAGTTCAACCCGAAGACTGCGCATCCGGTGCTCGACCTGATGCCGGGGCAGACCCATGATGGGGAAAAGGGCGCGACCCAGCGGCTGGGCGCCTACCCGATGCGCGTCATTCCCGGCACCCAGGCGCGCAAGATCTACGGCTCCGCCCGCGTCAGCGAGCGCCACCGACACCGCTATGAGGTCAACAGCAGGTTCCGGTCGGAGCTGGAGGACCAGGGGCTGGTGGTGGCCGGCATCTGCTCGAAGGACGATCTCGTCAAGCTCGGCATCAACGCGCAGAACGATCTGGTCGAGCTGGTCGAGCTGCCCGACCATCCGTTCTTCCTGGGGAGCCAGTTCCACCCGGAGTTCAAATCCCGCCCCAACCGCGCCCACCCGCTGTTTAGAGAGTTTGTGAAGGCGGCGGGGAGGTATGGGAAGTAGGTGTAGGGCGGGCGTGCCTACGCCAGCCATCCCGTTGGGCAGGAGCTTGTCTCCTGCCATGGGCTCGGCACCTGCCTGACTTCGGTCACTTCGGTATGCCGATCCGGATTACGGACTTCCTCGGAATCCTGTTCCACGCACCTCTGCCCGATGCAGCGGCCTTGATCCCTGGTGTGGGACGGTTGTCGGCACCATGGCGCATCCACGTAAACAGCACCTCGTGACCGTTGATGAGAAGTGGGAACTCCCGCCCAGGTCGAAACTGCTGGCAATACTCCCTCAGATCGAGAGGCAGGTGCTTCATCCAGATTGCGTCGTCCACTTTCTCGATTCTGCAACTGAACTGCGTCCCGTTAGCCTCACCTGACTTGCGCCTGAACATGGCGTTGTCTCCTCTATCGATGCCAATAGCACCCCCGCCACCGGGGGTGCCTCATTATACTGCCCCTCTGCCCACTGTCAAGGGCAGGTTGCGCTGTTGGCTGAATCAGGGCCTTCGTCTACGGCCGCGCCTGCATGCCCTCACTCAACCTGTCCATATTCGTAGTGCCCCCTTACGTGAAGGTTGAAATGCCTCCCCTTCGATTCAGCCAGCATGAATGCTCCGTACTCTTCCTTCGGAACGTCGAAGTACTCGTATACAGAACCATTGTGAAACTCGACGCACAGGATGCGCGCGTCTTCATCGTAACCGATCGAGGCGATGAGTGAGGACACAACGGGGTCGCGGTCGCGGACCGAAGGCATAGCGGACATCAGAGAACCTGATCTGCCTCGAGTCGGGGAAGGGATGCGTCCGCCGCAGACACGACAGACAGCCCACTCTTGCGTGGCAGGCTGAGCGAGACACTGGCGGCAGACCTCCCGTTCGCACAGACCGCAGGTGAAACGGCCTTGAGCAAAGGTGTCACCACAAAGATCGCACGCGTCGAGGCTGACTACCCCTTCTTCGTCCTCGAGCAACTCCTCGAGGACGTCCTCATACTCGCCCTTGTCCATGGGGTCAAGCCTCCGCACTGCGCGGACCGCGCCGGCTGTCCATGTCTCGACCAGTCGTATTCGTAGGAGGGGCACCTCCCTCCTGCCACCACAGGCTCGCGGGACAGGACCTTCGCATCCTGCCCCTTACCTCGGGCGGCCGGCCTTTACCGCTCCGCAGCGGCCGAGTATACTAGCGACATGAAAACCCTCAGCGGCTGGATTGCGCTCCCGATGACCTTCCTGCTCAAGCAGGAGGATGACCAGTGGGCCGCCCTCGCTCCCGAGGTCGCAGTCGCGTCATGCGGGAAGAGTGCAGCGGAAGCACGCCAGGCTCTGAAGGACGCGGTCGAGACTTATGTGTCATGCATGATCGCTGACGCGCGACTCGATGCGATCTGGAGGCATATGCCTCAGGACGAAGTTGACGACTTCAAGGCGGAACCGGCAGGGCGCACGCTGGAGGAGAAACAGGTCCTGCTTGTACCCCCTGGGGGGGCTGGCATGCTCTGGGCCAACCAGGATCTGCTGAACGCGCGCGCAGGCGTCCCTCTGCGCACGCGCTAGATGGGGCGTCTCGTCCCGCGCTCAACGCGCGAGGTTGAGAGGCTGTTGGCCCGCTTTGGGTTCAGGTTCTCTCACCGGGGCAAGGAAGACGTCTGGAAGCGCGACACCGACGGCCGGGTAGTAGTGGTCCCGCGCGGCCGGTCGGCCGGCGAGATCCCCGTAGGGACGCTGAAGGCCATCCTGTGGCAGGCCGGCGTCTCGCGAGAAGAGGCGCTCTCCTTCTGGGCCGGGACGTAAGGCGCGCCAAGCTTCCGATCACATCGTTCCCTCCGCGCTCACGTCGCGGCGCTGACAAGCGCCTGGAATCGCCCGTTTGCCCACACCAAACATCTGTGCTATAATCCCCCTGCTTCCGCAAGGGCGGGGCGGCAGAGGGCGCATGCCATGCGCCCCTACGGAACGGCGGTGTGGCAGTGGCGACAGATTTCGGGAAGCTGCTCGATGAGATCACCTCGAGCCCCGGCTATCTGGGGCAGGTTGTCCACGTCCAGGAGATCCCGGCGCGGGAGGCGGTGTACGGGGAGCTATCCGCGCCGCTGCCCGGCCCCGTTCAGGAGGCGATTGCCAGCCTGGGCATAGAACAGCTCTACTCCCATCAGACCGAGGCGATCGAGAACCTGCGCGCGGGTCGGCACACAGCGATCGTCACCGGCACCGCCAGCGGCAAGACGCTCTGCTACAACCTGCCGGTGCTGGAACGGCTGCTCGCTAATCCGAAGGCGAAGGCCTTCTACCTCTTCCCCACCAAGGCGCTGGCGCAGGACCAAGTGCGCGGGCTGAGGCGGCTGGCGGAGGCGCACCCGGAACCCGCCGGCCTCGTGCGAACCGGCACCTATGACGGCGACACTCCCGCGCCCACTCGCCGCAAGCTCCGTCGCGAAGCCAACATCATCATGACGAACCCCGACATGCTCCACCAGGGCATCCTGCCCTATCACAGCAGGTGGGGCAGCTTTTTCTCCGATCTGGAGTTCGTCGTGGTGGACGAGATTCACAGCTACCGAGGCATCTTCGGGTCGAATGTGGCGAATGTGCTGCGACGGCTCAATCGCATCTGCCGGCACTACGGCGCGTCGCCCACCTTCGTCTGCTGCTCCGCGACGATTGCGAACCCGGGCGAGCTGGCCGAGCGCCTGATCGGCGAACCGGTTGCGGTAGTGGACCGCGACGGCTCGCCTCGCGGGCCGAAGCGTTTCGTGCTCTGGAATCCGCCGAACATGATGGTGGACTGCGGCTGCCTGCCCTGCAAGCAGAAGCGCGCCGCCGGTCATCCGGTGATGGAGCGCGCCTCGAGCAACGAAGAGGCGCACCGGCTGCTCGTGCAACTGCTGCGGCGCAAGGTGCAGACCATCGCCTTTGCCCGCACCCGCATCGTCGCCGAGCTGCTCTATCGCTACACTGCCGAATCCTTGGAGAAGATCAACCCACTGCTCGCCGATGCGGTGCGGCCCTACCGCGGCGGCTATCTGCCGCAGGAGCGAAGAGACATCGAGCACCGCCTGTTCTCGGGCGAGCTGCTCGGCGTCACCAGCACCAACGCGCTGGAGCTGGGCATTGACGTCGGTAGTCTGGATGCGTCGCTCATCGTCGGCTACCCCGGGACCATCGCCTCGACCTGGCAGCAGGCCGGCCGGGCGGGGCGAGGGCGGGACGAGTCGCTGGTCGTGCTGGTCGCCTACAACGAGCCGCTTGACCAGTATCTCATGCTGCGCCCCGACTACCTCTTCGGGCGCTCGCCGGAGAACGCGGTGATCGCCCCCGATAACCCGTACCTGCTCGCCGGGCACTTGCGCTGCGCCGCTTTCGAGCTGCCGCTGCGGGACGACGATCTTTGCGCATTCGGCGCGCACGCGCCCCCGATCATGGGCATTCTCCAAGACCTGGGGCAGGTCAGCCGCATTGACGGCGTCTGGTACTGGTCGAACACCGAATACCCCGCCGCGCAGGTGGCGCTGAGGACGCAGTCCGATGACACCTACACGATCATGGAGACCTCGGACGGCAACCGAGTGATCGGGATGGTGGATTCGATCAGCGCGCCGGAGACGGTCTATCCCGGCGGCGTCTACCTGCATGAGGGCGAGACCTATCTGGTGCGCAAGCTCGATCTCGAAGCCCGCGCCGCTTACGTCGAGCGGCAGCAGGTGGACTACTACACCCAAGCGGTGCTCGATTCGAGCATCCGTGCCGGCGACGTGCAGGCGGAGAAGGAGTGGTCAGGCAGCCGCTTGTGCTACGGCGATGCGACCGTGACCTGGCAGACGACGGCGTTCAAGAAGATCAAGTTCTACACGCAGGAGAGCATCGGCTACTCCCGGCTCGACCTGCCCGCTCAGCACCTGGAGACAGCCGCGTGCTGGTTCATGCCGTCGCAAGAGGTGTTGGCGATTGTCAGCAGCTACGGTCTCAAGCCGGTGGAGGGCCTGGTCGGAATCCGCAATGTGGCGGTGAACATGCTCCCGCTCATCGCGATGTGCGACCGGCTCGATGTGGGCGGCCTGGTGGACTCCAGCAACTTCGGAACGCCGACGATGTTCCTCTACGACCGCTACCCGGGCGGGCTGGGATTCAGCGAGAAGGGCTACGAGCTGTTCCAGTCGCTGATGGAGGAGTGCCTGGCGACGATCGAGCAATGTCCGTGTGATGTGGGTTGTCCGTCGTGTGTCGGCCTGCCGGTCACCCAACCGGCGCAGCAGATGGACCCGGACCTGGGGCATGGCTACCCGATACCGGACAAAGAGGCGGCGCTGGTGCTGCTGCACCGCCTGCTGGGCAGGGAGGACTATGTGCCGCACGCACCACGCCCGAGGCGGCGCTCGCGCGGGAAGCTGCCGGATGAGCCGGGGGCAGGAGCCCGTTCGACAAGTTCAGGGCAAGCAAGCTCCTGCCGAACGGATGCGCCGCGGTCTGTCTCTGTTGCCGAGCAAGTCACCCAGCGGCTGAAGAAGGGGAAGAGGGGGCGCGTGGGGCTCTGATCGCGGCGAGAGTCATTGCTTGACGCCGCCCTCCGCCGCGCGTAAACTGACTTCTCAGAATGATAGCCGACGAGCTCAAGCGCCGCATATCCACGCTGCAACGAGGTGAGACTCAGACGCGCCGGCGCGAAGAGCCGGACGGAGCCACGCCTCGCTCGCTATCTGACCTCGCCGACCACTTCCCCGAGGCCACAGTGTGCCGCACCGACCGAGGACAACTGTTCGTCTGCGAGACCGCCTTGTCGGAGATCTACTCCAGTACGGCAAAGCTCCTGCCTCGGTACCTGCAGACATTCGACCGTGCAAGGCAAGCGGCGGGGCGCGACGGCGGGCCTGACTTCATGCGCGCGCTGGCCGAGGCCGAGCCACCTGCGGCCGCCTTCATTGACACCGAGACCGCCGGGCTGCACGGCCGGCCGCTGTTCCTGATGGGCCTGGTGCAGTACCGCGATGGCGAGCTGATGCTGACGCAGTACTTCGCCCGGAACTACGCGGAGGAGGTTGGTCTGCTCAGCCAGTTCGCCGCGATGCTGCCGGAGCTTAAGCTGCTGGTCACCTTCAACGGCAAGGCCTTCGACTGGCCCTTCGTGCGGGATCGGATGGTCTACCATCGGGTGGAGTGCGAGCCATCGTTCGCGCACCTCGACCTGCTCCACCCCTCGCGGAGGCGATGGCGCTCCGAGCTGCCCAACTGCAGGCTCCAGACGCTTGAGCGCTACCTCTCCGGCCGGTGGCGGAGCGGCGACATACCGTCAGACCAGATTCCGCAGCGCTATCACGATTTCGTGCGCGAGCAGGACGCGCGGATCATCGCGCCCATCTTCCACCACAACCGCCTCGACCTGATCGCGATGATGGAGCTGCTTATCGCGCTTGTCGAGGCAGAGGAATCGAGCCACCGCGCGTAGCACTCAGATACTCAGCCTGGCGAGCCGCTCGACCGCGAGCACAGGAGATCAGTATGTCCGAACAGAGCGATGCCAAGCGACCGCTCACTTACTATGACGTTTTCGACCTCGACCGGGACGCCACCCCGGATGAGATCAAGGCGGCCTACTACAAGCTCGCCCGCGAGTACCACCCCGACGTCGCCTCCGACGATCCGGATGTCACCCAAAAGTTCGCCCTCATCAGCCAGGCCTATCGCATCCTGAGCGATCCCCAGCGCCGCCACCAGTACGATCGCACTCTTCCGCAGAAGAGCTACCCGCTCCGCCACCCCACGCCCGAGAAGATCTGGCGCGAGACGACCGACGTGGTGCTGCTCCGCTCGGACCGCTTCGGCCCACTCAACCAGGCGATGCAGGCGGCGATACCGATCACCCTCGACGAGAGCATGCTGGTGCTGAGCCTGCCCGGGGCCGAGCGCCATCTTGCCGGCCACATGGAGACGGCGGCGAACCGCAATGCCATCCTCAACGCCCTCGAGCTCACCTGCGGCCGCCGGCTCGACTTCCGCATCATCGAGGGGTCGTCGGCCGATGATTGGGAGGCGCTCAAGCAGGGCGAGCAGCGTGCCCGCGAGACGGCAACCCGGGGCCGACGGGAGGCGGGGGTAGCTCCCCGCGCAGCCGCAGCCCCGGGCGAGGGGCCCTGGGACGAGCTGATCCAGCGCATCCACCGCCAGTACCAGCAGATACCGAAGCGTCAGTACCCGCAAGCGAAGGCTCGCTATATGCGCGAGGCGCTCACCTGGATCGCTGCCACCGATGAGGAGCTCCGCTACCAGGGCGACGTGGACGAGGATGCACACGAACGCGCACTCGCCCGGGCGATCGAGCGGCTGTCGGCCGTGCTCGATCTGCCTCCGCTGCTGGTCGCCCTACAGCTCGAGAACATGAAGCGGGGGGGAGAGGGGTAGCCGGTGAGTGGACGGCTGTTGGCCCTGCTGCGTGACCGCACCCGCCTGATTGTAAGCCTTCCGGTGAACTCGCCCGCCCTGGCCCGGGCCGCGGTGGAGGCGGGCGCTGACGCCCTCAAGGTTCACATAAACGTCAGGCACGAGGCTTCAGGCACCATCTTTGGATCGCTCGGGGAAGAGAAGGACAACCTAGAGGGGATACTCGCCCTCGGCCTGCCCACCGGTATCGTTCCCGGCGTTGCCGCGTCGCTGCCATCCCCCGACGACATGCACGAACTGGAGGCGATGGGGGTGGACTTCTTCGACCTCTACGACCACGACATGCCGCTCTGGCTCGCCCGCTGGCAGGGCATGACGAGGGGCATCGCTGCCTCACACACCACGCCCATCGAGAGCATCGCCGAGTTTGATGGCGTAGGCTTCGAGCTGCTCGAGGCGGCGATCATCCCGCACGATGGCTATGGCCAGCCGCTCACGGCGGCCGACGTCGCGGTCTACCGCCGGGTGCGACGAGCGACGAAGCTGCCCATGATCGTGCCGACCCAACGCGCCATCCAGCCCGAGGACGTGCCGATGCTCGCCGGCCTGGGCGTCAACGCCGTCATGGTCGGCGCGATCGTGACCGGAAGAGACGCGGCGTCACTTGCCGCGGCGACCGAACGCTATGCAGCAGCATTGGGCAGGAGCTAGACTCCCGCCCTTCACCTCAGAGGAGACACCATGCCCAGGAAGGCCGTCAAGCTCGTCTCAATCGGCGCCGGCAGCTTCTTCTGCCGGGGCACCATTGCCGATCTCATCGGCTCGCCGGAATCGAAGGACCTGAGTCTCGATCTCGCGCTGGTGGATACCGATCAGGCCTCGCTCGAGCGCATGTACCGCTACGCGCTGCTGGTGAAGGAGCACTACCGCTCCGACATCGCGATCAGCATGACGACCGACCGGCGGGAGGCGCTACCCGGAGCCGACTACGTGATCACCTCGGTGGCTATTCACCGCTACCCGCTCTGGGAACAGGACTTCCGTCTGCCACTCGCCTACGGGTTCAAGCACTGCCTTGGCGAGAACGGCGGGCCGGGCGCGGCCTTTCACGCGCTGCGCAACTACGAGCTGATGATACCGATCTGCCGGGACATGGAGGCGCTCTGCCCCGAAGCGCTGCTGCTCAACTACACGAACCCCGAATCGCGCATCATCCGTGCGGTGACCGACCTCACGAAGATCAGATCATTGGGCCTCTGTCACGGCATCTTCGGCTCGCTCGATGGGGCGGCGCACCTCCTGGGCAAGAAGCCCGATGAGTTGGACTTCGTCTCCGGAGGGCTAAACCACTTCTTCTGGGTGACGAAGCTCGCCGACAAGAAGACGGGCAAGGACCTATACCCTGAGCTGCGCCGTCGTATCCTCGCCAATCCGCCCGGCCCGGACGCGCCGCCGCTGGTGAAGAAGATGGTGGAGGTGTTCGGGCTCTACACCTATCCCTCGGATGACCACATCGGCGAGTACCTGTCGTTCGCCACCGAGTTCACGGGGCTGAAGTGGCACTACGGCCGCGAGGTGCGGCCGGTCGCGCGGCAGGAGAAGGCGACGGAAGAGCACTGGCTCGATTCCTATGTGTCGGGCGCGAAGCCATTGGACGAGCGCGCGCTGTCACGAAGCGGCGAGCTGGCGGTGCCGATCGCGCTTGCTATCGAGTTGGACCGCCCGTACCAGGCCGCGGCGGTGAACGTGCCCAACACCGAGGGCTACGTTGCTGAGCTGCCGCGCGACACGGTGGTCGAGGTGCCCGCAATCGTTGACGGTAAGGGTGTGCATCCGCAGCGAATCGGGCCGCTGCCCGAGGGTCTGGCCGCCTTCTGCCGGACGCAGTGCTCGATCCAGAAGCTGCTGGTCGAGGCCTATCGGGAGCGCTCGAAGAACCTGCTGCTCCAGACGCTGCTGCTCGACCCGGTGGTGGATTCCGTCGGGAATGCCGAGCGGCTGATGGAGGACATGCTGGGGCTGCAGAAGGGGTACCTGCCGGAATTCAGGTAGGGGGGAAGCGCCAGCTCCCTCCCTCTCCGGGTCTCTGCGGTTAGGCCTTCTCCCGTTGCCTCCGCGCGGCCCTGCGTTCCTTGACCTGCGACATGAAGGAGGCGAGTTTGGCGTCGCGGCTGGCGTCAACGAAGCCATCGTAGTCGAGGTTGAGGAAGGGGATGTTGTCGTGGTCGCGGCGGAAGGCGTGGGAGAGCATCGAGACGGCGTTGCCCGGCATGCAGTTGAACGGGATCACGTTGACGATGCCATCGAGACGGCGCTTCCAGAAGTCCCGCGCCTTGCCCAGGGAGCAGATGGGCTCGCCGCCGAAGGACGAGTGGATATAGCGCGAGCCTTCCGCGATGATCTCCTGCGGCCCGATGTCCTCACGCCCTTCGAGATAGGGAAGAGTCGCCGCAAAGAGGTGGTGTTCGTCCCGCATGGCGACTCGTGTAAGCACCGAGCGACCGAATGCCGTCTTCTTGTCGGCATTGTCCTGCGTATCCAGATAGCGGTCGCGGGCGAGCAGGCACTCGATGTAGATGGCATAGCTGAAGAACTCGCTGGCGGGAGCGAGCCAGGTTTCGGCGCCGGCGCGCTCAAGCTTGCGCAGCACCGATTGGTTGGCGCCGTCGTGAATGCGGACGAACCACTCGCCCACCACGCCGATGAGCGGCCGATCGCCGTCGCCGTCCCGCCGGGGCACGGCGGCGAAGTCGCGCTGGGCGCGGCGCAGCAGATCCACCAGCGAACCGGTGTGCTTCCCGACCACTGCGCGCAGCCGTCCCGCCCATGATTGGAGCAGCCGCGCCTGCTCGGGCAGGACCTGATCGCACAGCTCGCGCAGGTATCGCTGGTACACCTCATCGCTCGCGCCCGCCATCGCCTCGTATGGTCGTGTTCGCGTGCGGAGCTTCTCGAGCATGTCCTGGGCGACCACGCCGCCCCAGGCGGTGAGCAGTGCATCGTGCCCGAAGCCGGCTTCGGCGAAGTTGGCGCCGAGTGTAACCATCGGCACCTCGCCCAGCCCCAGCTTGTCCAGAATGCGCCGCTGCATCATGTAGTACATACCAAGCCGGCACGGCCCGGAGGACTGCGCCTGGAAGAAGGCCTCGCGCCCCGGGTCGAAGTCGGGCGCCTGCACCCGCTCGAGGATGTCCTGGGTGGTCACGAGCATGGGCAGGCAGACGTCCTCGGAGATCTCGCGGCGGGCGAGGTTCAGGCCCGGGTCCTGCGAGCGCGGCAGCGCCGCCGCATCCACCCCCCAGCAACGGAGCACCGCCGCCATCGCCTGCGCCGCATCCGAGGCCCAGGGCACCCACAACCGCCGGTTCTCGATCCTGGCGATCGGCAGAACGTCGGTGCGAATGAGCACATCGGCCTGGCGGCCATTGCGCCCTCCAGCGGTATCGGCGAAGGCCTCCATCCGCGTGATCACACCAGCATCGGCGGTGTGCTCATCTACCTGCATTACGTAGCACGGCTCGCCGATCTCGTCCTTGAAGAACGGGTTGGCGAACGAGTCCGGCCCGCAGGCAAAGTAGGTCAGCACCACCGCTCGCAGCCGCGGGTCGCGCTTTATCAAGCGAGCAGACGCCAGC
>Ga0315286_10002231_pt1 | contig 18054 bp, 8 predicted proteins | sample YL17G10_0_MG_FD_205038 | JGI IMG/M metagenome (GOLD analysis project Ga0315286, IMG submission 205038) | Sediment microbial communities from Yellowstone Lake, YNP, Wyoming, USA - YL17G10_0 | ecosystem: Environmental > Aquatic > Freshwater > Lake > Sediment | place: USA: Wyoming | collected...
GGGGCCTGGGGACAGCGTCCCCAGACGTACAAAACTCAATAGGCGACCGGATGGCTCCCGATCGTCAGGCTCTGTTGCACTTCGTATGTCAATGCGCCCCTTATCGTAGGTGTTCTTGGTCACGCCGCTGTTGTCGGTCACCCGGTACAATCGGCCCAGGAGGTCGTACTTGTAGGTGATCGTATTGGTGGTGATGTCGTTGGGGTCTTTGACCGTTTTGGTCTTGACCCGGTTGAGGCCATCGTAGGTCAGGCTGATCGTCTGGCCGGACCGGCCCCGCGCCTGGGTCACCCGCCGGTAACTGTCATACGTCGGCTGCTCGTAGGTACTGTCCGGGTAGGTAGTCTTCTTGAGGCCCTTGAAGCCATTGTACTCGTACTGGGTCACATTGTCCTTGGCGTCTTTGACGTTCTTGAGGCTGCCGTCGCCATAGTAGGTATTGACGACGGAGTTGTTCCCTTTGGCGTCGATCACCTTCCAGACCTTGCCGTCCGGGTAGTAGCGGGTCGTCGTCACATGGCCCTCGGCGTCGGTGACCTTCCAGAGCCGGTCCCACCGCATTAGCAGAAATTATAGTTCACTCAACACAAGAAAAAGGCCATGAGTTTTATAGCAATTAGTATGGTGTCACCGGAATCCATCGACTCTCTGCCGGCTTTGACCGGCGCTTTCATGGTGTCCCCGGAATTCGCAGCGCCCCTAATCGGCTGGAACTACCTCAATCTTACCTTTGTAAGGAATGCCAACACCATTGATTTCCATCCGTAAAACCTTCTCCATCAGAGCCTGATACGAATAATTGATGTAGACATACCCCTTACTCTCAGGGTCCTTATTTATGATATCAAGGTCTGAAGCAGCCCCGTATGCAGCCAACCCGCGAAAATAGGTCTGCCACATGCCCGGATTGAGGCGCGCGGTATACAGCTTCCAGCCTTCGTCGCTAAAGTGATCGCCTACTGCCCGGATGCTACGCAGCAGTGCGGGCAGGTTTTCGTCAAAGTAGCCGATCTCCAGGACCAAACGCCTGACTGTCTGCGCGAGAACTTCTGTGCTTTGGCTGGCATACCTGAACCGCCCTGTGGCAGGTAGATCAATCTGCAACGACTCGGGCTGGACAGCGCCGGGGTTCAAACGTACGTATGTTCCTGGATCCGGAGGCGTGTGCCATATCGCCTGGGTAGGAACATCCAGCCGCTTTCTAATCAGCAGAGTCTGCTTGTCGTGTGTCAGAAACATCTCAAACCGCGTGCGCCCGCGGGTCACCTCGCTGCATACCCAGACCTCGTGGTCGGAGGCATTCCTTATTTGATAGCTCAAGGCGAGAGAGACATCCGTCACTTCTAGTTTGGTAAGTTCTACCGTCACCGCCGTCCCCTTGCTATTGTCAGGACCGTTCACTCCACGTACCGGCTGTGCATGAGAGAAGATACTGCACAGACAACAGATGGTCAACACTTTCACGACTCTGGTCGCTGTATTCATTTTCCATCCCTTTCATTATCTTCCGGACATCACCAACATGGCGTCCTTCAACGTCGCTCACGTCCATCATATGGAGATACGCAATCAATAGGCAGGTACATAGGCTGGCGTCCATTCATCCCATGTCATTCCAGCCAGCGTTGCGTTGTCGTAAGGCTTATTACCGGGCATTCTACTCGTCTTCTCCACTCGATAATAGGTGCGAGGACCCGTTATCCAATTAACCTCGTTCTTCCCATAACCGGGCACTTTGCGGTAGAACATATACGCTATTATATTCTCCGAAGAATTCCGGGGACAGTATACTTATTTCGCTGGAGCATTGAGTATGCTGTCCCACGATGTAATCCAACTTTGCCAATCTCCGGACCGAGGGTCCTTCTGCGTCTCCCGGGGCCCTTGGTTCCGGATTCACGACCTCATTGTAGTGCCACAGCGAGACGGATGTAAAGACGAATTCTTGAAACCGTGAGACCGTAGTCAGCAAGGAGGGGTCAGGGATCGGGGGTCGGGGGCCAGGGGTCAGCTACGACCTACGGCCTACCGCCTCCGGCCTCTGTGGCAAATCCGGATACCACAGCCGGGGGCGGCTGTGCCACATTTTTTTGTGGGGCTTTCTTTAGTCTTTGTCGCGCAAGGACTTAGGAGACAACAAAAATATGCCATTGTGTTTGTATTTTTATGGACATACATGAATGGTCAATGTACCATGTAGGCAGTATCGCGTGCAGCAATACGTAGTGTAAATTCGAATCTCGAAACCCGAAACCCGAAACCCGAAACGAACTCGAATGTTTCAAATCCAAAACCCGAAAGCGGGCCGGACCCGGCGACAGCGTTTCGATCTCTGGAGCTTTGGTTTTGGATTTGTTTCGGATTTCCGGAACGACACCGGGCAACAGGCATCCGCCTGCGGCGGAGTTGTCGAGCTTCGTGCTTCGGATCTTCGAGGAAAGGGGAGCATCATGAAAAAGCGGAAGGGGCACAAGGAGCAAGGTAAAGGGCAAAAGGTTCAAGGCAAAAGGAAGAAGATCCGAGGGAAAGGGCGTGCGGAAGGTCCGGCCATGAGAAGACGACTCCCCCGCGTGCCGCCGCCGGACAGCGACGTGTGGCCCCGGCAGTACCGGGGGGAGCGTTGGAAACCGGCCTTTGCGATCCTGTTCGCGGGCCGGGCCTCTGGCCTCCCAGAACAAGCCCCTCGATTCTGGCCAGATCGGCCGATTCCGTCCGGCATCGGCGGTCAACGTGATCCTGAATTCGCGCGGCGCGGCGGAAGTGTCTCTGTGGCCTGGGAATGCGGGCAGGAGCCTTAGCCGGGCGATATCGTTGCCGTCAATTTCGTAGGGTGGGCTGTGCCCACCGACCCATATGGGTATGGATGGTAGACGCTGGGCACGGCCCACCCCACGGGCTTCCCCACCTCCTTCTCGTTCCCCGCATCGTCTATCATCGCTGGGCTTTGATTGGGTGCATGACCGTTCCTGCGTGGTGTCTTGGGCCGTGAGACCTGTCGATTCCCCCCCCACGACGGAGCGAACGCGGCTCGTTTCGTCCATTGGGAGTTCCGCGTTCACGCGGTTCTGGGCCGCCTGAAGGCGGAACTCCGAACTACGCCACCGAATCCGACCGGCGGAGATCGCAAGCACGGTCATGCACCCGCTTTGATTTCCCCGCTTGACAAATCACTTCCTCGGGGTTAGACTCCTTTTCGTGAGGGACGAGGTAGTATGGAGGTGGAAGGTACGTCCTTGAGACTTCCCAAGGATGGATTCTTGATGTGACGTTTCGACCGTCGTGTTTTCGGCGGTCTTGGAAGGGATGCCTATTCCGGAGGACAGCATCATGAGACGGGGATTGAAGACAGAATTGCTTGTGTTGGTTACCCTGGTCGGTTGCAGCCGCCTTGCCTTTGCTGATTTTGCCGCGACCGTGAACCCTGGTGCCATTGCGTGGTCGGATCCCGGCGCTGAACAAAGCATCGGTTGGAGGTTCTTCGTCGATCAGGAGATCACCATCACGCGCCTGGGTCTTTATGATGCGGGTGGTGACGGTCTGGTGAGTAACCACGTGATGGGAATATGGCGAGTGAAAAAGACGGGTGGGCTTCGATTGGAGCAATGGGTCAACATCAGTGGCAACGGAGACCTGAAAACAGACCACCATGTGTATGCGACCCTTGCCTCACCCTTCACGATCGTCCCGGACCCCGTGCCTTATGTTCTGGGCGGAGTGGAGTACTACGAGAGGTGGCTCGTGGGTGTGTGGAGCCCGAGGGGCAGTGTGGATAGCTTGATCCTGCGGCCCCAGAATGTAGCCACGTTCCCCATCGAAGCGGCCGGGATCATCAGGTTTCAGAACTACACACTCAAGTTGTGGACGGACTATCCCAATACCACCCTTGGTGATGTTTCGTTCGATCCCCAGAAGTGGTTTCCTTGGCCCGCTACGGGCAGCGACGGTCACTTCGGCGTGAACTTCCAGTATGCTACCACCCCCGTTGCTGTTCCCGCCCCCGGCGCTGTCGTTCTTTGCGGCATTGGACTCGGCTACGCAGGGTGGCGGTGTCGACGCCAGACAGTGTGACGAGATGCTGCCTTCTTCCTACTGCCGGCTATGGTCTGCCGCCGCCCCGAGCGGAGCGGCCACTCCATTTTGAACGTGTTACTCTGGATTGCGTCGGCGTTGCAGTCGCCTTCAACTGCAGGCGCAGACGGTCTTGCCGCCGGCTTGCCGGCCGGGGGCCAAGGGCTTGAAATCGCCGGAGGCCGAGAACCCTGTTTCCTCCTGGAATTCTCGCTGGGCCGCTTCGACTATAGCTTTGTCTGTGAACTCGCTTTTTGGGGATGGTCCTCACCCCCTCATCTTCCCCGGCCCAGAACGGTCCTCCCGGATGGATTAGCAGAACTTGCACCTCGCCATCGCGCACCGAGTGCATCAGCGGCCCAGCGCTTCTTCTGTCCATAGAAAACCTCCGCTGAGCGACCCTTGGGTGTGGAGACACGCGGATACACCCTCTCATTCTCGCTGCGCCATCTGCTCAAAGCCGAAACCGAGCTTGCGGAGTCGCCATCCCTGATCGCGCCAACAACTCCGCCCGCCTGAGTATGGATTTCGGATTGCGGACTTGAACTGCGGCGCGAATCCGCAATCTACAATCCGCAATCCGAAATCGTCAGCGTTTGTCAATAACGGGGTCTGCCCCGGTCCGAACCTCGGTCTCCTCGATCTCCGCCACGACCGCCGGGCCGACCGCCAGGCCGACCACCAGGCCGACCACCGGGCCTGCCACCGCCGCCGCCGCCGCGCGGGCGATCGCCGCCAGGGCGCCTGCCGCCGCCGCCAAAACCGGGAGCTGCGGCCTTGGTCCGACCGGCCTCGACGTGGAGTGCGTTGCCCTTAAGTTCTTTGCCGTTCATCTCAGCGATGGCCGCCTTGGCCTGATCCTCAGACGCCATTTCAATGAAGCCGAACCCGCGCGATTCGCTCGTGGCGCCGTCCCGGATGATCTTGACGGACGCGATCTCTCCGAAAGACGCGAATGCCTCGCGCACTTCGTCTTCCGTTGTGTCAGGGGTAAGGTTCCCCACATAGATGTTCATTTACCATCCTTTCCATAGCAGTACCAATACATGAAGGGCATACCGGCTACACTGGCCTGAGGCTGCATCGTGTAGGCGGATTCTCTACTGACTGCCCATCGTCTACGCCATCGTATATCAGAAGATGCCGGATATGGAAACAGATATCCAAAAATATTTTACCGGCCGGGGGGTAATTCTCTGCGCCTCGGAAGGACCGTCGTCCATGTTGAAATGGAGATCGCGTCAGGGCTTTTTCCTGAGGGTCACTTCGGGGCCTCGCAGGTAGAAGGGGGTCAGGGCCAAGGGATCGGCAAATCGGCCCGCCAGGGCTTTCTGGTAGCCAAGCCGGTGGACGTTGGCGGCGTGAGGGCTCCAGTACTGCTCGGGAAGGATGACAATTCGATCAGTATCAAACTTATCCCGATGATAGAGCAGCCCGTCGCCCAGAAGGCCGATGGGTCCAGACTCGGCAGACCTCTCGGTGATCTCGCGGACCGTCATCAGGGCGTCGGGAACGATCTTTTGCCATAAGCCATTATCGGGGGCGGGGATAAGATAGCCGGGGTCGTCGCTATCGGCCCTACGGAGATCCTCCAGCCCCGGCGTACCCCGCTGGTAGATGCCGGCGTAGAACTGGCCCCGCTTGGCGTCGAACAATGCGGCGATCCTGCCTGGCATGGCTGTTCCGGGTTCCTCGCGGGCGGCCTCGATTTGTCCCGCGGATGCGCCCGACAGGTTGGCGGCAACGACGTCGAGGGAATCGACCGTGACGATCCGGACCCCGTTGGCCAGGTGCATGGCCTTTGCCATCGTCACTGCGATACGCAGCCCTGTGAAGCTGCCTGGGCCGACGGCGATGTGAATCTGATCGATATCGGCCGGGGCATAGCCGTGCCCCTTCAAGACCCGCTCAATCGCAGGGAATATCTCCGCGCTGTGTTGCATGGGGGCATCAAGCCGTGATTCCTCCAGCAGTCTGGGTCCGACGGCCAGTGCCGCCGAGCCGATGCGGCTGGAGGTCTCGACCGCCAATATGACCGCTTCACAGATCCCATTCTCAGGTTTTCCAGGACTCTCCATGCTCATTTGCGACATACTTCTCAATTGCCTCATTTTTGCTATGCCAATTCCGGTCAAGTCATCGTGAAAGCCAAGGTTCCACACATGGCACGGGGGATTTTATCGGCCAAAGAACCTGGGCAACGATTTTTCTCTTGCAAAAAGTTAGCTATTTTAATAGATTAGACTCATAACTCTGTCCTCGTCCTTCAAGTGGAGGTCGTGTATAGCCAGCTACGAACGGTTTTTTTGGACCGCAAGAGGGTGATCATATTATAGGCAGGAGGTTAGAGTTTGGACAGGCCAAGTGTATACGCGAAGTCTGCGCGGCAGGGGATCGGAACCACAATCCTGACATCGATGTTGCTCAGTGCAACGGCACTTCTCTCGGTGGGATGGTCACAAGCAGCGCAGAGTGGTGATGACGCCTCAAAAATGCGTCATCTGGGCCAGTACATGATGGGCATCGGTCAGAAGCAGTACGACAGCGGCTCCTATGACCAGGCCCAGAAGACCTTCCAGATGGCCCAAGTGTATAAGGACTATCTGGATCCGGTCGAGCAGCGCAAGCTCCAGTCGCTCCAGGCGAAAGCCGGTTCGGCGGCTGTCGAGCGCAAGCGGGTGCTGGAGGCCAAACAGGCCGCCGACGAGTCGCGCCGCAAGGGCGACGCGGTTGCTGCGCGCGCACGCCTGGAGAGCATCAAGAACAGCGAGTTCCTGACCGAGCAGGAACGCCTGGAGGTTGCCAACGCGCTGCGTGGCCCAGGGGTGCCAATCCCTGCGCCCGCCGTGAGCGTCGCGGCGGCCGACAAGACCCGCAATTCGCCCGTGGCGCCCGCGTCCAAGACGCCGGAGCTCCAAGCGAGCGCCAGCACTGCGCCCAGTCCGAACGTCATCAACAGTGTTGCGACCGAATACTATGAGAGTGTCAAGGCCTACCGCGCCGGCGATCTGCCGACAGCCAAGCAGGGCTTCACGAAGGTCCTCCAGAATCAGGCCCTGGACCCGCAGATGGCCGAGACTGTTCGCGGGTACCTGTCCGAGATTGAGGCCCGGCAGAACAACAGCCAACCGGCCTTGCTGGCGGGGATGCCTGCGCGGACTCTGCCGGCCGTGGGTGTGACGGCGCTGGCCAACGCACCGGCGGACGCCAATGCAGCCGCGGCTCCTGCCGCTCAACCCCCGCAAAGCGATGTAGAGCGGATTGCCGATCTCTACACCCGCAGTCTTGAGCTCTATTCGCAGGGTGAGCTGGCGGCGGCACGTCAGGGGTTCGTCGAGGTGGCCAAGAGCGGCCTGTTCAAGGGCCAAGCCGGCAAACGTCCCGAGGACTACATTGCCACGATCGATCGTCTGCTGGCGGCCGCGCCGGCGGCGCAGCCGACGCCGGTTGCTGCGGCTCCCGCACCGGTGCCCCCGACCGTGGTGCCGCCGGCCCCGGCGCCGACGATTGCGACGCCGGTGCCCGCGCCCAGCGGCTCGGTGGTGACCAGCCGGCAACCGGTGACGGAGCCGTCTGCCCCCGAGCAGGGCAACTCCATCGACGTGATCAACCGTCGCAAGAACATCATTCGCAGCCATACGGAGGCCGTCGTGAACGATGCGGTCACCCAGGCGCAGAAGTCCATCGCAGAGGGCGAGTTCAACGCCGCGATGGATCGCGTCATGGATGCCCAGCGAGTCGTGAACGAGGCCCAGTTCTATCTTGGCGAAGACCTGTATAAGCAGCACACGCAGCGGCTCAATCAGACGGCGGACCGCATCCGCAATGCCCAGGCTGAGAAGGCCAAGCAATTGGCGGCGCAGAAACGCCAGGAGGCGGCCCAGGCCCAAAGCGACCTGCGGACGCAGGCGGAGAAGGATCGCGCGAATCGAATCAAGGAGCTGATGGAACGCGCAAAGGCTTATTGGAAGCAGCAGCAGTATGAGGCTTCGCTCGGTCAGCTCGAGGCCCTTTTGGCCATCGATCCTCTCAACGACGAGGCCCAGACCCTGAAGATGATGGTCCAGGACATGATCGCGGTACGAAAGCAGAACGAAATGGACCAACTCAGCTCCAGACAGCGGGTGGAGATGCTCCAGGGAGTCGACGAAGCGGGCATACCTTACGCCGACGAGATCACGTATCCGAAAAACTGGCGTGAGGTCATCCAGCGGCCGACGCGTCAGCCGGAAAAACCCTTCAGTCTGGACCCGGCGAATGAGGCGGTCTACGCGCAGCTCGAACAGGAGGTCGATCTTTCCCAGCTTACGCCCACGACAGCAGTCGACGCGGCCATTGACATGCTGCGGAAGTCGGTGACGCCTCCGCTGAATATCGTCGTGCTGTGGCGCGATTTGCAGGTGAACGTGCTTATCGAACCTACGGCTCCCGTCAGCATGGATGGGGCGCCGAAGATCAAACTCGGTACCGCTTTGGAGAACTTGGTGAAGGCCATTTCCGACCCTGCTTATCCTGAAAACCCCGTGGATTTCGTGGTCAATAAGGGCGTTGTGACGATTGCCACGACGGCCGGCCTTCCCGCGAAGAAGATGGAGACCAAAGTCTACGACATCAGCGATCTCGTCGGTCAACCGGCCAGCTACTCCCAGATGGGCCAGATGATGGGGATGATGGGTGGCATGGGTGGTGGCATGATGGGAGGCGGTATGATGGGCGGCATGGGAGGCATGGGTGGAGGAATGATGGGTGGAATGGGTGGCATGGGAGGAGGAATGATGGGTGGCATGGGCGGTGGCATGGGTGGCGGCATGATGGGAGGCATGGGTGGCATGGGCGGTGGGATGATGGGTGGAGGCATGGGAGGCATGGGAGGCATGGGTGGCGGGATGATGGGTGGAGGCATGGGAGGCATGGGTGGCGGGATGATGGGTGGAGGCATGGGAGGCATGGGTGGCGGGATGATGGGTGGAGGCATGGGCATGAGAGGCATGATGGGCGGCGGGACGGTTGCCTATAGCTTGCGAGACATTGTCATGCAGAGCGTCAATCCGAATAGCTGGTACGATATCTCGACTCTGGACCCGCCGCCAGAGGGCCAGATCACGCTGTATCCGCAGACTATGCCAATGAAGATGGCAGTCCACAATACAGCGGAGGCCCACAGGCAGATCGAGGATTTGTTGGACCAGCTTCGCAAGTCCCTCGGAAACGAGGTGTCCATCGAGGCTCGATTCCTCGTCGTGAGCCAGAACTTTCTGGAGGCTATCGGGCTGGACCTTGACTTAAGCTACAGACCCGGTGGCAAGTGGGGACAGATCACGTTTACCCAGGATTCGATCCAGGGCGCCGCTCCGGCTAGCTCCACGAAAGTGCCCGGCAGCTTGGGCGGATTGGCCAACAGTCCAGCCGCCAACATTGGAGGAGGCTGGGGCACAACGCTCGATGAGCTGCAGGTGAGCCTGTTGCTTCGCGCCACACAGGGGCGGAGCGATTCGAAGGCCCTGTCGGCTCCGAAGGTGACGGTCATGAGCGGCGAAGGCGCTTCCTTCACCCTGACGGATTACATCGCGTACGCCTTGCCGAACACGAACCAGACCACGACGCTCGGCGGCCTCGGCACTGCCGCGACGACGGGGGGCACGCAGCCGAATGTCAGCATGATGCCGATCGGGAGCACGCTGAGCATCACGCCGACGATCACCAAGGACAAGAAGTACGTCCTGTTGAATATCGTGAGCACGCAGACCGACCTGCTGGGGATGAAGACCCTCCAGGTGACCTCCACGAACCCGAACACGACGGTGGGGGCCCCGCCGACGGTGACGGTACCCACGACGGTCCCCGAGACGGAGAGTGCCCAGGTTGCGACGCGTGTGAGCGTTCCGGACCGAGGCACGCTGTTGCTGGGCGGTCACAAGCTCGCCGCGAAGGTGGACAAGGAAGTGGGAGTGCCGATCCTGAGCAAGATCCCGATTTTGGGCCGGCTGTTCTCCAACCGCAGCTCGACTCAGGACGAGAAGATCCTGCTGATCCTCGTCAAGCCGACGATCATCCTGCAGGAAGAGACCGAGCACGAGGCGATCGCTGCCCTGGAGGGCCAAGGGATCGAGGCGCGGCCGTAGTTGAGTCCCAGTGCGCAAATGACGATGATTGGCACGAGAGGGTTCCCGGGGACAGACGTTGTACGGACTTAGGCACAGTTGAACGGAAGTAGATATATGAAAGAGCAGATTCAGGAGCGACCTGGCACCTGGCGGCTGCTGATTGGCTCAGTGCTAATGCTCTGCGCTGGAGCGAGCCTGGCAGCGGCAAACGAATTCTCATCTTCTTTATCGGACGCCGTGGTTCGTGACGGAACGGCGGCGGTCGGGCAGCAGGAATTGCTCGTTCGCTTCGTTCAGAGGGATACTCCGCCCGTAAGCTGTCCCGATCTGGCCGGCCCGCGAACGCAGCGGGCGGTGCGAGAAGCCATCTCCGGACGAATCGTGGCGGGGGCTTGCGTGCAGCAGCAGTACGACGGTGTTGTGCCCGGCCTGACGCTCGTCAGGCTGCCCAAAGGGGCGTCCTTGGCGGAGGCGATGATGCGGTTTGGGGCGTGCGAGGACGTCGTGTACGCCGAGCCGAATTATCGGTACAAGCTGAACCGCGCGCCGACCGACCCGCGGTACAAAGATCAATGGGACATGAACAACACGGGCCAGACCGGGGGAAAGAAAGGGGCGGATATCCGTGCGGAGGAGGCCTGGGACATCCACACGGGGACCAAGGGGTTTCTCGTCGCCATCCTCGATACCGGCGTCGATACGACGCACCCGGACCTGACACTCAACCTTTGGATGAACCAGATGGAGTTGTCCGGCAAGCCCAACGTCGATGACGACGGCAACGGCCAGGCCGACGATTTCTACGGCTGGGACTTCATCGGCAACAAGTCGGACCCGATCGACGATGTCTACCACGGGACGTACGTAGCGGGCATCATCGGCGCCTTCGCCAACAACCAGATGGGAATCGCCGGCGTCAACTGGACCATCAGCATGATGATCTGCAGGGTCGCCGACAAGGATGGGGTGAAGCTGGATGCCGCCGTGGCGGCGGTCCAGTATGCCACGGCCTCGGGCGCCAAGATCATCAACGCCTCCTGGGGCGGCCCCGACTACAGCAAGAGCCTCAAGGACGCGATCGAGGCGGCCGGCAAGAAGGGCGTTCTGTTCGTGGCGGCGGCCGGCAATGACTCCACCAACAATGACAGGGTCGCGGTATACCCGGCCAATTACGACCTGTCCAACATCATCTCGGTCATGGCTACCGACGCCAACGACCGGATTGCCTGGCCGTCGAACTACGGCCCCAAGACGGTGGACATCGCGGAGCCCGGTTTGAACGTCCTGAGCACGACGCCGATGAAGGACACGCCGTCGATGACGGCGGACGGCGTGACGAAGGAATACGGCGCGCTGACCGGCACCTCGGTTGCGGCCCCCCACGTCTCCGGCGTGGCGGCCCTGCTCTGGTCGAAGTCCCCGTTCTTGTCCGTCACGCACGTCAAGCACGTCCTGATGCAGACGGCGGACAAGGTGGTTCCCGGCCTGTGCCTCTCGCACGGCCGCGTCAACGCGGCCAAGGCCTTGAAGGCCCTGCCCACGGGACAACTGGGTCGAGTGCTCAATATGCGCGACGACCCGACGAAACCCGCCAGCCTCTACACCTCGATCCAGGCGGCCATCGACGCTGCCCAAGACGGCGACACGCTGATCGCCGAGGGCAAGGCGACGGGCAATACGATGTTCCTCGAGCAGATCGACTTCAAGGGCAAGGCCATCACGCTGCGCAGCGGCAGCGTGATGAATCCCGCCGATCCCAACATCTATCCGGAGACGACGCTCCTTCTCGGATTCGCGAAGGAAGGCTCGATCGTGACGTTCGCCCACGGGGAAACGTCCAAGAGCGTTCTGAAGGGCTTCACCATCGCTTGGGCCGTGGCCGATTACGGCGCCGGCATCCGTTGTGAGGACGCCTCGCCGACCATCAGCTTCTGCATCATCAAAGACAACCAGGCCCGCCTCTACGGCGGCGGCATCGACTGCCTGGGCGGCGCGCCGACCATCAGCAACTGCGTCATCAGCGACAACTGGGCGTTCGGTCCCTCCTCCATCGGAGGCGGCATCAACCTCGAAGAGGCTGCACCGGACATTTCGGACTGCATCATCCGCAATAATTTATCCATGAATATCGGCGGCGCCGTGGCGTGCTACAAGGCCTCGCCGAAGATATTCAACTGCTTTATCACCAACAACTCGGCGGTCGCCGGCAGCGGTCAGTTCGACCTGGAGGATTCCTCCCCGACGATCACGAGCTGCACGATTGTCATCGATGACTACAACCCCGCCCGAGACGGCGGCATTTGGGCCTTCGGAAACAGCAACCCGGTCATTACGAACTGCATCATTTGGGGCAATGGCGACGATCTGCTCGATTGCTCGGCCACCTACTCCTGCATCGAGGACAACGACCCCGGCGCCGGCAACATCCACGGGAACCCGCAGTTCACGCAGGGCCCGCGCGGTTGGTACTACCTCAGCCAGAAGGTGGCGGGACAGTTGACCGACAGCTCGTGCGTCAATGCCGGCGATCCCGGCACCAGCTCGGCCTCGGCCAGCCACCTGTACACGCTGACGACGCGAACCGATGGCGTGGTGGATACCGGCGCCCTCGATCTGGGCGCGCACTACGGCGCGGTCGCCGCGGTGCGGTTCCCGTTGACGGTCACCGTGGTCGATGCCGCCAACAAGCCGGTCCCGGCGGCCCAGCTCGGCGGCCGGGTCGATCCGAACAGCGGCTCGTTCCGGCAGTTCGAAGTGGTCACGATCAAGGCCACCCCGAAAGCCGGATACCGGATCAAGCGTTGGGTCGGCACGCCGGATGACACGAAGAAAGACCCCTCCGTCACGTTCACGGTGGTGGGGGCGACCAACATCCTGATCGAATTCGAGAAGGTCCCGACGTTCCAGCTCCGCACGACGGTCATCGGCGCCCATGGAACGCTCAGCCCGTACCATCGCCGGGGCGAAGCCTATCCGGAAGGTACGGTCGTCCAACTCGTGGCCTCTCCCGAACTGACCTACATCGTTGACCGGTGGGAGGGGACGGACAACGACGCCCTGTGGACGAACACCAACACGGTGACCATCACCGCCGACAAAGAGGTCACGGTCAAGTTCAAGCAGGGCAGGAGCTTCTATGTTCCCGCCCAGTACAAGACGATTGCGGACGCGATCAAGGCGGCGAGCCAGCACGGCGACAAGATCATCGTCGGCGCCGGCACCTACCGGACAAATTCTCTCGATTTCGGCGGCAAGGCGATCACGCTGGCCAGCGAGCACCCGGATGACCCGTGCTGCGTGGCGAGGACCGTGATCGACTGCGCCCAGCAGGGGCGGGCGTTCATCTTCCAGAGTGGGGAAGGACCCGACTCCGTGATCGACGGCTTCACGATCAAGAACGGCTCGGCGGTCTACAATCCGGCTACGCCCTCCGACACGGGCGGCACCGGCGCCAACGGCGACAATGCGTTCGGCGGCGCCATCGCGTGCTTCAATGGGAGCAGCCCGACGCTGTCGAACCTGGTCATCCAGGACTGCGTGGCTCAGGGCCGCACCGGCGAGAACGGCAGCTTCGTGTATCCGGGGCTCCCGGCCCCGTCGGCGCCTGCGGACCCCGCACCTGCGCCGGACCAGTTGCCGGATCCCGCGCCTCGCGATCCCAATGCGCCCCCTGACCCGAACGCGCCTGCCGATCCGAATGCGGGCATGCCCGGTGCAGCCGGCGCGGACGGTACGCCGGGTGCCGCTGGAGCCGATGGCGCGAAAGGCGCTGATGGCTACAACGGCGGCACGGGCGGTCATGGCTATGGTGGCGCCCTGTACTTCGATGCCAACTGCAAGCCTGTGATCCTGCACTGCACGATCACCAACTGCCGTGCTCTCGGCGCCAACGGCGGCACCGGCGGCTTGGGCCAGACCGGCCAGACCGGCCAGGACGGCCAGAACGGTCAGGACGGCCAACAAGGCCAGAACGGCGGCGACGGGGCCGGTCAGAACGATCCCCAGGGCGCCGGCGGCAACGGTGGCAAGGGCGGCGACGGCGGCAAAGGCGGCATTGGCGGCGACGGTGGCAAGGGTGGCAACGGCGGCGCCGGCGGCGAAGCCCTCGGCGGCGCCATCGACTTCGGCGACAACTGCAAGCCGACGATCAAGTATTGCACGATTACCGGCTCATCCGTGCTCCAAGGCTTGGGAAGTGCCGCAGGCGCCGGCGGCGCCGGTGGCAGCGGCGGCAGTGGCGGGACCGCCGGCGCGGCTGGTGCCGCGGGCGACCCGAATGGCCAGGACGGTGCGGCAGGCGCCGATGGCGTGGGCAGCAACGGCGGCAACGGTGGCCTCGGCGGCAGCATGGGCAAGAATGGCGCCCGGTCGTCGGGCGGCGCCATCTACTTCGGCAGGAACTGCGACATCGTGATCTCGGACTCGGTCATCAGCTCCAGCTCGGCCAGGTCGACGGTTGCCACCGTGGCGTATGCCGGTGGCGGCGGCGGCAACGGCGGCGGCGGCGGCGCTGCCGCCAACGGCGGCAATTCCGGGGCGGGCGGCGATGGTTCGCCGGCCGGTGCACCCGGGACGCCGGGCGCGGCAGGCGCCCAGGGCTCGGCCGGCACGGCGGGCGCCGGCGGGGTAGGGACTACCAGCATCACCACGAACTTCGGCGGCGCCATCTTCTACAGCGAAGGCTGCAAGGCGGCGCTGACGGCCTGCACGCTGAACTCCAACAGGGTGGAGAACGAAAGCGGTGGCGGCGAATATTATTCCAACGACTGCACGACAACGCTCGAACGGTGCAGCCTTAGCAGCAACAGCGCCGGTCTGAACGGTGGCGCCATCGCGCTCGCTGTCTCCTGCAAGGCGACGATCACGAGCTGCAGTTTCCTGAGCAATACCGCGGTCGGCGACGGCGGCGGGCTCTACTGGTGGTACAACGGCACGGTCGACGTGAACGACACGACGTTCTCGGGCAACCGGGCGACCGGCCCGCTGAGCTCGGGCGGAGGCGTGTTTGCCGGCGGGACCTGGGATGACAAGGCCAAGTCCTGGTTCAACGGCGGCACGATCTATCTGAAGAAGAGCCAATTCACGAACAACGCCGCGGCGTTCGGCGGCGGCCTGTACTGGTACGGCGACGACGCCGAGATCGCGGTGGACGACTGCGTGATCCAGGGCAACACGGCCCAGGACGGCGGCGGCCTGTACTGGAGCGGCGGCGCGCCCGCGATCCGCAACTGCAGCATTCGGGGCAATACGGCCCTCGGTCCGCAGTATGTCGTGCTGATGCCGGCTCCCACGCCGGACCCGAACGATCCGAATACGTGGCCGGCCGACCCGAACACGTGGCCCGATCCGAACGATCCGAACTCCCTCTGGGACCCGAACAATCCCTTCACGCCTGCGCCCCTTCCGCAGAATACGGCCACCGACCTCGGCGGCGGCGGCGGCTTCGTCTGCTGGGCGTCGGATGCGACGATCCAAGACTGCTTCATCTCACAGAACACGGTGAACGGCTCCGGCGGCGGCGTCTACTTCGGTGGCGATCCGGGCACGCCGTTGCTGAAGAACTGCCTCGTGAAGGACAACACGGCGCTGATCGGCGGCGGCGGCATCGTCTCGTACTGGTTTGCTGCGCCGACGATCGAGAACTGCACGGTGGTCGGCAACCGCGCCTTCGATCCGAACAACACGAATCGGGGCTTTGGCGGCGGTCTATTCTGTTCATACGAGAGTGACACGATGCTGCTCAACAGCATTCTCTGGGGCAATTCCGGCGTCCAAGGCAGCCAAATCGCCCTGGGCAGCCAGAGCGACCCGATCTACCTGCCGCGGCCGGCAAAGCTGACCATCAAGTTCAGCGACGTCCAAGGCGGCTTGGCCGGAATCCACGTGGAGCAAGGAGCGACGCTCAATTGGCTCCCGGGCAGCATTGACGACGCCCCGTTGTTCGTGGGGTCCTACTTCCTGAGCCAGACGGCGGCCGGCCAGGCGCAGACCAGCCCGGCGGTTGATGCAGGCAGTGCCTCCGCGGAGCTCCTGGGCCTGGCGGGCTACACCACGCGGACCGACGGCGTCGGCGACAAGGACAAAGTGGACATGGGCTTGCACTATCCGAGCGTGGGCCGCTACCAGCTTACGGTCAGCGTCATCGGCGGCCACGGCACGGTCCAGCCTTTGGCCGGCAAGTTCCACGAGTTCCAGGAGGTGACGCTGGTGGCCAATCCCGAGCCTGGCTACCGGGTCAAGCAGTGGATCGGCACCAAGAACGACCCCTCGTTCAATCGCAACATGAACACGGTGGTGATGGACCGCGACAACAAGTTCGTCACCGTCGAATTCGAGAAAGCCATCACGCGCAACCTCATCGTGCCGACACAGTATGCCACGATTGAGCAGGCGGTGGCGGCGGCCAGCCCCGGCGACACGAACGTCATCCTCAACCAGGGGGTGCATTACGTCATGACCCCGACGGGCATCGATTTGCTGAAGAAAGATATCCGGATCATGTCGACCGATCCGAACGACCCGACCGTGGTGGCCAAGACGATCATTGACTGCCAGGGCACCCGTTTGGCCAGGCACCGTGCATTCTACTTCCATCGCGGAGAGACCGCACAATGCCGGATCGAAGGTATCACGATCAGGAACGCCCTCTGGATCGGCACCGTCGGAGCGAACGGTGGCGGAACACCGGCCCATCCGATCATGCCGGATGAGGTTGCCGGTACGGATGCGACGCCGCCGAGCCGGATGGCCGGCGGTGCGGACGCCAGCGGCACGGGGTATGGCGGCGCCATCCTGTGTGAAAACGCCAGTTCTCCCACCTTCCGTAAATGCGTGATCGAAGACTGCACGGTCGTCGGAGCCTGGGGCGGCGACGGCATCAGCGGCCCGGCGATTACCGACACGACCTCCACGGCGGACGGTTCTTGGGGCGGTCACGCCGGCACCGGTACCGGAAACGGTTTCGGCGGGGCCTTGGCTTGTCTGGGCGACAGCAAGCCGACGTTCATCGACTGCACGATGCGCAACTGCGTGGCCCGCGGCGGTATGGGCGGTAACGGTGGCAACGGCAGCACCCCGAACCAGGGTAGCGGCCGCGAAAGCTGGGGCGGCAATGCGGGCAGCGGTTACGGCTACGGTCAGGCCGGCGCCGTCTACTGCGAAGCCGGCAGCGATGCCACGTTTGCGCGTTGCAGCTTCACCGGCAACCGTGCTCTCAACGGCGCCTCGGGCGTGCCCGGCGCCGCCGGCCCCGGCAATGGATTGGCCACTCCGTACCCGAACCCGGCCGCTGCCGGGTCGATCGGCATCGTAAGTCCGAATGGTACCGTGGCCGGTGGGGCCGTGTTCATGAACGGCGCCAACCCGAAGTTCGTGGACTGCCAGTTCGCGCAGAACGAGGCATACGAGTCCTATACGGCGGGCAGTGTGGAGGCACGCGTCTACACCCTCGGCGGCGCCTTCTATTCGAGCGCGGGCAATACGGTTTGGCTCCAGGGGTGCCGGTTCTCCGAGAACGCCAACAGCGCCGTGTTCATCCCCGGCAATTGCACGATTGACTTCAACGACTGTGTCTTTACCAAGAACAAGGTCGTCAATTCGTTGGTCAGCATTGCCTCGCTCGATCCCAACCTGATCGATCCGAATTCGCTCGACCCGAACACGGTTACGATTCCGGACGTCGGCGGTGCCCTGTATGTCGGACCGGGATGCCCCCAGGTGAAGCTGTCGAACTGCAGCTTCCATGGCAACGTCGCGCTCGGCAACGGTGGCGCGATCCACCTGCGCAGCAATGCCGACATGGTCAAGTGCGACTTCTCGGCGAACCGCGCGACCGGCAATGGCGGCGCCATTGAAGCCTTCTACAATGTCGATCCCAATGTGC
>Ga0315286_10002232_pt1 | contig 18054 bp, 28 predicted proteins | sample YL17G10_0_MG_FD_205038 | JGI IMG/M metagenome (GOLD analysis project Ga0315286, IMG submission 205038) | Sediment microbial communities from Yellowstone Lake, YNP, Wyoming, USA - YL17G10_0 | ecosystem: Environmental > Aquatic > Freshwater > Lake > Sediment | place: USA: Wyoming | collected...
TCCATGCGCAGTCTAGCGCAGCCTAACTGACTATTTTCTTTTCGATGAAAACGGAAACCACGGGGAAAAAGAGAGCCTGGCCTCCTTCCGGCTCTCTCACAACACTCCTTCCGGGCTTCTCCAGCGTCCTTCCTTGTTCACGTTCATCCTGCCCGGTAAGCCCGGCACGCTCATGCGCGGGTTGAGGCGTCCGCATTAAGCAGGCGCCGCCAATCTCTCGCATTCACCAGCATCGGCGAATGGCCTTTTGTTGTCGCTTTGTAGAGTCCATGACCGATAGGATTGCGTGACACCTCTGCGGCTCCCGGATTATGAACCGTCACAGGAATGCCCCAGCGTTTCGGTCCGCGCGTGCGGTCGGCGACCTTGATGGATTTCGATTGCATGCTGTTTCTCCTTCCGACTCTCTCTCATGCCGTTCCGTTCCATGGCCGCCTTCAACAGCAGGACGGCATGACCATCAGGCTGAGCTTCTCGGCGGCTTCATTGGCTGCGCCTGGCCCCGCCAGGGTAACCCAACCCTTGACGGGCTTCCCGTCGAAGAACGCGATGACCGCCGGAAGGTTCTTCCTGCCGATTCCGTAGGCGTCCACCGTTCCGTCAGTCTCGCCCAACCCAACTCGCACGATCACGATGCGCAGACGGCCGGACTCGCGGGCCAGCTCCACCAGCGGCGCGGCGGCCTCCCTGCACTTCTCGATGTCGCCGCTGGCGAAAACGGCGACGGCGTAGCCCATCTTCACGGGCCCCGTGAGCTCGGTGAACGTGTCGTCCTTGGCGAAGACGGCGCTGTCCATTGCCGCATGCGCCGGCGGCGCAGCTTCGGTGCCACCATGCGGCCTCTTCGGCAGAGCCGCCAACCTCTGCCTTGCCTGATCCAGCTCCCCGTGGCTCACCAGATTCGGGACATCCACCCAAACGGCATGCCTCCCGTCAGACCACTCGACAACGAGCACAGGCACGCCGTTCAGGGCGAGACGGAGATGCTCGTGTTCGAATCCCCGAGGCCAGCTGCCCTGGGCGACCGACCTCAGATCGAATACCACGCGAGCATCCACGAGGAGATTGCTGACCTTCTTGCCCCATTCGCTCCCCGGCGCCACCAGAAGCGTGACCTTCGTGATTGCCGCTTCCGTCCCGCCTGGCGCCTTTGCGCTTTCGCGTCCGCTTTCATTCGCCACCTTGACCTCCTTCTTCCACTGCCCCGGTGCCAGCCAACAGAAGGTCCACCTAACCTACCCGGCCTCAACCGACTTCTCGATCGCGGTCTTCAGAGGCTCGCGTGATACCTCGCAGTTTGCAGGTTGAACCTTCACAGAAGAGCCCCAGCGTTTAGGCCCGCCCCCACGGTTAACGATTTTGATGGTTCTTGACGGCATCACGCTCCTCCCTCTCCGTTACCTTCATCCGCTCAAAGCGATGCTCACAGGCTCATCGCTTCTTGCCCTTGACGGCTGCACGGCCTTCGCCAGAGATTCCAAGAGCTTCGTCCAGATTCTTCTCGTCGTATCCCGAAAGCACGGCGTCCCTTCCATCCCGCCTCACGACAATGACGGGCGTCACGAACTTCCCTGTAAGACGGAAAGCCTCTTCCTTCCGCTCGTAGTTGCTGGCGACGTCATGCTCGGTGACCTGGGCGCCTCTGCGCTGGAAATGACTTCTGGCAGCATTGCACCATGAGTTGTTCGGTTTGGTGTAGATGGTAACGCTAACGCCGAGCATGACGAGGATGGCAGAGGAAGCGGAGTCAGCCTTTTTGGCGCCCGCATCCAGAAGGCCCTGCCGGTCTTTCGCATCCACCAGCAGCGGCGGATGGCCCGGAGATGTCACTCTGTAGAGCCCATCATCGTTGGGCTTGAATGACACTTCGGCGGCCCCTGGATTGTGGACGATCACTTCGGCGCCTCTGCCTTTTGATCCGTACTTCCGGTCTGTGACCTTCATGGCTTTCGATGGCATGCGGTTTCCCCCTTCTCCGCGGGTTTCAAGCCGGCTTCGCAGGCTTCGCCGTGTCCGGCGCGCCTTCCAGCAGCTGGCGGATCCAGTCTACCAGCTGGGGAACCTCGTTCTTGCCGTTGTAGTAGGTTCGCTCACGGTTCCTGAACACTACGACGCTCTTCCTGCCCGCTACGTAGGCGGTCGCAAAGCCACGCCTTCCAACGATCTCCACCAGCAGGACGCGTTCTCCGAATCCGGCGGTCGCCTGCCTCACCACGCGCCGCATCACCGACCTCTTGAAAGGCTGCTCCGGGCTGTCAAGGAAGTTGACGACGACCAATCGCTGTTCGGAATGACGTTCGGCGTAACCGACCCAGTCCCTCCAGGATGCCATCACCTTCACCATCTTCATCCGCTCGAGCCGCGAGTAGATGACGCGGACGACGTACAGCCCGAGCACGCCGACGAAGGCGGCGCTGATGAGCTTCCCAACCGTCGCGGGCCCGGCCTTCGCCGCCACCCATGCCACGCCGCTGGCCTCGAGCAGCTTCGCCAGGAACAGCACGGCGACAGTCAAGCCAAGCAGCTGCAGCGTCCGCTGCAGCTTTCGGTCGTGCCGGTAGTGGGTCGCGAAGTAGAACGACGCCACGGCGATGGGAGGCTCCATGCAGAGGAGCACCGAGTTCATGCTGGCGAGCAGCGCCGCCCCTCCGACGGCCGGGACGGCGCTGAAGCCGTAGCCGAAGCCGAGGAATAGCCAGAAGCCGCAGAAGAGCCCGATGATGCACGCCGGCACCGTGTGTCCGTGCCTGATTGTCTCCAGCAGGGCCAACGCATGGAACATCGCAGGCCATGCCAGCAACGCCAGGCCTGACGCCAGGCCGGGCTTGACAACGCCGATGCACAGGCCCACGAAGATGGCGCATGCGCCGGCGATCCCGATGAGGACGAACGTCGTGGCGTCAAACGCCTTCTCACCCGACTCTGCGCTCATGAGTTCACCTCCCCGATTGCAGCGCGCACGCGCCGCAGCACATCGATGGCTCAAGCTGACGGAGCTCGCTGCACAGCTTTTCCAACGTATTCCGCCCGCTTTGCGTGCCATGCGCGCTGAAGATGTAGTCGTCAGCGCCTTCTTCACCCATCGTCTCGATGAGGACGCGCGGCCTGCCATGCTCTTCGAGCAGCCCATCGAAGAGAAGCGTGTTCAGAGCGCATTCAGAGCCGAAGAGGTGCCATCCCACGAGCCGGCTGCGCTTCGAAGCGTCCTGCGCGATGCGGAGCAGCAGCGCTGCATTGACTTCGACCGGCCGCTTCAGCAGTTCACCGACAGCCTGGACGCCGACGGCAGAGCTGAGAAAGGCGGCCTTGTGGGTCACGAAGGAGATGAGCGCCTTCTGCGTGCCGCCGTTCAGCGTGGTGAGGAAGCGTGAAGCCTTCTCATCATCGAAGCCGGGAACGCGGCTGGCGACGGCGCTGACGAGCTCATCCCTGCTGACCCCTGCGCGAGCGGCCCCTTCCAGAAATGAGATGCCTTCGTGCTCGAAGATTACCGCGATGGCCGCCCGGACTGCCCGGAGGGAAGCCTTCTCCTTCCGTGGATCCTTCTTAGGATTGACGATGCCTGCCAGCCTCCGGGCCATGTCCGTAGCATTCGTATCGACGTCCATGCCTTGCTCCTCCTCATCTGTTCGCTTCCAGGAAACTGCGGAGCTCCCCGGCAACGCGCTCTGCGCTAGGCCCAGTGATGCTGTCCCGCTTCCAGACCACGACCTTCTCACGGTAGACGACCACGGCAGGCGCGTCCAGCCTAAGCTCATGGAAGACGCCAGGGCAGCTCACGACGTTCACCACCGCCAGCCTGAAGACGTCGGGCATGCTCTCGCAAAGCCGTTGAAGCGCTTCCTTCACCGCCGTCGCAATGTTCTCCGATTCTCCTGTCTGCGGTCTTATGGCCAACCACGGCCGATCCAGATCCGACGGGGATGCGAACGGGCGCCGGTAACCTCGCGGGTCCCAGAACAGGACGACCACGTGCGCGCTCATGGACGGAGTTAAGATCCGTTTTGGGAACGTGCCCTTGGTAGCCGTTGTGCAGCCTTCGGTGTCCAAAACTGCCTCCTTGGCGTCCACTCAGGATGCGTGTTCTTCTAACCGCCGAGCCTCAGCCGCTTTCCATCGGCCTGCGCACGCCGGCCCTGCGGAGCCGCTGCTCCACGAGATTCAGCAGAACGTCCCTGCTGATCTTGGCTGGCACACAGAGGACGTCACCGATGTTACGCCCTTTGCTGATGAGCCTCATGAAAACCTTTCCGTCAGAGCAGCCCCGCTCCTCGGCCTCGCCAGCTTTCATCCAGTGCTCAACCAGGAGGAAACGGCCTCCGTAATCGTTGGAGAGCTGCCGCAGGGCACCCTGGATGCGCACGGGGCTGCCATGGTAACTCAGCAGCAGCACCGGCTTCTTATACGAGTTGTAGTGGACCCACTTCTCCACGCCCGCGCATATGCTGATGCGATGCGGATACGCGCCTTCCTCGGGCAGAGGCTCCCCGCCGATGGCGTGGGTCAATGCATTGGCCGTGCGCAAGAACCACTCCATCACCACCATGCTGCTCCCGAACGAGAGCGCCCCGCCCGTCCCATGCTTCTGCAGCAGCAGCGGCACGCCTGGGTGCCCTGAAAGGAAACGCAGCGCCCGCACGGCAGCGGCGTGGCTGCCCTTCCAGTTGGCTCCCGCGGCCAGGACGACCCCGCCGGCCACAGAGTCCAGCGCCCAAAGCCGGCCCCTGTTCGGCAGCCATTTGATGGCCCAGCCCACGGACCCCATGACGATGTCGTGGGCGCGCAGGAGCGCCTCAAGGCTTGGGTTTTGCCGGTCGCCGTCAGGATCGATGCACTGCGCCAGCCCACGGATGACCTGTCCCATATCGGGGGTTATGCTTCTCATGCGAAACCTCCTCGCTCACCTTCCCGTCAACCCTTGGACACTTCTTCATGCGCATCGCTACGGAGACGGCGGCTCTGCCGGGCGCTCAACGGACTCCTCGGCTTCGCCGAACAGCTCCGCTTCCAGCATCTCCCTGACAGCCTTCAGGGCATTGAATCCCCAGCTTCTGAAGAGCCGCCCGTCACGCGTCCTGGCGTTGAGGACGCCTCTGGAGCTGAGAACGTCGACCATACTCTCCGCGATCTGCCTGGCGTTTTCCGGACCGGCCTGCATCTTGGCGGCCAACGCGCCCACAAGCTTGCTGCGGGGAATGCCAACATCCGTCACCGTGGATGCCGTCACCAGTTTCAGGGTGGCTCTTAACTTGCCCAGGGCGCTTTTGTCGCTTTGCCAGCCGCTGCGGCCAGGAAACCTGGCGTTTCCCAACTCCGCCATCATGGCACGGACTTCGCTTTCGTCAGGCATGCGTTCGTCATGAGACGCGGGCACGTCAGGCCTCCGAAGCCGCTTCCTTTCCGAACGGACACTAGGAACATCTGCGAAACGGGCATGTTTGACATGCGGCTCTTTTCCCGCTTCCCCACCCCTGTGGTGGGATTCTCCGGTGATACGTTTCGCAGCCGCGGCTACACGGTCGCGCCACCCGCCATCCAGCGCCTTGACAAACGCGGCGGCATCCGCTTCCGTCAGGTGTGTGCCGCCCAACTCCATCGCAAGGCACTCGTCGCTTATGGTGCCGCATCCGGGATCCGGCGGCTTTCCCTCCCTCCGCATGCTCTCTCTCAGCACACGATCGGCCGACTTTCGGCATTCGTCAATCTCCGCCGTGGCCACGACCGCCATTTCGAGCGCCTGCCTTCCCCGCGGCTTCAGGGTTTCCAATTCCTTCCCGAAGACTGCCATCGCAAGCCGTTCAAGCAGCTCGTCGGCCATCAGCCACCTCCGTCCGCAGCGGCTCCGTCCACAGCGGCGACTGCCACGCCATGGATTTCGTGTTCCGAACCGTCCCCTTTCTTACGCGGCTCGGGGTTCGCTATCCCCTTCAGATCCTTCCTATTCGTGATGACGATGCTGTAACGGCTCTTGTCGATGAGTCCGTCGCGCTCGAAACCGTTCAGCACAGAGGTGACGTTCTCCCGCGCAGCTCCGATCATGTCGGCCAGGTTCTTGTGGGTCAGCTGCAGCCCGATGAGAATCCCTTCCTCCGTCCTGATCCCATGCCTGCGAGCCAACTTCAGCAACAGACGGGCCAGGCGCTGTGTGATGTCCTTGAAAGCCATGTCTTGGAGAGCCTCTTCCAACTCGCCCATGCGGCACGCAAGATGGCGGAGCAAGACACGGAGGAATTCCGGATCGTTGCCGACAGCGCGGCTTACCGTCGCCATGTCGATGCGCCGGAGCACAGCCTCGTCAACCGCGATCGCAGAGTGCTGGCGGCGCGTCTCTTCCCCCAACAGGCACAGCTCGCCGAAGATCTCCCCAGGACGGAGCAGGGCAAAAGTAAGATTCTTCCCACTCTCGTCCAGATAGTCGAGCTTGACATGCCCCTCATCGATGACATACAACGAACCGCTGGGGCTTCCCAGCAAGTAGATCGTCTCCCCCCGCCCAAAGCGGACCAACTCGCCCAGATGCGCCAGCAGCGCCGCAAGATCCAGCACCACCCCGTTCTTCATGCCAAACCCCCTTTGATTCTTTTCACAACCAGCGGCGGATGCCACGATCATCCGCTGCCGCGCCCCACACGCAGGTCGATGGTGAAGGGCGGCTCGTCGAAGGTTCCGGCCCATACTATCAGGCCATAGCGCCCTTCGCCCAGCTGGCCGATGACGGCCCTGTACGATCCGTCCCAGCCGGCATGCAGGGCGGCGGCGAACACGAACGGCGTCTCGCCGTTCAGCGTCATTCCTGCGCCCGCTGGCTCTAGCTTCGCCACCAGCATGCAGCATGGGACGTAAACCAGCTTCGTTCCATCCGCTGTCGATAGCTGGAACCGCAGGGAAAACGATCCGGCGCCGGCGGCGAAGCACGCGTCGGCGCCTTCAACGCCATGCACCGGCGTGGCGCAGCGCTCCGCGCCGCCGCACTCGACTGCCACGATGCATCCATCGGCGGGCCGCATCTCAAGCAGACGGTTCGCACTTGCGCAGAACGCATCCTTCCCGGTCAGCATAACGGCTACTGCGAACGCAAGAACAGCGACTAATGCGACTACTCTACGCATGGAACCCCCTTTATTCTTGACCCGCCCGCGCGGGCGTCACAGCGTTCAGTTTCTTCACTTCCGACCCTGCCTCTCTTGCCGCCCGCAGCTTCAGCGGCCGCGCCTCCTTCCAATCAGCACGAAGCACAGCGCCGCTGCCGCGAGCATGGCGCCCCCGACGGCGACAGCGGCGGAACGCCGCAGCGTGCAGAAACGGTGGCCACTGGCAAGCGACGCCATGGGTCGCACGAACGCTGCGACGAAGAGCGACGACAGCCGCGGCCTCTCGCGCAGGGCAGAAGCAAGCGCAGGGCCGACGCGGCAGTAGAAGCGGATGACGGCGCGGCCACACGAAAAGCCACTCAGCCACGAATCCCTGAGGGCACGGAGCCCGGAAAGCTGCACATCGCAGCTGCCGCATCCGGAAGCGGCAATCGCCGCGCTCGCGATGAAACAATGCTCAGTGGCATGGACGGAAGTCCATTTCGTGCCGTCGGCGGCATTCCCATGGCATTCCTCGCAGATGCCCATGTCAACCTTGTCACCACGCAGCCTCATGATGTGCTCGCAGCAGAAGACGCCACCGCAGCTCCTGCAACGCATGGAGAAATCGTTGCATGGCATCTGCTTTTGTCTCGGCGTCTTCCCGCACCTCTTGCATGGCGTATCTCTCGCCAGATCGGTCAACATGGTTCCCATCCTCCTCGAATGTCTTGATGCGTCCTGTTTTGTTGCGCGGCAACGCAACGACCGTCAAGCAAAGTCAACAAGCGAAGCAAACCCCGGCGGCCAGATTCGGACTGGCAACTTCCGCTTCAACAGAGCGGCGCTCTCACAGCAACTGAGCTGCGCCGGGTTCTCGGACTCACCCAATCGGCGTCTTCGGAACGGACATGCGTTCCAGCACCTCATTGGACCACTCTGTGATGACCTCCGAGGACTCGCGACCGCCAGCGAGGTCTGCCGGAGTGACACAATGCGTTGCCAACATGCCGACGAACGTTTGATCCACCGCCCCTTTCGTGTAATACCTGGATTCCGTCCCCTCGTGGACAACGACCACGAAAGGGATGCCCTGTTCCAACAAGGGCCTCACTACCTTCTCGATGAAGTCGCGTGCGCCCTTAATCTCGATAGCTTCTTCCATCATAACGACGGTCGAAGCCGTCAGAGCTTGAACTCGCCCGCCCTCTGCAGGAACAGCGCGAGCAAACGAATCGCAGCGTCGACGTCAGTCTCTGCCACCTTCTCGACGACCGAATGGACGTACTGGCACGGGAGGGAGAGCGTGACAGCTGCGGAGCCGGACCCCGCCATCTGGAATGCATGGACGTCCGTCCCGCCAGCCGTCGCCACCTCGATCTGGTAGGGAATGCCCTCCTTCAAGGCGAGCTTCCTGAAGAACATCACCAGCCCTGGATGGGAAATGGTCGCCTTGTCCAGCACAGCGATGCCGACGCCCTTCCCGATCTCGGTGATCTGTTCCTCAGGCTTCAGGCCGGGCATGGGGCCGGCGATGGTCACGTCGAGGGCAACGCTGATGTCGGGCGCGATGCCGAACGCCGCAACCGTGGCGCCGCGGAGGCCAACTTCCTCCTGCGTCGTCCCAACGATGTAGAGGTCGCAGCCAAGGCCATTCTCCAGCGCCTTAGGAAGCGCCTCTAGGATGACGAACATGCCAACGCGGTCGTCCATCGCCTTGCCGCAGAACACGCCGCCCTCGGACATGGGCAGTTGCACAAGGGCGACAGGGGCGCCGAGCTCGACCAGTTCCCTGACCTTGTCCATCTTCCCTGGCATGCCGGTGTGGCCAAGCAGGTCGACGAAGAGGTCGTCAAGTTCCACCGGCTTCTTCCGATCCTCTTCTTTCAACACGTGGATGGGCTTGGTCCCGATGACGCCTGGCAGCCAGTCATCGTTAGCCCCAAGAATCATGACGCGCTGCGCGATGAGCGTTTTGGGGTCGAATCCGCCCACGGTCGCGAGCCGGAGGAAGCCGTCCTTCGGGTCCACGAACCGGACGATGAAGCCAATCTCGTCCATGTGGGCGGCGACCGCCACTTTCGGCCCCGTCCCAGGGAAGTGGGCGATCACGTTGCCCATGGAATCCCTGCGGATCTCTACACCATAGCCAAGCGCTTTCAGTTCCTCCACGAAGATGTCGGCCACGAGGCCTTCAAACCCCGGCACTCCCACCGCCTCACTCAGACGCCTCAACAAATCCGTTTTCATCGGCTTCGTTCTCATCGTTCCTCCTTCTTCATGCCACTGCACCATGCGGCCTTCACAGCGCCGCTGCTTCTGCCTATGACATCACTGTAACTTGCGCGGAAACACTAAGCTTCCGCCAAACTCACCTCCTCACTGCCCGCTGACGCACTCGTCGAGCCAAACCGGAATCGGCGTCAGATCGCCGCCAGGAACCAGCGTCTTGGCGCGTGAAGTCCTTTCTGTCAGTTCCTGATGCTCATGAAGCATCTCTGAAGCCATGGGCCAACCACGGCCAGGTCGCCACGGTACGCCAGCGTCAGAGCGCGCGAAAGCACGTCGGCTCCGGGTTGCCCTGGAATGAAGATCGCGCTCGGGGTCGTGCACCCTAAAGCCCTCCTGATGAATAGCTCCACTTCAGGATGGGCATTAGTGGGCAACACGCCCATGGCGACGTTTCCGCCGAACGCCTTCACCGCCTTCTCCAAAGTCTCCATGAAGCGTTCACATCGCCCATTCTCCTCGCAGCGGCCCTTCTCGCAGACCACGGCGATGACGACGCCCTTCAGGCGCGTCAGTCTCGGGCCCAACTCATCGAAGAACGTGCCTTTCGTCACGTCGAAGATCAGAGGCTTGCCGTCCTTCGCCAGTTCCTTCACTGCGGCCATGGCCGCTCACCTCCTCCGTTCCCGTGTCGCTGGCTTGCCGGAGACGCATTGCTGGAGCCAGGCGGCAATCTTGTCGCCTACCAGAGTTTCTGGGAAGATCTCCAGCACCTCCACGCGCAAGCGCGCTGCAGGCACGCCCGGTCCGCGCGCCTTGAAGAACACCGCTCCCGGATTGCCGCAGGCGTAATTCGTCAGGAGAAATCCGACGCCCTTGGAGTCCGGACACCCCATCCTCGTCCCGACGTCCACCAGCCCCACAGAAATCCCGCTACCGATGGCCTTTGCTGCCTCCATCAGAACTTCTGTTAACCTCCTCCCCAGCGGGGCAACAGACAGGGGCCCGTGGAAGACGGCCAGGACGACATCCTGATATTCCTGTAGCCTCGGCACGACTTCGTCCAGGAAAGCAATGTCGCCCGCTCTCCTCTCCGAGCGCTCTACGCCAGCCTCCGTTTTCACTTCGAACACCAACGGCCTGCCGTCGGCGCCTAGCTTCCCTCCGCTTCCTCCTATCTCCGTCTTCATAATGCGCTCCTTCCCTAACGCCAAAGGTGTCCCTATGTTGCGTAACTGTGCCGCCGTTCCAGCGCCATCCCATCAACCGCCGGTGAGAGTGCTGCCGTGCGAAGGGAATGACCGTTCCTGAGGCGGCGACTCCAGCTTCCTGACCAAATCCCCGATTGCCTCGTTGACGATGCTCGACACTGTCCTCTGCGTGGCTTCGCTGACCCTCACCAACTCCGCATAGAGGTCAGGTCTGATCGTGGTCCTGAGCTTCTTCCTTTCCCAATATCCTCCTTCTCGCTGCATGGTCGTCACTCCTTGCCCTTAGGCGGCGATGGCCTCCTCGTGCTCCTGCAGCCGCATCTGCAGGGAGCGCCGGTGCGAGAAGGAGCGTGAGCGTCCTTGCCGCCTTCAGTGGCACCGCCCTTCCTTTCCGCCGGCCGCAGCACTCCGGCCACGTTTTTGCGGCCGTCCAGCACCTGCCCCATCGCATCAGGGTTGTAGCCTTCGATTGCGACGGCATCATCGCCGATGCCGATGACCACGAGCGGGGTCAGGTTCGTCCCGAAGCGCTGCTTCATTTCCCCGTGGAGACTCGTGCCGGCTTCGGTCGTGATGTCGGCAAAGCGCGGTTGAATGTCGCATACCGTCTGCGCCCGCGCATGCAACCAATCGACGACATGGTTGTACACTTTCTCGCCGGGAGTTCCGACGACTTTCACAAGCTTCCTCTTCAAGATCCGGCCCTCCTTTCCGCCAGCCAATGCGGAAGCCGCGCGTTCTTATTCCGGCCGGCCCTTGCTGATGCCGTCCAGAATCATCTTCCTGACGCAATCCATGGAGAACTCCGCTGGCAAGTCTATCCATGCGCGTCCGCCGATGTAGAAGACGAGCGTGGGGACGGAGTTGATTTCCAAGGCGATGGCCCAGTCGACGTTCTCATCCGCGTTCATGCAGACGATGACCGCCCGGTCCGCCAGTTCCACGGCCAGCTTATCGATGGCTGGACGCAAGGCCCGACATGGCGGGCATCGGTGCTCCGCATGGCAGTCGACGACCACCGGCAGCTGCGCCACCGCGTCGCCTTCGTAGACGAAGACGGCAGGCGCACCCTCCACGCCGCGTTCTTTGGCCAGCTTCGGGCTTTGGCCGAGCAGGATCTTGGCCACGGACGTGCCTGGCCGTTTGGCAGCCAGTTCAGCCACGGCCTCGAGAACCGTCTCGGACAGCGTAGTCTCGTCGCAGAACACTGCGACTACCCGCTTCCCGGCATGCGCCGGCTCCACCAGCATCTTGACCGCATCGGCATCGGTGACCGTGGCCACCGGGATGCAGCCATGGGACGCGAGCCACTCCATGACGCCGTCGAACGTGATGCCCTCCGCCCCGCCGATGGCAGCGACGGTATTCCCACCGCGCATCAGGAGAATGCATGGGATGCTCAGCCCTTCGCGCCCTCCGGCGAACATCTCCTTCTCTTCCGGCGTGGCGACCAGCAGGGAGGCCACGAGCAGCCTGTCGAGGCCAAACGCTTCGGCAACGCCGCGCATGGCTTCGTTGCGCTTCATCGGCCCTGCCGGCGGGCGCTGGCTCAACTCGTCCACACGGTCGACATGCAGGACCACGGGGATCTCTCTTCCCTTCCCATTGGAGAACACGAAGACGGAATGTACCGCCGCTCCAAGCTGATCCATCAGTTCCAGGCTGCGGCTGACGATGGCCCTGGCGACGTCCGGCTTGCGCGGATCCATATCAGCCGCCACCACAGCTCCGGCGACCAACGCCTCTGAAATGGGATCGTCGCCGCAGAACACGGCGATCACGGGCTTCTCCTGCGACGGATCAATGAGGACCGTCGCGTTCAAATCGTCCACATGGATGACGTGGACTTCCGCCACTTTCTCTTCCAATCCGTTGCGTCCGCTCATCGGTTACCTCCCACCATGAACTTCCTCGTCCAAATGCTCGCTGCCAGAACTCGTCTCAGGACTGAGGCTGGTCGGCACCAGACCACTCGCGGGCGCGCCTGCGAATCTCACGCCAATCCGGGTAGTAGGCCACGATGCCGATGAGGAACCCCAGGACGTCCCTTGCCGTGCTCTCGCGCGCCGCCACGACCGCCGTGTGGAGGGCCTTGCATGGAATGGCAACGGCTCCGGTCGCAAACCCGTGCTGGAGGCCTCTCTGCCCATCCGTCGCGCCAGTATCGGCCACGAGACGCGTGCATTCCAGGTCCATCCCATTCGCCATCTTGGCGAGCGCCTCTGCCAAACGGAGCGAGTAGATGGCGCCCCGGTCGGTGAACTTGACGACCATCTTCTCCGGCACCACCGGGCCGCCCAGTTTCTGCGGCGTGAGGCCCGGCAGGTTGTTGCAGGCCGTCGTGTCGACGTTGAGGACGAAGTCGGGCCTCGGGTCGAATGCCCTCGCGTCGCGCAGCATGCGCTCGGCGCCGTTGGCGCCCGTCTCCTCCTCGCGCGTGAGGAAGATGTGGACGGTTGGCCTGGAGTCCGGGGTTGTGGTCATCAGCCAACTCAGAAAACCGAGATTGGCCCACACTCCGAGCGCGTTGTCCAACCCAAGGCAGACGATATGGCCGCTCTCCTGCCAGAACGGGGAGAACACGGTGAACGGGTTGCCGGCCTCCACGACGTCGGAGACCTTCTTCTCTCCGCCGATGAGAGCCTCGATGAAGAGATCGTGAGGTTCGGGAAGCTTCCCTTCTTCACCCTTCGTCTTCAAATGCGGCGGGACGCCCGTGATGATGCCCCTCACCGAACCGCTCGTGGTGGTGATCATCACGCGCTGGTTGATGAGCGCGTCGGAGTTCATGCCGATGGACCGGAAGTAAACGCGCCCCTCAGGATCCACGTAGCGAACGATGCCGCCCACGATGTCCGCGTGGGACATCAGCGCCAGGCATCCCTCTTTGGGGTTGCCATCCAGGGTGAGAATGAGACCACCGCTGCTCACGACCCTCTTCCAGCCGCCGATTCTGCCGCCCAGAACGGGAACCCCCAGAATGGGGCCCAACTGCGTGTAGAGGTCATCTCCGATGACGGTCACCGCTGCTGTCAGCGCCTGCAGAAGTTCCAACTTCGGATCGAACGATGCCGCAAAATCCCATGGCCCGCCTTTCTTCATCTCTTCCTCCTCTGACCTCGGGTTTGAACGCGAACTGACAAATCCGCTCCCTTGACGTCTGCCAAACAACATCCGTCCCAGCTCCGGCCGCTCCCTGCCAACAGCCAGAAACGCGGCCCGCGTGCGTCCGTTGTGCCTCCTTCCGTTTACGGGCTGGCACGTCACATGCCGTGTTCGCCGTAGTCGACGTCCATCCCGTTCCTGCGGAACCATTCCAGGACGTCTTTTCTGCCGCCACGGCTCAGGCGGCTGGCTTCCACGCCGCCGCGCAGCAGGACAAGGCACGGTCCGTCGCCTGCGTGGTAGCTTTTAGCCACGGCCGGTTGCGCACCGGCGTCGATGCGGACGAAGACAAACGCATCCATGCGGTGCTGGAGCTCCCAGAGAAGCGCGGTCAGCGTTTCATACGGGCCAGGCAACCACCATCCGTCCTCAGGCCCTGTATTGACACCCAGAATCACCGGTATCTCCCTGAATCCGCCGCGATCAAATGCCAAAACAGTCGGGGCCGCTTTCACGCGGTGGCGTACAGCTAGGCCTCCGACGCAGGAGAAAGGAACCTTCACCAAAACGGGCTTCCTGATGACGCTGCCGTCGGCGGTTTCGGCCCACTGAAGGGCGGCCAGAACCCCATCCGACACAACGTCGCCATCCGCATGGAAGACTGCCACCACCGGCTGCTCCCACGACCCTCTGACCACTTCCCGGTCGAAATCACACTCTGTGGCCACCACCACAGGCACACTTCCTTTCTCGTTCACGCTTCACCTCGCTTTCCGGTGATGGATGTCTTCTGGTTGAGCGCCAAAAGCGCTCGCCCACACCAGTTTCTTGAAGTTGGAGACAACGACCACGAAGTGGATGCCCTCTTCCAGCGCCCGCCTCACCACGGCATCAGGAAAGCTTGATGCGTCCGCCGTCTCCACCACAACCAGTGCCTTCTCCGGCGCCTCTTTCATCTCGACCTCCTCAGAACCCGTTTCCTATCGCTAGGAACATGTCAGCTTGACTCAGAAAGCTTCCGCTAGCCGGGCCCCACCAAGGACTCTCCAGCAACCGCATGCCGGGAGCGTTTCCTGGAGCCTTCGCGCAGGCATCAGGCTGCGCATGATGAGCCCATGCATAGCCGCATGCGGCATAGTATAGCCATGCGCCCTGGCCTGCCCTGTTCCATCGTTTCGCGTGCGCCATCGGCATCCATCTGCATGGTTGCCTCATCGGTCCAGTTGGTTATTGTTGAGCGTGAACGCGGCACCGCCGCGCTGCAGCACCGCTGCCGTCTCTGGAAGACAACAAATACCTTCGCAGCAAGTTTCTTATTGCTATATGTAGCGGCGCCGGAGGCGCGGAGCGTGCGGCCAGGCGCCGTTAGGCGATGGAACGGGCCATCGACGGAAGGAGCTGGTCATTTCTTCATTTCGGCGAAAATGGAAACCACTCCCGAAAGAAAAGGAGACGCCTCCGCCCGCCTCCCTTTCCTTCCCCGGCTTCCCCAAGGTTTAGGCTATCCGCACCTCGGACATATCCTTAGCGGCCTTGTTGACGGACGCCATGAACACGTTGAAGCCGTGCGTCTGGACAACCGCATCAGAAGGCGCCTTCGGAGGGCCGCCCCTACCCTCCCGCACAAGGAGCCCGCCACCCACCACGAGAGCCAGGACTTCGGCGTTGACTGCACTAGACAGCTTGAGCAAGGACACCGGCTCGCGGCTCAGCTGCTGCAGACGCTGCAGCTCTTCGATGACGACGTCCTCCGAAAGCCCCGTCTGGTTGGCCAGGTCACGGTAGGTCAGCGTTTCCGACACCGCCGCAACTGGGTTGCCGTTCCCCCTTCCCCTATTCCCATCCCGACCATGAGTCATGTCCCCTCCCGTTCCTTCCTCGCACCAATAGATGCAAGTTTCTTTGCTGCAACGAGAATCCACGCGCACTCGAACCCAACGCGATGCGGTCTCAATCAAGGACCGGGCCCGCAGGCTCCCCTAGTTGACCTGGCGGTTCTGAAGGCGTCGCGGGCCGCAGTCCATCTTTCATGCCACTCACCCCAATGGGAGATATTGCCAATCTGCTGATGCACGGCGCCCCCTGCGCCGCTGACGACCGCCGGTCTTACGCCGGCGTTACCACCTCACCACCACCCAAACCCGCCTGGCATGCAGCTGCCGAAGACGATGGAGGTCTCACCTGCTGGTACAACGTGGAGATGCTGACACCAAATGGCAGCACGAGTTTGCTGCTCCTATGTGCGTCCATGAGCTCATCAGCACCCAGGAAAACCCCCCCACCGCTTCTGACGACGAGGACCTCCTTTTCTCGGGCCTTCTTGCCCAAGTCGAGGTGGGGATTGCTTCCGTCGCTCGCCCTGGCTGACTGCGGCAGTTTGGCAACTGTCGTGCGAACCGCCAGAACCCCTCTTCTGTCTTCCCGTACAACGACAAACACTGGAATTGCCACTTCGCTCTTGTCTCCCTTTTTCGTTTTCTTCCGCCTATCAAAACCCGCCTGCGCCACACGCCTGACGGCAGGCGGCTCATTTCCCGCGTCCCTGCCCCGCGGGTCGGGCCCTGCATCAACCGGGGCACGCTTGTTCAGCCCGTCAGTTCGGCAACCACCTCCGGTGCCAACAGGTGTCTCATCGCCGTACCCGCATGCTTCGCTCCCACCACCACGTCCACCGGTCTCTGCGCCTCTGCGCCTTCCTGTGAAGCCTTTGCGGCACTGCGCGGCTCTGTGACGTCGTCAGCAGCCGTCCCATCACCGAACCGAATCGCTTTGTTCACACCAACACACCTCCAGTTCCGATTGCTTCCACGAAGCCGAAACCACCACACACATTTCAGTCACGCTGCCGCTTGCTTGCCGGCCCTCCGCACCTCCTTTGCGCCACTCCCGCATGCCAAACCACCGGGCCAAGGAACTCCCGTGGCATAAAATGAAATGCCCAATCCCCCGTTGCCCGAGGCGGACAGGCCTCCTCTCTCCGTGACACGCAAAACGGGGGATTCTGCGCGTCTGGCCTATCCGCCGCCAAGCAGCGCAGCCATCTCCCGAGGCCGCAGCTGCTTCATTTCTCTCCCCTCTTCCGCCGGCGGGCCTGCTTGCCAAGCGGCATATGCCGCGCCCTTCTAGACGCAACACAGGCCCGCCTTCTCCGGGGTGGTAGGGATGAGGGGTCCCATATCAACAGCGCCTCTCTATTGAGGAACTAAACTGGCGCCCGCGGGATGGACTTGAACCACCGGCCTCTGCCCTGTTAAAGGAGTGCTCTAGCCACTGAGCTACGCGGGCATGTCGAAGAGAGAGGGAACGAAGCAGACCTGCATGCGCACATGCCATCGTCAGCTTCGCCGCGGCTTTGGCTTGCTCGATCGAGGAATCGAGAGACTGAAGGACTCGGGCTGGACGGATAGCACATTGCTGCCGACGCCGCCAGGCCGAGGTGCAGCACACGGATTCGTGGGGCCCTCTCTCTGCAATGCCGCCTCCCCGACCGTGCGCATCTCAAAACGCCAGAACGCGCAGCATGCGCGCGTCCATTGCAATCAGCGGCCGTCAGGCATCCGCTTCCTTCGCAGAGCCGGCGGCCGCTTCCGGGTGGTGAAAAAGATGGAGGGGGTTTCACACACAACAACGCTCCCCTGCTGGTGGAACTAAGCTGGAGCCGGCAGTCCGCTTCGAACGAACGACTTGCTGCTTACAAAGCAGCTGCTCTACCGACTGAGCTACGCCGGCATGCGACACCGGATCTTCGGATTCCACGCGTTCTAGCCGGCCGATAGGCGTTCCATTTCCATTTCGATGACGCGGTTGCCGGCGGCGCGGACCACGGTCTGGAAGTACCCGGCCAGACGAAGGCAGAGCCGCTTCTCTTCCTTCGTAAGCGGTGAGTTCCGCCCCGTCACAAGCTTCACGGCCTTCAAACCGTCCGCAACCTGTTCGCGTGTCATCCCGGCACGAGCCCCCGCCAAGTCAAGGATTTCCTGCGCTTCATCGCGTTCTCCGCTCATGGTCTCACCTCAGTCCGCGCTCTGAATCAGCATATGCCGCACATCCTGCAACCAACCCCGACAACGCGCAAGGGAATCGGGACCGCTGGGCAACGAAGCGCAAGGCGCCCCCGCTCACTCAGCGGCCCCCGGTCCCTCATGGCATGGCAAACCCGGAGCAGTTCCGCATCCCTGTCTCCAGAGTTGTGCGGTCCGGAGCCATCATAGCCATGTACCCGTGTTGTAGGTGTGGGGAAATCCGCGACGCCGCAGAACCCTGAAAGCCTCCCCACGGGCCCGCGCCGTCCCAACCTCTTCGCCAGGAACCGGTCTCTCATTGGCCGTTTCCTGAAAGGCAGAGACAGTTAAGGACCATGGCCTTCCGAGTTTGACCCTGCGGCACCTGCATGACGAATCCGCTGGTCGAGTACATGAAGCCTCCTGCGTGCGCTGTGC
>Ga0315286_10002233_pt1 | contig 18049 bp, 8 predicted proteins | sample YL17G10_0_MG_FD_205038 | JGI IMG/M metagenome (GOLD analysis project Ga0315286, IMG submission 205038) | Sediment microbial communities from Yellowstone Lake, YNP, Wyoming, USA - YL17G10_0 | ecosystem: Environmental > Aquatic > Freshwater > Lake > Sediment | place: USA: Wyoming | collected...
AGCGATCGACTTTACGACGGTGGAAGTGTGGACACCGAGAGGGCTGGTGACCTACTACCTGCTGTTCGTGATGGAGGTGGCCAGTCGGCACGTTCACCTGGCCGGCTGCACACGCAATCCGAACGAAGCGTGGATGAAGCAGATGGCCCGGAATCTCACGGATCCCATGGCCGGATTCCTCAGAAACAAGCATTACCTGCTGATGGATCGGGACACCAAATACAGCGAGGCCTTTCGCCACCTGCTTGAGCAAGCCGGCGTTTGTTGTGTGCGGCTACCGCCGCGATCGCCGAATCTGACACCGCACATCGAGCGGTTCATGCGAACGATCAAGGATGAATGCCTGCACCGGATGATCTTCTTTGGCGAGCCATCGCTGCGGAAGGCCGCGCACGAATTCCTCGTTCATTACCACAGTGAGCGGAATCACCAGGGGATGGCCAATCGGATCCTGGTGCCGGGCAAAGAGGTCGGGCGAATGCAGGGCGGGATCCGCTGCCATCAGCGGCTTGGTGGGATGCTGCGATACTACTATCATGAAGCTGCGTGAACGAAGGGACGGGAGTGGGCTCGGAAGTCGCGCTGCCGTGGGCGCGCGCGGCGCGTAGAAGACCGAGGCATCGATCGGAATGCTTGCGTACGCGAGGAAAACACACCAAATCACAGCAACTGTTCAGTTCTCACCTCGCTGGAAATCTGCGATCAATACCGAAGCAGTGCCCAGTGCTCCGCAGTATTTACCGTCGGCCGAGTTCTTTGACTGTACGGGGTGGCTGAGGCATTATTACTATCGCGACACCGCATGATTCTGGGTGAAATCGGCCGAGGCTCGACAATTCGGACCACCTCCGCCAGTTGGCTTTGGACCGCGCCAACGGTCGCACATACTATTCGACCGCTTTCCATTTGAGGCACGCTCCGTCCTTGCGAGCGGGGCTCGGGCCGGTGGCGGAAACAGTTACCGGGGCGGGAGCATCCATTTTGGTGGCCAGATAGCGATGGTTGGTCAGGGACATCAGCATCATGTCGTCGCGCATGAGGTTGACCCATTGGAATGACTCGGCAACACCGGGCTTGGCCCCCGCGAGATCCTTCAGAACGACGCTGTTTTCGCCGGCGGAAGCGAACCTGCCGGTGCTGGCCTTGAGCGCTACACGGCCCAGGCCCAGATCGACGATTTGGAATCTGGCGTTCTGCGGAACGGTGCCATTCGCGTCGGCCACGACGTTGACCAGGGCGTTGTTCTGCGTGTCGGCAGACAGCAGGCTGCCGTCGGCGCCGCTGGTCAGCACGATGGTTCTGCCCATGGGAATCTCGCGTTCGATGCCCCGGGCCCGGGGTTCCTCGACTGTGTAGTTGTCGAAGTCAACGTAGCCGCCGGCCTGATCGGTCGTGTTGTAGTGGAACAACGCGGGGCGCACGCCCTGAAAGGTCGTCAACTGGAACGTCATCGTGAACGGATTGCCCAGGGGCGTGAACTCCTTGCCGTCGGGGCTCCAACTGAAAACGGCTTTGTCGGTGTCGAAGTTGCATGCGATGCGCAGCCACAGATGCGCGGGGGGATTTGCCGGTCCAGTGGTCACGGGATTGATCGTGCTGGCGGCGGGGGCGGCCGGGCGAGGGATGCCGCCTCGGCGTCCACCGCCAATGCCGGTGTTGTCGTGCATCCGCAACATCGTGCCCTCGGCGGACTTCAGCACGCCGATCCAGGCATAGGGAGAACTGAGTAGCGCAAAGCCGGCCGTGTCGCCATTGACCATGCCGGCGGTGTCCAGTTCGACAGTCATGATGGATTCGGGCCCGGGCGGCCGCTGGCAGAGGGAGTTGCGGGCGTTGTAGAAGTCCTGGGCGGGCAGCGAATGGAGCCGCAGCACGCCTGGCTTTTCCGCCAGGGACCATTTGGTGTCATCGGGCACGTGGTTCCACTGCCAGTGTGGATTGAGCTTGCCGCTGTCGAAGTTGTCGTCATGGATGAAGGCCGGCTTGGGAGCCTGGGTGAAGCCGGTGTTGGGCTTGACCCAGGTGTTTGGCGCTTTGCGGAAGTTGCCCGGCAGGCCGATGAGCGGGAAGCCGCCATCCCAGGTGATGGGGGCCAGGTTGACCATTCGGCCGGCACTGCCATGGTCCGACATGATGATGCTCCACCACTCGCCGGAGGGGGTGTTAACGATGCCGCCCTGGTGAATCCAAAGTCCGCGGTCGTTGGCCTGGGCGCGCGCGGGCGCGGCGCTGGTTACGCCGAGCGATTCACCCTGGACCATGCGAGTCACCTTCCACGGACCGTCGATCGAGTCGGCAACGGCGACCATCTGGTCCACGGGGCCGCCGGGAATGGCGGAAACGTCAACGTACTTTCCGTTGATCTTGTAGAGGTGGTGACCTTCGCCCATTCTCTCGGGCAGACTGCGCTTGGGGGCATCGGCGACGAAGGACTTGAGGTCCGGCGAGAGCTCTTCGATGGGATATGGAGCGCCAGCGCCGGAGATGATGTAGATCTTGCCGTCATCATCAAAGAGGACCGACAGGTCGTGCCGTGCGGGCAGTTGGTTGCGTTCCCAGGGACCCTTGATCGACTTGGAGCGAAAGACCTGGAGGCCGGCGCCGTTGACGTTGGTGAAGACATAGAACATGCCCTTGTGGCAGCGGATGCAGGGCGCCCAGATCCCCCGGCCGTAGATATTCCCGCGTTCAAGGCGGTAGGCCGGCCCGAGGTCGAGCTTCTCCGTGCAGTAGCCGGCGAGTTCCCAGTTCACCAGATCTTTGGAATGCATCAACTGAACGCAGGGGTTCATGTGCATCGTGGTGCCGGCGAGGTAATAGTCCTCGCCGACGCGGATGACGTCCGGGTCCTCGAACTCCTCATAGAAGAGAGGATTGGAGTAGGTGCCGTTGCCGTTGTCGGCGGTCCAGGATCGGGCCGCGGCGGCGGAAGCCGTAGAAGAACTCGGCGGCGCGGCAGCGAAAACGCCGACGGTCAGTATGAGCAGACTTCCATACCACAGAAGAAATCGAAAGTGACGCATGGCAATGCTCCTCACGCAGCCGAGATCATGGGGCCAGTCTAAAGAGCGAGAGTAGCGCGTTAAGTGATTCAGTCGCGCCGGCATCAAGCGTCCGGTGCACTGTCTGGCCGGCGTAAGCGACGTCGACAGACGCGCGAGCCCCTGTGTTCCGAATGTCTGCACGAGTGAGCTTGCCGTCGCGCCAGCGGATGTTCACCTCAAATCCGCCGCGGGCGCGCAGGCCGGTGACTTTGCCCGCAGGCCATTGCGGCGGCAAGGCAGGGAGCAGCTCGATGCGTGCCGCCTGTCCGGCGCGGGGAGCGGTTGATTGCAGCAGCATCTCGGCGATGCCGGCGGTGCCGCCGAAGTTGCCGTCGATCTGGAACGGTGGGTGGGCGTCGAAAAGGTTGTTGTAGACTCCGGAGCGATCGCGGGAGTTCGGTTCGGGCTTGGCGGGGGCCAGGAGATTCCGAACGATCTTGTATGCGTGCGGGCCATCATGCAGGCGGGCCCACAGATTCAATCGCCAACCCAGGCCCCAACCGGTGGCATCATCGCCCCGGATCTCCAGGGATTTCCTGACGCCAGCGGCCAAGGCCTTGTCGGCAAAGGCGATGTCCTCGCCCGGGAAAAAGCCGTATAGATGCGACACGTGACGATGATGCCGGTCGGGGGCCTGCATGTCCCAGTCTTCCAGCCATTCCTGAAGTTGGCCGGCCGCGCCAATCTGGTTCGGGGCAAGGCGAGCGCGAGTGGCGGCGACCTGCTTGCGGAAATCCTCGTCAACGCCCAGTGTCTCGGCGGCCTCGATGCAGTGGGCGAAGAGGTCGCGGAGAATCTGCATGTCCATCGTCGGCCCGGCACAGTTGGCCCCGCCGCGAGGGTGGGGATTCTCCGGCGAGAGGCTGGGGCTGGTGACCAGCCATTTGTGCTTCGGTTCTTCGACCAGTGTGTCAAGGAAGAACTCCGCAGCGCCTTTCATGGCCGGGTAGAGCCGCTGGAGAAACGCGCGGTCGCGTGAGAATGAATAGTGGTCGTAAAGCGTGTTGCACAGCCATGCCCCGCCTGTGGGCCACATGCCATACTGCGGACCGTCGATGGGCGCCGCGGCGCGCCAGAGGTCAGTATTGTGATGCGTGATCCAGCCGCGGGCGTTGTACATCGTCTTGGCGGTCCTGGCCCCGCTGACTGTGAGGTCTTCAACCATCGCCATCAGCGGCTCGACGCATTCGCCCAGGTTGGTGTTGTCGACGGGCCAGTAGTTCATCTCGGTGTTGATGTTGATGGTGTACTTGCTGCCCCAGGGCGGCGAAGTTGAATCATTCCAGAGGCCTTGAAGATTTGCCGGCTGCCCGCCCAGACGGGAAGAGGCGATCAGCAGGTAGCGGCCATACTGAAAATAGAGCGTGGCCAGCGATGGATCGTTGGAACTAGCGAAGTTGCGAATGCGCTGGTCGGTGGGGAGCTTGGCCTCGTCGGCCGCGCCCAGGTCGAGCGAAGCGCGCTCGAAGAGCCTCTGGTGGTCGGCCATGTGATCCTTGCGCAAGGCGTCATAGCTCTTGATCGCCGATTTGTCGATGATCGCGCCGGCAAGCTGATTGGGATCGCCTGAGACGTCGTTGAACTTCCTGTAGCTGGTGGCGGAAGCGATCAGGATGGCGGCGCTGTCCGCGCCGGTGAGGGAGTACTCGCCGGGGCTTGAGGTGGCGGGACCAACGCGCGTGGCCTCGCGCTTTGTGACTGTGAGCGAGCCACCGACGTGGATGATTCTGGCCCGAGTCTGGAATTTGAGCGCGCCCGCGATGCCCTGCGAGGCTCGATTCGCGCCATTCAGGACGAGCGTGTCGTCGGTGCCGCCGTTGTTAGCTTCGGTGAGGTTCTGCTCGGTGCGCATGGAGAGCTTGAAGCTGATCTGGCCGCGTTTGCTGGCGGTCAGGCGCAGGACCATGACGTTGTCTGGGGCGCTGGCGAAGAGCTCGCGCGTGAAGGTGGTGCCTTCGGAGGTGAACTGAACGGTGGCCGTGGCGGTCCGGAGGTTGAGCTCGCGCCGGTAATTCTCGGCATTGGCGACTGGCGGAAAGGTCAGCAGCAGATTGCCCACGGGCTGATACGGAAGCTGCCCCAGCGGCTTGGCCATCATCTTCCGCGAAATCAGTCGCTGCGCGTCGCCGTACTTGCCCTCCCAGATGAGCTGGCGCACCTCGGGTAGCGCGGCCAGCGCCTCAGGGTTGTCCGGCGTGTAGGGACCGCCTGCCCAGAGCGTGTTCTCATTGAGGCAGAGGACTTCGGCATCGATCCCACCGAACATCATGGCACCTTGCCTGCCGTTGCCCACGGGCAAGGCGCTGGTCCAAGCCGTGGCGGGCTCGCGATACCAGAGAGTTAACGGCTCGCCCGGCGGTGGCGCTTCGCCGGTAAGCTTGCCGGAGAACGCCGGAAATCTGCCTGGCGGGGCAGCGCCGAAACCGGCTTGGGTTGCGATCGCGGCAACAACCACGCATACGGCAAGCCGGGAAGCCCTCATGGGATGCGGCATACGACACTCCTGAATGACAATGCGCACGTCGAGGTCAGCGGAAGATCTGCTGCATGAAATAATACAGGTTGTTCCGCCAGTGCGTGGGGTCGTGGGCATTGGAGTCCACGTTCCACACGTGTGGGACATCCTTCTCCTTAAGATACGCGTGCACGCCCTGGCTGATGCCGATCAGCCCGTCCTTGTTGCCACACGAGAGCCAGAGCAACTTGAGCTTGGCCTTGGCGGCCGCAGGGTCGGGCATCAGTTCCGCAGGGCGCTTCGTGTTGGGCGCTGAAGAGAAGCCGCCGACCCAGGCGAAGGTGTCAAGGTGCGCCAGCCCGAAGTTCAGGGACTGCCCGCCGCCCATCGACAGCCCGGCCAGCGCCCGGTGCTCGCGGTCGGCTTCAACAGAGTAGCGCGACTCAATCGTCGGGATCACGTCCTTTAACAGGTCCTCCTCGAAGGCAGCGAACGCGGGAGCGGATCTCATGACATCTCCCGTCGCCCGGTCGTCCTTCTGCGCCCGGCCATTGGGCATGACGATGATGATGGGGACGGCTTTGCCATCCGCCAGCAGGTTGTCGAGGAGCAGATTGGGCGTGGCAAAGCGTTGCCACTCGGTCTCGTCGCCGCCGATGCCATGCAGGAGATAGAGCACCGGGTACTTCTTGTCCTTCGAGTAACCGGGCGGCGTGTAGACCTGCATTTTGCGGGTGGTCCCGACGGACTTCGAATCGTAGCTTATCATTTCCAGTTGGCCGTGCGGGATGCCTTCGCGTTTGGCGTTGATTCCGGCAGGAGGGTCGGGGAAGACCTGTTTGTCGTCGGGGCCGAGGGTAATGGGCCCGCCGAATCCGCCGCGCCCGCCAGCACGTCCCGCCGGCCGGGTGGTTTGCGCCGATGTATCCTGGCTCACGAAAGCCAGCACGCAGGCCACAGCGAACACGATGTGAACCACTTTCTTGGATGAATAGTCGCATTTCATGGGAGTCCTCCAGTACCCAACCCGCTCTACCGTCTGCTGTCTGTTCTTCAGATCGTCCAGGGCTCTCGCCGCGCGCGGTCCAGGAATCGGTTGGCGAAATCGTCGCCCACAAAGACCTCTTTCACCGGGTCCCACTTCAGCGGGCGGTTCAACTGGTACGCGATGTTGCCCAGGTGGCAGATCGACGCGGTCCGATGCCCGCGCTCGATGTCGCGGAAGGGCTTCTCGCGCGTGCGGACGCAGTGGATGAAATCGCCGTAGATGCCGCCGGTGCCCTTATAGCGCGGCACGGTGCGCGGTGCGACGGGCTGGCCGTCACAGATCACGCTGTCCGGCTTGTCCTGGCTGTGATACAGTTTAAAGCCATCGGCGAAGAGGCAGGTGAGATACTTGTGGTCCTTGTCGGGTGGGATCACTTCAACCGGGCCCTCTTCCATGCGGTTGACCGCGAACATCACCTCGCCGAACTTGTGGGCGCCCCAGTCGGTCATGCCGCCGCCGGAATAGTCGCGCCAGGAGCGCCAACTTGTGCCGTTGATAGCAAAGGAGCCGCTGACGCGGAAGGGGTGATACGGCGCCCAGGGCGCCGGCCCGAGCCACATGTCCCAGTCCAGCCCTGCAGGCACCGGCGCCTCGCCCAGATAGCACGGCTGCGAGGGGCCGCCGCAGTTGGCATACGCTTCCTTGGGCGTGCCCAGCTGGCCGGACCAGACCTGCCGCACCGTCTGGATGAAATCCTCCATCACGCGCTGGCTGCCTCCCGACACCACTCGCCCATATTGCCGGGCAGCCGTCACCATGGCCCGCCCTTCGCGAATGGTCAGCGATTCGGGCTTCTGGCAATAGACATCTTTGCCCGCCCGACACGCGGCGACGACGATCACGGCATGCCAGTGATCCGGGGTGGCGACGTGCACGGCATCGATGTCGGGGCGGGCCAGAAGTTCGCGGAAATCGCTATACGCCTTGCCGCTGCTGTCGCCATGCCGCTGATTGATCCGCCCAATGCAGCTCTCCCTCACCTGCTGTTTCACATCCACGACAGCGACGTATTGTACGTCGTCGCGCCCCAGGTAGACTCCCATGTCGCCGCCCCCCTGGTTTCCGATGCCGATCCCGCCCATGACGATGCGCTCGCTGGCGGCCGGCCGGCCGGAGCCCGCCAAGCCCAGGGCGGCGCCGGGAACCACCAGGGGAAATGCCAGAGCGGTCGAGGCTTTCAGCAGACCGCGGCGAGAGATATGGATTGTGCGATTGTTCATGATACTGATCTCCATCAACCTCACGCGGCATGGCCGCGTGCTTTCGAAGAAAACTTGGATCGTACACCGTGGCAGCCCATGCCTGGCCCTAATTGATCTTCTCCAATGCCGACTGGGCCCTCGCTCGCATGCGGGGGTCGGTCGCCTTTTCCTGCACGGTCTTCAATGCTTGCTTGGCGATCGCCGGTTCAGATCCGGCCAGCGCCTCGGCGATCTTCATATAGGCCGCGAACGCCTCGCGACGCAGTGCTGCGTCGTCCAGATACGGCTCGATCATCTTCAACGCATCGGCCCGGGGCACATCGCCCAGCCCGGCCAGCACCAGCCGCTTCTCATCGGGACGCTTGGCCAGTTCCATCGCCTGCCGATAGGCAGCCAGCTTCGCATCCGCCTGGCCGCCGCCGATTCCGGCCATGCGGATGTAGCCCCGCAGCGCCAGGATCTGATTGGCGCTGTCCTTGTCTTCCTTGGCGATGGTCAGCAGATCGCCCATCGGCGCGGCATCTCGCCACTCCGACAGCGCCCGCACGGCCATCTTGCGCACATCCGCGTCTCCCGCGAGCGAAGCCCTGATCGCCTGCAACGCCTGGTCGCCGCCCAGGGTGGAGAGAACGCCCAAGAGCGAAACCTTGGCCTTCGCATCGGCCTTGTCCAGCGCCTGCACAACGGTCTGGGTGCGGGTGGCCTTGTCGGCCTGGCGGAGCGCGATGCTGGAAACGGCCGCCGCCAAAGCGGCGCGATCAGCATCATCCTGCGCTGCGAGCAGTGCCGCGACCAGCTTGCCCACATCCTCCTGCGTGCCCAGCACGCCCAGCGCCTTCAGCGCAGCGCGGCGCACGCGGGCGTCGCTGTCGCCGATAGCCTGACGCACGACGGGCAGCGCATCCGCCTGCCCACGCTGCGCCAACACGTTCAGCACGCCTTCGCGGATCACAACGTCGCCGGCCCCGGCCTCTTTGACCAGGGCCTCGTTTACGCCGGGCGCCTGCAGATCCATCAGAACCCGCGCGACATCGGTCGCCGTTCGTCCCCCTTCTTTGAACCCCGCGGCCAGCAGCGGCACGCTGGCGGCATTACCCAGGCGTGCCAGCGCGTTGATTGCCGCCTCGCGAACGGCGGGATTTGCGTCAGTTGCCAGCTTGTTCACGGCCTCCGTGGTCCCGTCGGCATCGCCGCGAGCGGCCAGCGCCACCAGCAATGCAGGCTTGCGATCGGATGGCAGGGCACCCAGTTCCTGCACAAAAGCGCGCGTGGCCACGTTGCCGGGAATCTGCACGATCGCCGTGGCCGCAGCCCGCCACATCAGGTTGTCCTCGGAACGGAGCGTCTTGACCACCAGCGGGATCGCCCGCTCCTTCTGCAGGGCCGCCACCGCCGCAAACGCCGCCGCACGCACCGGCCGGGGATAGTCGCCATCCACCAGCGTTTGAAGCATCTTCTCAGCACGTGCCGAATCGCCGCTGATCAGGCTCTGGGCACAGCGCAGGTCCGCATTGGCCCAGGCATCCTTGAGCGCACCGGCGACCTTCGCCTTCTCCAAGACGTCGGCCGCCCCAGCGCCGCCGATACGCCCGATGGCGTTGAAGGCCGCGCGAGCCGTGGCTTCATCAGCCCCAACCAGAGCGCCCAGCGCATCCAGCGCCTGCGCGTCACCGCGATCGCCCAGCGTATTGATCAGGCCAATGCGCACGTTGCCCTGCGCCTGCCCCAGCGCCGTCCGTAGCGCGCTGTCCACCGCTGGATCATGCATGCCCTGGAAGACACTACGGGCGATATGCGAGAGCTTCTCATCGGTCAGCAGCCTGCTGACGGCTGGAACGCACCCGGCCGAACCGACCGTGCGAAGCATCTGGCAGACGAACTGCTTGGCCGCCATCGTCGCCTCCGGTGATTCTAGCACGGCCAGCAGCTTTGCCTCGATGGCAGGATACCCTTCTGGCCGGGCATCGCGGATTTCCTTTTCGATCGCGTTCAGCTCCGGCCCATTCGTGCCGAACCCGCGCCGAATGATGGCCTGATATGGATCGCCTCCGCCCGGCGCGGCCGTAGACGCGCCCTGGGCCAGCACAATCGAACATTGCACCACGAAAAGACCAAAGAACAACATCGTTATCCGAGTGGCAGTCATCGAAAGGTCCTCCAATTGGTCAAATGCCCTTCTTTTCGCCGCGATACGAGGAATCACCTGGTCTTCAGCTGCAACACCGTGATGGAATACGGCGGAAATTCGCGCGAAAACCTGGCGCCAAAGCCGCCCGCCCTCTCTGTACGCGGAACAAGCTTCTTGGGTTGCTCGAGAGAGTTCGTGTCATCCAGGCCGCCTGCGACCAAGGAGACGACCTCGCCTTCGGGGTCGATTCTCGCGCCGTCGAGCTGGATGTCAATGGGCCGCGCCGACCCGGAGGCATTCACGACCTTGAGGTAGATCGTTCCGTTCGTGCTGTTGCGCGTGGCGCTGGAGAATACTTCGCGGATCTGCCGAGCAGGCGGAGGATTGCTCCCGCGCATCGCCCGCGCCTGCCATTGGCGCGTCGGGATGTTCTGCGATTCCGTCGCGAGGAGTTCATCGCCGACCATGGTGCTGAACATCATCTGGGCATAATACGAGGGCGAACCATAACTCGTCAGCGCGTCGTAGCCGATCAGATCCGAGCTCCATTGCATCGAGCGACCGTTTCCGGTCAGTTGGCTCACATTGACAAGAAGCGGAGCATAGCAGGACAGCAGAACAATGTCCGAGTTGCGTTCCATGCAGGCCATCCACGCCGCATCACCGAGCGCTCCGGCCATGTTCGGCGTGGGCGAGCCAACGCGCGTGGCCCATTCGCCGCAGAAGATCTTTGACTTATCCGTCCGCGAGTACGTGTCGTACTTCAGCGACTGGGCCATCATTTCTTCCATGTTGCGGTAATAGTGCTCGTCCACCAGGTCCGGCGTGCGGCTTTTCACCCATAGGCTTTGGGGTTGTTCGTAGCCGTTTGAGGAAATGACCTTCAGGTGCGGGTACTTCTTTTTGATCGCGTCGTAGAACTGCGCGAACCGACCGTCGTAGGTGCCACTGCGGTCGGGGCCGCTACGATCGAACCAGTCTTCGTTGCCGACCTCCACATACGTCAGCTTGAAGGGCTTGGGATGCCCGTCCTTGGCGCGCTGCGCCCCCCATTTTGTGGTGTTAGCGTCCCCGATGAGATACTCGATTTCCTCAAGAGCCTCTTGAACGTACGGTTCGAGCTTCGGACCCGCTGGGATCACGCCACCCTGGCCGAGGCAGTAGCCGGCAAAGACGCCGAGCAGCGGTTCCATGTCAAGATCCTCGCACCACTCAGCGAATTCGAGCAGCCCCAAGCCGTCCGTGGACCAGTAACCCCAGGGGCTGGGATGGCCGGGCCGATGTTCGACCGGCCCGATGGTCTCCTTCCAGTTGAAACGCTGATTGAACGCGTTGCCCTCGAGATAATTCCCGCCGGGGAATCGGAGGAACTTGGGCTTCATGGCAGCCAGCATTTCCATGAGATCGACCCGGTTGCCGTTCTCTCGATTCCTGTAAGTGGGCGGGAAGAGCGAAACATTCTGCAGCCACAGCGTCCCCGGCGTCTTTGTCGTGAGTCTGAAGACGTTTTCCTTGGAGGCGGGAACGTTCTCAGTCTTCAGCTTGGCCTCGAACTTCTTCCATTCCGCGGTCAGGCCGGAGATTTCAGCAGCGGCGAACGTAGTCCTGCCATCGGCGCTTTCAATGCTGACTGTCACCGGGCCGGTGAAACCGGCGGCCGCCTTCGCGAAGAATGATACGCGGTAGATGGTCTCGGGATTGACGGGAATGCCCCAGTATCCGCCGTTGGCAACGCCCGCTGGAGACGCTGCGGAGGCGGATGATGCGTCGAGTTTGAGGCTGACGTTCAGGAATTCGTTCAGAGGGGTGCTCGCGTCGAGAACGATTGAGGCACCGCCGACGACAGTCCAGTACCTCGGCTTGGGGTCGGTCCTGAAGGTAACGGGAAGGTACTCCCCGACCACGTATGTGTCGGGGGTAACTCGTGGGACGACAGCATCCGCCTTGAAGGAGCGGTTGCGGATGAGTTCCCCGTAGATGCCGCCTTCATAGGCGAAATTGATCTCTTCGGTCATCAATCCATAGAGCATGGGGCTGACTTTGCCCGTAACTTTGCCTGCATCAATTCTCAGAACGGTGGGGCCAGTGGGCACGACGGCGGCGGGCGCTGTGACGGCGGGAGCGGAAGGCGCGACGACGGCAGGAGCGGGCACCGGCGCAGTCGCCTCGGCGCCGGATTGTGGGAGAATCTCAATCGCGCAGATCTGCGGGTTCTCGACTTTCGGCATGAACGTGACCCTGATCTTGCCGTCGGTGACTTCCACGGGAACCGTCTCGACATAGGCGCGGCAGAACCCGCCGGCCTTGACCCACGGGTCGAAGTCCTTGAACTCTCTGCCCTGGACGTTGAACGAGAATACGCGCTGCCCCGGCCCGGTGATCCCCTCAAAGGTCTCCGCGAAATGCAGCTTCACCGCGCACTTTCCATTGGGCACCGGCCAGCTAAAGGAGTCCATGCTGTAGCGTTCGGCCCGGTAGAGATCGGGGCTTTTCGTGTTGGCAATCTGGATGTCGGGCCTTTCGATCGTCTGGCCACCCTCGAAGCCCTGGTCGGCGAGCCACACGTTGCCTTCAGCATCTTTGACCGGTTCGGACCTTCCGGCCTTGATTCGGATCGTCTTTGCCGCAGGCGCGCTCTGCTCTCGCTTGGCCATGATCTCTTCTTTGGCGAATTCGCCGACCTCACGCGTGAACTTGATTTCGTTGCGGTCGGTCGAGAGCTTGCCGGTGTAGGTGATGCGAATCTCTTGGTCCTGGATGCTCAGCATCTCGACAAACGAAATCTCGTCGCCGTCCACCTTGCCTTCCTTGAGTTCCGCTTCGCGCTTCCGGTCGCCAGCTTCCGAGTTGGCTTTCCCGGTCAACTTCGCGCCGTCCTGCTTGAACGTGAAGGTGTATTTCTGGTGGCCGATCTGTGAGTCGAATTCGGTCTTCCAAGTGCCGGTGATATCGGCTGCGAGCGCCTTCGCCGCAGGCGCAGGCGTTGCCGAGCTCGCCTCGGCCGTCTTCTGTGTGAACACAGGCGCAAGGGGCTGGTCTTCGAACAGCAGTGGTGCGAATTCATGCAAGCTGCGCCGCCAGGTCTGCCACTCGTGACCCGTCTCCGGAGATTCGTAGTAGTAGCTGTTGACGCCCGCTTGCTTGAGGGCGTCGGCGTTGGTCTTGGCCGAGGCGGCGCCGCGTTCGCGTCCACCGAAGCTGAAGAACACGACTTTGACCTTCTGCTTGAAGGCGGTCATGTCGGTGATGTCGTTTGGGGCGATGCTGCCGCCGCTGAAGATGCCGATGTGGGAGAACTTGTCGAGGTTGGCCAGCGTGATTTGCCGGGTCTGCATACCGCCCATGGACAGGCCGGCCATGGCCCGGTGGGGTTGGTCGGGCATGGTGCGGAAGTCAGCATCGACGAAAGGAATCAGGTCGTCGATAAGAACCCGCTCGAATGCGCTGAAGTTGAAGCGGAATCCGCCGGGAGGGCCACCGCCGCCGGGAGCGGCGCCAGCAGCCGGGGCACCGCCCGCGGGGCGAGCAGGAGCCGCCGCGCCGGCAGGGGCTGCGCCAGCAGGAGTCGCCGCGGCGGGTCGGGCGGCAGGAGCCGGTCCGCGACCTGGGCCGAAAGCGCCCGGAACATAGCTGTTGGCCATCACAATGATGAAGGGCCTGGTTTTGCCGGCAGCGATCAGGTTGTCCATAATCAGGCCGGTGTAACCCTGGCTGCCCCAGCCGGTTTCATCTTCTCCGCCGCCGTGCTGCAGATACAACACCGGATACCGCTTGGACTGATCCTTCTCATAATCCGGGGGCGTGTAGACGAAGCAACGGAGATTGGCGTTGGCGCTCTTGGAATAGTAGAGGGCCTGTCGCAACTGGCCGTGAGGGACGTTCTTGAGGGCATAGAAATCCTGATCCTTGGCGGGGACTTCGAGGCCGCTGCCCCAACGGCTGCCGCCGTAAAAATACAAGCTGCCAGGATCCGGGACCCCGGCGCCATCGATCACGAGCTGGTAATAGTGGAAGCCTTCGTCCTGAGGCCGGGTGACGCCGACCCAGGCGCCGTCGTCACCCTTGGCCAGGGGGTACTTTGCACCACCCAGGAAGTCGAGCGTGACGTTCTGAGCCTGCGGCGCAACGACGCGAACACGAACGCGCCTTTCCGAGTTGACCTGGGGATACTGCTTGCCCGGCTGATTAAGCGACGACGGCTTGAAGTCCTCCACGGGCCGGGTCGTCTGAGCCGGAGCCGGAATACCCGTCAGCAGGGATAGCAGTAGAGCAAGACTTAGAACAGCGGCTTTCATGGCGATACCTCCTGTTAATCCTGAAATAGCAGCGGCGCAAACTGGTACAGGTCGCGCCGCCAGGTGAGCCACTCGTGAGCAGTCCCGGGCGACTCGTAATAGACATGTTTCACGCCGGATTTCTCCAGGGTCTCGTGCAGGTTTCTGATGTTGGGATTGCTGTCCCGTTCCACCGTGCCAGTGCCCAGGAAGAGTACTTTCACCTTCTGGTTGAAACTTGCCGGATCGCTGGTGATTCGATCAATGTCCGGCGGCAGCCCGGGGCTGAACCCACCAATCGACGTGAAGGTGTCGAGGTGGCTCAGCGTGATCTGGAGCGTCTGCCAGCCGCCCAGGGATGTGCCCGCCATGGCGCGGTGGTTACGGTCGGGAAGCGTGCGATAAGTCGCGTCGATCATCGGGATCAGCTCATTGATCATGACGCCTTCGAAGGCCCGTGCGAACGCGAAGCGATCGGCAGCAGCCGGTGCTGTCGTCGGTGGATTGCCTCTGCGCACGCCGAGTCCCGTCGCAATGCCCCCGTCTTCCATCACCACGATCATGGGTTTGGCTTTGCCGGCGGCCAGGAGATTGTCCAGGATGAAGTTCACCCGTCCCTGCCGCCACCATGCCCGCCGATCCTCGCCATAGCCGTGCTGCAGGTACAGCACGGGATAACGGGCGGTCGCGTTCTGGTCGTAATCCGGCGGCGTATAGATGAGGACCTTGCGCTGTTCGTGCGTGGATTTGGTCACGTAGGACCGGATGCGCACTTCGCCATGCGGCACGTTCTTCGCGTCGTAGAAGTCTTCCCCTTTCGAGGGCACCTCGATGCCGCTGACCATCCGGCCCATGCCAAAGTAACTCTCGCTGGCCGGGTCCGCCAGCGCCACGCCATCCACGACAAACGAGTAGTAGTGAAAACCCGGCGCCAGCGCCCTGGTGGTGATCGTCCACACGCCGTTGTCATCTTTGGCCATCGCGTGCCGATCCGAGAGGTCCAGGAGCACCTGCTGGGCATTGGGGGCCGAGATCCGAATCGTCGCCCGCAGGTCCGCATCGATTTGCGGATACTGGTGTCCCGGCGCATTGGTGGATGGGAGCCGGGCGCCTCCGCCGGCCTCCCGCGCCAGACCCGCCGCCGCCCAAGCCAGTGCGGCAGAACTGATTGCCAGTCTCCATAGGCACGTTACCTTCATGACCACTTTCAATCCTTGAAGAGAAGCTGGGCAAATCCGTACAGACTCCTTCGCCAAGTCTGCCAGCCATTGGCCGTTCCTGGAGCTTCAAAATAGACGTGAGGGATGCCCGCGCCTTCCAGTTGTTGGTGGAACATCCGCGCCCCGATGTTGTTCTCCGCGTCCCCGACGCTGATGTAGAGAACCTTGACCTGCTGGGCGAATTCATCGGGGCTGCCCAGCAGGCCCCCAAAGCCTGCGGGAATCGCTGGATAGCCAAAGGGCGCGCTGAAGGATCCCACATATGCGAACTTGTCCAGATGATCCTGGGTAATCTGGAACGTCTGCGTGCCGCCCAGCGACACGCCCGCCATGGCCCGGTGATCCCGATCAGGAATCGTGCGGTACGTGGCATCGACCATCGGAATAGTCTCCGAGATGAGAATCTGCGGGAAAGCCCTTCCCAGATTGCCCCGCCCACCTCCGATTGCCCCGCGACCGCCGCTCCGAGGAGCATACCCCGCTCCCGTGCCCGCATCCTCCATAACCACAAGCATCTCTCTGGATGTGCCTTGGGCAATTAGATTGTCCAGAATCGCATCCACTTGCCCCTGTTCCACCCACCCGCGCTGGTCTTCCCCCATGCCATGCAGCAGATAGAGCACCGGATAGCGCACGGCCTGCCTGGCGTCATAGCCAGGCGGCGTATAGACGAATGCCTGCCGCACGCTGCCCATCAATGCCGAGTAGTAGTAGCGCGCCCGGATCTCCCCGTGTGGCACATCCTTCACATGATAGAAGTCAGCCCCTTCCTCACGCACTTCCAGCCCCGACGTCATCTTGCTCCCGCCGAGAAACGCCTCGCTGCTCGGATCTGCCACGGCCGCGCCATCGATGAAGAACTGGTAATAATGAAAGCCCGGCGCCAGCGTCGAAGTCGTCACCGACCAGTAACCGTCATCACCCTTGGTCATGTCATATGTGTTGCCGATCTGCACCGCGACCGTCTGCGCCTCTGGCCCGTAAATGCGGAATGTGGCGCGCCGCTGCCTGTCCACGCGCGGATACTCCGCCCCCGGCACGTTGCTGGGAGCGGCCTGGGTTTTGTCGACCGGTGCAGCTTCCGCCACACCTACTGGAGTTGCGGTCGGAGTCCCGCTCCTTCGCGACAGGGTCCTTTCCACTACGAAGGCACCCGAAGCCACCACCAGCGTAACAACTCCCAGGAGCAGCGGGACCTTCAAACTCGACCAGAACAGGGCCTTTGACACGCCGTAAGCGATGACCCCGGCCGCCGTCGAAGCAGCCGCCGACCCTGTTGTGGCAATCGCGGACACTTTTGCCGCCAGATGGGCCGGCACAATGACTTGCTTCTGCGACAGGAAGAACGTCCCCAGAGACGCCGCCCCCAACTGCCCCTGAGACACGCCCAGTCTCTCGCGCAAGCGTCCCATCGCCCGATCAATCCGCTTTTGGGCCGCCTCCTCGGACACTCCCAACTGCTGCGCCACCTCCGCCACCGACTTTTCCTCCAGGTATCGGAGCGTCAAGACGGATCGGTCCGCTTCTCGCAGGCGTGCCAAGGCCGCATCCAGTTCGGCCGCCAGAAGCCCATCGGTCATCGTCTCTGCGGGTGTTGTTGCGGGTCGCATCTGCGCCGCCTTCCGTTCGTGTTCCTTACGCCGGCCGGCGCTCCGCCGCGCCTGCAAACACGCCAAATGCGTGACCTTCAGCAGCCAGCTTGACAGGACCACGTTTGCCGACAGTCCGGAATGCCGTCGTGCCAGCACCATGAACACCGCCTGCGTCACATCCTCGGCCAGACTCGCATCCGGCAACTGCCGCCTCGCCGCCGCATACACCACTGGCAGATAACGGCGCACCAATTCCTCCAGCGCAGCATCATTGGATGCCGGCGTTGACGAATTGGGAGGGCGGTCATCGGTCATGGACACCTTTTCCGGAACAGGTTCCACTGTATATTCCCTGCGACCCTACGCAACGGACAGGCAATTGCGGAAAATGCGGAAAATGTCGTCGCGACTCGCTCTTGGCAATAATGGCTGTTTCGAACCGTTCCTTGTGGTTACACAGTGCCCAGCGAGGCAGGATGTTGTCTACTTCGCATTTGGCTCGACTTCAGGTTATGACTGCCGTTTCAGAAAGGACAAGAAATGAGCCCCTTTAGCGAACGCCGGATCCCGCTCTTGGTAGCCACCTTCTGCACCACCCTTCTGGCCACCGTAGCGGCCATGGCCGCGGAGCTCACATCCAGGCCCACCAGCGCGCCGAGTTCAGCGCCGGCGGTGGACCAGCACGGCCCGACAATCAAGGACAGTTACAGGAATCACTTTCTGATCGGCATGGCAGGCGATCTGCCCGGCAACTACTCTGACGTGGAAAGGGACCTGGTCAAAGAGAACTTCGGCATTGTAACACCGGAAAACTGCATGAAGCCCGCACTGGTTCATCCCAGTGAGGACACATGGAGATACGAGCGAATCGACGCCCTGGTGAAATGGTGCGCGGACAACAAGATCGCCGTCCATGGCCACACGCTCGTGTGGCATGCCCAGACTAATGACTGGTTCTTTCGCGAGGCAGACAAGGCAAAGGTCACCCAGCGCCTGAAGGATCACATCAGCACACTGGTGGGACGCTACAAGGGGAGGATTCGAAGCTGGGATGTCGTCAATGAAGCGATCAGCGACCGCGGCAAC
>Ga0315286_10002234_pt1 | contig 18045 bp, 10 predicted proteins | sample YL17G10_0_MG_FD_205038 | JGI IMG/M metagenome (GOLD analysis project Ga0315286, IMG submission 205038) | Sediment microbial communities from Yellowstone Lake, YNP, Wyoming, USA - YL17G10_0 | ecosystem: Environmental > Aquatic > Freshwater > Lake > Sediment | place: USA: Wyoming | collected...
ATGAGCCAGGCGCTGCGCAAGCTGAGCGGGGCGATCAAGACGAGCAACACGGCAATGGTGTTCACCAATCAGTTGCGGCACAAAATCGGGGTCATGTTTGGCAGCCCAGAGACCACCTCGGGAGGGATGGCGCTCAAGTTCTATGCCTCCGTACGCCTGGATATCCGGCGGATCGAGGCCATTAAGGCTGGCGGGGAGGTTATTGGCAACCGGACCCAGGTGAAGGTGAAGAAGAACAAAGTGGCACCGCCCTTCCGCGAGTGCGAATTCGACATCATGTACAACGAAGGAATTAGCAAGGAAGGGGGCGTTCTGGATCTGGGGGTCGAGTTGAACCTCATCGAGAAGCGGGGGGCGTTCTACTCTTACAACGATCAGCGGCTGGCGCAGGGGCGCGAGAGCGCCAAGCAAGCGTTGCGCGAGAATCCAGGGCTCTGTATGGAGATCGAGAACGCCATTCGCCGGACAAAGGGCCTGTCCGAGGTGAAGCGCCCCGCGGCCAAAGACGTTGCAGGGGACGCGTAAGACATCTGTCATCACAGTCGCACAGTATGCCGAGTAGGGGACATGTTTCTCTCATCTGTGCCTCGGTTGTTGGGGTTCAGGTGGGGTTGGGCGATAAAGCGGAGAAACGCGTGAGTTGCGAAAAGGTCACGGGCCTAAGCCCCGGGTGTAAACTGAAGAAAACGGCTCAAACGCATGACGTGGGACGTACTCTCTCCGCCTGACCATCGGCTTTCAAGCCAGCAATAACCGGCCTACTCGGCAGGTCTATCTTCGCCAGATTCTCTCTGGCGGGCGCTCGCGGCTGTGGTGCCTGTGCAGTCACCATGGCCGCGTGTTGTTGTTTGGGGAGTGGACAGGATGGGCAAGGTTACGGCACTCACGTGCCAGAAAAGGAACCGGGATCGGGTGAGTGTTGACCTCGACGGTCGCTTTGCCTTTGGCCTGCCGGCCATCGTGGCCGCATCCTTGAAGCCGGGTCAGATTCTCTCGGATGAAGAGTTCGAAGCTTTACGGGAGAGGGGGACGGTCGAGGAAGCATACAATTCGGCTTTGAACTATTTGTCATATCGCCCTCGCAGCAGAGCGGAGGTGGTCACTCATCTCCGGCGGCAAGGTGTGCCAGAGAACCGCATCGAGTCTGCTGCAGAGCGCCTGGAAAGAGCGGGCCTGCTGGGCGACGAGGCTTTTGCCCGGTATTGGGTTGAGAACCGCGAACGGTTTCGCCCCCGTGGGCAGGCAGCCTTGCGTTATGAATTGCGCTGCAAAGGCGTTAGTGACGATGTCATTAACCAGGCACTGGCTTCGTTCGACAGTTCAGAGAGCGCCTATCAGGCTGCCAGCCGGAAAGCGCAGCAGTTGAGCCATCTGGATCGGCTTGTGTTTACCCGGAAACTGGTGGAATACCTCGGCCGGCGAGGGTTTGAGTACGAGGTGGCGAAGGAGGCGGCCGAGCGCCACTGGGCAGAGTTCACCGGGGGTGAGTAGTCGTCCGATCTGCCCTCGTTGTCCGGCACCTACGAAGGGGCCGATTACTATACCGGAAAGGAAAATGGGAATATGGGGGTGCCAATAATCGTTGGTCTTGTCGCGGCGGTCGTGGGTCTGGGCCTTGGCCTGGCTGCCGGTTTCTCCTACGCTCGCCACCGCAGCAAGCTGCTGGTTGAAAGCGCTCAACATCAGTCGGAGCGCATGCTGACAGAGGCCGAAACGACAATCAAAAAACAGGAGCTGCAGGTCAAAGGCGAGGCTCTGAGGCTTCGGAATGAAGCGGAACAGGAGGTCAAGCGGCAGGAGCGGGAACTGCGGAAAGAAGAGGATCGCCTGGCCAAACGACGGGCTTCCCTTGACGAACGCCTGGAGCAATTGGACCAGCGCGAGCGCCGCATAAACCAACGCCAGAGTGCCATAGACAAAAAGTACACGCAGCTGGAAAAGCTGGAAACAGACCGGCAGGCCGAACTGGAGCGGGTGGCGAACATGAGCCAAGACGAGGCCAGAGACGTGCTCCTGAAGACCGTGGAGCAGGATGCTCGCCAGGACATGGTGCGCGTCATTCGCAAGGTTGAGGCTGAGGCTTCAGAGGAAGCGGATCGCCGGGCGCGCAAGATCGTGACCCTGGCCATCCAGCGCATCGCCTCCGACCAGGTGTCGGATGTGGCCATTTCGACCGTACCGCTTCCCAGCGACGACATGAAGGGCCGCATCATTGGCCGCCAGGGGCGCAACATTCGCGCTCTGGAAAAGGCCACGGGTGTGGATCTGGTGGTGGATGACACCCCCGAAGCGGTGATCCTCTCCAGCTTTGATCCGATGCGGCGGGAGGTGGCCCGTGTGGCGTTGAGTCGACTCATCGTTGACGGTCGCATCCATCCTGCGCGAATCGAGAAGATTGTGGCTCGGGCCAAAGAGGAGGTAGAACAGATCATCCGTGAGACGGGCGAGCGGGCAGCCATGGACGCCAGCGTGCCGGGCTTGAACCTGGAGATTCTGAAACTGCTGGGAGCGCTCCAGTTTCGGACGAGTTATGGCCAAAACCAACTGCATCACTCGGTCGAGACCTCTCATCTGGCTGGAATCATCGCCGCTGAACTGGGGGCCAACGTGCAGGTTGCCAAGGCCGGGGGCTTGCTCCACGACATTGGCAAGGCGGTTGACCACGCCGTAGAAGGTCCCCATGCGCTGATTGGGGCCGACATGGCTCGGCGCTATGGGGTCCCGCCGGCCGTCATCAACTGCATCGCCTCGCACCACGGCGAAAGCGAGGGGGAGTCGCTGGAGGCCATTATCGTCGAGGCAGCCGATGCCATCTCCGGTGCGCGGCCCGGTGCCCGGCGCGAATCGATGGAAACCTATATCACCCGGATCAAAGCCCTGGAGGACATCGCCAACACCTTCGATGGCGTTGCCGAGTCGTACGCCATCCAGGCCGGACGAGAAGTCCGCATCCTGGTCAAACCGGAGCAGATTGACGATCTGGCAGCCATCCAGCTTGCCAGGAACGTGGCCAGAGCCGTAGAGGAGAACCTGCAATATCCGGGACAGATCAAAGTAAATGTGATCCGTGAAACGCGAGCCGTGGACTTTGCCAAGTAGTGGCTTGAACGTACTAACGACGAACCATCAGCAGCAAGCCCTCCAGGCACGATCGAGGAGGTGTCGAGATGGCGGACGTAATCAGAGTTGCGGCGCAATCCAGGTCGACGGCCGTGGCAGGTGCCATTGCGGGTGTCGTCCGAGAGCATGGCCGTGCAGAGATCCAGGCCATTGGCGCCGGGGCGGTTAATCAAGCGATCAAGGCAGCGGCCATTGCCAGAGGATTTCTGGCTCTGGACGGGTTGGATGTGGTATGCATCCCCACGTTCGTAGACGTGATGATTGGAGAGCAGGAGAGAACTGCGATCCGAATTGCCATCGAGCCGCGTTAAGCAAGCCTAGCCTGCCCTAGACCGGCCAGCCTGCTGAACGATCAAGACGGGATGGGCTTTTTTCCGCGCCGCTGTCCAGTCGGGCCCACCGTCGTGGGCTGGGCAGGGGTTGAGAGTTCCTCGTATGAAACTTCGACCGTGAGCTGGCTCTCCAGTTCAACGCGCATGGTCTCTTTGACTGCATTGACGTCTAACACCTTGCCCCGACCGCGGGGAGTCTCAATCACGTCGCCCCGCTTTGGCAGTTTCTTCTTGGTCTCGATGTAGTGGTCTTTTTCGTACGAAAGACAACAAAGCAGACGGCTACATACCCCAGAGATCTCCATCGGACTGAGGGGCAGGTCTTGCTGTTTAGCCATCTTGATCGATACCGGCTCAAATTCGGTGAGCCAGGTGTTACAGCACAAGCCGAGACCGCATTTCCCGATCCCCCCCATGAGTTTCGCCTCATCGCGCACTCCGATCTGACGCAACTCGATGCGGGCTTTGAAAGACCTGCCCAGGTCCTGCACCAGCTCGCGAAAGTCGATCCGCTTCTCAGCGGTGAAGAAAAAGACCAGGTGTCTGCCGTCATAGTTGTATTCGGCACGCACGACCTTCATCGGCAGTTTGTGCTCCTGGGCTTTCTCTCTGCAGCGCGCCAATGCCTCCTGCTCCTTATGTCGGTAGAAGGCCATCTGCGTAAGGTCTACGGCGGAGGCACGCCGGCAAACATTCTTGAGTCGACCCACGATCTCCACATCATTCACCTGGCGGGGGGAGATGATGACCTTGCCGACTTCTTCACCCCGCGTCGTCTCTACGACGACACTTTCTCCTACCTCCAGGTCCTCAACCCCGGTGGGATCAAAGTAATACACCTTCGTCGCAGGATTGAACCGAACCCCAACTACCAGCGGCATGTACGTACCTTTCCACACGTCCTGCGCTGACGAAGGCACTGTCGCCGGCGCGTCCGACCCGCAATTCGTGCGACTCATGGCCTCATGCCCCGTCCGGCCTGCTGAGACGATGGTAGGGCAGTTTCAGGACCAACCCTTCCAGTGCAAGCCTCGGGTTCACATTGGCCTCCAGTTGGTCAGCCGTTTCTCGTAGCGCTTTCAGCGTCGCCCATGCATGGCGAACGGGGGTCTGCTGAGCTAGTGCGTCCAGCGCGTCTGTTTTGTCTACGTTGGCGACGTGGATCCGGCTCTCGCCTTGCCACAGAAGCAGATCGCGGTACCATGCGGTCCACATGTCGATCTGCCGGCGGGCGGTTGTAGGATCCCGGCTGATCTTCCAGGCAAAATCCAGCCGAGATACGCGATCCGCCGACAGTAGGGCGAAAAGCTGATCCAGGTCTTGCTGCCGCTGGCGCAATGTCGAGTCGTCATGGCTGGCCGCGATCGCCCAACCTACCCGGCCGCCCGACAACTGGGCCAGGAGGTGGGCTTGCGGCGCGGGGCACTCTCTCTTCCGCAAAGCGGCCTCGACGATGACCTGGGCAACCGGCCGCAGATCCAGACGCTGGCAGCGGGACACCACCGTTGAAGGCAATAACTCTGGCTGCACAGCAGTTAGCGCCAGCACCACGTGGGCAGGAGGCTCTTCCAGGGTCTTGAGCAGGCAGTTGGCTGCCTCCGTAGTGGCCCGATCTATATGGCGCAGGATTAAGACCCGGTAGCGACCCTCATAAGGTGCCAGCACGGCTTCCCGCTGCAATGCCCGAATTTGGTCGATCTGGATGGCTTCTCCCGCGCCCTTGCCCACGATCAACTGGACGTCGGGATGGGCCCTTCGGGCAGTTTTGAGACACGATGGGCAGTGACCGCAAGGCGGATCGGGCTGCGGGCAATTCAGGGCCTGGGCAAGCTCCAGTGCCAGCGTGGTCTTGCCGATCTGGGGGGGACCGCAAAAAAGAGTTGCGTGCGCGGACCGGCCGCCAGCCAGGCCCTGACGCAACAGCGTCACCGCCCAATCGTGTCCGACGGTATTCCAGGTCATTCCAGAAACAATTCGGTGGGTACAGGTTTTCTCAGCCGATCTGCTCCACCAGGTAATTCTTGATCCCCATTTGTGCGATCTCGTCGAGCTGCGTTTCGAGCCAGTCGATGTGATCTTCCTCGTCCTTCAGGATCGACTCCATTAGCGCCCTGGACCCATTGTCGGCGAGTTCAACGCACAGGCGGATGCCTTCGTTGTACGCCTTGACGGCCCCGTCCTCGGCTGCCCAGTCGTTCTTGATCTGGGGTTCGACACTGGTACCGATGTGTATCTCGTGCAGAAGGCTCACCGTTGGTCTTCCTTCGAGAAAGATAATCCGGCCGATCAGCTTTTCAGCGTGCTTCATCTCGTCGATGGCTCGCTTTTCAACCGCCTCGTGGAGACGCGCATACCCCCAGTTGGCACACATCTCCGAGTGCACCATGTACTGACTGATCGCCGTCAACTCGTCGGCAAGAAGCGCGTTCAGCTTTTCGATTACCTCGTCGTTGCCTTTCATGGTTCCTCCTCTTATCAGGTGTAAGCTACGCGACCGTACGTTGCATGTGGTGCGGCGTCACCGTCCGCATCAGGCCACTTCATTATACCTGAAAGGCAAGCGGGCGGCAAAGCAGGGTGACGAAATAGCAGCCGGGCTTCTCTTCCACGCCTCTTGCCACAAACCGTTGGTCGGCTAATGTCTAGCCTCCAATACCTTTAGTTGTTCGTGAGTCGTATTGCGCAGGCCAGGGTCCTGGGTCAGCGTGAGGACCTTCTGAAAGTCAGAGATCGCTCTTGCCCTCACTTTGTTCTCGGCATAGGCGGTCCCCCGGTTGTAGTACGCCTCGGCGAATTGGGGATTGAGGGCGAGGGCTTGGGTGTAGTCGGCCATGGCCTGTGCCAGTTCACCGCTCTTGAAGTGGGCAATTCCCCGATTGTTGTAGGTGGTGGCGTCATAAGGATCAAGGGCGATGGCCTGCGAAAAGTCGGCAATGGCTTTGACCTGGTCCTCCCCCTCGGCGTAAGCATTGCCGCGATTGTAGTAGGCTGCTGCGAATCGTGGTTGAAGGGCGATGGCCCTGGTAAAATCGGCGATGGCCTGTGCCTGCTTGCCCTTCTGGGTGTAAGCAATGCCGCGGTTGTTATGGACTTCGGCGTATTGAGGGTTCAGGGCCAAGGCCTGAGTAAAGTCGGCGATAGCCTTGACTACATCGCCTTGCCTGAAATAGGCAATGCCGCGGTAGTTGTAGGCCGTGGCGTCTTGGGGATCGAGGGTGGTGGCCTGAGTTAAGTCAGCGATGGCCAGCTCTAGCTCCCCCTGCTGGCTATAGGCATTCCCTCGGTTATAGTAGGGATCGGGGTAGTGGGGGTTGACAGCAATGGCCTGAGTATAGTCGGCGATAGCCTGCCTCAGGTTCCCCTGCTCGACGTAAGCAATACCACGGTTGTTGTAGGCTTCAGCGTAATGGGGATTGAGAGTAATAGCCTGGGTATAATCGGCGATGGCCTGTCCCAATTGGCCTTGCCTAGCGTAGGCCACGCCCCGGTTGTTGTAGGTGGTAGCGTCGTGCGAGTCCAGGCTGAGAGCCTGATCATAGTCGGCAATGGCCTGCGTCAAGTTACCTTGTTCGACGTAGGTGATGCCCCGGCCCACGTAGGCAGCCGCGAATTGTCGGTTCAGAGACAGGGCCTGACCATAGTCGGCAATGGCCTCTGCCAGTTTACCCTGCTGGCGGTGAGCGTTGCCTCGCCCGGCATAGGCATTCGCATCGCGGGGGTTCAGGGCGATGGCCTGGGCGTAATCGGCATTGGCTCGCTCCAGATCCCCCTGGCTGGCATAAGCGCCGCCCCGCCCCACGTAGACGCGGGCGTCTTTAGGGTTGAGAGCCGCAGCCTGGGTATAGTCAGCGATGGCTCGCTCAAGGTCCCCTTGATTAGCATAGGCGCCGCCCCGCCCCATGTAAGCAGCGATGTCCTTGCGGTCCAAGGCCATGGCCTGATCATAGTCGGCGATGGCCCTTTCCAGATCTCCCTGATCAAAGTGGGCATTGCCCCGGTTGTGGTAGGCTTCGGAGAATTGAGGGTTCACCGCGATGGCCTGAGTGTAATCAGCAATGGCCTGAGCGAGATCGCCCTGATCGGCGTAGGCCAGGCCCCGCTGGTTGTAGCCAGTGGCGCATTGCCGATCGAGGGCAAGGGCTTGCGTATAGTCGGCGATGGCTTGCTTTGGGTCCCCCTGCTGGCGGCGGACGCTGCCGCGTCCCACGTAGGCGTGGGGGTCTTGGGGGCTGACCGCTATCGCCTTGGTATAGTCTGCAATGGCCTTCTTGAGATCGCCCTGTTCGGCATGAGCACGCCCCCGATTGTTAAAAGCAGAGACGTCGTGCGGGTTGATGGCCATGGCTTTCGTGAAATCGGCAATGGCCTGCTCCAACTGGCCCATCTTCGCGTGGGCCAGGCCCCGATTGTTGTACGCAGTGGCATCCTGAGAATCGAGAGCGACGGCCTGGGTTAAGTCGGCGATCGCTTGCTCCCACGCACCTTGAGCTGCATACGCGAGGCCACGCTTGTTGTATGTCTGAACTCGAGGGTTCAGGCGCAGGGCCTGAGAATAATCGTCAATGGCTTGGTCCAGTTGACCGTCGTCGAAGTAGGCAGTCCCGCGCTCATAGTACGTGATGGCGTCCTGCGGGGCAAGCGCAAGGACTTGAGTATAGTCGGCAATGGCCAGTTGCCGTTTGCCCTCTCGGCTCAAGACCTCCGCTCGCCTGGTATACGCCTCGATATGCTGCGGGGCGAGGGCGATTGCCTGGGTGGTATCGGTCACAGCCTGCTCCCACCTGCCCTGAGCCGCATGGACATTGGCTCGAGCAACACGGGCGTCAGCGTCCTGAGGATTGAGGTTGATGGCATGGGTCAAGTCGGCGAATGCCAGGTCCAACTCGCCGCGCAGACGATAGGCGAGTCCTCGGTTGTAGTAGGCGGTAGCGTACTGCGGGTTGAGGCCGAGAGCCTGGTTATAGTCGGCGATTGCCTGCTCCAGCTTACCCTGCTCGGCGTATGCAATGCCCCGACCGACGTACAGATCGGCATCGCCGGGCTCGAGGACAATGGCCTGGGTCAGATCGGCCAATGCCTGTTCGTGTTTGCCTTGTTGGCCCAGGGCCAGGCCTCGGTTCAAGTACGCGCACGCGTCCCTCGGGTTGAGCGCGATCGCCTGGGTATAGTTGGCAATAGCCTGTTCCTGTGCCCCTTGCTCGTCGTAGGCCAGGCCTCGGCTGAGATAGGCATCGCTGAGTCGGGGGTTGAGGGAGATAACCTGGGTAAAATCGGCAATGGCCCGTTTCAGGTCGCCCTGCTGGCGATAGACCAGGCCCCGGTTGTGGTAGGCTTCCACCCGTTGAGGGCTGAGGGTTATGGCCTGGGTGTAGTCGGCGATGGCTTCCTCCGTCTCCCCCTGGGCAGCGTACGCATTGCCACGGTTGACGTAGACACGGGTGTCCTGAGGATGGAGGCTGAGGGCTTGGGTATAGTCGGCAATGGCTTGTGCCAATTCGCCTAGTTGACGGTAGGCCTCCCCCCGCCTGGCATAGGCCTCGGCACGCTGGGGATCGAAGGCGAGGGCCTGATCATAGTCGCCAATGGCCTTGGAGCGCTCGCCTTGGTTCATGTAGGCCGTGCCTCGTGCCAGGTAGGCCTCGGTGCTTTGGGGGTCGAGTGTGAGCGCCTCGGTGTAATCGGCGATGGCCTCCTTGAGTTCGCCCTGCTCGGCGCGCACCAGGCCTCGACCGATATACGCCCCGGAGTGCTGCGGATTGAGAGCAAGGGCCTGAGTATAGTCGGCGATGGCACGTTCCCGTTCACTTTGTTGGCGGTAGACGGTACCCCGGCCCGCGTAGGCCTCATCGGCTCGAGGGTCGATGCTAAGTGCCTGGGTATAGTCGGCGATGGCACGTTCCAGTTCGCGTCGCTCACGGTAGACGTCGCCCCGGCCAACGTAGGCGCCGGCATCCTGGGGGTTCAGCGTGATGGCTTGTGTATAGTCGGCAATCGCCTTCTCAGGCGCAGCATCTCGGCTGTAAGCCTCACCCCGGTTGTAGAAGGCGCCGGCAAACCGTGGGTTGAGGGTGAGCGCCTGGGTATAGTCGGCGATGGCCTGCTCCCAATCGCCCTGCTCAGCATAGACGAGCCCGCGGTTGTTGTAGGCCGGGGCGAGTTGCGGATCAACGGCGAGAGCCTGGCTATAGTCGGCGATGGCTTGCCCATTCTTACCCTGCCAGCGACAAGCCTCTCCCCGGTTGTTGTAGGCGCCGGCCAGGCCTGGATCGAGGGCAATGGCCTGCGAATAGTCGGCAATGGCCTGCTCCCACTCACCCTGACCGGCGTACACAAGCCCGCGATTGTTGTACGCACCGGCGAATTCCCGGTCGAGCGTAATCGCCTGGGTATAGTCGGCAAGGGCGAGTGCATGCTCGCCCTGCTCGGCGTGGAGGATGCCTCTGCTGACAAAAGCAGGGCCGAATTGAGGGTCTAACGCGATGGCCTGGTCATAGTCGGCGAGAGCCTCTTGCCATTGGCTTTGCTGGAAGTGGGTGTGCCCCCGGTTAAAGCATGCAGTTGCGGATTGGGGGTCCAGGATGATGGCCTGGGTAAAGTCGGCCAAAGCCTGCTCCAGCTTGCCTTGCTGGCCATAAGCACAGGCCCTATTAAAGTAGGTGTGAGAATCTCGGGAGTTGAGGGCAAGTGCCTGGGTATAGTCGGTGATGGCCCGTTCCGCCTCGCCCTGCTGACCGTAGGCGTTTCCCCGCTTGAGATACACGTCGGCCGCCTGGGGGTCGAGGGAAATGGACTGGCCATAGTCGGCGATGGCCTGCGTAAGGTCTCCCTGGGTAGCATAAGCGAGGCCTCGGCTGGCGTACGCCTCCGCCATTTCGGGTTCCAGCGATATGGCCTGGGAACAGTCGGCGATGGCCTGTTCCCAATCGTCCTGCCTGGCATAGGCGAGCCCGCGGTTGTAGTAAGCCTCGGCGTTTTGGGGATCGAGAGCCATGGCCTTGTCCAGGTCGGCAATGGCTTTTTCCAGCTTGCCTTGTGCGGCGTAGGCGATGCCGCGCCCCACATAGGCCTCCGCATCCTGCGGGTTGAGGGCAATGGACTGGTTGAGATCGGCCATCGCCAGCTCCATCTCACCCAAGGCTGCGTGGACGATGCCCCGGTTGACGTGAGCGGCAGGGTGTCGTGGATCGAGAGCGATCGCCTGGGTATGATCCGCGATCGCCCGGCGTAGCTCTCCCTTCTCGCGATAGGCCAAGCCCCTGTTGACATAGGCGGTGGCGGACTGGGGATTCAGGGCGAGGCCTTGGGTGTAATCCCCGATCGCCTGCTCCCACTTGGCCTGGTCGGCGTAGGCATTGCCCCGGCCCACGTAGGCAGTGGCATCCTTTGGGTTGAGGCCAATGGCCTGGGAATAGTCGGCGATGGCCTGCTGTTGCTTGCCCTGTTGCTGGTAGGCAAGCCCGCGGTTCACGTACGCACTGGCGAACTGGGAGTTGAGTATCAAAGCCCGACCGTAGTCGGTGATGGCTTCCTCCAGGTTCCCTTGACTGGCATGGGCGCGTCCGCGGCCGGCGTAGGCGGCTGCATACTGGGGATTGATGGCCAGCGCCTGCGTATAGTCGGCAATGGCCGGTTCCGCTTGTCCCTGGCCGGCGTAGGCATTGCCCCGGTTGTTGTAGGCTTCAGCCAGTTGGGGGTTGAGCGCAAGGGCCTGAGTAAAATCCGTGATGGCCAGATCCTGCTTGCCCTGCTCTGCGTAGGCGATGCCTCGATTGTTGCGGGCCTCGGCATTCTGAGGATCGACGGTGATGGCCCGATTCAAGTCGGTGATGGCTTGCTCCAACTTACCCTGCTGGCGGTACACTTCACCGCGATTGTTGTAGGCGACGGCGATCTGGGGATCGAGGGTGAGAGCTTGGGTATAGTCGGCGATGGCCTGTTCCAGTTCGCCTTGCTGGCGGTGGGCCTCGCCGCGGTTGTAGGACGCATGAGCGAATTGGGGGTTGAGGGTAAGGGCCTGATCGTATTCGGCAATCGCCCGCGTCAGGTCCCCATGCCGGGCATAGGCGTTGCCGCGGTTAAAATAGACGGCAGTGTATTGGGGGTTGGAGGCAAGGGCTTGGGCATAGTCAGCCATGGCCGATGGCAGCTCCCCCTGGGCTGCGTAAGCGAGGCCTCGCCGGTTATAGAGCAGTGGGCTTGGCAGCATCTTGAGAGCGGCGCCGTAGCCACGGGCAGCCGTTTTGTGATCTCTTCGCTCGTCGGCCTGTAGGCCCAGATCCATGAGCGCCGCAGCATGCAGCCCGGCGTCGCGGTACAGGGAACGCAACCCAGCCCGTAGCAAGAGGCGCCGATGCCGCTCCAAGAAACTCAGCAACTGCTGCCGGGCGACCTCCGGTCTGATTATCCCTTCCACAGCGACATCGGGGTGGGCAATGCTCTCGCGGCTGGGGACGATGTCAAAGGGGAGTAACTCAGCCAGCGCCTCTTGGAGTGGGCGCGTGCGGAAACCGAGGCCACGCTCGCGGGCAGTCTGCCTCAACAGATGCGCCGCGTAGGCCAATATCAACGGGGTGCTCCGCCTTACACCCGCGGCGTGGAATGTAGCCAGCGCATCTAGCACAACGCCGGCAGTGCCCAGTTCATGGATGGTGCGCCGCGCCACGGCCCAGAGTCCCTTGATCCCCCCCTGGATCATCCGGTCGACCGTCTCCGGCTCGACCTCGGTCATCCCTTCCTGCCGCAGGTGTCGTAGCGCTGTCACGATCAGTTGCGGCGTGCCGTCCCCTCTGGCCACGAGGTCATCCCGCGCCACGTCGTCGATGTGCAGCCCAAACGCACCGGCTGCGCGATCGACCAGTCTGCCCGTCAGCTCTGTGTCCAAGTCTGGGAGTTCGATCACCTGAAACTCATGAGTTCTGAGCCAGGCAACGTAGGCATTGGAGAGTTGGTCGGTACGTGCAGTGGCCACGATGTAGGCCGCGGCGCACCCCTGAAGCACGGCCAACGCTTCGGCCAACAGTGGCAACGCCTGACTACAGTACTGATGGGGTAAATCGTCGATGAAGAGCAGCGCCGGCTGGTGCGGATCTAAAAGGCGGCCCAGATCGGCACGGAGCTCTTCCTCACTGAATAGGCGGAAAGCAGGTGCGGGTTCGTAGATCCGATCGCTGGGCACCAGGCCGGCAGCGACGGCCCTGCGTATGAGTTCGCCTGCCTCGCGGGTCTTGCCCAGTTCCATACGCCCCGAGATGACCAGTCGCCCGTGTTTACGCAGTTCATCCACTGCGACGGCCTTGCGGTCAACCCAGTTGACCCTTCCACCGCGTCCCAGGCGCTCTCGGACTTCCTGGGGCGTAATCGATCGCAACGATTCCAACTGTCTCCGTGTCATCGTTCCTCGACGCGTTAGGATCTGGTTTTCGCAACCTGTAGCGCAAGACGCAAGTCAAAAGCCGCCGGTCGTCGTAACAATGAGAATTATACTACAACTCGCGAAAACACGCAAGAAACGCGATCGCTCGACGATCATGCCCACCACGGCCCGCGCCGTGGCCTGCGGAGTACCGCTTCTGCGGTGGCCCCTGGCCCTGCAGACGTCTCTTGACACGCTCAGTAGCCCGCGGACGCGGCGAGCCTACGAGCGGGCTGTAGTAGATGCTATGAAGGCGCTGGGAATTCTATACCCGGCAGACATCGAGGCGCCGGCGCTGGCACAGTACAGAAGCGGCCTCGTGGGCCGTTTGGACCCAGACCGGCCCGACCGCCTCAGCCCGGCAACCATCAATCTCAAGCTGGCAGCACTCCGCCAATTCGTGAGCTTCTGTAGCGTGACCGGGATCGTCCGGCTCAGCAAGTACGCAATCACCTTCGGCCGAAGTCACCGTCCGCTACGGTGGAACGCCCCTACCAGGTGCTAAATGCGGCGGAGCGCGCCCGGCTCACGTAGGCTGCCCAACAGCACGGAATGCGAGGGCGGGCGCTCGTGACCCTGTGGGGGTACAGTATAAATTACCGCACAATCGACTATGGAATGGGCGCAGAATAGGCCGACGGCTCTAGGCAGGTACCCTGACATCAATCAAGCGCAGGGTACCTGCCCATTTTCACACAATTTGCTCAACCGGGCAAACCTGCGCAGGCGGCGCAACGCGCACAACAAAACCAGCGTCCCCAAAACGTTTCCCTTCCAGCGGCAAAACGTTTCCCATCGCAGCCCAAACGTCTCCCTGCGACGCAAAACGTTTCCCATTTTGCCCTTTCACGGGTCCAGACTGGATGAATCCATAAGAAACAGGCAACAAAGCTCGCCAAAAACAGCGCCCTGTGTTTCCTACGCTTCCCTCCGAAAGTGCTACCGTACCTCTATCCAAAGCCCAAGATGCGGCTGCGGCAACGATTCTTGGACAAGCAGGCGGCGGTCCTGATTCTGGCTGAGCTTCTCAAGGGAGCCTGAACGGCCATGGGCGCATGCGCATCATAGCTGAGTACCAGTCCAACAGACAGCGGACAAACGCATACACCATCAAGGGGTCCTTCATGAAGCACCGTGCAAGCGACCATGGATCGAGCGGCGAGTAGTGAGTCATGCGGCACGTTCGTCGCCGTCTTCCCGGCTGGGTCGCGGTTGTCTGCGATGGGTTTGTGTCGGGTATTGGCCGGCTAAGTCTATTCTCCGCTTCCTGTGCATCGTCAAGTTCTGGCGACAACCGCGCAAAATGACCCAGTCGTACGCTGCCTCCTGCTTCCTGCCGTCCGCACAAGAGGCGGCGACGGCGAACCTCAGTTGGGAAAGCCATCTGCGACGCGCGCAGCGGAGCCGGGACCGCTGTTGCCAACAGCCCCGGCCCACGCTCCCAATCCCGTCAGGTAATGCGCCCCTCAGGTCCGCATGCAGGCTTGTGAAGACACTACTTGATGTAGCAGGCCTTCGCGACGCCGTAAATCGGGTCCCCGAACGTAGCGTTGCTGCAGTCGATCCCGTTCACCACACCGTACTTGTAGTAGAACTGGCCGTTTGCCCCGTAGGCCACGTCCTTCGTCCCGCTGAAGTTGCAGCGCTGGCCCTCATTCGCACACCAGGTATACCCCGGTAGGCCGCCGCGCGGCTCTACCTTGGCAGACGAGACCTGGTCGTTTCCGATGCTGTTGTTCGTCAGGTCGTTGTCGTCGCTGCTGAAGGTCTCACAACCGCCCACGTAGCCGTCGTCACGGCATAGAGTCGCCTTCACGTTGCTGCCCACCTTGATCGAAGAGATCGAGTCGTTGGGTAAGGCAATCGCGCTTGGGTTCGAGTAGCTCCCCACGCCCTTGATGACACACTGACCACTGTAGTTTGCGTCCACGAAGAGAGCGATTTGGTCAGCGCTGGGGGCACATGCACCGCCTCGTGACTCCACCTTCGCGGATGAGACTTGGTCGTTGCCGATGCCGCTGTCGGTGAGGTCCCCATCGTTGTCGGTGAAGCTCTCGCATGTCCCGCTGTAGTTGTCATCGCGGCACAAGGTCGCCTTGACGTTGCTGCCTACCTTGATGGAAGAGATGGAGTCGTTGGGCAGTCCGAGAGCGGCTGGGTTGGAGTAGCTGCCGATGCCCTTGGTCACGCACTGACCAGAGTAGTTCGCATCCACAAAGAGCGCGATCTGGTCAGCGCCGGGCGAACAGCCACCGCCACCGACAGTCTCCCACCACAAGGTGATGTTAGCATCGCCGCCGTTCTCATAGTACTCGACTTTGAGGCTGTGGCTTCCCCCGCTCAGGTCGCGCTCGGCGGTGTATTCGGTCCGACCCTGGTCCTTCCACTGGTCGATGATCAGGTTTGTGTCCACCCAGAGGCGAATGCCGTCATCGCCGGCCAGGTGGAAGCGGTAGCGTCCCGCCGCAAAGCCCTGGCTGCGCGTCCAGCGTGCCGAGAACTTGTCGTTAGGCACACCACCTCCTGGGCTGCCGGTGCCCCAGTTAAAGTCTACTTGGCTGTCATTCCGGCACAGAGTCGGAGTGCCGCTCAGGCTCTGGTTGTTCCAGTACTCCCCCCTCCAGTCGCTGATGCTCGGGCAGCCACCGGCATTGTCCTTGGTGTAGCATGCTTTGCCCACACCCGAGATAGGATCGCCGAACGTAGCGTTGTTGCAGTCGATGCCATTTGCCACGCCGTACTTGTAGAAGAACTGACTGTTTGCCCCGTAGGCGACGTCCTTCGTCCCGCTGAAGTTGCAGCGCTGGCCTTCATTCGCACAGAACGCGTACCCGGGTGGCCCGTCAGCACCCCGCTGCTCTACCTTGGCGGACGAGACCTGGTCGTTGCCGATGCTGTTGTCGGTAAGGTCGCTGTCGTTGCCGGTGAAGGTTTCGCATGTGCCGCTGTAGTTGTCGTCACGGCACAGGGTAACCTGCACATTGCTGCCGACCTTGATGGAAGAGATGGAGTCGTTGGGCAGTCCGAGGGCGGCTGGGTTGGAGTAGCTACCGATGCCCTTGGTTACGCATTGACCAGAGTAGTTCGCATCCACAAAGAGCGCGATCTGGTCGGCGCTTGGGGAACACCCACTGCCACCGACAGCCTCCCACCACAAGGTGATGTTTGCATCGCCGCCGTTCTCATAGTAATCGACTTTGAGGCTGTGGCTTCCCCCGCTCAGGTCGCGCTCGGCGGTGTATTCGGTCCGACCCTGGTCCTTCCACTGGTCGATGATCAGGTTTGCGTCCACCCAGAGGCGAATGCCGTCATCGCCGGCCAGGTGGAAGCGGTACCGTCCCACCGCAAAGTCCCGGTTGCGCGTCCAGCGCGCCGAGAACTTGTCGTTGGGCACGCCACCTCCTGGACTGCCGGTGCCCCAGTTAAAGTCTACCTGGCTGTCATTCCGGCACAGAGTCGGACTGCCGCTCAGGCTCTGGTTGTTCCAGTACTCCCCCCTCCAGTCGCTGATGCTCGGGCAGCCACCGGCACTGTCCTTGGTGTAGCACGCCTTCACCACGCCAGAGATGGGATCGCCAAACGTGGCATTGTTGCAGTCGATGCCATTCGCTACGCCGTACTTGTAGAAGAACTGACTGTTTGCCCCGTAGGCCACGTCCTTCGTCCCGCTGAAGCTGCACAGCTGATTCTCATTCGCACAGAAGGTGTAGCCAGACGGCCCGCCGCCACCCCCGTTGACCATTATGATGCCATATGGGCCGGCCTGAGCCTGATTGCATGCCAAGCGAAAACGCGCATAGGACCAGCTTGTCTGCCCCCCACACTCAAGCCAACCACTAAGGCACCGATTGTCTGGATCGTTGACGTAGACTTGCTGGCTGTCGTCGGAGAATCCCCGCACCACGACGAAATGATCCCCGTAGCCAGATCCGCGTCCGAGGGTAGCGCCGTGTACCAGCGCGATGACCAGTTGGTTTGCTGCGAGTGCCTCCTTCATCCGCTGCATCTGGGTATCAGGGGCAGGAGACAAAGTCGAGGGGATCTCGGTGGTGCCCAGGCCATACCAGCGGACCGCAGCCTCCAACTGGGGAAACGTCAGATATCCACTCGCACTGCCCGAATGAACGCGCACCTGCACAACCCAGTCCCTGTCGCTCAAGCCGCCTGGCCGTTTGCCGTACGCCTGTAGCACCATCGCTCCGCTGGCTGGGCCACAGTCACTGTTCTGTGTGCTCTGGCCCTGATATTGCGAGATGTAAGGTACCGCCACCTGTGAAAACAGGCCTGCCGCGGCGACCGAACCCCACATCCCGGCCATCAGGCCCAAGACTACTATCATCGACAACACTGCTCTTGCCTTCATCGGTTCTGTCTCCTTTTGCTCGATCGTAATGTCTCGTGTGTCGCTCCCGTGCCAATCAGGCACGGCCTCCAATAGACCACCCTGCTCGCCGGAGGAACCTTGTTAGCCCATCGCGCCATACCTCCTTTGCTGGCAACCCGCAGCGAGGTGCTCATGCACCGTATCCCTCAGCGATTGCCTGCCACCCTCGATGCCGTCTTGTAGTACTGCCAACACGGCACCTTACCCTCTGACTCCGCTTGCCGCTCAGTCCGCCCGGCTTGCCAACCTCATCAGCGACGCGTGAAACTGACGGCGTACTCCTGCGCCACGAACTGCTCAAAGGCAGCGGAACGCCTGCCAACGTACACGCCTTGGCGGATCAGGTACAATCCCACCCGTCGGCACTTCCGCGCCTCCTCTACGGCCTTGTCGCAGGCCGAGACGGCGACGATGTAGTCAATGCCTACCGTAGCATACTGCACATATTCCCGGGAGACCTCGCTCTGAAAGGAGTATGCCCGGGTCCCCCAGTTGGGGCGACGCTTCTGCTCGGGAGCCTTACCGCCTTTCGGCTGACTGTCGCCAATGCGCACGGGAAAGAGCGCCGGTCGGACAATCAGATCGACCGCCTTCAGTTTGTGAAGCCCGTCTACTTCGATGCCACCTGAGCTTACTCTGCTCATGTGAGCGATGAAGCGACGGCGAAGATCGAGGAACTGTTTCCGCTCCGCTTGGCTGAGCTCGTCAGCCCTCTCCAGATCACGGACCAAGGAGGTCCGATCCGGCACGTCCTCGGCCCGCACAGGGGAAATGAGGTCACGACGCGTCATGAGCAC
>Ga0315286_10002235_pt1 | contig 18042 bp, 9 predicted proteins | sample YL17G10_0_MG_FD_205038 | JGI IMG/M metagenome (GOLD analysis project Ga0315286, IMG submission 205038) | Sediment microbial communities from Yellowstone Lake, YNP, Wyoming, USA - YL17G10_0 | ecosystem: Environmental > Aquatic > Freshwater > Lake > Sediment | place: USA: Wyoming | collected...
AGAGTCGCTCGGGGGGACGTTTTTTGTGACCGTTAACCAGGATTTCGTCCGGATAAGTTTCCACGTCCTCCAGGAGAACCTGGACGCGGCGCTCAACCTACTCGGACAAATGCTCCTCCAGCCTCAATTCGTCGAGCGCGAGATCGCCAATGTCCGGCGGATGATTACCTACGACCTCCAAGACAAGGAAACGAATCCGGAGTTCGTGGCTAAGCGTCAACTCTACCGGCTGCTCTTCAAGGGCCATCCCTACGAGAAATTCGCCTTTTCGCGCGACCTTCTTCGGAGCTGGACGCCCCGTGACATCCAGAATTTCTTCGACCGGTATTACCGGCCGAACAACGCCCATCTGATCCTCACCGGCAACCTGAGCCTCGGCCAGGCGACGCAAAAGATCTCCCACGTTTTCAACACTTGGCCCCCGAGCGAAATTCCGGGGACGTCGCAGAAGTCCGTCCGGCCTCCCGACAAGGAACGGATCTGCCTGGTCGATATGCCCCAATCCCGCGGAACCTGCACCCTCTTCGTGGGCACGGCCTTTCCCCGGCCCGCGACGGCGGACCGGTTCGGCCTCATCGTCCTGAACCAGGTCCTCGGCGGGTCGCTCAGCTCGCGCCTCCTGATGAACCTCCGGGAATCCAAGGAGTTCGCGAACTACGCGTTCAGCGAACTCGACGTGTTCCGTTCAGCCGGAATTCTGTTCATCCGGGCCCGCGTCCTCCCGGACAAAGTTGTGCCCGCCCTTCAGGAAATTCAGAAGGAGGTCCGGGCCTTGGGCACCACCCGGCCCGCCGTCGCGGGAGAAATCGAGCCGGCCAAAACCTATCTTCTGGGGAACTTCCCCCTCGGCCTCGAGCGGTTCGACGCGTTTACGGCCCGGATGGCCGAGATCTTCGCCCTGGGCGGGGGGGAAGAGCTTTGGAACGGCTATTACGGCCAGGTGATGCTCGTCAACGCCGACCGCGTCCTCGAAGCCGCCCAGAAATATTTGCTTCCTATGCCGTTCATCACCGTCATCGCCGGCGACCGGGCGAGCCTAGCCGACCGCCTGGCCGTGCTGGAGTCTTACGATCTTTATAATTCCAAAGGCCAATTCCTGGCCACCTACACCAAGGACAAAAAAGGAGCTCTTCATGAAGCTGGTGGAATGCGTCCCGAATTTCAGCGAAGGCCGGGACAAAAGTAAGATCCAACAAATCGCCCGCGAGATCGAAACGACTCCGGGGGTGAAGCTGCTCGACGTGGATCCCGGCGAATCCACGAACCGGACGGTCGTGACGTTCATCGGCGGGCCCGCCGATGCCGCGGAAGCGGCCTTCAAGGCGATCAAGAAAGCTTCTGAGGTGATCGACATGCGCTTCCACAAGGGCGCTCACAGCCGGATCGGCGCGACCGACGTCTGCCCGTTCGTGCCCGTGTCCGGGGTGACGATGGCCGAGTGCGTCGAGCTGGCCCGCGCCCTCGGGCGCCGCGTGGCCGGCGAGCTCGGGATTCCCGTCTATTTCTACGAGGAAGCCGCCACGCGGGAGGACCGGCGCAACCTGGCCTCCATCCGGTCGGGCGAATACGAAGGGCTGCCGGAGAAGCTGAAGGACCCGGCCTGGGCGCCCGATTGCGGGCCCTCCGCGTTCCATCCGGGAGCCGGAGCGACAATCATCGGGGCCCGCGAATTCCTGATCGCCTACAACATCAACCTCAACACCCGTGACCGGAAGCTGGCCGGCGAGATCGCCCTTAACATCCGGGAAAGCGGCCGGGCGCAACGCGATGCGGACGGGAACATCGTCCGGGACGCCTCCGGCGCGACGGTCAAGCTTCCGGGGCGGTTCCCCCACGTCAAAGCCGTGGGCTGGTATATCGAGGACTACGGCATTGCCCAGATCTCGATCAACTTCACGAACTACAAGGTCACGCCCCTCGCCGTCGTCTTCGACGAGGTCCGGTCTCAGGCCGCGGCGCTGGGGTTGCGGGTGACGGGCAGCGAGCTCGTCGGTCTTATCCCCAAGGAGGCTCTCCTCGCGGCCGGCCGCCATTACCTCATCAAGCAGGGCAAGAGCGAGGGGCTGCCCGAGGAGGAGCTCATCCGGACGGCGGCCCTCTCCCTCGGGCTGAGCGATGTCGCGCCGTTCGATCCCAAAAAGAAAATCATTGAATACCAGTTTGACGCGGGCCCGTCCCGCCTCGCGGGCATGTCCCTCCGCGAGTTCACGAACGAGCTCTCCCTGGACTCGCCGGCGCCCGGCGGCGGCAGTGTGGCCGCCCTCTGCGGCGCCTTGTCGGCTTCCCTTTCGGCGATGGTCGCCAATCTGACCGTCGGGAAAAAAGGCTATGAAGAGTCGTTTATCGAGCTCCGGGAAACGGCGGTTCAGGCCCAGGACCTCAAGGAGGAATGCCTCCGGGCCGTCGACCTGGATACGGCGGCCTTCAACAAGGTGATGGAAGCGTCCCGCCTGCCGAAAGGCTCCCCCGAACAGCAGGCCGAGCGGCTGGCGGCGGTCGAGGCGGCCACCCGCGAGGCCACGCTCGTCCCTTTCCGGGTCCTCGAGCTGAGCGTCGACCTGCTCCGTCTGGCCCGGATCGCGGCCGAGAGAGGAAACCGCAATTCGGCGAGCGACGCCGGCGTGGCGGCTCTCGCCGCAAGGGCCGCGGCCGACGGGGCCTACTACAATATCCGGATCAATCTCCCGGGTCTGCGGGACGAGGCGTTCCGGAGCCGCATCCGGGCATCCGCCGACGCCCTTCGCGCGGACGCGGCCTCCCGGGCGGCGGAGGTCCAGAATATGATTGAAAACCAATATGGATTGATGTAAGAATAAATACAATGTGGCCGAAGCTCCCCGTCGTCAGCATCAGCCTTAAAAAGCGGCTTTGGGCGATCGTCATTCTCGTCGTAGCATATCTGGTCTACATCGCCCTCGGCGACCTCATCCCTCAATATTGGAAACTCATCGGATTCGGGGCGTCCGAGCGCTCGATCCTGACGCTCGGATTCGTGATTATCCTTCTCATCGCCCTGAGCGGTCTCGCCGCCGGCGAGAAGCTCGCCTCGCTCGCCATAAAGGACGGGCTGACGGGGCTTTTCAACCAGACCTACATGAAGTCCCGTCTCCAGGAGGAGATCTACCGGTCCGAACGGTACAGGTATCCGCTGAGCCTCATCTTGATCGATCTTGACGATTTTAAAAGAATCAACGACAAGCATGGACATGCCACCGGGGATCGCGTCCTTAAGATCTTTTCCGACCTCCTCCAGGAGAAGGTCCGGGCCTCGGACATCTCCGGCCGGTTTGGAGGCGAGGAATTCCTGATCCTCCTGCCCCAGACGTCGTGCCTCGATGCCGCGTCGGCCGCCGAGCGGATCCGGAAAGAGGTGGCCGTCACCCCGTTCCGGATCGGAGGCGGATCGGATCGGTCCTGTCAGTTCACGATCAGCCTGGGGGTGTATTCCTCGCCGGCCAACGGCCAGAACGTGGATGAGATCATCAACCTGACCGATGCGGCTTTATATCGCGCCAAGAAAGAAGGCAAGAACAAGGTTGTCGTCGTCGTCCGCTGAAGCCGCGCTCCTGCAACCCTACCGTGCCGCTCTGCTCCTCCAGGCTAGAACTCCGAAGAACAGCAGGCTGACGGTTACGATCATCCCCGAGGCGGGCAGGTCCAGGACGAAGGCCGAAGTGAGGCCCAGCGCGACGGAAGCGGTCGCCACGGCGCAGGCGAGAAAGACGGCCCGCTTGAAGCTCGACGCCCGCACAAGGCCGGCCGCCGCCGGGATCACGAGGAGCGCCGAGACGAGGAGGATCCCGACTACCTTCATCCCCAGGACGATGGTGACGGAGGTCAGGACCGTGATCAGTGTATCGAGGCGACGGACGCGGATCCCCGCGACCTGGGCCGACTCCCGGTCGAACGTCAGGAACATCAGCTTGCGGTAGTTGGCCGCGATTACGGCCACGACGGCCGCGGCCAAGAGGATCGAGAGCGCGACTTCGAGCGGTTCGATCGCCAGGATCTCGCCGAACAGGTAGTTGAGGAGCGCGACGCCCGGATTCCGGGAGAGTGTCGCCAGAATGATGCCCAAGGCCAGTCCGCCGCTGCTGACGATGGCGATGGCGGTGTCGCCATAAAGGCCGGCCCGGTCCTTGAGCTTCATGATCCCGAGCGAGGCCAGAACGGAAAAGCCGAAAGCCACGAGGAGGGGCGCGGTCCGGAGAAGGAGCCCGAGGGCCACCCCGGCAAAGGTGATGTGCGACAACCCGTGCCCGATCATGGCGTCCTTGCGCAGGATGAGAAAGACCCCCAGGACCGCGCAGGCCAGGGCGATGAACAGCCCCGCCGCCAGCGCCCGCTGAATGAACCCGTAAGAGAGGATCGCACCCATGTCGTTCTAGTGGCGGTGCGAGACGAGGTGATGTCCCCCGGCCAGCATGTCCTTGAGGGTATCGGAGCGGCAGAAATCCGCGTGGCTCCCATGGTAGACGAGCCTCTGGTTCAGGCAGGCCACCTGGGTGATGTGCCGGTCCACGATGCCGATGTCGTGGGTGATGAGAACGATGGTAATGCCTTCGCTTTTATTGAGGCGGTCGAGAAGCCCGTAGAAATGGTCCTGCGTCTCGGCGTCGACCCCCGTGGTGGGTTCGTCGAGGAACAGGATCCGGGGCTTGTCCACGATGGCCCGGGCGATGAACACGCGCTGCTGCTGGCCGCCGGATAGACGCCCGATCCGCCGGTCGGCCGCCTCCTCCATCCCCACGACTTCCAAGGCCCGGCGGATGGACGCGTCCTGCCTTTTCCGGCCGCCGGCCGCCCGGTCCGGACTGCGGAGGGCCATGGCCACAACTTCCCGGACGGAAGCCGGGAAAAGAGGGTCGAAATTCGTGGCCTTTTGGGGAATATAGCCGATCCGGGGACGCTCCGCCCCGACCGCAAGATCGCATCCCTGAAACAGGATCCGTCCCCCGTCCGGCTTCACCAAGCCGAGGATGAGCTTGAGAAGGGTCGTTTTTCCCGACCCGTTCGGGCCGATGATCGCCAGGAAGTCTCTCTCGCAGATCGCCAGGCTGACGTCGACGAGCACGGGAAAGCCGCCGTAGGCGAACGATACGTGTTCGATCTCGAGAAGCGGCCGGTGATCAGCGGCAGCCGAGGCCATGCTTGAAATTCTCCAGATTCTGGCGCATCAGGTCGATGAACGTCACCCCGGCGTCGAACTGGGCCCGGGTGAGATTGTGGCCCGGGTTCAGGACGCGCACGTCGGCCCGAAGCTCCCGGGCGATCATCCGGGCCATCTTGTCGCTGACGTTCTCCTCAAAAAAAACCGTCCGGATGCGCAAGATCTTCGCCCGCTCGATGATGCCGGTCATCGCTTTCGGGGAAGGCGCGGCGTCGGGGCTCAGGCCGTAGACCGGAACCTGCACGAGCCCATAGCGGCGGGCCAAAAGCCCGAACGCGGCATGGCCGCCAAAGACAAAAGTCCTTTCGTCGCACGTCCGGAACGCGTCCCGGTATTCGGCGTCGAGACGCCGGAGCTTGTCTTTATAGGCCTCGCCCCGTTTCGCGAATTCCTCTGCGCCGTCGGGATCGAGCTCGCCGAGGACCCGGACCATCCGGTCGATGAGGACGAGGTCCCGGCCGAAATCCAGCCAGATGTGGGGATCTTCGCCCGCCTCAGATGCCGCCGCCGGGCCGGCGGGATCCTCGGGAGGAGCAGGGACCCGGGCCGCCTCGATGGTCCGCAGGCCCGGCCGGCCCACGCTCCTGAGGACTTCGGTCGCCCAGGGTTCGAGGCCGGATCCGATGAACAGGAAGAGATCGAGAACCGCGATCTTCCGGATGTCGCTCACCCGGGGCTGCCAGGAATGGATTTCCGCGCCCGGCGGAAGAAGGATGCCGACCTCCCCCCGGTCCCCCGCGATTTCGCGGGCGAATTCCATCAGGGGAAAAACCGTGGCCATAATCTTGATTTTCGGCCGGGGTGCTGCGGCGGACGGTGAGGTCATCCCAGCCAAAAGGCCGAGTGGCGCAACGAGAATGAGGAGCAAAGCCGCAAAGGGACTTATTTTTATCATCTTGAAAGCGGGATTCCCTTAATTATTGAATTCGGCCGCATTGTAGATGATGCCTAAGGAAAAATCAAATTAAGATCCGTTCGCAAATCGAGAGCTGCGCGATACGACGGTGGGGTTCGGCCTAAGGACCTCATAGCGGAAGGGGCGGGGGAACCGACGGGACTGGTTCCCCTTAAGGGCCTCAGGCCGAACCCCAGCACCGGATTGACCCAAAACCGTCCTTGCTTGTCAGTGGTCCTTTTTTGTGGCATGATTTTATCATTCGCAAATCAACGGATCGGGAGGTCCCCATGCCATCGACATCGATCGAGCTTTTACCCTCGCATCTCTGGAAGCATTTCGAGCAGATCCTGAAAATCCCGCACGGCTCGGGCTCGGAAAAAGCATTGGGAGAACACATCCTGGCTTATGCCAAATCCCGGAGCTTGAGCGCATCCAAAGACAAGGTCGGAAACATCATCGTCCGCAAGCCCGCGACGTCCGGCCGGGAAAAAACGGCAGGCGTCGTGCTCCAGGGCCATCTGGATATGGTCAACGAGAAGAATTCGAACGTGGCCCACGATTTCGCCAAGGACCCGATCACGGCCGAAATCAAGGACGGATGGATGCACGCCCGGGGGACGACCCTTGGCGCGGACAACGGCATCGGCGTCGCCGCGTCCCTCGCGGCGATGGAGGACGCTTCGCTCGTCCACGGACCTCTCGAATTTCTGTTCACGGTCGAGGAAGAGACCGGACTGACGGGGGCCCGTTCTATTCAGCCCGGCGCCCTTCAGGGCAAATATCTGCTGAACCTCGATAGCGAGGAGGAAGGCACGTATACCATAGGATGCTCCGGCGGCGGGGATTCGGAAATCATGTTTCCGTTGAAGCGAAAGGCCTCCCGGATCAAGAATGCCTACCGTCTCAAGATCTCGGGGCTTCGGGGCGGGCATTCGGGCTTGGACATCACCCAGGGCCGGGCCAACGCCCTCAAGCTCCTCGCCCGTCTGCTCATCCAGGCCGCGGCCGAAGTTCCCTATGAGCTCTTGAAGATCGAGGGAGGCAACAAGCGGAATGCGATCCCGCGGGAAGCCTGGGCGGATTTCCTGCTCGAACCGGCCAATATCCCCGCGTTCCAGGCGTTGCTTGAAAAGTCGGGATCGGATATCCGGTTCGAATACGGTTCCGTGGAGAAGGACTTCCAGGGCCGTCTCGAAGAAATCCCCCGGCGGAAAACCGACGCGGCCTTGACGACCGCCGCTCAGAGAACGCTGGTCGCGTTCCTCGACGCCTGCCCCCACGGCGTGCTGCGGATGCATCCGGAAATCGCCGGCCTGGCCGAGACATCGACCAACCTGGCGCTCATCCGCTGCGCCAAATCCAAGGCCGAGATCATCTGCAGCAGCCGCAGTCCGATCCGCCCGGCCCTCGAAGCGGCCCGGGGCATGATCAAATCCCTGGCGGGACTCGCAGGCGCCAAAATCCGACAGCCCGAGGCCTATCCCGGCTGGGCGCCCGACCTCCAGTCTCCCCTTCTCCAGATCATGAAGGATGTCTATCGGAAAACCTTCGGCCGGGACGCTGCCGTCGTCGCCGTCCACGCCGGACTGGAATGCGGCATCATCGGCGAGAAATTTCCGGGCATGGGCATGATCTCCCTCGGCCCGACGATCACTCATCCTCATTCCCCCGAAGAAGGGGTGGATATCGCCTCGGTCGCCGATTTCTGGAAGCTTCTCACCGCGGCTCTTCGGGATCTGGTCTGATCCTTCCTTAAATAAGGAGCTCATGTGAGGCGGGCGCGCCGGCCTCGAGCCGCCTGTCCGGCTTGTCTTGCTATTTCCCCGGAATTTTTCTACGATGGATGAAATCGATCCTGAAAGGACGTGCCATGCCGAAGAAATCCTGTCTCTTCCTCGTCGTCTCGGGACTCATCCTCCTGGCCGCGCTTACGGGCGGATGCAAGAAGAAGAACCCCGCCCGCATCCCGCCGCCCGCCGGCGAGATCAAAGGCGATCTCCGGGTCACGCTGGCCACCCCCCAAGGCCCGACCAGGTCGGCCCGCGAGGCCGAAGAGATCGTGGTGATCTTCGACCATCCCATGGCCGCCCTGGAGCCTCTGCCTCTTGACGAATCGACATCCTTCCTGAAGTTCGATCCGCCGTGCGGCGGGACCTATCGCTGGATGGGGACCAAGGCCCTGGCCTTCACTCCCAAGGCCAGGTTCCCATTCGCCACGGAGATCAAAGTGACGGTCCCCGGGGGGACCCGTTCCATGGACGGGTTTGTCCTGAAAAACGATTATTCCTGGAGCTTTGCGACCCTCCGGCCCGTGCTCGTCCGCCATGAGCCGATGAACGGCGGCCAGCAACTGAAGCTCGATACTACCATGATTCTGGCTTTCAATCAGCCGATGAGCGACGCCTCGGCCCGCGAATTCATCTCCCTGTCAGGCCAAGGGCCGGGAGCCGCGGATGCGGCTCTCCCCTATGCCTTGTCGCGCCCGTCGGTCGAGTCCCTGAAGGACGCTGGAATCGCCCAGCCGCCGGCGAATGTCTTCCTGCTCAAGCCCGCCGAGCCGCTCAAGCCCGAATTTGAATATGCGGTTGGAGTTAAAGTCGGCTTCAAGGGCAAGGAAGGCGATCTGGGCATGGAGAAGCCCGTCGTATTCTCCTTCCAGACTTTCAAGAAATTCGCTTTTGAGCAGATCGACGGCGCCGTCGACCACGATCCCAATGAAAGCCTGACCTTTGAATTCACGAACAATGTCGTCATCAAAGACCTCATTTCCCAGCTCCGCTTCGAGCCGCCCGTCGAGGTCCCGGATTGGTATGCGGAGTGGGACAACGCCAGCCGAAGCATCTCCTTCGACCTGCCTCTCAAAGCCGAGACCAAATACACCGTCACGATCGCCGGCCCCCTCAAGGACGAATTTGGCAACGTCCTCGGCCAGGACGCCCGGGCGGAGTTCACGACCTCGCCCTATGCTCCGTCGGTCCGGATGACGACCGGCCACGGCGTTCTCGAATCCTATGCCGACCTTACGTATCCGCTCTTTGTCGTGAACCCCGGTCCGGTCCGGCTCCAAGCCGCCCGCATCTCCCGCGATGCGGTCATCCCGCTTCTCCGGAACTCCAAATCTTCCGAATCGGATGAGAGCTACGAGCCTGCGGATGGCTTCTACCAGGTCGACCGGCCCCTGAATTTCAAGCTGCCCCGGAACGTGCGGACCTTCGTTCCGCTCAACGTCAAGGAGCTGTTGGGCGATCGCTTCGGCTTTCTGCTCGTCCAGCTCGACACGCGGTCGGAGGAAAGATGGGGCCGCTTTCCCAAGGCCTTCCTCCAAGTCACGGAGCTGGGCATCACCGGAAAATTCTCGCCCGAGTCCAACCTGGTCTGGGTGACGGAGCTAAAGACCGGCCTTCCCGCGGCGGACAGCGAAATTGAGATCCGGAACGACGCCAATGCCGTGCTCTGGACGGGACGGACGGACAAGGAAGGGAAGGTCCAGACCCCCGGCTGGAAGCTCCTCGGATTCAAGCCCCGGGATTCCTGGTCCAAGCCCCAGCAATGGATCTTCGCCCGCCGCGGCGCCGACACGGCGCTCCTGTCCTCGGATTGGGGCACGGGCATCGGGCCCTACCGGTTCAACATCGACTACGACTGGTCCCCGGAGCCGGAAACGGTCCGGGGGACGATTTTCACCGAGCGGGGCATCTACCGGGCCGGCGAGACCGTGCATTTTAAAGGAATGATCCGGAGAAATCTCAAGGGACAGTGGAAGCTGCCCACGGTCCGAAACGTGGAATGCGAGATCAAAGATCCCTTCCAGAAGGCCGTCTTCAAGGGCAAGGCCGCCGTCGACGCGTTCGGATCGTTCGCCCTTGACCTCGAAACAAGGTCCGATGCCGCCCTTGGCACCTATAGCATCGCGGCCAAGATTCCTCCGGAAGGCGCGGGGGAACGCGAAACCACTGTCGGCGAATCGTTCCGGGTCGAAGCTTTCCGCCCGGCCGAGTTCGAGGTTCATCTCCGGTCGCTCAAGGAAAGCTATGTCTTCGGCGACGCATTCCAGGGCGAGATCCGGGGCGCCTATCTCTACGGCGGGGTCATGGCCGGGCAGAAGGCCGGCTGGTCTCTCCGGCTGAACGCCGATTCGTTCACCCCCCCCGGACACCCGGGATTTTTGTTCGGGAGCGATATCGAGTCCACTTGGGACGAGGAGGGAGGACCGTCCGAACGGAGCCGCCTGATCGCTTCGGGCTCGGCGACGCTGGGCCCGGACGGCAAATTCAGCGTCAAGGTCCCTCTTGTCGCGGAGAAGGAAAGCTCCACCGTCAACGCGGCGCTCGAAGCCACGATCGAAGGGCCCAACCGCCGCTCGGTCGCGAACCGGATCCAGACCTACGTCCATCAGGGCGAATACTACATCGGCCTCAAGCCGGGCACCGCCTTCCTCAAACAGGGCGATGCGCTTCCGGTGCAGGTGATCTCGACCGCGCCCGACGGCGCCCCCCAGGCCGACAGGAAGATCACGGTCAAGCTCGTCCGGCGCGAATGGCGCTCCGTCCGGAAGGCCGGCGTAGGAGGCCGGTTCAAATGGATGTCGGAAATGGTCGATACCGACGTTGCCTCCCAGGAGGTCCGGACCCAAGCCGCGCCCGTAGAGACCTCGTTCAAGCCCGAGAAATCCGGCTACTACCTGATCCAGGCGTCCGGACTGGATGCCCGGAAAAACAAGATCATCTCAACGACCGGCATTTACGTCACGGGCCAGGACTACGTTCCCTGGCTGCGCCGCAACGATGAAGCCCTCGACCTGGTGGCCGACCGCGACCATTACAAACCGGGCGATACGGCCCGGATCCTGATCAAATCGCCCTACGAGAAGGCCAAGGCCCTTGTGACCATCGAGCGCGAATCCATCCTCTTCTCCCGCGTCATCGACGTTCAAGGCAGCGCCAGCGAAATCGAGATTCCGGTGACCTCGGAGCTCATCCCGAATGCGTTCGTTTCCGTCCTCCTCGTCCAAGGCCGGACCCAGGTTTCGTCCGAGGCGACGACCGAGGACATCGGCAAGCCGTCGTTCAAAATCGGCTATGTCCGCCTGCCCGTGGATCCGTCCGAAAAGCATCTGAGCGTGGATGTTGCCCCCGACAAGGCGGGCTACAAACCGCGGGAAACCGTGACGCTCAAGCTCAAAGTCAAAGACGCCATGGGCGCCGATGCGGTCGCCTCGGTCGCGGTGGCGGTGGTGGACGTCGGGGTGTTGAACCTCATCGGCTATCAGATGCCCGACCCCTATGCCGCTTTTTACGGCGAACGGCCCTTGTCCGTCCAAACATCGGACTCGCGGCTCCACGTGGTCGGTCAGCGCAATTTCAGCGAGAAAGGCGAGAATGCCGGCGGCGGGGGCGGTGCGGAGGCGATGGGCCTCGCCGGGCTCGGCGAAGTGCAACTCCGGGGCGATTTCAAGTCTACGGCGTACTGGAATGCCTCCATCATTACCGACGCCAAAGGCGAAGCCGTCGTCCGATTCGAGCTGCCCGACAACCTGACGACGTTCCGGGTCATGATCGTGGCTCAGACCAAGGAATCTCTGTTCGGCCGGACGTCGGCCGATTTCAAAGTGTCCAAACCGCTCCTCCTCCTGCCGTCGATCCCCCGCTTTGCGCGCGTGGGCGATACCTTCGAAGCCGGAGCGGTCGTGAGCAACCACGCGGAGAGAAAAGGCATCGTTCAGGTCGCGCTCGAGGTCAAGGGGCTCAAGGCGGGCGCCGGAAGCGCCGGACGCCGGATCACGCTCGGCCCGGGCGAATCCCAGGAAGTCCTGTTTCCGTTCGAAGCCGACAAGCCGGGCCTCGCGACGATCGGCATCCGGGCGAAGATGGACGCGGACTCCGACGGACTCGAGCTCACGATTCCCGTGGAAATGCCCCGTCCGACGGAGACCGTGGCCACATTCGGCGAAGTGACGCAGGAACCCAAAATCGAAACGATCCGTCTTCCCGATTCGATCTATCCGGAGCAGAGCCGGATCGACGTCCAGGCGTCGGCGTCGGCCCTGACCGGCCTCGGCGGGACGGTGGAGTACCTGGCCAACTACCCGTATCTCTGCCTCGAGCAGCGCCTGTCGGCCGCTCTGCCGTTCATCGTTGCCCCGCAGATCATCCAGGACTTCAAGCTGAGCCCCCTCGATCCGAAGGACATCCGGCGAAGGGTCCAGGCTACGATCAAGGATATCTATGGCCATCAGAAGGACAGCGGCGGCTTCGGGCTCTGGACGGATTCCCTCTTCGAATCCCCCTTCGTGTCGTGCTATGCCGTTTTCGCCCTGCTGAAAGCGCGGTTCGCCGGCTTCGAAGTCGATCCGGTACGGCTCTCCGAAGGATTGGATTATCTGCGGAATTTCCTGAAAGCCAAGCCCGATGCCTCCTATCCCTACAGCGCCCGGAGCTGGAAGACAACCCAGGCCTACGCCCTCTACCTCCTGGCCTATGCCGGCCGGCCCCAGCCCGCCTACGCGGAAAAGCTGTTCAATGAGCGCGAGGCGCTTTCTCTGTTCGGCCAGGCCTGCCTTCTGAAGGCCCTTCATCTCGGCAACGGGATTCCGGCCGCGGAAGAGGCGGTCCGCCAGAGCCTGCTCAACAAGATCAAGATCACGCCATCGCAGGCCCATTTCGAAGAGGACGACGACGCCTCGCTCGGCTGGATCTACTCCTCTCACAACCGCACGACCGCCGTCGTCCTCCAGACCCTTCTCGAGACCGGAGCCCGCGTTCCCGTCCTCCCGGACATCGTCCGCTGGATCGTCGAGCAGGGCCGGACCGGCCGCTGGCGCTCGACTCAGGAGAATTTTTACGTCTTCTATGCGCTGAACGAATTCTACCGGTCCGAGGAAAAGGTCAAGCCGGACTTCCAGGCCGAGATCACGGTCGGGGGAAGGCCCCTGCTCCAGGACATGTTCCGGGCGGTGACCCAGGCCGCGCGGGCCTCGGCGCCCCTCGCCGAATTCAAGACCGGCCGGGAGCTGCCGCTCCGGTTCGCGAAGACCGGAGTGGGAACTCTTTACTACGGCGCCCGCCTGACCTACGCACCCAAGAGCGTACTGGCTCCGCGCGACGAAGGGTTCGCGGTCTATAAGGCCATCACCACGCCCGACGGCAAGCCCGTCGATGTGATCAAGGCCGGAAGCCTCGTCCTCGTGACGCTCCAGATCGTCGTTCCGAAAGAGAGCCTTTTCGTCGTCGTCGACGACCCTCTGCCGGCGGGCTTCGAGGCGGTCAACGCGACATTCCTGACCGAGAGCGACGAGGCGCAACGCCGCCTCGAGGCGCTCGCCCAAAAGGACAACAGGCCCTGGTGGCAGGGCTTCGACCACATCGAGATCCGCGACAATAAGATCCTTCTCTTCGCCGATTCGCTCCTGCCGGGCATCCATACGCACCGCTATCTGGCCCGGGCCCTGACCTTCGGCTCGTTTGCCCTGCCCGGGACGAAGGCGGAGGGAATGTATGAGCCCGAGGTCTTCGGTCGGAGCGCCGAACGGCCGGTGAAGATCGTGAAATGAGGCTGACCCGCGGCCGCCGGGCCGTGATGTTCGTCCTGCTCGGAACAGTGCTGGCGGTCTGCATTTCGTTCTACGTTCCCGTCTCCCGGGGGCGACTCGACCGCATCCCGGTGATCTCCCTCCGGATTGAAGATCGGTCGGGCGTCCTCCTCCGCGAAGTCCTCTCGGACGAAGGCGGCCGCTGCCGATGGGTCGGACTGGCCGACATTTCTCCCGCCCTGCTCAAGGCCACGCTCGCGGCCGAGGACCGGCATTATCTGGTCCATCCCGGCGTGAACCCCTACGCCGTCGTCCGGGCTTTCGTCCAGAACCTCCGGAACCGGCACGTCGTCTCGGGGGCGTCGACCATCACCCAGCAGGTCATCCGGAACATCTACCGTTTCCCCCGGACGCTCTTCGCCAAGGTGAGCGAGGCATGGCTGGCCGTGCGTCTTGAGCATACCCTGTCCAAAGATGAAATCCTGGTCCAATATCTAAACCGGATTTCCTACGGCAACCAGGCTCTCGGGATCGAAGCGGCCGCACGCCTCTACTTCGACAAGCCCGCCTCGGATCTGAGCCTGGCCGAATCGGCGCTTCTGGCGATCATTCCCCGGGCCCCCTCGGAGCTGAACCCCTATCGCAACCCCGCGGCTGCCCGGAAGCTCCAACAGGAGCTGTTGAGGCGAATGCGGGAGCAGGGCGACGCTCCGGCCGGGGAAATCGATCGGGCCCTCGGCGAAGTCGTGGCCGTCAAGCCGGCCTCCGAGAGCTTCCGGGCGCCCCATTTCTGCGACATGGTCCTGGCCGGGATTCCGCCGTCGGAGCGCCGGTCTCTTTCCGTCATCCGGACAACCCTCGATGCCGGCCTCCAGGTGAAAATCGAAAAGCTCCTGGCCGGGCACGTCGCCGCGATGGAAAAGAAAGGCATCTCCAACGCCGCGGTCGTGGTCCTGGACAACGCCTCGAGCGAGATCCTCGGTCTGGCCGGCTCCCGCGATTTCTTCGACGAGCGCCATGACGGCCAGGTGAACGGAGTGACGGCCCTTCGTCAGCCGGGCTCGACGATCAAGCCTTTCACCTATGCCCTGGCCCTCGAGAAAGGCATGACCGCGGCCACGATCCTTGAGGACGTTTCCACCCAGTTCGCGACGCTCGAGGGGAATTTCGCGCCGGAGAACTATGACGAAAAATACCATGGCCCGATCCGGCTCCGCAGCGCGCTGGCCAGCTCCTACAACATCCCGGCCGTGTCCGTCCTCCAGACGATCGGTCCCGACCTTCTCTACCGGCGCCTCAAGGATCTCGAATTCGACAGCCTGCGCAAGCCCGCCGAATACTACGGAGTCGGGCTGACGCTCGGGAACGGGGAAGTCACCCTTCTCGAGCTCGCCCGGGCCTATGCCGCTTTTGGCCGGGCCGGGCTCTATCTCCGGGAGAAATCGATCCGGGCGCTCCGGCGCAAGGACGGATCGCCGGCAGGGCCGCCTCCCGTCTCCAAGCCGCGGCGGATTTTCAGCCCGGCCGCGGCGTATCTTATCACCCACATCCTCTCCGACCGGGACGCCCGCGTCCCGACGTTCGGCTATCATTCTCCGTTGAACTTCACGTTTTCCGCGGCGGCCAAAACGGGAACATCGAAGGACTTCCGGGACAACTGGACGGTCGGATACACGCCCCGCTATACCGTCGGGGTGTGGGCCGGCAATTTCGACGGGCAGCCCATGGAAAACGTTTCGGGCATCTCCGGGGCCGGGCCGCTGTTCCGGGATATTCTCATCCTCCTTAACGAAGACCGCAAGGAGCCGTTCGTTGAGCCTGACGGCCTCATCCACATCCCGGTCTGCCCGGAATCGGGGCTTCTCCCTTCGGCCCGCTGTCCCCATTCCATCGACGAAATCTTCATCGCCGGCACCGAGCCGGCGGCCGTGTGCCCGCTTGCTCACAACCGGAAAACGGCCGGCGGCGCGGCCGCCGCGACGACCGGGTTGTCCGCGACGACCGGGTTGCCGATCGTCCGGGGTCCGAGCATGCCCAAATCCGCCCTGACGATCGTTGTCCCTCAGGACGGCGACATCTTCAAGCTCGATCCCGTCCTCCGCCGTTCCTATCAGACTCTCAGCCTGCAGGTCCGCCTCGCCGATGGGAACAATGCCCGGACGATCGAATGGTGGATCGACGGACAAAAAATCGCGGAGGTCGGACCGCCTTTTCGGTTTTCCTGGAATCTCAGGCCTGGATCTTATACAATAAAAGCCCGCGGCATCAGCGCGGGCGGGGCTCTCGAGAGCCCGCCGGTGAGGATCAAGGTTCTTTCATGACGCCGGCCCGTGACGGGCCGTTCGAAGGAGGTCTCCGCATGAGGCGACGCAAGGCCTTACTCGCGCTCGGCGCCCTGGGCGCGATCGTGCCCCGGCGGCTCGCCGGACAACCCGATCGTCGCGGACAATCGTCAAGGAGTCAAAGCATGAAGAAAGAAGTCAAGACCGACAAGGCCCCTCAGGCCATCGGCCCCTATTCTCAGGCTATCATCGCCAACGGCTTAGTGTTCTGCTCGGGCCAGATTCCGATCGTCCCCGAATCCAACACGCTTCTCAACGGCCCGATCGAAGATCAGACCCGTCTCGCGCTCAAGAACATGGCGGCCCTCCTAGCCGCGGCCGGATCCTCGTTGGACGATGTGGTGAAAGCGACGGTCTTCCTCCAGGACATGAACGATTTCGCGGCCATGAACAAAGTCTACGCCGAAGTCTTCAAGGCCCCGTTTCCGGCCCGGTCCACTATTCAAGCGGCCCGCCTTCCCCGGGACGTCAAAGTGGAAATCGAGGTCGTCGCCCTGGTGAAGTGATCCGGATTCCCGAATCCGGACACGGACCCGAGACCCCGCATGCCTCTTTACGAATTTTGCTGTCTCGCTTGTCACCGGCGGTTCGAGTCCCTCGTCCGCATCGGCGGGGAGCCGGATGTCCGCTGCCCGCATTGCGAAGCGGCCGAAGTTCGAAAGCTCCTGTCGGCCTTCGGCATCGGCGGCGGGCGGAGCCGGATCAAGACGTCGGGGAGCGGCTGCTCCTCGTGTTCGAGCTCGTCTTGCAGCACCTGCCACTGACCTCCGGGCCGACATGAGGGCCATCCGGATCGGGATCGATACCGGCGGCACGTTCACGGACTTCGTGATCTTCGCCGGGCGCCGCATCCTCACCCTCAAGCTGCCCTCCACGCCGGATGACCCGTCCCGGGCCATCCTTCAGGGACTGCGCGAATTCCTCGATGAGGACGGCGCTTCGACGGTCATCCACGGCACGACGGTCGCCACGAACGCCCTCCTCGAGAGAAAGGGCGCCCGGATCGCGCTGCTGACGACCCGCGGATTCGAGGATGTCCTGGCCATCGGACGCCAGACCCGCCGCTTTCTCTACAGTCTCCGGGGGGAGCGGAGGGCGCCGATCGTCGAGCAGGGCATGAGCTTCGGTCTGGACGAGAGGATGACGGCCGGCGGCGCATCCGTCCGCGCTCCCAGCCGGGCGGAGATCCGGACCGTCCTTGACCGGATCGCGGCGCGCGGCGCCGAGGCCGTAGCCGTGTCCTTTATCAACGCCTATGCCGATCCCGGCCATGAGGACCTCGTGGCCGAAGAGATCCGCCGCCGCGGCGGACTGGCCTCAATCTCGAGCCGCCTCCTGCCCGAGTACCGGGAATACGAGCGAACGTCCACGACCGCGGTCAACGCCTATCTCATGCCGATCCTCCACCGCTATCTTTCGAACCTCGAGCGAAATATGGGACGGGCTGAGCTCCGCATCATGCAGTCCAACGAGGGCTACATCTCTGCCTCCAAAGCCAAGGCCGAGCCGATTCGGACCGCGCTTTCGGGGCCGGCCGGCGGGGCCGTCGCTTCGCTCCACGTCGCCCGGGCCGCGGGTTTCCCGAACGTGGTCAGTTTCGACATGGGCGGAACGTCGACCGACGTCTCCCTGATCGAGGGCCGGCTCCGGCGGACGAGCGAAAACGAGATCGGCGACTTTCCGGTGCGCGTGCCGATCATCGACATCCATTCCGTGGGCGCGGGGGGCGGCTCGCTCGCTTCGGTGGACTCCGGGGGATCGCTCCGGGTGGGCCCTCGAAGCGCGGGCGCCGATCCGGGGCCGGCCTGCTACGGCCGGGGCGAGCTGGCGACCGTCACCGACGCCAACCTGGTCCTCGGCCGCATCGATCCGGATTTCTTTCTGGGCGGCCGGATGAAGATTTCGAGGGAGCGGAGCCTCGCTGCCGTGGGCCGGATCGCGGCCGCGATCGGCAAGTCCGTGCCGGCGACCGCCCAAGGCATCGTCGACGTGGCCAACATCAACATGGAGAAGGCGATCCGGGTCATCTCCATCGAACGCGGCTTCGACCCCCGCGAGTTCGCCCTGTTCTCCTTCGGAGGCGCCGGGGGGATGCACGCCGCCG
>Ga0315286_10002236_pt1 | contig 18042 bp, 7 predicted proteins | sample YL17G10_0_MG_FD_205038 | JGI IMG/M metagenome (GOLD analysis project Ga0315286, IMG submission 205038) | Sediment microbial communities from Yellowstone Lake, YNP, Wyoming, USA - YL17G10_0 | ecosystem: Environmental > Aquatic > Freshwater > Lake > Sediment | place: USA: Wyoming | collected...
GAAGAAATAACCTATTAGCTAATTTTTTATCTAATTTTAGTATTATTTTTATATAATAATAGGAAGATTTTTATATAACTACCCCCTATTAGTAGCGATAGGAGATGGCGGAGGAGCTGGACTTAGTTTCCCTATTCAGAGGTTCTATAGGGAAAGTACTTAATTTCTTGCTGGTGTGTGGGGAAGAGAATAGCAAGTCTGAGATAGCGCGAAAGTCCGACGTCACGTTCAAGACTGTTTCTGACATATGGCCTATATTAGAGCGTTACGACATAATCAAGCCGACCAGGACCATCGGCATGGCCAAGCTCTATTCTATCAACAACGAGAGCAAGATAGTCGGCCAGCTGAAGAAGATACGGGCGGAGATAGTCAACCACAACCATAAGGGGCTGTTCCAGATATATTCTGTCTACGGCTTCCTGCTGCTTCTGACTTTGCCTCTCTTAGGGACGCTCTACTTCGAGACCAATAATAGTCCGAACTTCACCTACATCTCCAACGGCACCATCCTGAACGTGACGACCATAGTCCTGATAAACGCGACTGATTCCAACATGACCGAGATCCTGAGCATTAACGAAACAAACGTCACCTGGCCTCTGGTGAACATAACAACCATAGTCGAGAACACCACGGTGCCGGATGGCCAGATCATAGACACGAAGATAGAGGAGCTTGTCTATAGCCACGAGCCGATAGAGATAGGTAAGAGGGTGCTCTGGTATAGGGAGATAAAGACGCGCGGCGGAGATAACTACACAGTCGGCCTGAACCTGCCTTTGGACTATCGGGATCTGGCAATGATTGACGCCATTGGGAACTATACGTTAGAAAATGACACGCTAGTTCTTTCAGGAGAGCATGACATCCAGATGAGCTTCACCACCTCTCTTGTTGAGGTCAGCGAGCAAATCCTGTCTGAGAACCCGTATGAGAAGAAAGTCAGCGTATCCTCCCAGAGCGCTCTTCATTATACGAATGTCGGTGTTTCTGTCAGTATTCCAGAAAAGATGGAGGTCACAATCATCGAGATGCCTGGAAAGGAGATAATTAATGACCCGGAATACAATGTGACATTACTGGACACTGATGGAAACGGTAAAGCAGACGCTCTCTCGTGGATTGTGCCTCAATTGTCCTCGAAAGAGTATCTAATACAAGAGACCACAGGTAAGAAACCAGAAGGAATCACCTTTGATAGGGGCCTTGATTGCAATAAATGCGGGCAGCACAAGGCGCCCCCACTAACTGACGTGACCATGACGATAAGCGCGACCTTTTCTGGGAATCGCACCGGCTCCTATCTCACTGATTACTTCCCGATCGAGTGGTCGATAACCAATCCGAACGGCGGAATTATAGAAACATATAACGCTTCGCACAGTAAGATATCGTGGCACTATGATAATTTGACCGACTCAGTATCGCAGTGGTATGTCGTCTATTCGCCGGAAAGGACAATTCCTCCCACTGATTATGATTTCGTCTCCGAACTGGACGGCCAGCAGAGCGAGCCTTGGAGAGTGGTAGTAGCTGACCCGTTTTTTGGCTCGCCTCCTGAAATTGTCTATGAGTTCTTCGAGAGTGCCAGTCTCGCCAATTGGACTTCTACAGGAACATGGGCAACGGGTAGTGCGCTTAATGTGACTGCTGCAATTTGTGCTGGTGGTGGCGGAACGGCTGGCTATCAAAACATAAGCAATATCACCTCTCTTGCCGGTTATTTCGGAAATAATGGAAGATTGAATATGTCTTTCACTGTGACCCTCAACAATCTTGATGCCGGAGAGGGATTCAGATTCTGGTATTACAACGGCTCCGCATGGAACAATAGCAACACCACTATTTGGACTACTGGCAGTAATCAAGACTATGTTGCGTATATATATTATATTATTCTTCCGAACGCCAATCAATCGACCTTCCAGATGAGATTCGCCTGCAACGTCTCGGCTGCTGCGACAGAAGACTGCAATGTCGATGACATCAGGATATTCGGAACATCATTAGTTTTACCATCACTTCTTAATGTGACGATAGGGAACGTCTCAGCTAATATCTATCGTGGAGACACTGAAAATGACATCTTCTGCAACGCAACGTCTAGTGGTGCTTCGGTTACTGCTAACGTCAGCCTTCAGTACAACAACGGCTCTGTGGGCGACTGGATCAACCTGAACGAGACCAACAAGGCGAACAACGTCTCTTACATCAATACTAGTCACGGTTCTAACCCGAGAGTTGAGGTGACTGTAACCACTGCCGGCACTATAGTTCCTTTTGATGTCTACGGCAACCGAACAGGAGCGAACCAGTTCAGATGCAACGTAACGACGGGTCCTATAGGGGCTCCGACAACTACTAACATATCAACGAATGCCGCAGCTATGACGATACAGGCGCCTCCGCTGAACACGAGCATAACTACCGTGCCTGCCGGACCTATCACCATCTATAACGACCAGACGAACAACTTCAATCTGACCTGCAATGTGACTGCTCTCGCGGGTAATGCCAGCTCTGTGACTCTCTATGTGCAGTGGAACTCCACAGTTGGGGCATGGAATTTCACGAACAATACCGGCGGGCCGATGAGGATCAATGAGACAACTCCAATAGTCTTTTCTAACGTTGACAACTCATCGTGGGCCACAGATTTCAGGACATTCAACGTAACCGGCTATACGACCGGCAATTACTCGGTCAGATGCTATGCGAACTCCTCTGACAGGGACGGCCCTAATACTAACGGTAGCTCTATAGTGGCTGTGAACGTGACTGCTGTTGTCCCGTACGGCTGGCTAAACATCAGCTACCAGTCGCCTGCCACGGGCAATAGCCAGAACGTCACACGGTATGATACTTTCAATGTCACTATGAATGTCACCTGTGTCGGAGGCGACTGCGGCAATATCACTGGCGTTCTGAGGTACAATGCCAGCGCTGGTCTGAACCCAAATGCCGCAGTTAGCAACACTACGGGGGCCACTCCGTTTTATGTGACGGAGAACAACCTTAACGATTATTGGAAGCTTGATGAAAACACCGGCCAGTACGCCAATGACTCGTCGCTGAACGGCTACAATGGGACTCTCGGCAGCACCCCTGGAGTTGATGCCAATGACCCGACGTGGGTTCAGGCCAAATCTGGAAGCGGCCTGCTCTTCAACGGGGTGAACAGCTATCTCGACCTATCGGCTGTTGGGAACGCTTTCAAAATCCAGCCGATAACTGTAGAGCTTTGGGTGAGGGCAAACAGAACTTCCGCTAGCGCCGGCAACCTTCTGAACTATGAAAATGGTGGCGGATATTACGGCTGGTGGTTTATGACGGATCCTGTGCACCCAATGTTCAGATGGGTAAACTCGGGAGGCGGTGTAATAGCAGACGTGAGGTCGCCCGCCTCCGTGAACGACACCCAATGGCATCACCTAGTCGTTACTGACAATGGAACTACCATGAAGATATACGTCGACGGGAACCTAAGCAATTCCTCTAGTTCAGGGACTCCTCAGTGGGCCGCTACCATGTATTCATATGCTGGTGCCCTTAGGCCGGAGGGTTCAGCTCTTTACTGGTTTAACGGAACACTGGACAACATAATGGTCTATAACAGAGCCTTGACAGCAGCTGAGGTATCACAGCATTACACCTCGCTTAACGCAAACTACAGCTTAAATCCATTATCATGCGGCAACATGTCTGCCGGTTACACCTGCCAATTGAGCTGGACGGTGAACGCCACCGGAACGATAGGCACGCAGTATTTCCTCGATGCCAACTTCAGCTCGACTGTGAGCCAAGCGAACGACTCGGGAAATTTCCAGATTAATATCACTGCAATAGTAGACACCACAGCGCCAAACATAGCCAGCTTCAAGTACAATGTCAGCAACAACACTAATTATTCTTCTACGCAGGGTTATCAGTTCAATGCGACTGTCACTGATGTTGGAGCCGGCATCAGCTATGTATGGGTAGAGCATAACTTCTCCGGAACTCTGAAGAACTACAGCGTGACAGGAAACGTTGGGAGTGTGTATTATTACAACAATGCTTCTCTCGCTGCTTCTCCTTCCGGAGTCCCATATTACATAAAATGGTATGCAAATGACAGTTCTGCCAACCATAACCTGAACAGCAGCGACTGGGTGCATTACTACCAGGTGAACAAGAGCTATTTGCCGATGACATTGTACATAAACGGAACAGACGGAGACAAGATTCTGTACAATAACAGCAACGCTAATTTCACAGCTAACTTCTCCAGCGCCTATTCGTTCAACATAAGCCTGTATACGAATCTCACCGGCACTATGGCGCCGTGGGACAATAAACAAAGCCCTCTAACAAACTACACCATATTGAATCCATATATAGCGAGGAATTATACTATACTGGCCAATTGGAGCGGGAACCAGAACTATACAATTAGCAGCGTTAACCATAACCTTGACCTTAGAACTTACGGCCGGTTAAACGTCAGCTACCAGTCGCCTGCCACGGGCAACAGCCAGAACGTGGTGCAATACGATACTTTCAACGTCAGTGTGAATGTAACGTGCGTCGGGGGGGACTGCGGCAACATCTGGGGCGTTCTGAGATACAATAATAGCGCTGGGTTGAATCCCGATACGAATGTGAGCACTAACTCAAGCGCTGTTCCGTTCTATGTGACCTACTTGAATGGGACTGGTCAGGATCGGTTGACTGATTGGAATTATCGTAGAAGTCGGAATATCACTTATTCGCCCGGCGCAGGAACGGGTTACCAGAAGAAAATAAAAGCGCACTACGGCACATTAGACTGGGAAAGTTTCTTAAATAGCCTGAACTTCGAAAGAGACACGAACAATCCTCTTATGTCTCCAAATGGTGGCTGGGAAGGAACCATGAACATCGCCGACGAAGATATAATAGAAGAAGACAACGTACTGAGGATGTACTACACCGGAAATCCCGAAGGCCCTACTGGCGGAGTTGGACTCGCAACATCCCCCAAAACCTATCCTCCAACAAATTGGACGAGAAATGCTAGCAATCCCATTTATACGGATGGTGCGGATTATATCCGACTCGGTTCTGTCATAAAGGTCGGTTCGACTTATTACCTATATTATACAGGCGGAATGGATTACAACTCAATTCGATTAGCGACCTCGACTGATGGAGTAACATTTTCCAAAGTTGGAAATGTTATAGTGCCTAGTGGCGATGAAACCACTGTCGAGAATGCTGCTGTAATCAACATAGATGCCACCCACTGGTATATGTATTATGGTTATCGGAATGCTACAGCCACGCTTCCCGGGATAAGAATAGCCAATTCTTCAGACGGATTGACTTGGACGAAACAGGCCGGAGACGTTCTCCATATCGGTGCTGGCGGAGCTTGGGATAATACATACATAGAGCATCACCAGATTATGTACGCCTATGGTCATTACGTTCTCATTTATGAAGCCTATAATGGTGTGAATTGGGCGGAGGGACTGGCTTACAACACTGACCCAAATACGACATTTACCAAGTACGCAAACAACCCCATTTTCGAAAGAAGCGGTATTAATGGAACGTTTGACGAACTTCATGTAGCGACACCATTTTTGTTTTTGCATAATGATGCTTGGTATTTGTTCTACCAAGGCGGTAACCATACAGACTATATGAGCTCGGTCTGGAAAATTGGGCTGGCTTACAACTCCGAGAACGTCTACCTCAATAACAAGAGCAAAGCGGACTTTGGAGACATTCGATTCACCAATAGCAGTGGAACCGCTCTCTTGGATTACTGGATGGAATCGAAAAATGACAGCAACAACGCCGTGTTCTGGGTCGAAATCGCAAACAACCTGAGTTCCCAAAACCAGCAAATCTACATTTACTACGGTAACGGTGGCGCAACGAACGTGAGTAACGGGACGAACACCTTCGTGTTCTTCGATGACTTCCCAGGTTCTTCCCTGAACCCGCAATGGGCGAGCAATCAGAGCGTCACGGTGTCCGGAGGGCAGGCGCACTTCACGGCCGAATCGGATACTAACGCCGGTTCTGAAAGCTATACTATAACCTCACAGACATTTCCCATCAACAAGTGTCTCGAAATCTATTTCAAACCCCTTTCGACTACCACCAGAAACAGAATGGGATGGACCGTCGACAGGACAACTTTCGGAAGTGGTGCTTGGAATCTAATCGGCACGCAATTCTATACCAACGACTATGTATATACCAATACCAATAATGGCTCGGCTGCTCCCATTCAGGTAACCCGCGCGACTTACCCAGCGACTTGGCAGAAACTATCCATAAAGTGGTTCCCGGGAAACGTGACATATTGCAAAGACCGCATCAGCCTGTGGGGAGGTCAGTCTTCTCAGGTTCCATCTGGTTCAGACATGAAAATCCTGATGAGAGACAAAATGGACGTTGATTGGATATTCGTCAGGAACGCCATCAATTTAGAGCCTAATGGTTTGGAATGGGGTTCAGAGACCAGCATAAAATCCAATCCATCCCCCTGCGGTTCAATGCTTATGGGCCAGACCTGCCAGTTGAATTGGTCAGTGAATGCGACGGGCACGCCAGGCACTCAGTACCAGCTCGATGCCAACTTCACTTCCAGTTATAGCCAGGTGCCTGCGAACGACTCAGGCGATTTCCAGATAAACATAACCAGCGCCGCTCCCTCTTATGGCTGGCTCAACGTCAGCTACCAGAGCCCGGCTAACGGCAGCTCTCAGAACGTCACACGGTATGATACTTTCAATGTCACTATGAATGTCACCTGTGTCGGAGGCGACTGCGGCAATATCACTGGCGTTCTGAGGTACAATGCCAGCGCTATACTGAATCCTGACACTAACGTTAGCACTGTCTTTGGGACTACGCCGTTCTACGCTCTGACCAGTGTTTTGGAAACTAATATAAGCAATGAACCTGGCGATGTCAATTCTGTCGCGATTGGGGACGCTAACAATGACGGGAGCAAGGAGATAGTCATCGGGCTGTATTCCGGCACTAATGCGCTCAGGATGTACAATTACACCGGTGGCGTTTGGGTGGAGACTAACATAAGCACCCCGGCTGCTGCTTATTCCATCGCCATAGGGGACGCTAACAATGACGGGAGCAAGGAGATAGTCATAGGGATGGATACTGGCACCAATAAGCTCAGGATTTACAATTACACTGGCGGCAGCTGGACGGAGACTAATATAAGCAATACTAATACTAATTCCGTTTATTCTGTCGCGATTGGGGACGCTAACAACGACGGGAGCAATGAGATAGCCATCGGGATGTCGGCTGGCAATAACAGGACCAGGATGTACAATTACACCGGCGGAAGCTGGGTCGAGAGTAACATAAGTCATTGGGCTGCTGCGGTCAATGCTGTCGCCATAGGCGATGCCAATAACGACGGGAGCAATGAGATAGTCATCGGGATGGCGTCCACCGATAACGAGGTCAGGATGTATAATTACACCGGCGGAAGCTGGGTGGAGACTATTATAAACGATACTAATGTGGGGGTTAATTCCGTCGCTATAGGGGACGCGAACAATGACGGGAATAAGGATGTGGTTATCGGGACGTCTTCTAGTACTAAAGCGATTAGGATATACGAGAACAAGTCTGGTGGCTGGATAGGGACGGATATAAACACCCTCCCTTCAGGTATTGTTCTTTCTGTCGCGATAGGGGACGCTAATAACGACGGGAAGAATGAGGTGGTTGGTGGGGTGAGTGCAACCCCTAAGAAGCTCAGGATGTATGAGAACAAGTCAGGCGGCTGGATAGAGACTAACATAAGCGATTCGCCTGCTAATGTTTATTCTGTTGTCATAGGGGATGCGAACAATGACGGGAAGAATGAGGAGGTTATTGGGTTGGGGTCTATCGCTAATGAAACAAGGATGTACAACATAGCCTCCAATCCCTCCTCATGCGGTCCAATGTCTATGGGCCAGACCTGCCAGCTGGACTGGACCGTGAATGCCACGGGCACTATAGGCACGCAGTACTTTTTAGATGCTAATTTCACCTCGTCTGTTAGTTCTGCGAACGATTCGGGAGATTTCCAGATAAACATCACTGCTCCGTCTTACGGCTGGCTGAACGTTTCCTATCAAAGCCCAACGTCAGGGAACAGCCAGAAAGTTTACCAGAATGGCACGTTCAATGTCAGTGTGAATGTGACTTGCATTGGGGGAGGAGGTGGAGGAGGCGGCTGCGGAGATGTTAATGGGACGCTCAGATACAATAACAGCGCCGGACTGAATCCTGATACGACTGTCGGAAATGCCAGCGCCTCGACTCCTTTCGCCGTTCTATCCACTCAAAGCGGCGGCAAGGAGAACCCGAACGCATGCGGCTCCATGGCGGCCGGCCAGAGGTGCCAGCTGAACTGGACGGTCAATGCAACGGGAGTTATAGGGACAAATTACTCGCTGGATGTCAATTTCACTTCGAGTAGCGTTTATGTTCTAGCGAACGATTCGGGAAATTTCCAAATAAACATAATCCATCCCTTATTTGTAAGGTCGATCACCACCGATAGGCTATATTATATAAACGGCACCCACAGCTCCATGAAGGTGTTAGTGAATATGACTGGATCACAGACAGAGCTGCTGGATGCTTCGCTAACGAGGCCGGACGGCTCGATGATCAGCCTCGGAACGATGACGCATAATTCGACCAGCGGGTTCTACGAAAGCAATTATACCCTGAGCCCGAGCGCAGACAACCAGCCGGGTGATTACAGGATAAACATCACCTATCCTAACGATAAATCCTTGAACTACACCTCGTTCCTGTACATGCCCGTATACGGCGTGAACAACATCGGTGTTCTAACTAGCAGAGCGCAGATATGGGACGCTTATAGGTCGGAGAGCAGGACCCAGATAGGCTTTGCGATGCACCAGCTCCTGAAAAAGGAGGGGTTTTTGAACAGCTATCTATTATCTCCTAAACTGGTCGAGGACATGGACCTGTCTAACTTCTCCGTTCTCATAGTATCTTACCTGCCCTCGCCGTTATGGACCGGGAACCTGACCAACAAGCTCAGGAACTTCTCGAACAGCGGCGGGCTGCTGGTGCTATTCGGCAATATATCAAGCGCCATGCAGACCTATGTAGGCGTCACGTACAACAAGACAGACTCTCCCGCCGCCCTCTTCAACCTGACCAGGAACGCGATTGCCAATAGCACGATGATAGCCGCCCCATGGCTGGACACGGACTATCGCTGGAACACGGGAGTCGTTGAAGGCGGAGGCAGCGGGATGTTCAGCATCAACATGAGCGCGGGCAATTGCGAGTACTCCGGTGGGTGCACATCATATCATTCCGTGAACGACTGGGTTCTTGACCTCTATAACACTAGTGGAGCTAACGTCCTGTACAACATGACCGAATCCAACGGAGCCTATAAGGGGGTCGGGATAGCCATAAACAACACCGTGCTCTATAGCCCGTTGCCTCTGTCAGATCTCTTTGCCGAGGGGGCGTCCTGGGCGTATAACACCACTTACATAATGCTCGGCGAAATGAACCCTTATGGGAACCTGTTCGAGGTGTTTTCGCAGATACTCGAGTACAAACTCCTCCAGGATGACACCTATGTCAGGAGCTGGATGTTCCCTGAAGAGGCGTATAATGTCGTGATACTCAGGCACGATGACACCTGCGGTGGGTATGGGACCGAATGCGCAGCGATAAACAATAGCAACATGGCCCATGGGATGAGGGGCTCAACTTGGATTATGGTCAACAACGGTCTTAGTAGCGTTCAAGCCAGCGTATTCCTGAGCGAGGGCAATGAGATAGGTTATCATGTCTCAGGCTCACTCTATGACCTATCTGGAGATCTCATTGCGATGGAAAATACATATAATATAACCATCTATACATTCTCTGATCATGGGAGCGGAAGCAATGACAAGGGCATCGACTCTCTGCTGACTAAAGAGACCTATACGCACGGCCCCAACGCAACCATACAGAGGGGCTATCAGGTCGAGGGAACCAACACCATCAGTGCCGGGGCGGGCGGAAACAAGCAGGACCCGCTCTTTGTCTGGTGGAATCAGACGACGAGGGATGTCACATTATACCCCTATCTGTGGGTGCTGGCTTATGACATGAGCGCTAACGGCGGCAATATTTTCACCGACGCGAACCCGAGTGGTATCTATGCCTCTAATGAAGTCGAGCGCCTCTGGTATTATAGGAGGAATTTCCCGCTAGTACAGTTAGTACATCCGCAAGACGTGTCCACCCATATGCCTGCGTACGACAACTTCACGGCATGGCTCGCGAGCTGGTACAGGTCGAACGGCAACTACACCCACAAGGAGCTTGCTGACTGGTATGAGAAGAGAAACAACGTGACTTTCTATACGAACAGCAGCGATTCTAACAGCATATCTTTCGTCGTGAACTCGCCTTCTTACATAGGCAACTTCACTTGGGTAGTGCCCTGGAAATCCGGATGGAACGAGACCAACGTCAATATCACAATAAACGGCGTTGACAAGACAGTCGCTTCCAGGATTATAAATGCCTCCTTGTATAACGCGAGCAAGGACTATCTCATGTTCATGACCAACGTCAGCGCGGGCCAGTCGACCATAATCATCAGCAAGCCCCCATCCGGCATTTACGTGACACCCATCTCTCCGGCTAATGAGACCATGGTCGACAGGGACTCGGTCAATGCCAGCGTCGCCGACTATGTCAGGCTGAACATATCGACTGACTCGGGCAGCACCGTGAACATAACGTTCAAGGCCAACCTAACCAATCCGACTATCGGCGGCCAGACAAACCTGACGATAGGCTATAACACGACAAGTGCAGGCTATGCCGTCTTCAACTGGGACCCGAACATCAGCTATTATGCAGGCAACTACACCTGGTGGGGCGAGGCCAACGCGACCTATATTATCAACGGAACCAAGACTGTCCTTGTCTATGGCGGGTTCAACCTGTCGTTCCAGCACGATACAATCAATCCGGGCTCCAGCTATGTGCTAGGCGATAATGTCACTGTCAACGCCACGCTCAGGTCGTTCGGGCCAGAAAGTCCGCTGCAGCTCAACAGCAGCTATCTGGCCAGCCTTAACGCGACGATAAGGAAGAACTCGACGGACACGGCCCTCATAAACCTTACCTATCGCGAGACTATGGCCGGCAACTGGAGCGGGAACTACACTCTCAAATACAACGACCCGTTATCTGGCGACCCCTATAACGTCAGCCTCAACGCTACTGCCAATTACTTCTTCGCCAACACGACCAACTTCACGAGGAGCTTTGACGTCCTGACTAACGTCACTATATCGATAACCCTTTATGGCATACCAGTGAACTATGCCTCGCTGGATCCGGGCATAACCTCTAACGCAAGCATACTTAACGGCTTCCCGATGATTGTCAGTGTGGACAGCATAACCAACGTCAATGTCGACGTCAGCATAAAATCGAGCGAGACCAACATGACCGGTCCAGGCAGCAACTATATCCTGGTCCAGAACCAGACGTTTGCCAATAACAGTGTGGGGACAAACAGTAAAAGCCTGAACATCAGTTATCAGTCGTTGAGGAACAATATACCGGTCAACTTCACTGCCGGGACAAATGTCAGCTGTTACTGGTGGCTAACCGTGCCCAATTACACGTCTCCAGGGATCTATAATAACACCATCGTCGTATATTCGAACCAGACGGGATAACAAAACGAAACATTTATAAAACGGGTATGATTAATGGTGAGTAAGGTTTTCGGATGAACAGCGGAAGAATTGCTCTTGGATTCATTATTATAGCGATAATAGCGATGGGTTTCCTTTTCAGCGTGGCTAAGATGCCGTCGAGCTATGCGGCGACTAGCATGATAAACGCCACTACTGCGCAAGTGATAGTCAATGGCTTGGTGTCAACGACCCTATTCGGCGTTCCTATATTCTTCTCTGGTATGGACCCTGGGACAACCAACCAGGCGGCTAACACAACAGGCGGCTTCCCTATGATTATACAAATTGACGGGGTTACTAACGTCGCCGTGAACGCTTATTTGAACGGAACCAACTTCGGCGGAGCTGGGTCTTTCAATGTTGGAAATATGTCATACAACGTGAGCGCAGGCAATGCCGGCGGAGGCAACGCAAGCTGCGTGGCTACTGGAAGCTGCCATTATTCGACAGTATGGGCATTTGCTTTCAACGAGACCGCTAGATCAGGGACAGCGAGGAACAGCAGCCTCTATCACTGGATGAGCATACCTGCTGTACAACTTCCCGGGACATACACCAACAATGTTGCTGTCTGCACGAAACAGACTACGTTGGGGGTATGTTGATTACACTAAACCAAAAGCTTATAAATAGTATATGGGTAATAATTTAAATTGGAGGTATCTGGATGAACAGCGGAAGAATTGCTCTTGGATTCATTATTATAGCGATAATAGCGATGGGTTTCCTTTTCAGCGTGGCTAAGATGCCGTCGAGCTATGCAGTGACTAGCGTGATAAACGCTACGACTGCGCAAGTGATAGTCAATGGTTTGGTATCAACGACCCTATTCGGCGTTCCTATATTCTTCTCTGGTATGGACCCCGGGGCAACCAACCAGGCGGCTAACACAACAGGCGGCTTCCCGATGATCGTGCAGATCGACGGGACTACGAATACTGATGTGAATGTCTATATCAACGGAACCAACTTTGCTGGGGCCGGGTCTTTCAATGTTGGAAATATGTCATATAACGTGACCGCTAACAACTCTGGCGGAGGCAACGCAACATGCGTAGGCGTCGGAGGTTGCAAGTATAGCACATTATGGGGCTGGGCGTTCAACGAGACTGCCAGGTCAGGGACAGCGAGGAACAGCACGATACACCATTGGATGAGCATACCAGCTGTACAACTTCCCGGGACATATACCAACAATGTTGCTGTCTGCACAAGACAGCTTGGTTCGGGAACATGCTGAAACCAATTCCTATTTCCCTTATTTTTTCAGCATGATTTATATATTAGAAATCATACAGATATATACGTGAGCAAATGAAGAAAACCTTGTGCTTATTTTTGATGGCCCTTTTTTCTCTCAGCCTTGCCACTGTGTATGCGGACATGCCCGCCTATAGCCTGGGCACTATGCAGCCGGTGAGCACTTACGTTATCTCGCCCGGGAAGAACATCAGCGTCACTTTCTACATCTTCAACGCGTATGGCAACAGGATAACGCACGTGGTTCTCTCTGTCACCAAAAACCCCGATAACCTCGAGGTAGAGCTGCCGCCGCTCGAGACAAAAACATGGAACATAAGCGGCATACTGACCCCGATTCAAGAGAACCTTTATGTCGAGCCCATGGCTCTCGTCGAGGAAAAACCGGCGAACCCGCCTGATGGGATATTTTATCTAAGGTCGACCAACGTCTCCGGGTTCATACCTGCGAAGAGGGTAATCGCCAACGTGAAGATACCGGATGATGCTGTGTTTGGCTCTGCGTATACGCTAGCGATAGGTGCGAGCGCCAGCTGGTATGGGGAGCTTGGGACATCGCAGATGAGCCAGGCAAGAACTTTTGAATACACTCTCCTGATAGCCGCTGAGAATTATAGCGAGTCGCTCTATGTGCCGCCCGTTGGAGGGGCAGGCGGGCTGGGTATAGACAACACGACCATATTCGGGGTCGTGATCGCTGTCCTGGTCATAGTCATCCTCTTCCAGCAGTTCAGGCCTAAAAAACACAGATAAAACAGAACCTTTTTTAATCAGTAATGTTTTCTATATGAGTGATTAGCGTTAGCTTTGTGACTATAATGAAGAGAACTTTCGTGCTTTTGCTGTTGATGATGGCGGCTGTAAACGCTTTAACCTGGAACTATACTTCAATAGAGTCTTATGTCACCGTCTGCAGGGAATCCTACTTCAACATCTCGAGTTTCATAGCTTTGCCTAGCCCAGCCGCCACGAACGAGAATGTCTATTTCTATGTCACGGCAAATAACACGGGAAACTGCTATTCTGTTGACAATGTCTCGTTCAATCTGTCTTTATATAATTCCGTTGTCGTGTCCTGCAACAAGTCCTCCCCGAGCAACGGCATCTATTACGCTGGCGACACTCCGACTTTCACGTTCAACTGCAATACTCTCGCCGCAGATACTTATACTGCGAACATAACCATGACTTACAGCGTGCTTAATCTGACTGGCGGGGTGAAGTTCACTGGTTCAGAAAACAGGTCTCTTACTCTAGTAGTGAACCCGGCATCTGTGGGACCAACACCGGGCCCTGGAGGCGGGGGCGCGGTTCCGCCATCCATACCGCAGCCGATCTTCGTCCAGTTCAAGAAATATCCGGTCCTGCAGGAAGTGGCGCCAGGCAGCCTGATAGTGGTCGACCTGTCGGTAAAGAACCCGACAGCCAGCACGCAGAACATAACAGTAGACCTGGAAGGCATACCTAAGAACTGGATCAACCTGTTCCAGAGCAGCGCGCTTGTGGGAGCCAACCAGATAAAGACGCTCTCGTTCACTGTCAACGTGCCTGAGAACGCAGATTCTGGTGATTATCTCGTCAAGGCCAACATACATGATAAAGGCGTTTCGGGCTATAGCTATTTCATAGTCAGGGTCAAGAGCTACCCTGAGAACTATCTCGCGCCGAAGATATTCCGGAGAGTGGATTTGAACTTCGTCGACAACACCAGCACGGTCAAGATAATCGTCCAGAACGACGCCAACTCGCATCGCAGGGTCGATGTCTACGAAAAAATACCTAAAATGCTCGCGGACAATGTAGACCAGGTCGACTTCAGCACAGCTCCATCCTCTATAGTCCAGGCAGACCCGTTGGTTATGTTCACTTTGAATAATATGAGGCCTGATGAGAAGAGGAGCATAGATTACAGCATAAGGAATGTCATAGACGAGTACGAGCCGTATGTCTATTGGCCCATAGAGCAGGTGAACATCCTATTCGAGCAAGGCGCGGACAAGATACAGATATCCAACATATACCAGAGCATTGTCGAGCCTGGTTCTCCTGATAATTACATAGCCTTTGATATCGGAAATGTCTTTACAGCGCCTCTGAATGTGACTATAAGTCTATGGCTGCCCAGCGGATGGGACAGCACCCCGGAGAAGACAATCCTAGATATTCCTTCATACAGCCAAACGAGGGTGAGCATGAAAGTACATGTACCCAAGACAACATCAGATGGAGTCTATTACGGCGGTCTGCTGGTCACATACGAGAACGCCACGACCACGAAAGAGCTGGTGTTCAGGATAAGCGCGATTAATAAATTGGTAGATCTGGCGGCATTCATAGGCTTTTTCATGGACAACACTTTCATAGTGCTGGTCATAACCGCCGCTTCCGTAATAATCATTGTCAGGACCGTCAGAACCAGAAGGAGATACGAATATATAGAGGACGTGTCTACTACTTTAAATGAAATAAAGGATTCAGTGTTCAGGAGAAGATGAGATGAGAAGGAATAGCGTAGGGATAGTCTCCGGCAAAGGAGGAGTAGGAAAAACGACTGTCACGGCCAATTTAGGAGTCTCTTTAGTCAGGGATTTCGGCCTGAACACGATAGTGCTTGATGCTAACGTCCTTACATCCAACCTAGGCTTGCACTTAGGCTTTATCAGAGAGCCCGTTTCCCTGCATGACGTGCTCCAGAACAAACTGCAGATAGACCAGGTGATATATGTACATTCTTCAGGCTTGAACGTCATCCCCTCGTCGCTGGCAATAGACGCCACGATAGACGTATCCGCGCTCGGCGAGACAGTGAAATACCTGGCTAAGAACTATGATTTCGTTCTAGTAGATTCTGCACCGGGCCTGAGTAAAGAGGCTTTGGCTGTGATGGATGCCTGTGACGCGTTTATTGTGGTCACTAACCCTGAATTACCGGCTATAACCGACTCGATAAAGACGATAAGCGTGCTGGAGCAGAGGAACAAGCATATCATGGGCCTTGCGGTCAACAAGATCAAGGGCAAGAAGTACGAACTGACCAAGCACCACATCGAGCGGGTGACAGACTATCCAGTGATAGCCGAGATACCGTACGATGAGAGTGTCCCTAATAGCATAGCGAACAAGGTGCCTGTCGTCATGTTCGACCCGAATTGCCAGGCGAGCATGCATATGAGGCAGATGGCTGGCTGGCTGTGCGACAAGCCGTTCGTCATACACGAGAGCCTTTGGGCCAGATTGTTCCGTCTTATATTCGGCGGCTGACGCTCGTCTATAGGGCCTAAAAAAATAGACGGGAGGACCGAAGCCCCCCCTAATACAACGGTGACGCATTCTGGAAAAAAGGTCGTTTTTTCGCAGACTTTAATATAAACGTATGTTGTATTTAAAACTTTACTTATCTTGTATTAAAGAGTAAAAAGGTGGCCACATGCCTACGAACGTCACGAGAGACTATATCAACGCCGAAAACAGATACCAGAAAGCCAGAACGCCTGAAGAGAAGCTAGAGGCGCTCCAGGAGATGCTGTCCACGCTCCCAAAGCACAAAGGAACTGAAGTGCTCAAGGCGCAGATACGGGAGCGCATGAAGAAGATAAAGAAAGAGCAGATCCAGGCTAAAAAGAGGAAGGCTGGTCACGCCCCTATAATCAAGAAAGAGGGTTTCCAAGTCGCTATAATAGGATTCCCAAACACCGGCAAGTCCACGTTGCTGACTAGATTGACTAACGCACGACCTAAAATCTCCGACTATCCTTTCACCACCAAAGAGCCGGAGGTGGGCATAATGGAGTTCGGGGGCGGACAGATACAGCTAGTCGAGATGCCGGCCTTGACAGAAAGGGCGTCTGAAAGGCAGAGGGACATCCTGACGCTGGTGGCTAATGCCGACGGGATTATACTGCTGGCTGATGACGATTACCAGCGAAAAACTATCATGGGCGAGTTTGCTAAGTTCGGAATAAGAAAGCCGATATTCTACGCGTCAAAAGAGGATGTTATAAGCCCGAAAAAGCTGTTCGAGTTCTTCGATCTGATTCGCGTCTATACTAAGGAGCCGGGCGAGAGGACAGAAAAAGACAAGCCGGTGATACTCAGGAGGGGGGCGACTGTGCTCGATGTTGCTAAGGATATACACAAGGATTTCGCCAATAAGCTGAAGTTCGCCCGCGTCTGGGGTTCATCGAAATTCCCGGGCCAGCGCGTGGAAAAAGACCATGTTCTGGCGGATAAGGACGTTATAGAGCTACATATCTAGAAAGTCGGGCAGTTCCTCTATCTTCTTCCTCACCTGTTTTGTAGTTTCTATATCGCGGACAGTCACATCCTCGCTCTTGAGAGAGTCGTAGTCTACCGTTATCCCGTAATAAATGCCTATCTCGTCCGCTCTGGCATATCGTCTGCCTATGCTTCCGCCATCGTCATAGAAAACATCATGGTCTCTCCTGAGCAAATCGTAGATGGCGCGGGCTTTGTCGTCTATCCCGTCCTTGTTGACCAGCGGATAGATGCCAGTTATATAGGGTGCTATCCTTTTAGGCAAATGGATATAGGCTCTTTTCTCATCGTTCTTGAAACCATTATCGAGCAGAGCCAGAACGTTCCTGTCAACACCAAACGACAGCTCTATAACGTGCGCAAGCACCTTCTTCCCGTCCTTTGTGACAGTCAAATCCTGCTTGGAGACCTTCTGGTGGCCGGCTAGGTCGTGGTCCGTGCGGTAGTGGAGACCTAGAACTTCAATGTGCTTTTGGAAACCTGGGAAATGGACTTCGCCGTCGAACTGGTACTTGTTATAGAACGCTCTCTCTTCATCGTTCTTTTCGAAAAATCTTATCTTGAGTTGTAATGAGTCGTAGAACTCCTTTATCCTGGCCATGTAATAGAGGTACATTTTCGGATAGCCTTTCTTGTGCAGCTCGATTATGGTCAGTTTCTGCTCTCCCTTCTTCCTCTCTTTGGCCAGGACCACAGTCACTTCTGCTTTGGCTATCTCGCTGAACCTCGGGTGCTGGTC
>Ga0315286_10002238_pt1 | contig 18034 bp, 15 predicted proteins | sample YL17G10_0_MG_FD_205038 | JGI IMG/M metagenome (GOLD analysis project Ga0315286, IMG submission 205038) | Sediment microbial communities from Yellowstone Lake, YNP, Wyoming, USA - YL17G10_0 | ecosystem: Environmental > Aquatic > Freshwater > Lake > Sediment | place: USA: Wyoming | collected...
CCCATTCTGGGAGGCTCCCATCACCAGCCTGGCAGCGGATACGCTTTACTATTACAGGGTTGGCGACAGCGGAACTATGCACACATTTAGGACTCCGCTTCCGCCGGGTTCATCCGATTTCAGGGTATGCTTAATAAGCGACCTCCACAGGCACGAACCGCCCGAAAATCCGGATTCTGTGGCTGTTTTCCAGCAGTTAGCGTCGTACGAACCTGATTTTGCGATCATCACCGGCGACCTGACCGGCGCAAATACTGCCGGCAGACAGCCTTCTTATCCCGACATTCGTTTCCACGATGTTATGGCATGGTCTCAGGATGCCGCCTATATGCCCGTCTGGGGCAACCATGACTGGGAAACTCCGGCTCTCGATGATTTGAGAAACTATAAGGGAAGATTTGACCTGCCCAATGCAGGCACTGTTACAAGTTCACCGATTGATGGTGCCGGCGGATATGAACGCTACGAGGATTGGTACTGGTTTGACTATGGCAACGTCAGATTCATTAGTTACCCTGAACCGTATAGCGGCAGTACGACATGGGACGACTGGAAGACTCAGGCTGAACCGATATTTTCTGCTGCCCAGCAAGACCCGAATATTGATTTTATTGTGACCTTAGGCCACAGAGCCTCCTATACCAGCACAACAGGGCGCGCCCCGGGCGAACTTAGCTTAAGGGCTATTTTGAACTACTTCGGCGATACTTATACCAAGTATAACCTCAGTATTAACGGTCACGACCATAATTATCAGCGATACTATCCACAGCACGGAGTAACTTTTATTACTTCGCCTACGGGCGGCGCTTATTACCGCGACTGGGACACCCAACCGGCAGAGTGCGCTTATCGTGTCCGGCATTTTGGTGTTGTAGTTTTGGATATCAACGAATCCGCAATTACCGGTGTGTTCCGTTGCGGTCGGCAGGCTGAGCAGGCGGTAGAACGTGCTCAGGAGCTGGCAGACATGAACGCATGCGATGTTAACAGTGTAATTGACAGCTTCACGATAAATGCAGTACCGCAGGATTACAGTCCGCCGACCCCGAACCCGATGACATGGGCGTCTGTTCCGACTACCACAGCCTGGAATACGATTACGATGACGGCCACGACTGCGACAGATGCCAACACAGTTCAGTATTTCTTCCACAACCTGACAGTTAGCGGCCATGACAGCGGTTGGATAGACAGCACAACCTGGGCAGATACCGGTCTCAACCAGTCCACAACGTACAGCTATCAGGTCAAGGCAAGGGATAATTCGTCCACCCATAATGAAACGGCCTACTCGACTGTCGAAAGCGCGACTACTCTTGCCGACCCGGATCACGATGCTCCTGCGCCTAATCCGATGACATGGGCTTTAGAACCCAATGCGACAGGCCCGCGTTCAATCGCCATGACGGCGACAACGGCTTCCGACCCGGCGGGCGTGCGGTATTATTTCATCAACGTTACGATTCCCAGCCATGTCAGCGGCTGGCAGGACAGCGCAACCTGGACTGATACCGGTCTGACTCCAAACAGGACGTATTTTTATCAGATCAAGGCACGGGATAAATCCGGTAACTTGAATGAGACGGCCTATTCGACATCTGCCGGCGCAACAACGCTTTTCGGCGGCGGATCGATTACCATTTACAGCGACAGTTTCGAATACGGCAACTATTCGCCTGACGGCTTGCCCGATATATGGACTGTCGTGCCCAGCACGGATTATGTGTATATTGGTTCTTACCCATATCCCGGACCACCCCCAGCCGGAAGTAAAGGCCTTAAGATTAAAGGCTTTCCGTCGTATGCCTGGGTAGAAAAGACGATTAGCACTGTGGGTTACAGCGGCGGTATACACGTTAAGTACGCCCGTAGAACTGAAAACCTTGGTGATCCTTATGATGCCGGTGAATATTTCTTTGCCAGATGGTCCGCCAACGGCGGCACAACGTGGAATGAGTTTGAGCAAAGCACTGAAATCGTATGGGCACTGAAGGAATTTGTCTGCAGTTCTGCCGCGGACAATAACCCGAATTTCAAATTGAAGTTTGGAGTTACCGCCAATGGCTCGAGTGAGATATCGTACCTTGACGCTATCGAGGTTTTTGTGCCGGGCTTCGCGGCAGATATCCGCACTGACGGCGTTGTCGATATGTTCGACCTGGCGCTATTTGCCTCACACTGGCGTGAAACCGGCTGTGTTACTCCGACGTATTGCGGCGGAGCGGATCTTGACAAGTCAGGTACGGTTGGACTTGCCGATCTTGATATTATCGCAGAACAATGGCTGCAGGGTATATGAAGTTTTTAAATGGTATTCAAACGAGATTCATTATGACCAATCGGGAAAATGTTTTGATGGCCCTATCGCATAAGCAGCCGGATAGATGTCCGTATCACATTAGTTTTACACAAGTCGCAAAAAAGAAGATGGCCGAATTTTACGGCGACTCGAATTTTGAAGCAAAGCTGGGTAATTGTCTCACGGAATTATCTACCGCATACGACGAGTTCATCGAAGTTGAGCCGGATATCTGGCAGGACAAATTCGGTGTCAAATGGAATCGCAGTATCGACAAAGACATAGGTGTCGTCTGCAACTGCCTTGTCGGACCAGACAATATTGATGATTATCAGTTTCCCGACCCGGATGAGCAGGCCGTTTATGACAAGATAGCCGCACAGATAAATGCTGAATCCGATACGCTCTGCGTACTCGGCCTGGGCTTTAGTCTTTACGAAAGAGCATGGACGTTGGCCGGTATCGAAAACGTGCTTATGGCGATGGTGGCCGATAAAAAATTTATAAATGATTTGCTTGATAGGGTTCTTGAATTCAATTTAAGGGTCATTGATAATGCCTGCCGTCTCGACATCGACGCGATGCGTTTTGGCGATGATTGGGGACAGCAAACCGGCCTTATAATGGGGGCGGGTCTGTGGCGTGAATTCATTAAACCGCGAGTCAGGCAGATGTATTCTGCCGTCAAAGCCAGAGGAAAATTCGTATTCATACATTCATGCGGCAAGGTCGAAGAAATTTTCCAGGACCTTATCGAATGCGGCGTGAAGGTATTTAATCCGTTCCAGCCGGAGGTAATGGATGTTTTCGAGATCAAGAAAAAGTTTGGCGACAGGTTAAGCTTTTTCGGCGGTATAAGTACCCAAAGGACTCTGCCGTTCGGTACGGCCGAACAGACAAAGGATGAGGTCAGGCGGTTGATTGATGGTATCGGCAAAAACGGCGGTTATATAGCCTCGCCTGCTCATGCGATCCCCGCCGATGCCAAAGCGGAAAATATCGCCACAATGATAGAAGTACTTCAAAATCAATAATCAGAGGGCGCAATTCCGCAATAATTGTAACGCGGTTAATTGAAAGGAAAGTTAATATGTACGATGGCGTGATTCAGGATGTAAGGGCGGCGATTGAATTAAAAAGGCCACAGCGTTTGCCGGTTTTTGCCAACAGTGAAGAATTTGATGTTAAATGGTACGGCAAGTACACCTACGAAGAGCTCTGCCAAAGCGGCGAAAAAATGGCCGAAGTGTGGTCTGCGGCCATAAAAGAATTTGATTACGACTGGGCGTGGCTGCAAGTAGACGATTGTTTTGAGTTTGAGCCTTTGGGGGTCGGCTGCTATGGCAAAGACGATATTCTGCGGGCAACAAAAGATTATCTGCCTGCAACAAAAGAGACGCTTAAATCATTGCCCATTATTGACCCTAAACGAGATGGCAGAATGCCTGAGAAGCTCAGGGCATTAAGTCTGTTACGGAAAAAGTTCGGCGATAGCGTTATGGTAGTCGGCGGTTTGGCAGGACCTTATAGTGCAGTGGGTTTAGTGTGGGGTCTTCAGGAAACAATGATAACCGCCCTCACAGAACCCGATCTGCTTGCCGAGGCGTGCGAGTTTTTTGTAGAGCAGCAATATCGCTACATAAAGGCTCAGTATGAGGCCGGCGCACATGCAGTCTGGCTGGGCGATTGCAATGCGTTTTCGAGTATGCTCTCCATTGAGCAATATATGAAGTTCGTTTTTCCGCCTTGTAAGAAGCTTGTGGAGAAAGTCAAAAAAGAAATGGATATAATCATCTATCTGCATAACAGTGAAATTAGTATTCCGCATTTGCTGGCAGAAGCGCAGCTGGGAGTAGACATTATCAACGTCGGCCCAGCGGCAAACATAGCCCAGGCGCACAAAGCGTTGACGGGCAAGTGCTGTTTTAGCGGCAATCTCGACCCCATAGAGGTTTTGATGCGAGGCACGCCAAATCAGATTGATGAGGAAGTCAAACGGATTCTCGATACTTGTGCCGGGCAGGGCGGATATCTCTTCAATACCGGCGAAATGAATCCTCGCGATGTGCCGGTTGAAAACATGCGGGCACTGGTTAAGGCCGTCAGGACTTACAGGCAATTCTAATTCAGCCAGTCGCCGGCAAAGTCTCGCAGATCATTGGTGTCCACAATGCCGCTTGTGTTTATATCGGCTCCCTGGCACCACAGCGGCGGAAAGCAATCGCTTTCGAGCCAGTGCTTGGCAAGTATCGCAAAGTCTGCAAAATCGACCGAACCGGTCTGGTCAAGATTTGCGCCTTCCGGCGGAATGGCGCCGCGGTATTTGACATATTCGGTGGCGGGCCAATTTAGGCCGGCATAGGAGTGGCCCTGAGTGAAGACCTGTGCATTGGCGGGGCGATATCGCTCCCAGATATTCACATCGTAAACGGGATTGTCTATTTTTGTAAAATCGAACTGTGGATCAATTTCCAGGCCGGTAACTTCCCAATCTGAGGTTGGATTGGCCGCTCTGAAAGCAGCAAGGGTGGTATAATTGTTGCTGTCGCCCCATTTGTTGAACAGCGGATAGCTGCCGCTGGTTGCCATCTGGTACACTGCATCGCCGTCCCAATGAGCTCCGGTTGCAAAAGTTTCATTAGGGTTACCGGTGAGCGAACCGTCGAATATGATACGGGCGTCCCTTGAAAAAAAGATATTGTTGTAAACATATTTTTGGCTGTTTCCCCATACAGTTCTAGGACCGGCCGGCGAATTATATGGCGCATCCAAGCGGGTAATTATCGTGTTGTTGTACAGTCTCCACCAGGCATTCTTATCTGTATTGTCGTGGCTACCAAACGGGTCGAGGGTTACCCATGGATAGGGTCTCCATCGGCCATCCGCACAGTCGGGTCTGCCTCCGCGGCGATAATGGGAATTGTCAATGACGTTATGGTGGATATAAACAGGGCCGGTCGGCTTGCCGACGCCGCTGCGGCAGGCGATGCCCGATGCGACATGCCAGAACATGTTATAAGCGACCTCTATATTGTTGACGTCCTTGAAGATATTCATAGCGTCGTCGGCAGAGTACTTAAAAGCATTGCAGCGGACAATTACATTCTGTGAGCCGGAAGGAACATCCATCCCGTCGAATATATTACGGAATACATTTCGCTCAATAAGGAAATTCACCATTTCACCGTAGTAGTTGGTTTCGCCTGATGAGACCTTCCCGTTTGTGAATGCGTTTGACTGGAATTCGCTGTAGGCCTCATAAGGATTGTCGCGGCTTTTAACGTCCAACCAGTGTATCCAATCAGGCGTACCATTGGTGAACTCACAGTCGTGGACATACCAGTCGTGAGCGGAAGGGGCAGGAGGGATGACGCCTCTGATAATAAGTCCGTAAGAACCATATTTAAACGTGCAATGGTCAAATTCTATATTGCTGGTTCCATTATATGAATCAATTAGGTAGCCCGCATGAGCAAAGGTAATATCCTTAAAATGAATGTATGCTGCCGGCGTATTGAGGTAAATAAGCCTCAAATGCGTCCAGACTGCTATAGGAATCAGATTAGGATTATAAATCGAAGGCACAGGGGTTATAGGGTTGCCCGAAATATCATTAAGGTCGTACGGGTTTGGCTCTAACCTGATATAAAGGTAATTATTATCGCGAGGCATAATGCCCGGACCGTTATAGAATGGAGTCATTCCATTGAGCGTGTAGTTGGTAGAATCCATATTTGCCGAATTGCCATACTGGATGATTGAGATATCATCATTGATAAGCCAGGCACCGGGGTAGAAACTTTCGCCGTTGGTAGGTAACCCGCTGAATGTTCGCGTGGTTCGGTAAAGGTTTATATTCGAATCAACCACGACCCATTCGGAATTTGGCGCGGTCATATAATATGGCAGGGTGCCGCTTATTGTCGCCTGCTCGCCGGGGTAGGATTGGATCGTAATCCAAGCTGAAGCGTTGCCTTGGCGAGTGATTGACACGGTTGAACTTTCAAAATATGTGCCGCCTCGCAGGTATAGAGTGTCGCCGGCAGCGAGCTGCCCTTGCGCATAGTTGAATGTTTTCCACGGCTGGTCGATTGTGCCGGAGTTGGAATCGGAGCCTGTCGGGGACGCATAGTAAACCGCGCCAAAACAGCTCGAACTGCAAATTAAAAACGCCAAAACCAATTTATAAAACCTTGCCTTGCACATTTGAATTACTCGTTAATCAGAGTCCAACCATGAATCAGTGAAAGTATTAAGGTCGTTAATGTCAACGGTACCGTGCTGGTCAAGGTCTGCGCCTTGGCAATACAACGGCGGGAAGCAGTCGGCTTCGAGCCAGTGTTTGGCAAAGATCGCAAAATCGACAAAATCAACGTACCCTGTCTGGTCGAGATTTGCGCCTTCCGGCGGAATGGCGCCACGATATTTGACGTATTCGGTGGCGGGCCAATTTAGGCCGGCATAGGAGTGGCCCTGAGTAAAGACCTGCGCGTTAGTGGGACGATACCATTCCCAGATATTCACATCGTAAACAGGGTTGTCTATTTTTGTAAAATCAAACTGCGGGTCGATTTCCAGGCCGTTCACTTCCCAGTCTGAGGTTGGGTTGGCCGCTCTGAAATTTGCCAGATGATAGTAATAGCCCCCATTGCCGAAGTTATACAAGAGATGTTCACCTGTCCCTGTCTGATACAAAACGTCGCCGTCGTAATGAGAGCCGCTGGAAATTTGGTCGGTGCTGAGAATTTTGCGGCTGTTTCGTGAAAAAAATATGTTGTTGTAACCGTATTTTTCAGAGTTGCCGTAAACCGTGGTTGGGCCTGCGGCAGCCCTATATGGTTCGTCAAAGCGGGTAATTATTGTGTTGTTGTACAGTCTCCACCAGGCATATTTGTCGCCATCATCGTGGGTACCGAACGGATCGAGGGTCACCCATACTTTAGAGCCCCATCGACTGTCGGCGCTGACAGGCCTGCCCAGGCGGAGCAGATGGGAATTGTCGATAACGTTATGGTGAATGTAAGCAGGGCCGTTCGGCTCGCTGGGGGGGATAGGACTTAAGCAGGAAATGCCTGAAGCGACGCGCCAGAACAGGTTATAAGCAATCTCCACATTGTTAACGTCTTTAAAAACATTCATCGCATCGTCTTTAGAATATTTGAAAATATTGCGACGAACAATCACATTCTGAGAGCCGGAAGGAACATCCATGCCGTCGAATATGTTGCGAAAAGTGTTTCGCTCGATGACGAAATTAACCATACCACCCTCTCCCGACCCCAAAGCGTTCGACTGGAATTCGGGGTAGGCTTCCTTTGGATTCCCGTCGACTTTGACATCCGTCCAGGTGACCCAATCCGGTACGCCGTTGTTGAACTCGCAGTCGTGGATGTTCCAATCGGTGTTGCCGGCGCGCAGAGTGATGCCGTAAGAGCCGAAGTCAAACTTGCAATTGTCGAACTCAATGTGGGTACTGTTTGTGGCGTCGCAGGAATACTCTGAATATGCGAAATGGAGGTTTTTGAAATGAATGTAATTTGCGCCGGTTAAATAAAAGAGTATTCGAAGATTGTGAACTGCGATTCGGTTTTGATTTGGATTGTAATTTGCCGGCACAGCGCTGATGGGATTGCCCGAGACGTCGAACATGTCGTTTGGATTAGGGGCGAGTCTGATATACAGTTTGCCGTCGGCGCGGCGATTAATGCCGGGGCCGTAATAGCACGGATTCATTCCGTTTTGTGTGTAGTTGTTGGAATCCATATTGGCCTGGTTGCTGTAGTGAATTATCTGTATATCATCATCCAGCAGCCATGCTCCGACACCGTAATTACTATTTCCCGCAGGGACCACGTTGACAGATTTATAAAGATTTTTATTTGCATCGGCTACGGTCCATCCCGAGTTCGGAACGCTCTCAAAATCAGGCAGGGCGCCGCTGATTGTGGCGGATTCGCCGGGGTAAGCTTGAATTGTGATAGGGTCCTGGGCGGTCCCGTCACGGGTAATATTTATCTCGACGCCATTATTGTAATAAGTGCCTGCCCTGAGATACAGGGTATCGCCGGCAACAAGCTGGCCCTGGGCATAATTGAATGTCTGCCACGGCTGGTCGATTGTGCCGGGGTTAGAATCTAAGCCAGAGGGAGAAACGTAGTAGGTTCCTCCGAAAACCGGTGAGCTGACAAAGATAGCTATCAAAACTACCAATTCAACAGTTTTGCATGTTGCCATTTTTACTTTTTACTACCTCCTAACATCTTCTCTAATTTATCAAAAAAGATTTGATATATTCAAATGAGACCTCTGAAAAACTCCAGATTGCTTCGTCGCTGCGCTCCTCTCAATGACATAATGTGCGTGTTTGTGTCATTGCAAGGCCTGCAAAGCAGGCCGTGGCAATCTGTGATTTTCCAAGTCATAGTTTTTCAGAGGTCTCAAATATCATTGTAACATAAGTACTGGTTTGATGAAAGAGACCTCCGAAAAACTGGCAATATTTCGCTTTCAGCCTTGTTTTTATGCTGAAAATGAGGTTTAATTCGCAACTATCTGAGTTATTCAGATGCCTCGCAAGTAAAAATAATTTGAAAGGGCCAAATATGGTGATGTTCATCGTCGAAATGTCATAATTTACCAAAATCATTGTTTTGTGGCTATCAACCAAAACAGTTATTTAATAAAGAAATAATAATACTTTAGTTTTTCACCTTCTTGGCAGCATTTTTTAAGAATTGAGCCCTTTTCTACTTGATGAGTCGGATTCATACTTTCTCCTGTTTTTTTGATACAAAGTAAATCTTTATGAAATTTAAAATTTAGTGGCACAGAAGGCTTGACTAATCGTGGTATCATGTGATAAAATACACATTATTAAGCGTACTGGGAGAATTAGTGTGTTAAACAATAAATTTGTGGAATTGGCTTCGAATGGCACTCAAGCCACAATATTGCGAACAGTCAGAGACGTAAGTCCGATCTCGCGCACCGGCATTGTATTGCTGACAGGGCAACCTCATGCAGCAGTATCCCGTTCGGTGGCAATGTTGCTCAGAAATGGCGTTATAACTGAATCTGCTTTGACGGATACAAGAGGGCCGCGACGTAAACGCGGCATTAGGCTTAATCCACAATTAGGCTATTGTATTGGGGTTGAATATGGGCCGTCGATGATTGAAGGTGTGATTGTTAACACTGCTTATGAAACACTCGCCACAAAGACGAAAAAAATTCGCCTCGCAAATTTGCCCCAGAATGACAAGATCAGCAATATTACGGCTTTCATTGAAGAGCTTAAAAATGATGTTCCCCATTCAGTCGGCAAATGCCTTGGGCTTGCTGTTATCGACCCCGGTGCTATAGACAGAGAGGCAGGCGTAACTTTAATGTCAACGACTATGGAACACTGGCACAATGTGCCCATTGTTAAAATACTCGAATCGAATCTGGATCTGCCGATTATGCTGCTAAACAGCAGCATTTCTAAAATAAGGGCGGTTGATCGTCTTGAGCTTAGAGGTGCTCCGAGAAACCTGATTTATATTGAATACAGCGAAGGCATTGGCTGCGGCTTAAAGCTCGAAGGCAATTACATTTCCGGCCAGACCTACCTTGCAGGAGAGCTTGGGCATATACGAGTTACCGATAAGCCAGTTCCGTGCGTCTGTGGAGGGATTGGATGTTTGGAGGCGATAGCAGCGCTTCCCGCCTTGGCGGCTAAAGCCAAAGCGGGTTTAAGTGAAAACAGCAGTAGCTTGATGGCTGATATTGAGGAGATTGACGGCCTTGCAGTCATTAATTCTGCAGCAAAGGGCGACCGGCTTGCAGCACATATTGTGGACGAAGCTTTTGATTACCTCGGACGAGCGGTCGCGGGACTGGTCAACATACTCAATCCGGAGATAGTTATCTTCGACAGCACTATCAGTGCCGCAGGAACGGAAGGAATTGCGGCCCTTATGCGGTCCGTCAATAAGAACGTTATGAGTTGGCACCTTAAATCACTTGATGTTCGAATAAGCAAACTTACTTCACACCTTGGGCCTTTGGGCGGATCTGTTGCAGTAATGGACCACTGCTTGGAGCATTAACTGTAATTCTGAAATGGATGTCATTACTCGAAACGATATTATCAGTGCCCTTGGTAAGCTTGGTCTCGAAAAAGGCGACCATGTAATTGTTCACAGTGCGCTAAGCAGTATCGGAAACGTGGCAGGCGGCGCCGATACTGTCATCGATGCTCTTCTTGAAGCTGTCGGAGAAGAAGGCACCGTAGTAGTGCCTACTTTCGGCAGCAAAGACAAGGTATTCGACCCTAAAAAAAGCGATACAACTTTTGGAATCATTCCTCAAACTCTCTGGAAGCGAAAGAACGCATTAAGAAGCAGGCACCCCCTCGCATCGGTCGCGGCAGTCGGGGCAAAGGCAAAATGGCTCGTGGAAGGACACGAAACGGCGAAAATCGCGCACGGTTATAATACCCCTTATACGAAGCTCGCCGAGCTTGACGGCAAAATATTGTTAGTAGGGGTTGATCAGGATAGAAATACCTTTTTGCACACCGCTGAGGAATTGGCTCGATGGCCGTACCTGAAACCTGCCAAAGGTTCTTATCTTGATGCTCACGGCAAAACTATTACAAAAACGTGGCCTTATTTCCCCGGCCCGCATCGCAACTTTATTGGTCTCCAGTCATGGCTCAAATCGTCCGGACTCGTTTCCAGGGGTATGATAGGCTCATCTGTAGCCCAGTTAATGCGGGCAAAACCTTTGTTGGCTGCTTTGCTTGAACGCCTCAAAGTTGAGCCTGACTTATTTCTTTCACAAAATCCGAATCTCCCCGATGGGATCTGGCAAAATGCGGATATTCTGCGTGCTCGGTTGAAGCAGGAGGCATTTACCACTGCCGCCGACAGCCAATGTGCAGGCCGATATCTCGAAGAGATGATAGATAATCTCAAACGTTTTGGAATTGATAATATTGTTCTTTCTTTCGTCAACGGCGTCGCTTGGAACAGAGTAGCTCGCAAAATGCGAGGTTGGTACCTTGCAGGATTCAAACTTGCCGGGATAAAAATTGCCGCGATAAAACTTATAAATCCGAACGATGCTGATGTCACGCAGCTTTTGAAAGAATCCAAGGCAGGAGCCGTTATCGTATCCTCCACCTCCGATATTGCCGTTATGAGCAAAATAGCCTCATCAGGCGTGAAGATGTATATTGAAAACATACGGATTTCTGCTAATGCTGCGGTTGAATTGATGAACCGCCTCGACAAAAAAAGCTCAAATGTTCAGCTTGCCTTCAATCCTCTTGAATTTGTGCAGGTCGGTGAAGACCCATTCAGTAAAACTTATACCAGAACAAACGTCAAAAGGCATATAGGCCTGCTGTACATCAACGATGGTTTGGCAACCGGCGAGAAGACAAGTCTGGAACAAGGTCTGGCGGAAATAAAAGAATTAATTTCCATACTGCGCTGCAAGAGGTTCAATGGCATCTTCGTTTTGCAGAGTCCGAACTGTGAAGTTTTCGCGGAGAATGCACGTAAGTTTATGGATGTTCTCAGGGAGCTTGGCGCATGCCCCGCAAAGTGATCGAGCTTAGCATGCTCTGTTCCAATGATACCAAAGGCGTAAATGTAACGCTCCAGCAGGATTTGCCCGTCTATATGGGACATGAATGCTATGCGTATGATCTCCAACTCAAGTCTCACACCGGAACTTATTTTGAAACTTCAAGCCATGTATTTCGGGGGGCAAAGGATACTGAAGACGTTAAGCTGGACAAATTCATTCTTCCCGGCGCATGTCTACGGGTCAAAACTTTGCAGCGATGCATCACAGCCGAAGACCTCAAAGCGATTGGCGGCAAATTAAAAGCCGGTTGCGCCCTTTTTGTTGATGTCGGGCAGGATACGACTAAGTATTTTTCGCGGGATGCAGCTCAATGGATGGCAAAAAGCGAGGTTAAGCTTATGGCAAGCAATGCTTATCGCTATGACAGCGGATTTGAAAACCCGACTGGCTTTTTCATCGATCTTTTCAAAGCAGAAATACCTATTATCGGCAACCCCGTCAACCTTCACCTCTTGCCTGAAACGGACTTCATCGCCATCGTTCTGCCTCTGAGAATAGCTGGAATTTGCACCGTACCCTGTCGGGCTATCGCGATCATCGACTGATTAATAACTTAATAATGGCTCTATGTTTTCATGGCGGTTTAACCGTAATTCGTGTACTGGGATTTTTGTCGGGAATTTATATTTTATCAATTGACAAACAAAGTCTCATATGGTATAGATATAACCACATGATATAGTATCCGATAATACAATGAATTTGTTGGTTTATTAAAATTGGGGTATGTAAATATGTCAAGAGTGAGATGGGGCGTACTCGGTTCTGGCGGTATTGCGCGTCGAAGAACTATTCCGGAAGGTATTGTGCAGGCTTCAAACGCTGAATTGGTATCGGCCTACGATATCAATGCGGCCGCCAACGCTGAAGTCGCAGCGAAGTTTTGCGCAAAAGCCGCGAATAGTGTTGAAGAGTTGCTCACATCGGATATTCAGGCAGTATATGTTGCAACGCCTGCCAACGTCCACTATGAACAGGTATTGGCCTGCGCAAAAGCGGGCAAGCATGTGCTATGTGAAAAGCCGCTGGGTATGACGGTTAAAGAAGCAAAGAAAATGATTGAGGCCTGTGCGAAGGCGCGAGTCGAACTCGGCACGGCATTTATGATGCGATTTGTGGCGCAGCATCAGGCCGCACTGCAATTAATAAAGGATGGCAAACTTGGCAAGCCCGTATACGGCAGGGCGCAGCTGTCATGCTGGTACCCCCCGATGAAGGGTGCATGGCGGCAAGACCCGACTTTCGGGGGCGGCGGCTCCCTGATGGATATGGGCGGCCATTGCATTGATTTGCTGGAGATGTTCTTTGGGCCGGTAGTGAAGGTTTCGTGTTTTATTAATCATACGGTGCACAAATACAAATCCGAGGACAGCGCTACCGCAATGCTCCAGTTTAAAAATGGCGAAATCGGCACCGTTGATACATTCTTTTGCATTCCCGATAACAGCAGCAAGAACATACTCGAGCTTTATGGTTCAAAGGGCAGCATTTTGGCAAAAGGAACTATCGGCCAGGGCAGCCAGGGCGAGATGATGGCATACCTTGAAGGCGGAAATCAGGGTTATGACGCTAATCAAAGCCGCGCAGAGAGTGAGGCGATAGTGATAGGGCCGTCGCCGGTCAACACGTACAAGGCCGAGATAGAAGAATTCAGTCAGGCCGTCATTAATAAGCGAAAACCTGCCAATAACGCTCAGATGGGTTTACAAAGCCAAAAAGTTTTAGCGGCATGCTATAAATCTGCACAAACGGGCAAGACCATCAAAATCAAGTAAACAGGCGAATTATGACAATTAACAGTTCAACAACATCAACTATTCTTAATACAGCGTTGTTTAATCTCAAACAGGCGGCGGATCGGCTTGATATAGAAAAGCATCTGTTCGAAAAACTTTCGGAACCAAAGGAAGTGATTAAAATAACCGCCAATTCAGCGCTTCCCAGCGGCGGCATAATACATTTCAGGGCGTTTGTTGTTCGGCACAATGATTCGCTGGGCCCGGCCAAGGGCGGCATAAGAATGAACCCGTCCGTAACCGTCGAGGATATCATCGGTCTTGCGATGGAAATGACATGGAAGACATCGCTTATCGGCGTGCCGTTCGGTGGAGGCAAGTCGGGGATATGCGCTGATCCGGCGGCTCTGTCGGTTGCCGACAAGGAAGCGGTGATTCGTGCATTTACGCGTTCAGCCAGACGCCATATCGGGCCGGAAATTTACATCCCTGCGCCGGACATGGGTACTAATGAAACGGATATGGGCCATGTGCGGGATTGCATCGCATATTCGGAAGGTGCATCGATCACCGATGGCTGTTTTGTGACAGGTAAGCCCACAATACTCGGTGGCATAGTCGGCAGACGTGAAGCCACCGGCAAAGGGGTTGTCTATACGATGCAGGCGGCATATGAAAAACTTGGCGTTGATATGAAAAAAGCCCGTACTGTGGTGCAGGGCTTTGGAAATGTCGGTGCGGCTGTCGCAGCGGAAATTGCACACAGCGGAACGAAGGTCGTCGCAGTCTCTGATATCAGCGGCGGCTTGTACAATGAAGCAGGCATCGATATAGCCGAGCTGCTGGAATACGCAGGACGCAACGGTAGAATAAAAGGTTTTGAGGGCGCCAATCCTGTAAGTAATAATGCTGTGCTGGAGTGCGAATGTGATATTCTTATTCCGGCGGCGACTCAGTCGCAGCTTACCGTCAAAAACGCTGACAAAATCAAGGCAAAAATCATCGCTGAAGGTGCAAATTCACCCACAACGCCTGAAGCTGATGAGATTTTCAGACTTCGCGGAATATTTGTGATTCCGGATATTCTGTGCAACGCGGGGGGTGTGTTTGTTTCATATCTTGAGTACACCCAGGAAACGCAGAGGGAACAGATGACACTTGAGCAAGTTGAAGGCAGACTCAGAGATCGGATGACGGAAAAGTTTGCAGAAGTCCAGAAATATGCTCGAAATAATTCGCTTACTCTTCGCCAGGCGGCGATGGATATCTCAGTACGACGTGTAGTGGAGGCCATCAAGGCCAGAGGTTTCTTACCATAATTTAAGGAGGATTTTATATGAACAAAGTGGTACTTGCTTTATTGACACACCCAGACGATTCGGAATTCATGTGTACTGGGACATTGGCACTGCTCAGCCAGAAGGGGTGGGAAATTAACATCGCGTCGATGACACCCGGCGATTGCGGCTCGATGGATCTCGGCCGTGAAGAGATAAGCAAGGTTCGCAAGGCGGAGAATGCAAAGTCGGCGGCGGTGCTGAACGGCAGTTATCATTGCCTCGAATGCGAAGACATCTTTGTTATGTATGATAAACCGACGTTGCTCAAAGCCATCAGGCTCATAAGGCAGGTCAAGCCGGCCGTTATTTTTACCGCCAGCCCCGACGACTACATGCTCGACCACGAGATGACCAGCAGAGTTGTGTGGCAGGCCTGTTTTGCGGCGGGGATTCCGAATGTCAAAACGCCCGGCGTAAAGCCTTGCGAGCGTATCCCGCACCTGTATTACGTCGATGTCTTTGACGGCGTAGACAAGCTCGGCAAACCCCTCGACACAGGTTTTTACGTCGATATCGGTTCGGTAATCGACCTCAAGACGCGGATGCTCTGCTGTCACGAGAGTCAGCGAAGCTGGCTGCTTGCGCATCACGGTATGGACCAGTACGCCGCGACTCTCAAGCAGCTTGCCAAAATGCGCGGAAAGGAAGTTGGCATTGCTTATGCCGAGATGTTCCGCCAGCATCTGGGTCATTCGTTCCCGCAGGATAATATCTTAAAAGCGGAACTCGGAGATATCATTCACACAAAATAAAAATAAAAGGAGAGGATACTATGCCTCGTAAACTCAGTATGCTTGCGCCGGATTGGTGGGACTATACCACACTCGAAGATGATATTCTTAACGACGCCGCACGGCTCACCCCCGAAGATATGTTGCAGATGTCGCGCAAAGGTTTCAAGGTTGTGTTCTACGATACGCTGGAAGATTTTTATCTCGCCGAGGCATTGGAATACATTACTGCATGGATGCAATCTACGCCGGATAATCCGGCGGGTATCTGCGGCCCCATTGGCCCGACTGAGCAGCTTCCTTTGGTTGCCCGTCTGGTCAATGAACTTGGTTTGGATTTGAAAAAGAAAGAGGCGCACTTCTGGGGAATGGATGAATGGTACATCGATGGCAAAGAAGCATCTCCGACCCATCCCCTCTCTTTCAGGAAGGCGGATATGGAACTGTGTTTCAACCGCATTGATAAAAAGCTCCGCATGTCTGAAACAAATTTGCATTTTCCCGCCGCCGATACGCGCAAGTATATCAAAAGCTGGGAAGGCGCGCGATGTGCCGTGATGCAGGGCGGGCAGGGTGAAACAAAGCATTGGGCATTTAATGACCCCGTTAAACGTGAAGGCAAGTACAAAGAGAATCCGCCAATTCCTAAGGAATTCCGCCAGTTGGCAACCCGCATCGTTGATCTTCATCCGATTACATTGATGCAGAATGCCCGCACATCCGGCGGCGGCATAGTTACCGGCGTGCCGACCAAAGCCATTACTGTTGGCCCTGTCGAAACATGGAAGGCCGAGAAAATCAGCATTTGGCAGGCAGGTTGTCATGATAATGCGTTCGGTATGCGGCTTACGACGCTGATGATCGGTAAGAAAATAGCGGACAGCGCAGTCCCGATGTCGCTTCTTGCTGAGCATCCGAATGTTCAGTTTAATTTCTATCGTGGTGGTGTCGGTAATTGTGCTGCGGAAATGCATTAGGTAAATCCAGTATTGCTTCTTCAGAATTATCGAAGCACAGTAATGAGAATTAACAGCCGTTAGTTGAAAGAGGAGTATAAATGAAGACTTATGCGATAGTGGGTACTGGCGGCCGATCGATGATGTTTACCCCGGATTTCCCATATTAAAGTAGCGCATTTAATATTGATTTAATAGTATAGAGCTTATGGATGCTGTTGAAACCAGTTTTGATTGTTCTGATTTGGAGAACCCAATGGGTGAAAGAAGCAAGGATGTTCTGCGAGTCAATTTCGTGTTTTTGCTACTATTGTGGCTGAAATATTTTCAAAATGAAGTTGGAAAACTCGATTTTTCGAGACAGATTTGATATTATATTAGAAATGAAGCTCAGCAGTGTAGCTGAGCAAGAATATGCAGGGTTATATGGGAAATCCCAGCGTAAACAAAACCGCCCTGAGACGCGAAATAAAAGGGCAGGACATTGCGGATTCGATAGTGTTTTTGTGCTCCGACAGGGCCAGGACAATTACCGGGCAGACGCTGGTCGCTGATTCAGGCCAGGTAATGGTCAGGTAAACCCTCCTCCGGCGGGTAAACTTTATAGACGATTGGAACAAGTTATGAGTATGGATTTTTGCATCGAGGACACGAGAAAAAAGCCGATTCCGAATTTGAAACAGCTCATAAAAGACGGGCTGATTACTCTTGAGGACGTAACTGACTGGCTTCGGACGATTTATGAGATTCGTTTTTTCGAGGAGAAGGTATATGACCTTCTGGGCCAGAATATAATCAAGGGCGCCTCGCATCTTTACGCCGGCCAGGAGGCCGTTGCTGTCGGCGCCATTGCTGCGATTGAGCGTGGGGACGTAATCGGCTCGACTCATCGGGGCCACGGCCACTGCGGCGCCATCGGCAACAAATACGCCGACAGCGAAGATGACCGGCAGCACCACTGGAACCGGATGATGGCCGAATTGATGGGTAAAGAAACCGGCTACTGTAAGGGCAGGGGCGGCTCGATGCATATAGCCGATGTTGACAGATGCAACAATCTCGGCTCGACCGGTATTGTCGGCGGCAACCAGGCGCCAGCCGTCGGAGCGGCTTTGGCGGAAAAATACAAAAAGACCGGCAGGGTCGTTCTGTCATTTTTCGGCGATGGCGCAACCAACTGCGGAAGTTTTCACGAGTCAATGAATATGGCTTCCACTTTGAAAGTGCCCCTGGTGGCGATAATCGAGAATAATCTTTACGGGATGAGCGTGCCGTTTTCAGGCAGCGCCGTCGAAGGCACGTTGCGGGCGAGCAATATCACCGACATTGC
>Ga0315286_10002239_pt1 | contig 18027 bp, 16 predicted proteins | sample YL17G10_0_MG_FD_205038 | JGI IMG/M metagenome (GOLD analysis project Ga0315286, IMG submission 205038) | Sediment microbial communities from Yellowstone Lake, YNP, Wyoming, USA - YL17G10_0 | ecosystem: Environmental > Aquatic > Freshwater > Lake > Sediment | place: USA: Wyoming | collected...
AATACGCCTCGAGGCACGCGCCAAGCTCAATCTCAGCCTGAATGTTCTCCCTGAGACCGGGGAGCATGGGTACTACCGGGTCATTTTCCTCAACGTCCAGGCTGCCCTCGCGGACTCCGTCGAGCTCGAGAGGCTCCCGGAACCGGGTTTCGCGATAAACGCGGAATCAGTCGACGGAAAGGAGAACATCGCCCTCAGGGCGGCCCGCCTCATGTTCGTGGAATACGGCCTTCCCGGCGGGCTCGCGATCACCCTCGAGAAGGCGATTCCCACCCGCGCGGGGCTCGGCGGAGGATCGTCCGACGCCGCAGCGGTGATCAACGGCATCAACGACCTCTTCGGCCTCTCCCTCGCCCTCGAACAGAGGGTGCGTCTCGCGCAGGGACTCGGTATGGACGTCTGCTACTGCGTTGTCGGGGGGGTGTGCACCGTCGAGGGAGTGGGGGACGTGATCACCCCGCACCCTTACCCTTCGCCGGCTCTGGACCTGCTCATCGCCACCCCTCCCGTCAGGAAACCCTCGACCGCGTGGGCCTACTCGGTCCTCGATCCTTCCTCGATCGGGCGTTCGCTTGCGAAACTCGACGTCCTCATGGAGGGGATCAGGGAAAGGGACCCAGTGGGGATCGCGCATGGGCTCCACAACGACTTCCAGGCGCCCGTCGAGAGGCACTACCCCGTCACCCTGGAGATAAGGGAGAGAATGCGGGTGAAAGGGGCGCTGGGCGTCCTACTCGCCGGGTCGGGTCTGTCGGTCTTCGGGATCTTCGAGAGCGAGGGGGCTCTCCGGAGCGTGAAAGAAGAGCTCGAAGGGGAGGGGGTGGAGTGTTCAGCCACCAGAATCGCAGGCGCGTGAACCCTCGGCGGTCTCACAGGAGCTTTGTGATCTCGTCGATCCCCGAAGGCTTTATCTCTTCCCCGTCCGCCAAGCGTACTTTGCCGCCTTTGCGCGTGAACTCGCCGACAAGGTTCAAGTAGGGAAGAGGTTCCACGGTATAACTCCCGGCGGCCCCCGGGCTTCCGCCGTGCGAGCGCCCGCCCGCTCCACGGGAAACGGCGTTCAGGGGGGGCATTCCGTCGAACGCGCGCTCGAGCGCCTCTCCCTCCCCTTTCGAGACCGCGATGAGGAGAGACCCCGACGCGATCGAGCCGTAGGGGGAGATGCCGAAACGCCCGCAGAGGAGAGAGGTCTCCTCGTACACGGGGATCCTGTCGAGGAAGAGAGTGAGGCCCATGCCGGAGCCCCGCGCCATCTCGTAGGCACCCGTGAGGATCCCCCCCTCCGTCGGGTCGTGCATCCCGGTGACGCGGGCCGAGGACCGGGCCTTCGCCGCGTCGCGGACGACGCTTATGCCCGGTTTTTCGAGAAAGCCGATGCACCGCCGGTAGAACGCCTCGCCGAAGCCCCCGATCACCTCGCCCCTGCGCGCCTGCGCGATGATCGCGGTCGCCTCGATCGCCACGCCCCTCGTCATGTAGAGGAGGTCGCCTTCGCCGATGTTCCCGTTCTTTACGAGGTCCTCCTTCCCCGCCTCCCCGAGCATTGTCCCCGAGAGGATGGGGTGCTCGAGGCCGTGGGTGATTTCCGTGTGCCCCCCGACGAGGGTCACCCCGAGCTCGCCGCAGGACTCCCTCAGGTCCTTCATGATGCTCTCGATTTCTCCCACGGTGGTGCGCCGTTCGGGGAGGAGCATGGTGACGAGGAACCACTTAGGCGTTCCCCCCATGGCGGCAATGTCGTTCGCATTGACGTTCACAACGTACCGCCCAATCCTGTCTGAGACGAAGGTGATGGGATCGCTCTTCACGATGAGGTACCGTTCCCCCATGTCGATGGCCGCGGCGTCCTCCCCGATGCCGGGACCCACGACGACCCTCTTGTCCGTGATCTCGATCTTCCCCAAGATCCTCTCGAGGAATTCGCTCTTGATCTTTCCGGTTTCAAGGGGTTCCATCGACCGTTCCTTCCCCGCCGCCGGGCCTCCGCCTTGCGCTTGCCGCCGGCCCGCTCCTAATTTATACTTGCGAAAGGGTTCATACAAGCGTTTTGAAATCGGGAGCTTCCATGAAGCCGATCATCCTCTGCGGCTACCACCACACGGGAAAGACAACCCTCCTCGAAAAAGGGGTGCGGGCCCTCGTCGCGAGGGGATACCGGGTGGGAGTCGTAAAACACGCCGCGAGCGGTCTCGTCCACGGAGGAGAGGGAAAGGACACGGAGAGGTACATGCGGGCGGGCGCGGAAACGTCGGTCGTCTTAAGCGGGGAATGGATCACCCGGTTCGTGCGGAGCGCCTCCCGACATCCAGGCGCAGGGCCTTCGGCACCCGAAGGTCCCGTGCACATGCGGGAGCAGTGGGGGCCGCGGCCGTCTGCGGACCCCGCCGGGGAGCTCGACCCCATCCTCGCCGCCATGGAGACGGATTACACCCTTATCGAGGGTTTCAAGGGGTACGCCGGCCCGGTCACGAGGATCGTCTTCGGGAAAAGCAGGGACGAGATAGAGGGGCTTGTCGACGAAGTGACGGTTGGGTACTCGGGCATCGAATTGGGTGAGCTCGGGATCGAGGGGCTCCGCTTCCTCCCACCAAATATCGCACCATCGGTTCTCGCCGATTTCATCGAGGAGAACGCCTTCGACCTCTTCCGATTCCGCGACTGCGGCCGCTGCGGGTTTCATACCTGCAGGGAGCTCCTCGCCGGCGTCCTCAGGGGAAAGGCGGACCTTGCCGATTGCATGGCGGCCCGGGGACCATGAAGCTCGCCGTCCCGGTGAGGTGTACCTCGTTTTCCGGTTCATAAGGGGTTTTGCCGCACATAGGCGCCCGTCCTGAAATCGAAGGGCCTGTCGTGGGCGCATGGGCCCCCTACTGTTCGAGCAGGAACTCTTTGTACACGAGGTAGCGGACCATGGGGTGGTCTTTCAGGTTTTTACCCGGAATGAGAAGGCTCTTTCCATACTCCACGAGGGTCTTAGCCTCTTCTCTGCTTCCGCGGGCGTGGAGGGAGAGGGCGATGTCGAAGAGCATCCAGCCATAGACGGCGCGGCGCTCCGGGTTGAAGTGGGACGCCTGAAAGCTCTCCAGAACGTCCGACACCCTCTCCTCAGGGCTCCGATTCCCTAGGATGATCCTGCTCTTCTTCGCCTGTTCCAGGAGCTCTTTGAACCGGGGCACGTCGTCCCCGAAGAGCGAAAGCCGCGCGATCTCCGGCATCGCGAAAAGCCTCCTCTCCTCGTCGGGCTGGAGGATCCTGCTGAGGCCCGGCGGGAAGAGGGCGAGCGCGGGGTGCGGGACGTCGCCGATTCCCTCATGGAGGAGGAGTCCCCCCTTGCGGAGGGGAGCGGGGGCCGACTCGAGAGCCGAAGCCCCGGAAAAACCGCCCTTCTCCGACGCCTCGCGCAGCCGCGCGAGGGCGTACCCGGGAGGTATGGGAAAAAGCTCCGGGTTTTGCTCGAGGAGCCGCTCGAGGGCCTTCTTGCTTGCCTGACGGGAAGTGAAGCTTCGAACGCCTTCGGGGTGGACGACCGCCTGGCAGAGGGTGTGGGTGAGCCCCTTTCCGTCGGAAAGATCGAAGACGAGAAGGCTGCTCCCCGTCGAGTCGGGAGCGGTGAGGAAAGCGGCCTCTACGCGCTCCGCCTCCGCCCCCTTCACGGCCCCCTTTGGGCTCTCTTCCGGTTTGTGGCGGTCCACGTCGACGCCCCTCGACTTCAGGATGTAGAGGGCCTTCTTCGCGGACTTACGCGCCGCCTTCGATTCCCCATCGTCGAGGGCGAGGCGCCAGAGCGTCTCCATCACCCCGGCCATCTCCTCGTCTCCGGCGAGCTTGAGCAGACCGGCCGGGTCCTTCAGGGCACGTTCCATCGAATCCGACATTTCCAAAGCGCCTCTCCTCCGTGTCACTCGATATATGTCGTCTTTTCCTTGAAGAGGGATTCCAGGTTCGAACAGTGCAGGTGAAGGACTCGGACGACCTCTTCCGCCGAGCGGTACCGGTCCACGTCCACGGTGTTCAAGCTCTCGTCGTACCGCCTCAGGTAGAAGAGGGCGAGGACCTTCAGCGGATCGAAACCTTTTGGGGTGTACTCCGCAGGTTCACCCGCGATAGTCCCCCCGGCCCCTGGCGGCGCACGGCGCGCCGCTTCCATCCGCTTCAAAACTTCGAGAACGGGCCCGTCGTCTTTTCCCCCGCAGTCGAAATCGAGCTGCTCGAGCGGGATCCGGCTCGAAAGGAAGAAGAGCTTCACCATACCCTGTGCGGCGGAGGGGAGGATGAGAATCGTGTCACCCACCTCGATGGCGCGTACAGGGATCTTCATCTTCGTGTTGAACGACGGTTTGTGCTTGTCGATCAGCCGGTATTCCTCGATCATGGCCTCCAGGTCCGAACCGAGGATGCGGTACTCGATGGTGGACAGCCTTCCGAGGATCCCCTCGATTTTGTCGAGACTTTCCCCGGTGTTCCAGAAGTAGGATTGGATCCTCACCTTGAGGTTGTTTGTCTTCCCCACGTAGATGACACGCCCCTCCCTGTCGCGGAAGAGGTAAACCCCCGGCTGTTCCGGGACATCTTTCAGGAACTCTTTGTCGAAGCCGTACCGGGAAAAATCGACCTTTTTCCCCGCCTGTCTCTGGAAATCGAGGAGCTCGCCGAGCCGTGTGAACCCCCGCGACGACACCGCGGCCAGGAGGAACTCGAAGAGGGACTTCAACGTCGTCACCCTGGAGGAAGGGCTCTCGGACTGGACGCTCACGATGGAAAATTCCCGCGTGATGTCATCCCACGTCTTGAGTTTCCTGTCCGGGTAGAGTAGGGAGATGAGGGTCCTCACCGAGAGGGTTTTTAAATCCGGCGCGAGTGGGGAAACGGCCCTGCATATCTTTTTCAGGCGCGCGAGACTCCTCGTGTCGTGGGGAATGAAGACGTAGCGGGAGGTGTTGTTAAGCATCTCCCTGAGGCTGTTCTCCCTGGACTCCGCCCCGTTCCTGTAGAGAACGAAGGACGAGTACTCCCCGACGAGGGTGAGCGGATCAGCGGCCGCGGACTCGCTTTGAAGAGAGGGATGCTCAAGGGGGGCCCCATCCGGCTCCTTCACCCTTGTTTCCCCGACGGTTCGCTCCCCCGACGGGGGCTGGCGCCGACCCTCCGGGTCGTCGATCGCGAACAGCACGAACGAGGTCTCGGATATGGGGAGCTGTTCCGGAGCGACCCTTCGCACCGCGCTCCAGGTCCGATCGGGAAGCCGCATAAACCGCGAGTCACCGCCCAGGAGGGGTTCCACAACCTTCGAGGCCATTTCAGCGCTCGCGGAATCGATCCGAAAGAATTCCTTTAGGATCTCCTGCTCCGCGAAACCCCTTCCCTCTTTGAGGAACCGCTCGTACATGACGTCGAGAATGCTCTTCATCGGACCCTCGGGAAAATACCATGGAAAAACGTGGATAATATAATATAATATTAGATGTCCTTGAAAATGAAGAGTGGAGAGGTCCTCGATAAATGGGAAAGGTGATACTGCCCGACGACAAAACGCTGAAGCACAGCTTTTACAAGTCCGGAACGCGGATTTTCTCCCAGGGGGAAAAAGGGGACGACATCTTCATCCTCCGCAGGGGCGCGGTCACCGTCAGCGTCGACGGCCAGATCGTGGGGCTCATCAACACCGCCGGCACGATCATCGGTGAGATGGCCTACTTCCTCGGGCACAACCGAACCGCTTCGGTCGAGGCCGTCGTCGACAGCGAGTTCATCGTGATCAGCGGCGATTACCTCCAGGAGACCCTCATGAAGAGGCCGGAGATCGGTATCGAGCTGCTAAAGATCCTCTCCGAACGTCTCCTCAACACGACGCGGTACGCCATTCGCCTCGAGAGCGACATCGTACACTACCGCAACGAGCTGCGAAAGCACAAAGGGGTGAAGGATGAAAAAAAGCCCACGGTCCTCGAGGAGCTCCTCTCCCACGGGTTTATCACCTCCCAGCAGCTCGAGGAGTGCGAAAAGGAGATCGAGAGGATAAAGAAAAAGGGGGCGACGGTCTCCCTCCCGAACATCCTCATCGAGAAGGGGTTCATCTCGGCGGACCAGTTCGTCCGCTTCCTCGAGATGAAGCAGGTGAAGTAAGGGTCTTTTCATTCCCGGAAACAGGGAGGCGAAAAAGCCCTTTCTCGCCCCGCTCGATTTCGCTATTATAAAAGACGATGAACCCCACAAACCGCTCGACGGAAGCTGTTGCGATCCTTTTCGTGTCCGCGGCGTTGTGCGCCGCTCTCCTTGCATCCGCGCTTCCCCTCGAAGCATCGGAAACGGTCGGTCGCGCGGCGGGGCTTGCCGGGACCCTCCGGCGCAGGGGTGTACCGCCGATCCTGGTCACGGGGCTCATCTCTCTCCTGCCGATTTTCGAGCTCCGAGGCGCGATCCCCGTGGGAATCGCGCTTTTCAAGCTTGACATCTTCAGCGTCTACGCGGTCGCAGTCCTCTTCAACATACTGCCGGTCCTCCCGGTCCTTTTCTTTTTGAACCCGGTCAGGAGGTTCCTGGAGCGGAGGGGAGTCTTCGCGGGGTTTTTCGCTTTTTTCGAGCGGAAAGCCAAAAAGAACCGCACACTCATCGAACGGTACAAAGAGCTCGGGCTCGCCCTCTTCGTCGCCATTCCCCTGCCCATGACGGGGGCGTGGACGGGGGCCCTCCTCGCGGTCGCAATGGGTTTGAAGGTTTGGAAATCGTTCTTCTTTATTGCCCTCGGCGTGGCGGGGGCGGGTGTCATCGTCGCGCTTTTCACCGCGCTCGGCCGCGCCGGGATCTACCTCGCCGGCGGCCTCCTCCTCGGTTCGCTGGCCGTTTACGTCCTCGCGGTCCTGAGGGAGAAAAACCGAGCGGGTTGAGGGGATCGCCGTCCGTGGACGCAGGAACGAAGCTCATCGGAATCTTTGGCCACCCTGTTCACCACTCCCTCTCCCCGCTGTTCATGAACGAGGCGCTCAAGTCCCTCGAGATCAACTGCGCGTACCTCGCCTTCGACGTGGAAGGCGGCCGGCTCGATGGGGCGATCCGGGCGCTGAAAACGCTCGGGTGGGTCGGATCGAACGTGACGATTCCCCACAAGCAGGCAGCGGCGGCCCTCGTCGACTCCCTCTCGGAGGACGCGGCGGCGATCGGAGCGGTGAACTGTATCGTCAACAGGGGCGGCTCCCTCGAGGGGCACAACACCGACCACCTCGGGTTCGTCGAGCCCCTCAGGGAGCGGGGTCTGGCCCTCGAAGGGAGCACAGTGGCGCTCATCGGGTGCGGGGGCGCGGCGCGAGGCGTCCTCTACGCACTGGCGAAGGAAAAAGCCGCAAAGGTCTACCTGATCAACAGGACCGAGAAGCACGCCCGGGAGTTCATCGCCTGGGCGGGAGAATCGCTCGGATACCGGACCATCGATTACATCGGGGGATACGGCGGAGCCGGGGGAAACGCGGCCCTCGGTAGAGCCGTGGGAGAGGCGCGTCTCGTCGTAAACACCACACCGGTGGGAATGCACCCCCTGGGGGAGAGCTCACCGATCCCTCGGGGGATCGCCTTTCACGAGGGCGCTCTCGCCTACGACATCATCTACAACCCCTTCAAAACCGAGTTTCTCCGGAGCGCCGTACTCGGCGGGGCGGCGGCCCTGAACGGGCTTCCGATGCTGATCCACCAGGGGCTCCACTCCCTCGCCCTCTGGTTCCCCGAGCGAGGACCCGAGATCTTCGCGCTCAGGGCGAAGCTTTTGAGGCTGGCGGCCGGCGCGCTTGGCGAGCCAGGCGAGCCCGGCGAGCCCGGCTCGTGCCCGCTTGGAACAAAAGGGTGCATCTTTCTCATCGGCTTCATGGGATCGGGGAAAACCACGGTGGGGAAGATCCTCGCCAGGCGCCTCGGAGCCTCCTTTTTCGACACCGACTCCCTGATTGAAGAGCGGGCGGGCATGCCGGTACCGGAGCTCTTTGCTACCCGGGGCGAAGGGACATTCAGAGAGATGGAGCGCAACCTCCTAAGGGAGCTCTCCACACGGTCCCGGAAGCGCGGCTCGCGGCCGGCGCTCGTGATCGCGACCGGCGGCGGTCTCCCGTGCAGCGAGGAGAACCTGTCGCTCATGAAGGAGACCGGCACGGTGGTGTACCTCAGGGCCGCTGCGGACGATCTCATCCGCCGGGTCGGGGACGGGAAGAGCCGCCCCCTCATCCGGAAGCTCGCCGAAGGGGGTGACCTGAGGGAGGGGATAGCGAAGCTCCTCGCGGACAGGGAGAGGTTTTATCTCCAGGCCGACCTCGTGGTCGCGAACGGGTTAGACGCCCGCCCCCTGGACGCCGTCTCACGTATCCTCGAAAAGCTCGAAATGCCGGGAGGAAAAGAGTAATCCATGGAAAAGGTACGAATACGCGCTTCACGCCAATACGACGTCTGCATCGGGAGGGGGATACTGGGCGGCCTGCCGGGCCTCCTCACGGAGAGCGGGCCAGGGGGTCCCGGCCGCGGGCGCTTGGGCTCCGGCCTCAACGGAAAACTCGAACACCCATCACCGGACCCTCTCCTTGTCGTGTCCGACCGCGCCGTGGCCCGTTTATACCTGGGCGGGGTCGAGGCGGGCCTCGCGAAGGCGGGATACAGCGTGCGCACCGCCGTGTTCCAGGGGGGGGAGCGGCTCAAGAACGAGCGGAGCCTCTCCTCCCTCCTGAGGATCATGGCGAGGGAGGGGCTCACGAGGGACTCCATCGTGCTCGCCCTCGGCGGGGGCGTCGTCGGAGATTTCGCGGGGTTCGCCGCCTCGATCTTCATGAGGGGGTGCGGCTTCGTCCAGGTCCCCACGACCCTCCTCGCCCAGGTGGACTCTTCGGTCGGGGGGAAGGTGGGGATAAACCTCCAGCAGGGGAAAAACCTCGTGGGGAGCTTCCACCACCCCCTTCTCGTCGTCTGCGACACGGGGACCCTCGCCACCCTCCCAGGGAGGGAGGTGGTTTCCGGGCTCGCCGAGGTGATAAAGTACGGGCTCATACAGGACCGGGTGGTCTTCGAACGCATCGAGGAGACCTTTCACGGGTGGAATTTGAAGGGGAAAGGGGGGAGGCTAACGCCGGCGTCGGTGAAGGAAGCGGTGCTCGGGGACGAAGACCTCCTCCGCTTCCTCATCCGAAGGTCCGTCGAAATAAAGGGGGAGGTGGTAAGCGCCGACGAGAGGGAGAGGTCGCTCAGGATGGTCCTCAATTTCGGCCACACCTTCGGGCACGCAATCGAGCAGATAACCCGCTATCTCCGCTTCCTCCACGGGGAGGCGGTCATCGTCGGGATGAAGATGGCCGTCGGGCTCTCGAGGCTCGCGGGTCTGCTCGCCCCATCCGACGAAACCAGAATTCTGGCCCTCCTCGACATTTTCCCCATCCCCCCCGCGGGGCGGATCGACGCGGAGGCCCTCTACGTCCAGATGGGGAGAGACAAGAAAATGAAGGGGGGTGCGATCCACTTCGTCCTTCTCGACGGGATCGGGAAAGCCGCGATCGTACCGGGGGTGGAGAAGGGAAAGGTGATCGAGAGCATTACGAACACGCTCGCAAGGTAATCGCTACGAAGACGCCCCGATGAGCGCGTCCAGGGCCCTGAGGTACCCATCCGGCCCGAGCCCCTTGATCTGGGCGATGCAGACATCCCGGGTCACCGAAACCTTTCTGAACTCCTCCCGATTCTCGATGTCGGACAGGTGAACTTCCACTGACCGCACGCCCGAGGCCTTTATGGCGTCGCGCAGGGCGTAGCTGTAGTGGGTGAGCGCGCCCGGGTTGATGATGAGGCCCGCGTACCCCTTCCGGGATAGGGGCTGGATCCTGTCGACGAGCCGCCCCTCGTGGTTCGATTGGAAGCACCGCACCCTCACCCCTTTTGAACGGGCGTAGCGCTTCAGCGCCTTGAGGGTCTCGCGGAGGGTGGTTTTGCCGTAAATCCCGGGCTCCCGGCGCCCGAGCATGTTGAGGTTCGGCCCGTTGACGACGAAGACCTTTTTCATGGAAGCGTGGTTTCCCCCTAAAAGTTAACTTAGGCCGGCTCCGGTCTCATCGTCAAGGCCCTTCGCGCGCGGGGTGCGCCGAAAAAACACCTTGACGGATCGGCGCGGATGACAAATCGTGTCTATAGGAAGGAGGGATAGAAATGAAAAATAGAAAATACGTCCTTATTATCGTTTGTGCCGCCCTCGCGCTGTTCGCAGCATCCTGCGGCGCGAACAAGAAGCTCCTGATGGAAAACCAGGGGCTCGGTTCGGAGCTTCAGACCTCACGGGCGAGGGGCGACGAGCTGGAGCGGCAGCTCGGCGACACCCGCGTGAGCCTCGCCGAGGTGACTGAGGAGCTCGAAGGCCTCGATCTGCGCCTCTATGAAACGGAAGCTGAGCTCGCTGCCGCCGCAAACCAGCTCGCGATCGGCGCCGACGAGCTCGATGCCCTCGGGGCGCGCCTTACCGGCGTACGGGAGGAGCTCCAAAAATCCTATGCCGAAAACGAATCGCTCGAGCGCACGGTACAGGAGCTCACCGACGGCATGAAGGCGAGCGGAAACGAGATGGCAAAGCAGATCGCCCAGCTCACAAAGCGGAGGCAGGAGCTCGAGAAACAGGCCGCCGGGCTCAAGAACGAGCTCGAACAGTCATCCAGGCAAAACGAGGCACTCACGAGGCAGATCGGGCGGTTCACGGCGAAGAACGAGAGCCTCGAGGCCCAGTCCCAGGACCTGCGCGCCGCCCTCGAAACGGCGACCCGGAGGAACGAGCAGCAGAGCCAGGCCGTCGAAGGGTACCGAAAGACGATCGGGGCGCAGGCGTCGGAGATACAGGCGCTGAAAACCGATCTCCTCGGTCTCGAGGGCCGAATCGCGGGAATCGAGCAGAACAAGGAAGCGCTGCTTCAGCAGGAAGAGCTGGACAAGGCGCGGCTCAAAAAGACCTACGAGGACCTGCTCGCGTCGTTGGAGAGCGAGGTCGGCGAGAAAACCATCCAGATCGAGAACTTCCAGGACGCACTCACCATCAACATCATGGACCAGATATTCTTCGACAGCGGCAAGGCGGCCATAAAAAAAGACGGCCTCAGCATCCTTGACAGGATCGCGGCAATCCTCGCGAACCTGCCGGAGAAGATCATCAGGGTCGAGGGGCACACCGACGACGTGCCCATCGGTCCGAAGATCAAATCCGTCTACCCGAGCAACTGGGAGCTCGCCTCGGCCCGCTCGAGCGCGGTCGCCCGCTACTTCATCGACAAGCACCGGATCGACCCGGCCCGCGTCGTCGCCATCTCCTACTCGCAGTACCGGCCGCTAGTTCCGAACACCACGGAAGGGAACAGGGCGAAAAATCGGCGGATCGAGATCGTGCTCACCGACAGGTCGCTCTACGAGATGATGGAGCTCAGGGGGAGCTTGGACGGGGAGTGAGCGGGTCCCCGGCGGCAGCCCTTCGCTCACCCGAGGAGGGCGTGGGCCTCTTTGAGCATCTCCACGATCGGGAGATGGTAAGGGCAGGCGGGAAGGCAGAGCCCGCACTCGGTGCAGTTCGCCGCGTTGACCGTGTACCCCCCGTACCAACGCCGTGAGAGGGCGAGGTTGTCCTTGATCTTCGCCTTTCCGTAGAACTCGAGGACCACGCCGATCCTGATCTTCTCCGGGCAGGCCGGGTGGCAGTAGAAGCAGCGCCTGCAGAACTCCTTATCGAGCCCCCCCGCGATCCGGTCGAGCTCCTCACGCTCCGCGTCTGCAAGCGAATAGGGCCCGTCGCCGATCGCCGTGTTCCGAGCGACCTGCTCCGGCGTCACCATCCCCGGTATCACAGTCGAAACGGGATGTTGGAGGACCCACTTGAGGCCGGCCGGAGCCGCGGTGAGCGCCCCGCCCGCGAGGGGTTTCTGGACGATGAACCCGATGTCTCGTCCCGCGCAGTACTCTATGAGGTCGAGGACCTGGCGCTCCCGCTCGACGTAGCTGAATGCGCCCTGCACCGTGTCGAACTCGCCGGTCTTCGCGGCCTCGAGGAGCACCTTCGCGTCGTGCCCGGTGACACCGATGAAATCGGCCGCGCCGCGGGCCTTTATCTTCGTAAAGACGTCGAGGGCTCCCCCTCGCGCGAGGACCTCTCTGAGGTCGTCGGGGGTTGTGACGAAGTGGACCTGGTAAAGATCGAGCCGGTTGGTCTTGAGGAGGGTGAGGCTCGTCTCGAGCTCCTCCATGATCTTTTGCTCTTTTCGGGCCTTCGATTTCGTCGCGAGAAAGAACTCCTTGCGGCGTCGGGAAACGGCCCCCCCGATGAGCTGTTCGCTCTCCTTGTACCCCCTCGCGGTGTCGATGAAGTTGATCCCGCAGTCGAGGGCCGCGTCCAGCACCGTGCGCGCCTCCTCGACGCTCAGGCCCGCGATGGGAAGAGCTCCGAAGCCCACGCAGCTCACCATAAGCCCTGTCCGTCCGAGTCTCCTGTATTTCACCGCCCTCTCCTCCCTCCCGATTTATTTACGCCGCCGACGCGGCGGTCGCGGAACGCTCATATGAATAATAGTAAAAAGTCCCGGCATCAAGATCAAAGACCACGCAAACAAAACCTCTGGCTCAACCCCGCCCCTCGGCGTCCTCGGGGCGGGAAACGACCGGTTCTGGCGCCTCCGGCAGGACACCTGCGCCATCAACCTGTTATTCGCGGAGGGGCCCGAATACACCCTCGCGCTCCTGAACGACACGGGTCACCTGCGAGGCGGGCGCGGGAACCTTTCGAAAAAACGGGAAGCGGGATGAACTACTTCACGATCTTTCTCTATGCGGCGGCGGCCGCTCTTGCCGCCCTCTCCTTCATCAAAGAAAGAAACAAGACCATGGGGGAAGGGTCTTTCCGGCGAGCCTATTCCGGCCGAGGGCCCGTGTCAAAAGCGCCGGAATACCGGCGGGAGGGGAAGGAACGCGAGGGCCGCGCACCCGCAAAAAAAGGTGAGGAGCGCCGCCCTGAGGTATAACCTGTTCGCCCTGAGGATGATAGCCGGGTCTTCGAGCTCCCGGGGGGAGAGCCTGTTAAGGCCGATCCAGGGTTTCACCTTCTCCACTCCGCCGTAGACGGACGGCCCCCCGAGGGCGAGCCCGAGCCAGCCCGCGAAGGCCGCTTCGGCTATCGCGCTGTTGGGGCTCGGGTGCGCCCGTCCGAACCGGGTGACCGCCCGCCAGAGATTTGCGCTGAACCCCGACGCGGCGAACATGAACAGCACGTTGAGGCGGGCGGGAACGTAGTTGAGCGCGTCGTCGCAGCGGGCCCCGATCTTCCCGAATTTTTCGTACCGTTCGTTTCGGTACCCAAACATCGAATCGATGGTGCTCGCGGTCTTGAAAAGGTATGCGAGGGGGACCCCGCCCGCGAGGAGGTAGAAGAGGGGTGAGGTGAACCCGTCGACGAGGTTCTCGGCGACGGTTTCCACCGTCGCTCGTATGATCGCCCGCCGGTCGAGCCGCGAGGTGTCGCGCCCCACGATCCTCGCGAGCCTTATCCGCGCCCCCGGCATGTCGCCGGCCGCGAGCTTCTCGTAGACCGACCCGGCCTCTTTGAGCATGTCCCTGTTGCAGAAGAGGCAGAAGACGAGGATGACGATAATCGGGTTGACGGCGAGGGGGAGGGCGCGGGATTGCCCGACGGAGGCAAACCCAAGGGGGATGTCGAGGTATCTCCCGGGAATGGAGACCCCCATCGTGACGAGAAAGACCACGAGAAAAGCCGACGTGACGAGGAGCCCGCCCCCGAGGACCTTGCGGCGGATACCGTAGAATGCCTTCTCGAAGCGAGCGAGCATTTTCCCGATAAGCCTGACCGGGTGCCATTGAAAAACAGGATCGCCAACGAGGAGGTCGAGCGCGAAAGCAGCGGCGAGGTTGATCAGCATGGTCGGCCCCACAACAAGAGATCAGACGAAAAAGACCCTGACAAGTATCAAGCAGAAGAGCTCGGAGAGCTCCACCCCCGCGCCCATCGTGTCGCCCGTCATCCCCCCGATCTTACGCATGCAGAGCAGACCCCACGCAGCCCAGAAGAGGACGAGGGCGGGTAGGAGGAGAAGCCCGAACAGGTTCCCCGGGACGAGGCTGATGCACGCCATGAGGAGCAAGGAGAGGGTAACCGCCCTCCAGGTCACGGATGCCGTGAAGCTCCTCCCGAGACCCTTCTCGCCCCCCGCGTAGGGGAAGAGCGCGCAGGAAATCGGCACGCCCCCCCGGCTCAGCGCAGGCAGGATCGCGAGGAAGAGGGGGTAGCACCCCGCCATTCGCCCGGAGGGGGGGATGTCCCGCCAAAGGGAAAACGGGAGAGGCGCGAAGAGCAGAGGTGGCGAGCCCGCCAGGGAAGCGGCACTGAGCTTCGAGAGAACCTCATGCAAAAACGCGATCTTCAGGCTGTAGAGGCAAAACGCGCCGAGGAACCCGAGCGCCCCGAGCCTCGAGTCTTTCATGATCCCGAGGATCTCATCCCTCCCCCTTCGCCCCGAGAGGAATCCGTCGAAGGTGTCTATGAGTCCATCAGCGTGAAGCCCTCTCGAAAGAAAGAGGGTGAGCGCGCAGAGGACCACGGCGATGGTGAATGGGGAGAGTCCCTTCGCAAGCCCGAGGGGAAGGGCCAGCAGCCCTACCGTGAGTCCCACGAGGGGGTACCAGCCGGTAGACCTCCCCGTGTCTTTCGGGCCGACCCGCACCCTTCCGAGGCCCGGTATGATGGTGAGGAAGCCGTAAGCGAGGAGGATGGGTTTGAAAACCGCTCTCGCTCGGGCTCCCGGAGTCGGATCAGCGGGCGCTCTTTTCATCAGCCGATCTTCCCGTCCACGCCGGCCTGTCCGAAGGTCGCCATGTCGTAGTAGAGGCGGACGGCGGCGTCGATTAGCTCGATGGCGAGGGCCGCGCCGGTCCCCTCCCCGAGCCTCATCCCAAGGTCGAGAATCGGCTCCTTTCCGAGGTGCCCGCATAAAAGGTGGTGCCCTCTCTCCGCGGACTGGTGGGCGACGATGAAATAGTCGCGCGCGTGCCCGCTCAGCCCTGCCGCGATCATCGCGCCCGCCGTGGAAATGAACCCGTCCACCACCGCGAGCTTTCTTTTTATCGCCGCCGCGAGCACGAGACCCGCGATCCCCCCGATCTCGAAACCGCCCACCTTGGCGAGCACGTCGAGCGGGTCCTTCGGGTCGGGTTTGTTAAGGGCGATTCCTCTTCGCACGACCTCGACCTTCCGGGCGAAGGCCGCGTCGTCGATCCCCGTCCCCCTCCCGGCGATCTCGGCCGCGTCCCTCCCCGTGAGGACGCTCCCGACGGCCGTCGAGGGCGTCGTGTTCGCGATCCCCATGTCTCCCGTCCCGATGAGATCGAAATCGTGATCGAGGGCGAGCTCGATCCCGGTGACGATCGCCGTTTGGGCCTGCTCCCTGCTCATGGCGGGTCCCTTCGTGAAGTTGGCCGTGCCGCGGGCCACCTTCGCGTCGACGTACCCCGTAAAGTTCAGGTCGCCCGCGACCCCCATGTCGACCACGACGACCGAACACCCCGCGTGTTTCGCAAGGACATTTACCGCGGCTCCCCCGCGGACGAAGTTTGCCACCATCTGGGCCGTAACGCTCGGGGGATAGGCCGAAACCCCCTCCTCCGCGACCCCGTGGTCGGCGGCCATGGTGAATATGACCTTCTTTTCACACATCGGCTCGGAGGTCCACTGGGCCGCCGCGAGCTCCCGGACGAGTCGTTCGAGGGTGCCGAGGCTCCCCTGAGGTTTCGTCTGGAGGTCGAGCCTCCGCTGGACCTCGCCGGCCACGCCGCCGGGGACGGGCCGGATCATCGAGAGATAATGCTCGAGACTTTTCATGGAGTTAAGACCCGCATACGCTCATTGGAGCGAACTGCTTACTTTTCGTCAAACACGGAAGTCCGCACTTTTTTCTCCCGCTCGTAACGCTCGAGGGCGAACCCGATGAGCCGGTCGATGAGCGCGCTCTTGGGGACGCCGCTCGCTTCCCAGAGCATTGGATACATGCTGATGGCGGTGAACCCGGGAATGGTGTTTAGCTCGTTGACGAGGACCTCCCCGCCCTCGGAGAGAAAGAAATCGACCCTTGCCATCCCTTCGCAGCAGAGGGCCTTAAAGCTCCTCACCGCGAGGTCCTGCACCTCCCTCTTTTGCGCCTCCGTGACGCGGGCGGGGATTTCAAGGAGGGCTCCCTTCTCGTCGACGTACTTCGCCTCGTATGAGTAAAACTCGTGGAGGGGTTTCACCTCGCCCAGGACCGAGGCGACGGGACGCTCGTTCCCCAGGACCGAGCACTCAAGCTCCCTCCCCCGTATGAACTCCTCGATGACGATCTTCGCGTCGAAGCGGAAGGCGAGATCGACGGCCCGCTGAAATTCACCTTCGCTCTTCACCTTGCTGATCCCGACGGACGAACCGAGATTGGACGGCTTTACGAATAGGGGGAGCCCCAACGCCCTCTTCACCTCGGCGAAGCCGATCGACCCGCGCGCGTCCCATGGATAGGCGAGGAACTTCGGGGTGGGGATCGACGCGTCCCTGAGGAGACGTTTCATGACGTCCTTGTCCATGCAGGCCGCGGAGCCGAGCACGCCCGACCCCACAAAGGGGACGTCCACGAGCTTGAGGAGCCCCTGGACCGTGCCGTCCTCGCCGTAGGTCCCGTGGAGGGCGGGAAAGACGACGTCGATCTTTTCAGGGCGGCCGCCGCCCTGGCCCGGGCTGAGAAAAAGGCCGTTTGGGGCGCCCGGCGCGATCGTGGAGAGGACCTCCGGATGGATCGGGGGCACCGAAGGCCGCACTTTATCGCCGCTGAAAAGGGCCATAAACCCCTCTTCGGTGACCACGCCCCATCGCCCGTTTGCGTCGATGGCGACGAGGACTGGTTCGTACTTACCCCTGTCGATGGCGCGGAGGATGTTCCGCGCCGACTGGAGGGACACCTCATGCTCTGCAGAACGGCCGCCGAAGAGGATCCCGACGCGAAGTTTTTTCATGAGGTTTCAACCTGATGACGCTGTGTTAATTCCTGAAGAGATCCTCCATCCTCTCCCTCTTTCGGATGAGGCGCGCCTCCCCGCCTTTCACGAGGACCTCCGCGGGTCTCGGCCTGGAATTGTAGTTCGAAGACATCGAATAGCCGTAAGCTCCCGCGTTGCAGACGCAGACGACATCCCCTTCTGTAAAGAGGGGGAGCTGCCTGTCGACGATCCCGTTTTCGTCTCTCGTGAAAACGTCGCCGGATTCGCAGATGTTTCCTGCGACCACCTGGGGTATCGTCTCCCCGTCGGCGTTTTCGGCGTGGAGTATCCTGTGGTAACTCCCGTACATCGCGGGTCTCACGAGGTGGTTGAAGCCCGTATCGGTGCCCACGAACCTGTGGGTCTCTCCCTTTTTCACCGCCGTGACCTTTGCGAGGAGAAACCCGCTCTCTGCGACGGGATAGCGCCCCGGTTCGATCACGAGCGTCAGCCGCCTGCCGTACCGGCCGCAGAAGCTCTCGAAATCTTCGGTGATCTTTTGCCCAAAGAGCCGCACGTCGATCCTCTTCTGGTCCTCCCTGTAGGGGACCCCGATGCCGCCGCCGAAATCGATGAAGGAAATGTCTTTGAAACGGGGCGCCACTTCAAGGAGCACGTCCATGGCCTGGACGAAGATGTCCGAATCGAGAATTCCCGACCCGATATGCTGGTGGATCCCCCTGACCATGAGCCCATAGCGGCGCGCCGTTTCGAGGATCTCGTCCACATGCGTGTAGGTGATCCCGAACTTGCTCCCCTGGCCTCCGGTGATGACGTGGTGGTGGTGCCCGCCTCCCACATTCGGGTTGATCCTGACGCAGATCTCCCTCCCCGGGTACATCTTCCCGAAGGTTTCCAGGTTGGAGAGAGAATCGAGGTTCACCGTCACTTTCTTCGAAACGGCGTATGTCAACTCCTCCGCGGTCGCGTTGTTCGAGGTGAAGAGGATCTGCTCAGGTTTGAACCCCGCCTTGAGGGCGG
>Ga0315286_10002240_pt1 | contig 18027 bp, 16 predicted proteins | sample YL17G10_0_MG_FD_205038 | JGI IMG/M metagenome (GOLD analysis project Ga0315286, IMG submission 205038) | Sediment microbial communities from Yellowstone Lake, YNP, Wyoming, USA - YL17G10_0 | ecosystem: Environmental > Aquatic > Freshwater > Lake > Sediment | place: USA: Wyoming | collected...
CTGCTCTTTATCAGGGTAAATGCTGCATAGAACAAGGTCGCCGACTTTCATGCTTAATCACCCTTCGCCATGGCCCAGTCAATAATTGCGTTGATATCATCATCAGATTCAATGATTTTCTTGTCTAATTTCTTTCCCAGGAGTTTAATCTGGTCAACATTTTTTTCATTATATAATTTCATTAGACCAACTAACAAAGCTTCTTTTCTTACTTCATTTATCTTCTTTCCTGCTGCAGCTGAAGCAATTATATCTTGGAATTCTCTCAATAATCTCTTTATTCTCATATCTTCTCTTTCTTTCTTTTGGCCTAGTGATGGTAAGAGGTACATACCATCTTCTGTCACAAAATTCTCTTCAAGAATTACTTTTAGTTCGGGTATTTTATCTTCTGAGGTCATTATTTTCTTTGAGAATTCAATGTATATGTCATCATAGCTTCTGGGCTTTCTGAGGAAACTAGCTAACCAAATGATTGTTGTCTTTTCATCGTTAATGCCTATTATGGTCTGGTCTAAATCAAATTTACCTAAAGTTTTTTTCAAATTCAATCTCTTCTCATATTCTTTGATCTGGTCTGAATTAAACCAGAAGCCGTCTCTTTCTGTAAAATGATTTCTCAAAGTACTGTAGAATTCAAAAGCGTCCATTCTAACCTCGAACCCATTCTGTATGTACTGAGCGAGCAGCTTGGAATACAACATCTGCTGAGTTCTCTCAATATTGGGCTCAATAGGAAGCTTATCCAGGTGCATCTTAATGAAATCATGTTCCATGTTAAGGCCAGCCTTCTTTAAGAAGTTAGCTCTGAAAGACTCTGACGGTTTATAGGCATTAATGACAAGATCGTTTTTAACAGCATTAACGGAAGTATTTTGTTTAAAGCTCCCTTGTTGTTTATCTATTGTTGCAACCTGCGCTAATATGAATCCTGCTTTTGTTAGACTTTCTTGAATGGCTTTCCACACGGATGCTTTGGAGTTGTGAAACTCCACGGTAATCCATCTATTTGGTTTTAATATTCTATTAAATTCTTTAAAAGATAGAAGCATCAATTCTTTATACTCATCCAAATTTTTATTTTGATGATTATTAATAATGGCTTCATGATTATTATTTGTTCTAACACGTAGCCAAGCTTCCCATATAAAATTCAGTTCGGAATACATTAAATTAGCTCCAAATGGAGGATCAACGAATATATAATCCACACTATTTGATGGAACATTTGGCATTGTTGTTGATGATTGAGTAGTAATTATTGTTTTAGATTCCTTGACCACCGAATTGTTAATTTCCTCAAATACTTTAAGAACGTCTCCCGTTTTTCTTAACATTAATTCGAAAATATTTTTCTCAACACTCATAGATGGAACTGACAAATTTCCCGATGATTTATTAGTTAACACATAATCTCCATTCCTAATTTGAATATTAGTCATTTTTGTGGCATGGGAAGAAATAAATGAAGTAAAAATAAACAGCATTTGTGACCTTAGTTCAGGGTCACTTATTTTCTGGATTCTATCAAATATCTTCGAGGTCACCAATAATACTCTTTTCACAAAAAAGTCATCCACCTTAGTAAATTTGTGACTTTTAATGGGTTGGTTAAAATTGTCTCCTTCTGGAAGTTTATCCGTAGGATACCAATAAGCTGCTTTTGTAGAGTCAATTCTTGAAATTAGTTGAGTATCAAAATCATCAGGTTTTTTAAAACTTCTTTTACCGTTTATACTAATATTCATTAAAAACGGTTGTTGTTTAGCAAATCCATTTTGCGTATAAACACGGTTAGAGTTTGCTTTGGTTATTGTGCTTGAACAAGAAGGGCAAGAATATTCTGTAATAACAGAATCCTTTTGTATTGCTAAATCACAGAATAGATACTCTGTTTTACAGTGGGGACACGAGAAAACATCTGACCATATTACATAATTTATTTTACCTTTTGAAGAGCCTAATTTTGTTTCATAAACCCAGGACAGTTCTGATTCAACTTCATTAAGAATATCTTTAACAGAACATCTTATTTTATCCGTATCAATCCTGAATGATGTATTGTTTTTTGCTATGAAAGTAGCAATGGGTGACAAATCATTTAAGATTGCATGTCTTCCTGTAAAATTAGCTGCAACACCAGTCATTCCAGTACCACAAAATCCGTCAAAAACAATATCTCCTTTTTCAGTATAATGCTCAATAAAGTTAATTATGGCTTTATGAGGGACTTTTGTGTGGTAAGTATGTCCATTGTAAATTGGATCTCCCTTCCCTTCCGATATGTCTCCTACAAAAGGTTCTTTCTCATAATTATCTGATTTTTCATCATATTTTATGCTGATTTTTTCTAATATGGTCTCGATGTAAGGATTGGGGTACGCTGTATATTCTGGTGGGTCTGACAGTTTTATTAGGTCGTCAACTTCTCCTAATGGGAATCCATCCAGATTTGACATCTTATTCAAATCTTTTCTTAAATCATTGTCCTCGAGATGTAGTAATATCTCTTTCTTATCCTGTTTTAACTTTGTTTGATTTTGCACTTTTTTTACCCCATATCCCTAACATTATTTGTCGACATTCAAAACAATATTTCCTACCAATATGTGTACTGTTCAATATAATTTTTCCACATTTGATGCACTTGGGATGTATCTCTTTTTCGGCAGACATTTTAATTCACCTCCTCATTATTCCTCCTTGAGCTTTTTTACCTTCAACCTGACGTTGTCCTTGTTCTCTGCTTTCAGTATTTCTTCAATATACTCATCTATCTTCTCTTTGAAGTCATCAACTTTCAATACATCAGTATCTTTTGTCAATTTCTTATGCAATTCCTTCAGGTCAATTTCCTTTATCTCAAGGTCTTCTAACAATGTATTGATGGCTGCGACCATTTCTTCATTTAGATCAGATGGCAAAAATCCTGTGGATAAAATTGCCTGGATTGTTCTCTTCTCTTCATGGTCAAGATTCTCTAATTTGGCTTTGTTGTGTTTCAATTCCTCAAATACTTGTGCTTCCCACGAATGCAGTATGTTCTCAAAGTCTGAACTCAATCTGGTGATCACAGTATTAATGTTTGTCTCATAATTTCCCTTAGGGAATGTGCAGTGCGGACAAGTAATTGAGGTTTCCAGCTCATCAACATTGAAATCAATACATCGCGTCTCTTTTATTGAGCTGATTCTTAACAGCAAATCATCAAACTTAACCCTGTTGATACATCTTATGTTCTTCAGCAGGTTTAATTTTTGGATCACTCCTGAATGCTCTGCTTCTTCTAATGATTCCCAATCTACGCCATTTCCAACAAGTTCATTATGGGCGTGATAGTATATTTCTTTGTACTTCCTTTTGAATTCATCTATCTTGCCTTTGATAGGCTTTCTTTCGTCTTCTTTCATCAGCTTCTTAATGCTGCTGACAATACTCTTTGAGTCATTATATACTCCACTAAGTTTGTCTGCATCACTTTTCTTGAAATAGTCTGATTGCATGAGCTCAGTGACATTTTTCATGTAGTTCATGCCGTTTTGGATGAAATCAAAGAAATCATTAAAGAATGATGATAGTCTCTTCAATGATTGATACCCTTCTTTTATTTGTTTTATCCTCTCAGGATTGTAGTCCAATTTCTTGAATTCAACAATAGATTTGATTTTAAGCCTTGAGAAATCAACCTTCTTTACTTCTTCTATGATGCTGTTTATCTCTTCAACAGGCAGTCCTAATTGCGAATTCTGTTTAAGCTTTTCAAAATCTTCTACAACATTCCTAATGTCCTTTTCAATCTTGTCAACTTTCTCAATATATCTCCTATATGCCTCAGGCCTATCACGTGCTGTTTGCAGGAGACTTGCATCTTCTTCAATCGCATCAAAAAGAACCTGAACTTGAGATACTTTCATCTCTTCTTCTTTCTTGACATAAGCAAGTTCATCAAATGCTTTCAAGCCAGAACCAAAGAGTGTACCAAAATCAGATGCACTGAATATCTGGCCCCTTTTTGAGCTCAGAATGACATCCCCATTTCTCAACAGCACGGCTAAAATAAGGTACACCAATTCAGTTTGTAACCCATAAGGCTTCATTCCAAATAATTTGACTATATCCTGGATAAACACATTCTTTGTAGCATCCTCTAATTTATTCAATATGACCTCAGCATATTCACTCTCGCTAACATCTAGCTTGCTATTTTTATACAATCCAATAGGTGTGAGGATATTTGCTGACTGATTCAACAGATTTTCCGCAATCCCTTGCTTTGAAGCAATATCTTTTAGAACTGACTCTATAGTTCCTTTAATATTTTCAGCTGAGACACTTGATTTTAACTTTGGATATTTTGGATATTCCTTAGTGAATTCCTCATTCAGCAAATGCAGCTTGATTTGTTTGACTATCTCAGATGTGACTTCGGAGATTATACCTAAATCCTCCACTATTTTGGATTCCTTGCCATGATAGACCACTCTTCCTTCCTGAAGTGCTTTTGTTAGCGCATCTTTAAGCTCCAGGTCAATGACAGATCTCTTCTTGCTCTGCATGACTGCCACATAAGCTTTTGTCTTGATGAAATCTTCAATTGCAGCCAGCCTTTTCATGCTATGCACAAAAGAATCGCTATACTTCAGTTTCAAGATAATATGATTCCTTATACCAAAATTTACTTCCTTTGCACCATAACCCATTATGGTCAGGACATAGTCCCCTTCCTCTTTCACATCGAGTTTATATCCAATATCAATTACCAGCTTGCCTTTTCTAAACGACTTCCTGTCTTCCCAAGATGCAGAATCATTTAATACGTATTTTTTTGAATTTTCCCAATAAGATAATGCATCTGTGTCGTAAAAAAGGTCCAACTCATTCAGTAGGAAATTCTCAACAAATTTCTCGTTAATGTATTTAAGGTCATTCATATTTTTAACTTTGTTCTCAATCATCACATCATAATCCTGAGTCTTCTGTAAGTCAAGATGGTAAACTCCATCTTTGCTTCTGTTGATGAACTGGCCGTCAGAAACAGCTCTCAATTTTTCCATAATCCTTTCAATATCATCTACAGGGCTTAAGATATTATTTGATGGAATAATGAAGAGAGTATTGGCCAATTCCTGTGCTGTTGCACCATTCTTGCTTGAGGCTCTTGATAAATGAAGAATAGCAAGTGCCTTTACCAGTTTCAGAGCAGTATCTCTAAGTTTAGGATCAAGCAAGTCTATTTTTGTCTTCAATGTATCAACAGCATCTGCGACAGGCCTTACATCAGGGTTATTCTTGATTGTCAGGACTCGATTGATATCATCGTATATTAAGTCATAAGTCACAAATACAGGAAAATCCTTATCTAGGATTCCTTTGATCGCTTTTGAAAGAAACTGTATAATCCCCCTTTTTTCATAATATGGTAGCTTTGAAAAGACCTCAATTACATAAGGATGCACAGGAAATAGTTTAACATATTTGTCTTCTTCCGCCACTAAATTACTGAATAGCTTTTCAATATCTTTGAACTTCTTTTTGAGATCCAGGATCTGATTTGATGATTTGCCAACAACCCTTTGTGCAATCATCTCTTCAACGCTCTCATTTGTTATCCTGACATCTTTGTATCTCTGCTGGGTTCTCGCAATAGATTCTGCTTGATCTACATATCTCGGGTCAGAAAAAATATACTCTTGCATTGATGCAATGAACATGAAATCCATTGTGTTGGAACATTCCCCTAGCTGCCTGTAGAATTGCAAATCATAGTTTCTATTTTCTGCTTGTTTTTGCTTCAAGAAATCTGAGAATTCATCAAAAATTACAAGTAATCCTTTTGTTGGATGCTTTTCCTTAACTTTATTCAGAATTTCCTCAACAAGCTCTTTTGCGTCTTTATCCTCTGCTTCGGGTTTAATATCTCTTATATCAATACCATAATTTTCTGCTAGCTGTTTTCTAACTCTGTAAAAGAAGATTCTAGCCAGAGATTGAGCTTGAGCTGCTGGAAGCTCGTATTTGATAATCACAAACTCTCTGTTCAGATTGGCCAGTTTTTCCTTTATTTTTTCGCTTTGTATATATTTTACAAGAGCAGGTTTTGATAGTACCAATGATAAGAATGCTAGTAAATGAGATTTACCTGTTCCGTAATTGCCGATAATATTCGCTGATTTGTGTCGTTTTTCTTTCAGAACATCCAAGAGATCGCAGATTTCAAACTCCAAGTTAGGGCTTATTACAAATTTCTCTATGAGTTCTTTTTCATTTTGAATTTTTCCTATCTCAATAACATCCTGAATTTCTTCAAATGTGAATAACTCTTTTATTTTCATTTTGTCACCATCCTAACACAAATCCTTCATTGTTGGTAATATCTAACTCACTATAATCTTCATTGCCTTCCTCGGAATAAATGAGGAGGTTGTTTCTTTTTCTGGCTTTGATAAACACAATTATCACTTGCTTATCTCTAGAGTAGTAATTGAAATTCTTAATCGGGTCTATTATTCCAACTTCTGGAGAAAAAAGGTAATCGATATTATCAAAAGCGAGAATTGTATCTCTCTGGTTGCTCATCCAATCCTTTAATTTATCCCATGCTTCCATGGGCTTATCATCTGCAGTGAGACCGGCCACTAGCTCAGATAGTTTGGCAGAAAGATTCAGTACTTGAATCTTGTTATCCTTACAGAATTTTTTGTAAGGTTCTGAATTTTCCTCGTTAATAATTATTACCCTATGATATTGGTCTTTGACATCCTGCAATAATTGCTTAAGCTCATTCATGTTTCTCAGCTCCCTTCTTCATCTGGTCTTCCATCATCAGTTCAAATTGTCTTGATACTACGAGTCCTCTTTTTTTACAAAACTGGGTGTAATTATCGTATAAATTCATATCCATTGATAGTGTTACGTTTTTTTTTGGCATGGTAAAACCCCCTTACACATATATTTATGTGTGAATATGTGTTTATTTATAAATCTTCTCATTCACAGAATACAAATATAGGCATTTGGGAATATTTGTGATGTAAATATTTGAAATTAATAAACACAATCCTATGAATATATCTTTACTCCAAACTCTTCAAACAAAGGCTTCGCAAACTCCACAAAGTCTTTGTCTTTCGTGATTATCCCTACATTATGCCCTGTTTTTTGCAGGTTTATGGCTTCTGCCAGCAGCTTCATGTCTCCTTCTTCTGGCAAGAAGCATTCCCTCTGTGATAGCTTCCTTAGCTTCTTGCTTATGTTTTTCTTCTCAACCTTCTCAAGGGTTATAGTTTCCAGCACCAAGATATATTTCCTATAAAACCCCTTTATACGCTCTATGTCTGCCTGTTTTGCCTCTGCTTTTACTCCATACTTTGCTATCATGTCAATGCATCTCTTATTGAGAGTCTTTTCAATAGTTCTATAGTCAAATCTTAGATTGTTCTTTTCTATCTGCTTCTTATGATAAGCAAGCTCATATTTCAAGTGCTCTTCTACTTCAGCAGCTATTGTGGGTGTTATTCCAAACTTGTTATTGTTGCCCAGCTTTTCTGTATTGAATGCTTCCAGAGGAGTTATTTTGTAGCCTTCCACATCCCTCTGAATCTTTGACAAGGCCACATTAGCGTCAAGGAGAAGCAACATTCCTTTAGGCTCTTCAAAAGAGATTTCACCAGGCTCAGCCTTTGGCAAATGTTTCCTTATCTCCGTATCCCAGGCTTCAAGATTAGGATTGTCAGGCTCAATCAGGTGGACTGTATGCACGCAGTAAAGCGCCTTAGCCCATTCTCCTAGGTTTATTAGCTTGCCTATCAGAGAAGTCACCATATAAGAAGTATCATAAGTGATCCTGACCTCATTTATCTGGTAATCCAATGGTATCATGAAACTCTCATCAGGGTCAGATGCAGTATAAGCCTCAATAACAGACTTTTTCAAGTCCTTCAGGTCTTTACGCTTAGGATCATACCTCAAGATGTGGTTGCAAGCCAGTATTAAGAATCGCCAGTACTGCAGTTGGTTATAATGATTAATACCTGCCTGAATATCAACTACGGCTTTGTCAAGAATAGAAAGCAGCCTGTTCCTAATGGCAGGATCTTCTGAATGAGAGGTGCTGATCTTATCCTCAACACCGACCAAGTGCATAATCAATAAGTCCCAAAGCTTCTCAGAGACATCATTCCCAAGCTTTTGTAAAAACCTATTCTTCTGTTCCGGAGTCATCAGAACCCTCCTCATCTAGCGAATCACTTATGTCTGGATTGCCACAATAAATGCACCAATCATCGCCTTCTTCTATTTCCATACCACAAAATCGGCAGGTTTTCATCTTCTCTATATCTTCTTTCCAAACAAGATATCGTCAAGTATTTTTTGATTTATCTCCTTGGCCGCAGACCTTGGGCTTGGATTTGTAATATTAAATCTTCTCAGTAAAAGCTCTCTTTCTTCAGGTGTTATTGGTATTCCGTAAGACTGGTTTGGTTCCTGTTCAGCCAAAGTTTTTTTAGGAAGATATATTAACTCTGCCGGCTCAGGCAAGCCATAACGTTTCCATAAGACTTTCTTTACATTCATAAGATGGCTTGTCTTCATATCAATTCCTAATTTCTCAAAAATCTTTGGCGCTACTCTTTTCTCAATGTTAACGCTTATACCCATAATTTCACCTTAAATTTTTATCTCTCCTTCTTCCATTGCTCAACTACGCTTCTCCATAAAACATCATCAGTTTCTTCTTCCATTAGGTCAGCAAAGAACTTGTTAATATCTGCTTTCCAGCTTAGGAACTTCTGCAGCTTCTTGGTGATTGTTCCGAAGGCTGTTCCTGCTGGTTGCTTGTCATCCAGGTCTTTTCTTATTACGCCATCATTGATTCTCTTCCTAAGTCCAACATAGCCTATTGCTACTTTTATCTTTTCAATTGGAATCTTGTGTTTTAGTGCATATATTCTTTGGTAAACAGATAGTTGCTGCCTGTAGTCTGCGCTGCCACTATCAGAAGCACTTGTCTTCCAGTCAACTATAAGGTAAGTATCATTTTTCTTGAATACTGCGTCTATTATTCCTTTGAATGGCAGATTATCTTTTGTGTCTATTATATCGCATATTGGGACGTCATTTACTTCTTCCTCAACAGCAACAACGTCAGGATAAGCAGCTTTTATCTCTGCTATTATTTCTTTCAGGTTTTCAACGTATGGCTTTGCTTTCTCATCAACTTCATACTCTTCATTTCTTAATATTTTTTCAGCAACATCATGAACATAACTGCCTAGATTAGTGGCGTCTGATGGTTCTTGTATCTTCAAGATGCTCTCAACAAGGTAATCGTAGGCTTTTTCTTTCATTCTTGAGAATGATATGTGCTCTAAACCATCGAAGTGGTTCTTTACAAAGCTCTTAAGCCATGTTTGTTTAGTTTCAAGGAGCTTCTTGGCTTCTTCGTAGTTCTTGTTGACAAAGAGCGCGTATGCTCTTTTCTTGAGTTCTGACAATTCCAAGGACTCTTCCTCTCCTAATTCAATGCTGCCCATCTCGGCATAATTATTTATGTATTCCTTGGCTTTGTCTGTGATTATGTGAAGCTTCTTCTTAGCTCTGGTAAAGGCCACGAAATCAACTCTTAATCCTTCTTCTTCTAGCTCTTCCTCTGCATCAAATCCTTTTGACTTAAGGATGGCTTTCACAACAGAATCTTGGAAGTTTGATTGGTCCTTGGGTTTGCCAGGGACGTAGATTACATTATCAAATTGCCTTCCTTTAGCCTTATGGACAGTAGTTACGATTATCTGCTTCTCAACATCTGACTCATTGGCCATCATGTCAGACGAAGTTAAATAAACAGCTAAATTATTAATAGTCTTGTCATCCAACACTTTTATGGCTTCATTGCATGCTTCCTGCACAGAAAGAGCAGCCAGAAAATAATCATCGCCATAACTTATGGCTATTGGGAAGATTTTTTCCTTGAATAAGAGTTTAATGTCTTCTGTAGTCTTAACAGCTTCTCTTAGTTTCTTGAAGTCAGGGCAGGCAGCATAAATCTCTTCAAGAGTCAGCTCTTTCTTCTTGTTAAGCTCAAATGATTTCTGTAATGATAATGGAAAGAATGATGTGAACATTGAGTTCTTCACTAATTGCATGTCATTGCTCAGCACTCCTTTAAGAAAGGTTATGATGTTCTCCTTGGCTTCTTGAGAAGCAGAGAAATAAGTAGTTGAATGGTCAACCTCTCTTGCTTGTAATTCCTTAGAAATATTCATAATCTGATAGTTAAATCTTGAGATGATAGCTACTTGCTCTCCTTTTTCAGCAATCCTCAATGCCAATGCGCAAGCAGCCCTGGGAATGAGGTCACGCTCAAGCTCATATATAATCGGCTTATCATTCTTTTTGCCATCTACACTCTTCAAATCCTTTAATTCTTCCTTATGGCTTTCCTCTGCTGTCTTAGAGCCAAAGAACTCCTTAGCATAATCAAGTATCTGATCAGTGCTCCTGTGATTCTCACTAAGAATAGTCCTCTTTGCATCCTTGAACTTCTTGAAATTCTCAATAGAGCCTCCTTGGAAGCCGAAAATAGCCTGCTTCTTATCACCAACAGCAAAGAATTTCTCTCCTGAGCGCAAAGCAATATCTGCTTCTATGCTATTTACATCCTGTAACTCATCCACTAACACATACTTGAACACATTAGTTTTTTTTAGCTTGAAGAAGTTCAAAAGCATGTCAGTGTAATCAATGCCCTTGCCAGATTTGACCTGCTCATAATAGTGATAAATCCTTATGAATTCATCAAGGAAGTTCTCTAAGTCAGGTTTTTCAAAACGCTTGTCTTCTTTGATGAACTTTTTGGCCTTAGAAGCATCAATGTCCTTTGGCAACACACCGAAGTTCTTCAAATACCTGATAAGGCTTTCCATCTTAGGTATGATAGTATTTACAAGGTACTCATCACCATAATTCAAAGTATCATGCTCGCGTAGGTAGCGATAGATAGCATATCTGAGAAGGTTGCTGCTAAGAATATCCTCATCCTCGATATTGTCCAGAGCATAAGAATGAAAAGTGTGGACGTTAAGCTTGCACAAGTCAACATCAATCTTATCGTCAGCAATAAGCTTAAGGATGCGCTCTTCCATTTCTTTCTTAGCCTTATTAGTGAAAGTCAAGCAAAGAATATCCTCGGGAGCAACGCCTTTCTTAATCAAATCAACGAACTTGCCAGCCAATAGAAGAGTCTTGCCAGTGCCAGGATTAGCGGTAACAAGGATGTTTCCTTTCTGCGCGATTATTTTTTGTTTTTCTTGGTTAAGGTTCATTTTAAAATGCATTCTTTTGTATCGCATTTACTTATATACCCGCATGAATTTAATAGAACAGGGCAATATTTTGATGTATCTTTAGTGCATAATTGTTCTATTTGGTTTTTTTCATTAAATATACATAAATCACACATGCCGCTTGAGCACATTTTGGGAACAAAATCAAATGTTACATCAAACATTTCAGGATAACCCTCAACAATGCAATGTTTATATTTCTCAAAAACGTCTCTTATGAACTTGGAGGAATTTTCATTCATCTTGAGGCCGGCAATATTGCCAAATAAGCATTTCTGAAACTTAGGATTATTGTTCCACACATCCCCGGGTAATTCGAGTTCCGACCGATTCATATTTTTCCATCTTTCAATCAAATCATCTCTCCCAATTTCTTTGAAACCCGAGATCATGTATGGAAAGAAATCGTCCGATTTTACGTAATCTCTTAGTGAGCACCACATTCTTTTTTGGTTAAACTGCAAATATTTTAAGAAATATTGAAATTCTTCTTCAAACAACTTGTTATCGTTGAGAATTTCTAATACTTTCTTCTTATTTTCTTTTATCTCCATTATTATTTTACTATAATTTACACCTTTTGGCTGGCCGATATTGAAGTATGCCAATAGATACATCGCGAAACCTATCTTTTTAATTAACATGTGTTCGTCACGATCTATAATTGCGGCGATGTAGCTAATGATGTTTTTATCGTATTCCTCTAGTATGATCAATGTTTGCATTATTGATTTAATGTCAGAAGGGTAGTATCTAGGTGTAAAATCGACATTATCACCTTCAGAATACTCATAATTTCTTATTAATATGTTATTTTTTTGAACAACTGATTTTGAAGAGAATTTGTATCCGTCCATCGGGGTTCTTTTAAGGAAACCATCTGAATTATCAGGATTGAGAAGAGAGACAGTATCTTTTTTGCTTTTATATTCGTAAACGATGTCTGAATAAACGTATCCTCCCTTATCCCAAATCTGCTGAAAACCCATTTGTCTATCGCTGATGTAGCAAAGCCAATGAATCAAAATTTTATCTGCATTACTAAGATCATTATGTGAAAAATTTATCAGGCCATAATCAGTTTTACCGTTATGTTGCTTCCATCTATTCTTGTCAAGCCAGGCTATTTTCCTAAAGATTTGACTTATCTTTTCTTCTTCAGATGTCAATTTTTTCCTCCCTTGCCGTTTTAATAAGCTTAATTTCTTTTAAGCGTTTCACTATAAAATTTTTGAATTAATGAAGTGAATCTTCAATTTCCTAGGATTACTATTAGAATTAATTATTGCCTGCTTGAATGCTTTAGTAAACCTTTCGTCTTTGTCAAATATCAGCAGGAATCCATGTTCGACCTGGTTTTTATCATTGTTTATTTTTTTAATTTCTTTTTTTATATCCTTAGTATTATTTCGGCCTCTTTTTCCATTTAAAGAACCTAGCCACTTAAGTTCTATAGCCACCAAATAGCTTTGTTCAGTCTCGCATTTTGCATTAGCTAGTTTTTTAAAATCATAAACTGTCAAGTCAAACCTGCCTTTTCTCTTGATAACCTTATCATACGTAGACGATTCTGTCTGAAGTATCTTCGTTCCATAATTTTGGTCATCATCTTCATATTTCACTTCTACCTCATCAAGAAAAGAGTGCTTTTCAGCTATTAAATGATATAAATAAGCCGTTAAATCGAGTTCTTTCATGTCCATGAAGTAATCATGATTGTTGTAAAACTTTTTTTCTAACTTTTCTATGCTTTTTTCAACATGAGTAAGAATCTTTGTTTTGTTAATCACCATAAACTACATCTCCGTTTAAGATTATACGGTTACTTTTTTTCATTTGCGCTCGTCTATTTACCTGTTATTTTCCTTGCTAATTGATCCATGAGTTTAATACCGTCAATGGTCTCTTTAACAGTACGGCTCGCATCCATTTGCATCAATTCTGCCCTGGGAATACTGTATTTTATGCTTATACCAGCTTTAGACCTTCCGAGTACCCCACTATCTATCTTTTCAAATTGTTTCCTCAAATCAGCCATATCTACAAGCCCTTTACTCATCATCTCAGCAGAGATGGTTTGTACAGGATTCCACATATCATATCTTATCCAGCTTTCTTTTTTTGCACCTTCTTCTCTTTTAAATAAGGTTACAACCAAATCAGGATGTTTTCTAAAGAATTTTACGATATTCTTTTGCCTGTCATTCAGATTTTTAACGAATTTAATACCATCTGATGTAGAATGCAAGGGAGAGCTTAAAGATACTGATAATTCTTCTAACTCAAGCACGACCGATATATTAAAGTAAGGTGTTTTCTTTAAAGGTATTGGGAACCAAATACTCTCAGCATATTTTTTCAGGACTCCAACTTCTCCGGGCTTTAAATGCCTTGATAATTTCCGATTTTTACTTATTGCCTCTTTGAAATTAGTAAATTTTCTACGAAGTGCGTTCCTTGTTTCGTGCGTAGCATTTTTTTTGCTTTTAAAAAAATTAAGATCGCTTTCATTAAATCCAGAAAATTTCGTCATACCCTCCACCTCCAAAAATACTAAAAATTGATTCAACAAAAAACTTTCAACTTCATTCTGTGATTTAGCAAGTTGATCCTTGATAAATACCGTCAGTTCATTCCATGTACGATATATCCTCTTCGCTTTTTTACCTAATCTTTTTTCATGCCTTCTCAGCTGATCTTCTGTAATAGTACCAGTTATTTTTACCTCAACAAGAATGTTCTGGTTGCTAGTTATTATCCAACCATCAGGGATGCTTTTATGTTTTTTAGTTCTTTTACTATGAACCTTTCTTATTTCTTCAGATAGAATAAACAGAACTGGTTTTTTATCAGGGTCAAAATCAACCGGCTTAGTTTTCTGCATTTCAAATGCCATTTCGCCATGACATTTAACTTTTAAAAAACTCGACAAAAAATCATTACGAAAATTTTCACAACTTTTTAAAACTATAAATAGAGCTTTTGTAAAATTATTTTCTAATTGAGTGTCATCAAATTCTGTGGAATCTCGTTGACCTCTGTAAAACCAGAAGAGATTTTCTTCCTTCTTGTAATTATAATCATGCATAACCTACAGCCTCGCTATCTTTCCTGCATCCGTTATACATATCGTGTTATCTTCGTTCTCGTCTATCATATCCATGTCTTCCAGCTCTCCTATGGCTCGGTAGGTCATGGCTGTGCTTATCTTGAGCTTGTCTGCTATCTCTGTTGCCTTGGTGCAGCCTGCTTCCAACTGCTCCAGCACTGCTTTCTGGCTTTCTGTCAATTTAAGGCTTAGCCTTGGCAGGTAGATTACCGAGTTCTTGTCTTCATAAGGGTTATAGGCTATCTTCTTCACAAAGTCGTGCCTAGCGTAGCATGCCAGCAATAACCCTATTGCTTTGGTCTTGTAACCTGAGGTTATGTTTGCGTAGATTATGTTGCCGGCTTTCTGCTCCTTGTCTATTATGTCAACGCAGGATTTAGCTATTTCAACTACATCAAAAGGATCGGTCTTTTCCTCGATTATCTCCAAGGTGTTTGCGTAGAATGCCCTTATCTCTGATAGGCTTTTCTTCTGCACGTCATCTGGCTTCTTATCTATTACGAGAATTATCTTTTCAGGACCTAGCTTGGTTATGGTGAACACAACCGCATCCTTATGATACAATGTTGCTATAAGTACTTTCTTACCCATATTATCACTCACCCCTACCTCTAAAACTGGAGAATTATCTGGGTTTATATTATTTTGCATTAAAAGTGGGAATTTAACTGGATTTATAAACCTTATCATTATAGGTTTACAATTATACCTGATGATAGAAATATTTATAAACAGTATATCTCTCCACTGTATTTCTGGAGGACTCATCATGAAGATTTATGACATGGCTAAGAAGCCTAATGAATGGAAAAAGAACAAGGATCTGAGCAAGAAAAAAGACAGGAAAGGATTGAAGGATTGGCATACAGGGGTATTTTTGATGGAAAAGGGGGTAAATGAATGATGTCTGAATCAATTGCTTTGCAAAACATATCTTGGCAAGAAACATTTGAAAAGATTAGTTGTCAAAATAATACTCTGAGTTCAACAATCAATATAAACAAAGAAGCCTTAATAGTATTTTCTCGTCGACAATTTTCGCGCAGAGTTCTGAAAAATATTTGCTTTGCAACGTAAGAATGCATTCCTAACTAGCCATAGGAATGCGGAGGGCTTGAAGATGAGAGTAAAAACAGGCAGAATAAGCAAGACAGATGTAATAAAGAAGATGTGCAACATCCAACGAGAGCTTGATGACACATTAGTATTCACAGTAGGAATCCGTGACAAAGGAAAAGTCATTGACATCATTAATATTGAGAACACACTTCAGAAGCGCAGAAACCAGCAAGGAGCAAAGAAAGAAGAGCAGCAACTCGAAGTGCACTTGCCAGAAGTGCCTGATTATGTCGGCTAGGTTGAGGAGGTATTGACATGAAAGGCTATGACTCGTTAAAACAGGTTATTGCGGACTTTGGCTTGTACAAGACAGCTTGCAGCATAGAGCTTGGGAGGTCTTCTGGCAGGACTATTACTGCTCTTATGAGAAAAAGGATTGATTACAGGATTAAATATGGTTCGGCCAAGTTCAAAAGCATACTCAAAACCAGAGGTTATTCAAAAACAGACATTATGCTTATTGCAGCTCATGATCAAACCTATAGGATTTTTTCGGTTGATGATTTTATGAGGGAGTGCTTCATGAAAAGCTATGTTTCACAGCAGGATTATAAGAAGCTTTTGGTCAGTAATGCTTTGAAAAATGGTAGACTTCCAAAGCTTAACAGCTTCTTACCAAGAAAAATAACATCAAAACAGGAATTATTAAGTTTCTTCAAGCTTAGAAGAGTCATCCCCATTGAAGAATTTTCAGCTATAGTTAGTCATTATTGCAACAGGCAGGGGCGTTCTTGGTTCAACGAGTTGTTGCGTGAGCAAAAAATTCATTTTGACAAGGGGACGGTGCAAGCATGAGCTATCATTCTTATCTAGAGGTGTCAAGGGATATAAATTATGCTAAGCGCTTTAATTACGGTAGCCACGAAATCCTCCAATATCGCATGACAGAAAAAAGAATCAATTTCAAGGATTTGATTAAGTTGCAGGTAATCTGGTGCGAGCAAATGCAGCAAGATTATGAGGAAACAAGAAAAACCGACAGCACTTTAGGTCGGTTCCTTAAGAAATATCCTTTGAAGTTCAAAGAGTTCTGTAGTTTGCTAGAGTTGATTGATGATTCCAATGAAATGTCTGACTTTGAAAGAGACGATTTTATAGTGGAAGATAAAAAAGACATCCTCAAAAACCATAATGTCTGCTTTGAGTCAAGCCAACTAAAAAGATACAAGCTAATATTCAGGATAATCAATCCTTTAAGGCCTATGAAGGTAAGATATGAAGTATCATTCAAAGCTCAGCTGGAGTTGCAAGGCAAGAAATACACTGATGAATACCAACAATTGGATATGGCATTAGAAGAAGAATCTAAGATAAACACTCCAGACCAATTAGAAAGCCTTTACTACCTAGTTAAGCCAAGATTTGACCTAAATGATTTGATAGCCCCATTAAGCCTTAAGGAAGAGCTAAGAACAGCAATGGTGAGGGAGCAGAAGAAAGACTTGATAATGAAGAGATGGCAGGTGGGAAAAATAATTGAATATGGTAAAGGGACTACTCTTAACTTCAGAGGGCCTCCTGGCACAGGAAAAACACTGGCAGCCCACTGCTTGGCGAAAGAGCTTGGAAAAGAGTTGCTTATTGTACGTTATGACCAACTGCAGAATATGTTCATTGGAGTCACAGAAAAGCATATACAACAAGTATTCAAAATGGCATCAAGAAAGAAGGCAGTACTATTCTTTGACGAAGCAGACGCAATAGCCCTAAGCAGAAACTATCTTGAAAAAAGCTGGGAGATGAGCCAAGTCAACACTTTGCTCAAAGAGCTTGAAAGATTTGAAGGAGTATGTATCTTCGCAACTAATTTCGCTGAGAAATATGATTCTGCATTTGAGAGAAGACTGACCATGCACATAGACTTCAAGCTTCCAACAAAAGAAGAAGCAAGTAAGATACTAGATAAACTGCTACCTGAAAGAGCCAGAGACAAAGAACTTGTGATTGAAGGTATGAACCTTGACGGATTAAGTGGAGGAGACCTGAAGAATGTTGTGCTAAATGCTGCCGGAATTGCAGCCAAAGCCAATTCGCTCAAGATAAGCAAAGAGCACATCGAAGGCGCAATACAAATGGTAAAGAAAGCCAAGAATCAGGTTAATGACAAAGATGAAACCAGGTATATATCATGATAGGTGAGGATGATGGGATTTCATTATGACGAAACGTCAGGTCAGATAATCAAGGAATGCCAGATTATCAAGCAATTAAAGCCTAGGGTGACAAAAAAAGAAATAATTCGAATTAATGCCAAGAAAATAACTTTTAGGAATAAGGTGATATACATAAGCGGTTATCCTCTTTTTTATCCTTTATCTAGACAAGATTGGAAATTCAACAAAGATTTTAGAGATTGGGAATATGAATGCAACCAGAGTGATTTGTTCTGCCCTGCTTGGATCAGGCTTAAAAACCAGCCAGAGAACAGTTCCTTGGGTGAGGGAGTCAGCGTTTACA